>Ga0193753_10000832_pt1 | contig 28715 bp, 24 predicted proteins | sample H1c2metaG_FD_144925 | JGI IMG/M metagenome (GOLD analysis project Ga0193753, IMG submission 144925) | Soil microbial communities from a riparian zone of the East river system, Colorado, United States - H1c2 | ecosystem: Environmental > Terrestrial > Soil > Riparian zone | place: USA: East...
ACATCATCGAGAAGTCGGGCACGTGGATGTCGTTCGGCAGCACGCGTCTCGGGCAGGGCCGCGAGAAGGCGCGTGATTTCCTGATCGAGAACAAGGACATCATGGCCGAGATCGAGTCCAGGGTCCGCGCGGCCTACGCGCCTCCGGCGCCCAAGCCCGCGGCGGCGCCGCTGGCGCCCGCCACGGGGACGGGCTCGACGCCTGCGCCCGCCGGCGCGTCGCTGGTCTCCGGCAGCAGTCCGCGCCCGGGCGTGTCGGCACCGGCATCGGGCAGCATGCCCCGTCCCGCGATGCCGTCGGCGCCGAAGGCCCCGGCTCCCGTGATGAAGAACGGCAAGTCGTCCGGCTGAACGGCAGCAGCGGCGCGCGACGGTTCGCCGTCGCGCGCCGCCACGTTCTCCGACACCACGGCGTTCCCGGGCACGACAGCGCTGCGAGGCGCGCTCCGTGGCGTCATGCCGTCCGTCCGCCAGCGCTGGGGGGTGGACGACGATCCCCCTCGGCGGCGATCCTGCGCGCATGACTCCCGAGCAGTTCCGACAGGCCTATCTCACGCACTTCGAGCAGCGCGGGCACACGCGCTACCCGAGCGACAGCCTCGTGCCCGAGAACGACCCGACGCTGCTGTTCACCGGCGCGGGCATGAACCAGTTCAAGGCGATGTTCCTGGGCAAGGGACACCTTCCGTTCACGCGCGTCACGACCTCGCAGAAGTGCCTGCGCATGCCGGACCTCGAGAACGTGGGGCGCACGGCGTCGCACCACACCTTCTTCGAGATGCTCGGGAACTTCTCGTTCGGTGACTACTTCAAGGAAGAGACCATCACGTGGGCGTGGGACTTCCTGATGGCGGTGGGCATCCCGGCCGAGCGCCTCTCCGTCACCGTGTTCGAGGACGATGACGAGGCCGCGCGGCTCTGGCACGAGAAGGTCGGCCTGCCGAAGGAGCGCATCTTCCGCTGCGGCGAGGATGACAACTTCTGGCCCGCGTCGGCGCCGAGCAAGGGGCCCAACGGCATCTGCGGGCCGTGCTCCGAGATCTACTTCGACTGCCATCCCGAGCGCGGTGCGTTCCCGGCCGGGGGGCCGTCCACGGACGGACGGCGCTTCGTCGAGATCTGGAACCTCGTGTTCACGCAGTTCGAGCGCCAGGATGGCGGCACGCTCGTGCCGCTGCCCAAGCGCAACATCGACACGGGGATGGGCTTCGAGCGCGCCGTGCGCGTCGTGGAGTCGATCGCGGCGGGACGCATGCTCGCGAGCAACTTCGAGACCACGCTGTTCGCGCCGATCATGGATGCCATCCACGCGCACGTCGGCCGGCACACGGAGTTCGGCACGGCGGAGGGCACGCGGACGCGGCGCATCGCCGACCACGTGCGTGCAGCCGTCTTCTGCATCGCGGACGGCGTCCGGCCCGGCAACGAGAAGCAGGGCTACGTCGTGCGCAAGGTGCTCCGGCGGGCGATGCTGGACCGGCACATCCTGGGCGGGGACCTGCGCAGCCCGTGGCTGGCGACGCTGTCCGGCACCGTGGTGGACAGTCTCGGCGGGGCATGGCCGGAGCTGCGCGAGGCGCGCGCGGTCATCGAGCAGGCCATCGCGTCCGAGGAGGACAAGTTCACGGGCGCCTTCCTGAGCGGCAGCCAGCGGCTCGCGGTGCTGGCGGACGAGACGCGCAAGACGGGAGGCGAGGCGCTCCCGGGCGCCGCATCCTTCCTGCTTTACGACACCTTCGGCCTGCCGCTCGATCTGCAGCGCCTGCTGCTCGAGGAGCAGGGCCTGGGGCTGGACGAGGACGGCTTCCGCGCCGCCATGGCCGAGCAGCGCCGCCGCTCGCGGGAAGGCAGCCGCATCTCCGACCGGATCTTCGACGAGGGTCCGCTGGCGAGCGTCAGCGGCTCGCTCCCCGCGACGCGCTTCGTGCGCGACACGCTCGAGCTGGACGTGAGCGTGCTCGCGGTGGTGGACGACGCGCCGCCGCAGCGCGCCGGCGAGGGCGAGAGCGCCGGCGGAGGGGCGGGCGAGGCCGCAGGCGCGTCGGAGAACGGCGGGCCGGGTGGAGCGTCGGGCGCGGAGGATGGTGACGGCGGCCGCCGCGTGATCCTCGTGCTGGACCGGACGCCCTTCTACGCGGAGGGCGGCGGACAGGTCGGCGACGCGGGCACGATCTCCGGCGAAGGCTGGCGTGTCGAGGTCGACGACACGGTGGCCCTGCGCGGCATCACGCTGCACCGCGGCGTGCTCGTCGACGGCACGCTGCCGGCGGGCGGCGCGGTGCCGGGCACCTCGCGGGCGGCTGTGGACGGCGCCCTGCGCGCGGCCACGGCGCGCAACCACACGGGCACGCACCTGCTGCACGCCGCGTTGCGACACGTGCTGGGCTCCGAGGTCACGCAGGCCGGCTCGCTGGTGAGCCCCGAACGCCTGCGCTTCGACTTCCGCTTCCCGCGCGCGCTCACCGCCAGGGAAGTCGCGGCGGTGGAGACGCTCGTCAACGAGTGGATCCTCGGCAACACGGCCGTGACCTCCAGCGAGATGCCGCGCGACGAGGCGCGCTCGCTGGGCGCGATGGCGCTGTTCGGCGAGAAGTACGGCGAGGTCGTGCGCGTCGTGCGCGTGCCGCACGCGCGCGGAGGCGCCGACAGCGTGGAGCTGTGCGGCGGCACCCACGTCGGACGCTCCGCGGACATCGGCCTGCTGCGCATCCAGTCGGAATCCTCGGTCGCGGCGGGGATCCGGCGCATCGAGGCCCGCACCGGCCTCGGCGTGCTCGAGCTGGCGCGCCACGAGGAGCGCGCGCTGCGTGAGGCTTCGGCGCTCTTCAAGACCTCGCCCGATCACCTCGCGGAGCGCATCGGCGCGCTCCAGGAGGAGCTGAAAGTCACGCGGCGCGAGCTGGACGAGCTGCGCGACCGCACCGCAGCCGAGCGCCTGTCGGGCTCGATCCGCGCGTGGAACGGCCTGAAGGTGCTGGTCGCGTCCGTGGACGGCCTGCCGGTCAAGAAGCTGCGCGAGCTCTCGGGCGACTACGTGAAGCGCGGCACGGACATCGTGCTGCTGGGCGTGCCCGAGGAGTCCGGGACATCGGTGCTCGTCTCGTGCAGCGCCGCGGCGCAGAAGGCGGGGCTGTCGGCCCAGGCGATCATGGCTGCGCTCGGCGAGGCGCTCGGCGGCAAGGGCGGCGGCAACGCGGCCTTCGCCCAGGGCAAGGGTGGCGTGGTGAAGGACCTCGGTGCGGTGCTGCACGGCGCCCTGGAGGCCAGCGCGGCGGCGCGCTAGCAGGCCCTTTTCCCGGCCCATCGCCCCCGGTAGAGTGGGCGGATTCCGGCAGGCGGGCGACGAACCCCGCCGACCTGGCGCCAGCGGCGAGAGCCGGCGGTGCCGGCTCGGCACCAGGGAGCCGTGGCTGACGCCGCACCCCGCAGGCCCCACACAGGCAGGACACGTTCATGGCAGTTCCGAAGCGCAAGACGTCGAAGGCCCGCAAGCGCAAGCGCCGCGCCCACCTGGCCCTCGACCTTCCGGCCACCTCGCTCTGCTCGCGATGCGGCGCCGAGAAGGTGCCCCACGCCGTCTGCAGCAACTGCGGCTACTACCGCGGTCGTGACGTCCTGAACCTCGAAGCCTGAGCGGCGCCCCGTGAGGATCGCCGTCGATGCGATGGGGGGTGACCACGCTCCCCGCTGCGTGATCGAGGGCGCCGCCCTGGCGATCTCTCGCGGCTACATCACGCCCGCCGAGCTGCTGCTCGTCGGACGCGTGGCCGAGCTCCAGCCGCTGGTCGAGGCCGGCGGCCTGCAGGGCGTGGAGCTGCTGGATGCCGCGGAAGTGATCGGCATGGACGAGAGTCCGGCCGCTGCCATCCGCACCAAGAAGCAGAGCTCCATCGTCGTGGCCATGCGCGCGGTGGTCGAGAAGCGCGCGGAGGCCTTCGTGTCCGCGGGCAACACGGGCGCCTGCGTGGCGGCCAGCTCGCTGGTGCTCGGGCGGCTGCCCGGCGTCGCCCGGCCCGGCATCGCCGCGCCGATGCCCACGCGCCGCGGCCCCAGCGTCGTCATCGACGTGGGCGCGAACATCTACTGCAAGCCGGAGCACATGCTGCAGTACGCCATCATGGCCGGCGAGTACGTGCGCGCGGCGTTCGGCAAGGAGAAGCCGCTCATCGGCCTGCTCAACATCGGCGAGGAGGAGGGCAAGGGCAACCCGCTCATCCAGCAGGTGCACGCGCTGCTCCAGTCCGCGCAGCTCAACTACAAGGGCTTCGTGGAGGGGCAGGACATCCTCGCCGGGGCCTGCGACGTGGTGGTGTGCGAGGGCTTCGTCGGCAACGTGATCCTCAAGGTCGCGGAGGGCGTCGCGGGCTTCGTGTTCGAGCAGGTCGCGACCGCGTTCAAGGAGCACCCGCCGCAGCCCGAGGTCGGCAAGGCCGTGCGCGCCGCCTTCGAGCGCCTGGACTACTCGGAGTACGGCGGCGCGCCGCTGCTGGGCGTGGCCGCGCCGGTGCTCATCGGTCACGGGCGCTCGGGGCCGCCGGCCGTCATGAACATGCTGCGCGCCGCGCGCGCGGCCGTCGCGCAGGACGTCAACTCGCGCATCGTCGAGCGCCTCGCCGTCGCGGCGCGGGAGAGCAGCGCATGACGCGCGTCGCCTGCGGCATCGCCGGCACGGGCTCCTGCGTGCCCGACAAGGTGCTGACCAATGCGGAGCTGTCCGCGATGGTGGACACGTCCGACGAGTGGATCACGCAGCGCACCGGCATCAAGGAGCGCCGCATCGCGGCCGAGGGCCAGAGCACCTCGGACCTGTGCATCGTGGCCGGGCGCCGCGCGCTGGAGAGCGCGGGGCTGACGCCCGACCGCATCGACATGGTCATCCTGGCGACGGTCACGCCGGACATGCACGTGCCGGCCACGTCGTGCCGGATCCAGGCGGCGCTCGGCTGCACGCGCGCCGCGGCCTTCGACATCGCGGCCGGCTGCACGGGCTTCGTGTACGCGATGAACGTCGCGACGCAGTTCCTGTGGTCGGGCACGAGCCGCAACATCCTCGTCATCGGCGCGGAATGCCTCTCGCGCATCACCAACTACAAGGACCGCACCTCCTGCATCCTGTTCGGCGACGCGGCCGGCGCGGTGGTGCTGAGCAGCGAGCGCTGGCAGTGGGGCGAGGTCCGCAGCTGCTCCATCGAGGCCGACGGCAGCGGCTACGACGTGATGTACCAGACCGCGGGCGGCGCGAGCCTGCCCCTGACCGCGGAGCTCATCGAGCAGGACGCGCACAAGCTCGTGATCCGCGGGCGCGAGGTCTACAAGTTCGCGACCAACAAGATGGTCGAGCTGGTGCGGCGCGAGGCGGCCAACAACCCCGAGCTGCCGCTCGGCGCGGTCATCCCGCACCAGATGAACGCGCGCATCATCGAGGCCGCGCGCGAGCGCCTGGACCTGCCCGAGGATTCCATCTACGTGAACATCGAGCGCTTCGGGAACACGTCCTCGGCCTCGATCCCGCTCGCGCTCGACGAGGCGCGGCGCGAGGGCTTCCTGGATCCGCACAAGGGAAAGCTGGTCGTGCTGTGCGCCTTCGGCGCCGGGCTGACCTGGGGCTCCGTGGGGCTGCGCTGGTGAACGACGCTCCGTCCGGCGCGCGCGGTGCGCTGCTGTTCCCCGGCCAGGGCAGCCAGGCGCTCGGCATGGGCCTGGACTTCGCGCAGGCCGAGCCGGCCGCGCACGAGGTCTTCGAGCTGGCGCGGAGCACGCTCGGCTTCGACCTGCGCGCGATCCTCGGCGGCACGGACGCCGCGGCCCTCGACCGCACGGACGTGTGCCAGCCCGCCATCCTCGCCACCTCGCTCGCGTGCGTCGCGGCGCTGGAGGCGCGCGGCGCCATCCGGCGCGAGCGCGTGGTCGCGGTGGCGGGCCTCAGCCTCGGCGAGTACACGGCGCTCACCTGGGCCGGCGCGCTGGAGCCCGCCGCCGCTCTCGCGCTCGTGCGCCTGCGCGGCGAGGCGATGCAGCGCGCGTCGGAGCAGTGCGCCTCCGGCATGCTCTCGCTGGTGGGTGCGACCCCGGAGTCCGCCGCCGCGCTGTGCGACGCGGCGCGCGGAGACGGCGTGCTCGTCGTCGCCAACCTGCTGGCCAAGGGGCAGGTCGCCATCGCCGGCACGGCGGACGCGCTCGCGCGCGCCTCCGCCGCGGCGAAGGAGCACGGCGTGCGCAAGGCGATCCCGCTGTCCGTGGCCGGCGCCTTCCACTCGCCGTGCATGGCGTCCGCGGCCGACGTGCTGCGCGCGGCGCTGGCGCGGACGACCATCCGCGTGCCGCGCGTGCCGGTCGTGATGAACAGCTCCGCGGAGCCGACGACGGATCCGTCCGCGATCCGCGCGCTGCTCGAGCGCCAGGTCACCGCGCCCGTGCTGTGGCACGCCTCGATGGCCGCGCTCGTCGCGCTCGGCGCGAGCACCTTCCTCGAGCCCGCGCCCGGCCGCCAGCTCACCAACATGCTCAAGCGCTCCGAGCAGCCGCCGCGCACGGCCACGTGCGCCGACATCGCCGAGCTGCAGGCGTTCCGCACCTGGCCGGAGGACGACGCGTGACGGATCTCTCGGGGAAGGTGGCGCTGGTCACCGGCGGCTCGCGCGGCATCGGCCTCGGGATCAGCCAGGCGCTCGCGCGCGCCGGCTGCCGCGTCGCCGTGCTGGCCACCACGCAGGAGGGCGCCGACCGCGGCGCCGCGACGGCCTGCGCCGCGCCCGCCGCGGGCAGAGATCCGTCCGGCGCGGGCGCAGCGGTTCCCGCCGAGTGCATCGGCGTCGCGGCGGACGTGCGCGACGGGGCGCGCGCGACGGCTGTCGTCGCCGAGGTGCTCGAGCGCTGGGGCCGGCTGGACATCCTGGTGAACAACGCGGGCATCACCCGCGACAACCTGCTCATGCGCATGGCGGACGAGGACATCGAGTCCGTGCTCGACACGAACCTCAAGGGCGCGCTCTACTTCTGCCGCGCCGTGGCCCGGACGATGACGAAGGCCCGCAGCGGCTGCATCGTGAACGTGTCGTCGATCGTGGGCCTCACGGGCAACGCGGGCCAGAGCAACTACGCGGCCGCGAAGGCCGGCCTGTTCGGGCTGACGCGCTCGGTGGCCAAGGAGCTCGGCGGGCGCGGCGTGCGCGTGCACGCCATCGCGCCGGGCTACATCCGGACGGACATGACCGCGTCCCTGTCCGAGGAAGTGAAGGCGAAAAGCCTGGAGCACATCCCGCTCGGGCGTCTCGGCGAGCCGGCGGACATCGCGAACGCGGTGCTGTTCCTGTGCTCCGACGCGGCGAGCTATATCACCGGCAGCACCCTCGTGGTGGACGGCGGCATGTCGCTCTGAGCGAGGCTCCGCGCAGCTTGACTGCGGACCCTCGCTCGGACACCATGGCCGCCCCGGCAGGCTTCCGAAGAGGCCTCGTCGAACCGGAACGCGGACCGAAGGCAGCCCCTGGAGGCGCCGAGGCTGCAAGGCTGAATGAGGAGAGCTACGTGGTTGCAACCAAGGACATCGAGGACAAGGTCATCGCCATCGTCTGCGAGCAGATGGGGGCGAGCCGCGAGAAGGTGAACCTGACCACCTCCTTCATCCAGGACCTCGGCGCGGATTCGCTGGACACGGTCGAGCTCGTCATGGAGTTCGAGGACCACTTCAGCATCAGCATCCCGGACGAGGAAGCGGAGAAGATCCAGACCGTCGGCGACGCGGTGAACTTCATCGCGAACCACTCGGCGAACGGCTGAGCGTCGGCGAGCGGCTGGAAACGCCGGTCCGGCACCACGCGATGAGCCCGCTCACCCTGCGTTGCACCGCTGGCCGCGGCACCGGCCGCACGGCGGACCTCCGATGACCGGGCGCCGCGTCGTCGTCACGGGACTGGGCGGGACCACGAGCCTGGGGCTGGACTTCCAGTCCACCTGGCGCGGGCTGCTCGCGGGCGCCAACGGCATCGGCCCGATCGAGTCCTTCGACACGACGGAGTTCAAGACGCACTTCGGCGGCGTCATCGCGGGCTACAAGCCCGAGGATCACTTCGAGACGCTCGAGGCGAAGAAGCTCGACCTCTTCACGCAGTTCGCGATCCTCGCCACGGACGACTGCCTGAAGGACGCGCGCATCGACCTGGAGTCCACGGACCGCGAGCGCTTCGGCTGCATCCTCGGTACGGGCATCGGCGGCATCAAGGCCATCGAGGCGCAGCACCTGGACCAGCTCGAGCGCGGGCCGCGGCGCGCCTCGCCGCACTTCATCCCCAAGATGATGCCCAACGCGATGGCGGGGCACATCTCCATCCGCCACGGGCTGTGCGGCACGAACTTCGTGACCAGCTCCGCGTGCGCGTCGGGCGGGCACGCGCTGGGCGTCGCGCTGCGCGCGATCCAGGCGGACGAGGCGGACCTCATCCTCTCCGGCGGCAGCGAGGCCTCCGTGACGCCGCTGTCCGTCGCGGCGTTCAACTCCATGAAGGCGCTCTCCACGCGCAACGACGCGCCCGAGCGCGCGAGCCGCCCGTTCGACAAGGACCGCGACGGCTTCGTCATGGGCGAGGGCGCAGGGATCCTGCTGCTCGAGGAGCGCGAGCACGCCCTGAAGCGCGGCGCGCGGATCTACGCGGAATTCCTCGGCTACGGCAGCACCGCGGACGCCTTCCACATCACGCAGCCCAAGGAGGACGGCGCCGGGCCGCGGCGCGCGATGCAGCTCGCGCTGCGCACCGCCAACCGCCGGCCGCAGGACGTGGACTACGTCAACGCGCACGGCACGTCCACGTACTACAACGACCTCGTCGAGACGCAGGCCATCCACCAGGCGTTCGGCGAGCACGCGCGCAAGCTGGCCATCTCCAGCACCAAGTCCATGATCGGGCACCTGCTCGGCGGCTCGGGCGCGATCGAGGCCGCGGTGACCTGCCGCTCCATCGCGGACAGCCTGGTGCACCCCACGCGCAACCACGAGGTGCCGGGCGAGGGCTGCGACCTCGACTACATCCCCGGCGAGAGCCGCACGCTGACCATCCGCAACGCGATCAGCAACTCGCTGGGCTTCGGCGGCCACAACGTCTGCCTGCTCTTCGGGCGACACGAAGCCTGACGTGAACGCTTCGCTCCACGGGCGCTGCGAGGCGGTGCGCGCGAGCCTCGCCGCCATCGGTCAGGAGCACGTGCTGCGCTTCGCGCACGACCTGCCGGACGACGAGCTGCAGCGCTTCCTGCAGCAGCTCGAGTCGCTGGACTTGCAGCGCCTGCCGCGGCTCATCGCCGAGGTGCTCGCCGCAGGCGGCAAGCCCGCCGCCGGCGCCGACCAGGTCGCGCCGTGCGAGCTGATCGAGGCCGGGGACCACGCGCAGCACGTCGAGCGCGACGCGGCCGCGCGCACGGCCGGCGAGGCGCTGCTGCGGCAGGGGCGCGTGGCGGCCTTCCTCGTCGCCGGGGGGCAGGGCACGCGGCTCGGCTACGACGGGCCCAAGGGCCGCTTCCCGGTGGGTCCGATCACGAACCGGTCGCTGTTCGCGTATCACGCGCAGCGCGTGCTCGCGACGTCGCGCCGCTACGGCCGCAGCGCGCCGCTCTACGTCATGACCTCGCAGGCCAACCACGCGAGCAGCGTCGCCGCGTTCGATGAGGCGGGGCACTTCGGCCTCGATCCCGACCAGGTCTTCTTCCTCGTGCAGGGCATGCTCCCGGCGGTGGACCGCCACGGCAGGCTGCTGCTCGCGGAGAAGGGCTCGCTCGCGATGAGTCCCGACGGCCACGGCGGAAGCCTCGTCGCGCTGGCACGCAGCGGCGCGCTGGACGACATGGAGCGCCGCGGCGTGGACGAGATCTTCTACTTCCAGGTGGACAACCCGCTCGCGCGCGTGCTGGACCCCGTGTTCATCGGCCACCACGCGCTGGCGCGGGCCGAGATGTCCAGCAAGGTCGCGCCCAGGCGCGACGAGCGCGAGAAGGTCGGCGTCGTGGCGCGCATCGGCGGGCGCGTCGGCGTCATCGAGTACAGCGACCTGCACCCCGAGCTCGCGGCCGCGCGCGACGGCGAGGGCCGCCTGCGGCACCGCGCGGGCAACATCGCGATCCACATGCTCGCCGTGCCCTTCGTGCGCCGGCTCACGCGCTCAGGGCTGGAGCTGCCCGTGCACCGCGCCGACAAGGCCGTGCCCTGCCTCGACGAGCACGGGCGGCCGGTCAAGCCGGACAGGCCCAATGCCGTGAAGCTCGAGACCTTCGTCTTCGACGCGCTGGGCTTCGCCGAGCGCACGGTCACGCAGGAGGTCCGGCGCGAGGACGAGTTCGCGCCCGTGAAGAACGCCGAGGGCGAGGACAGCCCCGCGACCGCGCGCGCGGCGCTCGCCGGCCAGGCGCGGCGCTGGATGACCGCCGCGGGGCTCGCGGTGCCGGCCGGGCCCGCCGAGGTGGGGCCGCTCTTCGCGCTGGATCAGGACGAATTCCTCGCTAACCTCACCCGCAGCGATTACGGGCCGGTCTTCGACCGGGCCTGAGGCGCGCGGCGCCGGCCGCGAGGCCGCGGCCGAGGCGCGGACCATCCGCGCTCCGGAGCGCGGCGCGGCGGAGCGCAGGAGGACGAGCGTGGCGGCTGGCACATCAGGAGCGTGGTCCGGGCAGCGACGGCCGGGCGTCGCGGTGCTCGCAGGCGGCCCGTCCGCGGAGCACGAGGTCTCGCTGCAGACCGGCGCCGAGATGGCGGCCCAGCTCCGCGCCGGCGGGCTGCCGGCGCGACCCGTGTTCATCACGCGCGACAACGTGTGGCACTTCGGCGCCCCGGGCGGCGGCTTCGACGCCGCCGCGCGCGCGCCCGGCCTGTCCCTGGACGCCGCGCTCGACGAGCTGGCGCGCAGCGGCGAGACCGCGCTGCTCGCGCTGCACGGCGCCTTCGGCGAGGACGGCCGGCTGCAGCGGCTCTTCGAGCAGCGCGGCCTGCGCTTCACCGGCAGCGGCAGCGCGGCCTCGGAGATCGGCATGGACAAGGACCTGTCCAAGCTCGCGGCGAGCCGGCTCGGCGCGCACTGCGCACGGCACGAACTCGTGACGCTGCCGCCCGGCGCGGGCGCCGGCAAGGTGCCCGTGAACCGGCTGCTGAAGCTCATCGGCCTGCCGTGCGTCGCCAAGCCCGTGTGCGGCGGCAGCAGCGTCGGCGTGGGCCGCGTGCGCCGCGAGGAGGAGCTCCCGCCGGCCGTCCTCGCCGCGTGCGCCGCGGATCCCGCCGGGCGCGCGATGGTGGAGGAGTGGCAGCAGGGCACGGAGGTCACCTGCGGCGTGCTGCGCCGCGACGGCGCCGTGATCGCGCTGCCGCTCGTGTCCATCCGTCCCGCCGGCGACGCCTTCTACGACTACCACGCCAAGTACGTGGCCGAGGACACGCGCTTCGATTGCCCCGCGCCGGTGAGCGACGCCGTGCGGGAGGCCATCGTGCGCGTCTCGCGCGGGCTCTACGAGGGCCTGGAGCTGCGCGGCGTCATGCGCGCGGACTTCATCGTGCGCAGCGCCGACGACGTGCCGGTCTTCTTCGAGCTCAACACGCTGCCGGGTTTCACCTCGCACAGCCTCGTGCCGCGCGCGGCGGGCGTCGCGGGCATCAGCCGCCTCGACGTGCTGCTCGCGCTGCTCGCGGACGTCGGCACGGAGCCCGCAGGCTCGGCGGCCGCCGAGCAGGGAGCGCCGGCATGATCCGCGTGGTCGTCGCCGGCGCGGCGGGACGCATGGGGCGGCTCGCGGTGTCGTCGCTCCAGGCGGCCGCCGACGTCGAGGTGTGCGGCACGCTCGTGCGCGGGTCGGACGCCGCCGCCGTGCTGGAGCTCGCGCGGCCCGACGTGCTCGTGGACTTCTCGCTCGCGCCCGCCAGCCGCGAGCTGGGGCCGCTCGCCGCCGAGCGCGGCATCAGCCCCGTGATCGGCACGAGCGGGCTGCTCACGGGCGACGTCGCGGCGCTGCGCGCGGCCTGCGCGCGCGCGCGCGTGGGCGGGCTGCTCGTGCCCAACTTCTCCATGGGTGCGGTGCTGCAGATGCGCCTCGCGGCGGAGATCGCGCGGCACCTTCCGCCGCTCGGCATCCACGAGGTGCACCACACCGGCAAGCGGGACGCGCCGTCCGGCACCGCGCGCGCGACGGCCGCGGCGCTCGCCGCCGTGACCGGGGCGGAGGTGCCCATCACGAGCGAGCGGCTGCCGCACGCGCTCGCGGAGCAGACCGTGGACTTCGGCCGGCCCGGCGAGCGCCTCGCGCTGGTGCACGAGATCACGGACCGCGCCGCCTACATGCCCGGCCTGCTGCTGGCGGTCCGCAGAGTCCGCGCCCTGGACGGCCTGCACGTCGGGCTCGACGGCCTGCTGGGGTGACGGGCACGACTCCAAGTGGTTGCGCGCTCGCGCACTTCGCCAGGAACCTGTCCTGGAATCGGGGAGTCACCTCCACGAGGACCGAAGTCTCTCGCGAAAAGGCGGACTCGGAGGGCGACGCATGGCGATCGAAGAGCGACCGGGCAACCGCAGCGTGATCCGGACGGCCTGCTACCGCTGATCTTCAACGGTCACGGTCCATTCGACGTTCGCCGCATTAATATCGAGATAATAGCGGCCCGGCTTCGCGTGCACGTATGAAGTGTCGCTCCCCCCCGATGCTTGGTTCACGGGCATCGCGACAAGCGCTCCTGATTCGTTGTATACCGCGATGCCAACGTAGCCCGCGCCGGCGGCATCCTTGGCTGTCCATTCGAGGCGCCACTCGCCGCTGGCAACATCGAACATCGCTGTTTGCTTGGGCCCTGAGCCAGACCAAGTACCGACGCGACCCCACGATGTCGCGCGTGGAGATGTGCCGGCATTATTCGGCTCTGTTCGCTGAGATTCAGGCTCTGGTGCGATGTTCGGCGGCAGAACGACTGGTGCCTCCGCAGCACGAGCGACCTTCACGGCGTGCGTGAGCGCGTCGAAAGCGTGCACGAGACTCGCATCACTGTAACTGTTCACCGGCAGACCATTGGCGTCCCAGAACTGCAAGACAGCCGAGCCCGTGTCGTGCGCGCCGAGGGTCGCGCGGGGCAGCTTCTTCGCGTCGAAGACGTCCACCCGGCCGCCCTCGACGTCGGACGAGAGCGAAGCGCGCGGGCTGTTCATGTCGTCACCGACCCAGAGGGAGGCCAGCGGACCGTTCAATGACATTCCCCCGCGCGGGCGTTGCTTCGGATCCATCATGCCGACAAGAGGGTCTCCCGACGCGTCCACCGCGAGCATGAGTCGCGTCGCTTTCGCATCGTCATTCAGAGTGATGAACGGCGTGCCGCCTGGCTCCACCCCAAGCATGAGTCTGGCGCGTGCCTGCGCGTCCAGCGCCACGAACGCGGTCATTCCGTTGTCGAGCGCTGCGATGTATCCGGCCTCCGTTCCATCTGGCCGCACCAGTTCGATCTTGCTGGCGCGCAGGACAGGCACGGTTGTCGCGGGAGCAGCATTCGTGGGAGCAGCAACGGGCGTTGTTGCAGGGGAAGGTGCCGGCTCGCGCAGCAATAGCAGCGCGCTGACGGCGACGACTGCCGCGGCGTTGAACAGCGCCAGCAGTTTCACTTGGATCTCGAGTCGCGAGACACGATCCATGTTGGCCACAGGCCCCCTTTACTCTGTGAGTGACACCGCGACGGAGTGCGTCCAGACGACCTGAAGTACCTGCATCGCGATCACGAGCAGCCACGCGATGAGCGCGCCGATCGCATTCGTGGCTGCGCCCGCCTGAACGAGTCCGAAACAGACGGCCGGCAGGAGGAACATCGTCGCGATCCCCGCGCCGACCCTGCCGCAGTAGACCAAGCCGAGCCCCGGGACGATGAGCGCGAGCACGGCAGCCATGCCGGGATGCGGCGCCGCGTGCTTGACACCGAGCCGCAGCCTCTCGTTGTCTGCCCTGACCGATGCGATTGCTGCCCTCATGCCCTCGCCCTTTGCGATGAGCCGGCCCCGTCGAAGTCGCCGATCCGATGCCATGTTCCCTTGGTCCCCCGTGCGAGCGCGTCATGCTCACGGGTGCGGAGCGTACCCGAAACCCGAATCCGCTTGATCCGATCCCGGGATGCAACACGCAAGTGAACGCGACAGCAGTCCGGCACGGCTCGCGAAGCGTGAGCGCGACTCCGTCTGCCGCGAAGTCAGTCGTCACACCATGACCGACGCGACCTTGCGCGACGCTGCGCCGTCGCGTGCGATACAGTGCGAAACGCGGCCAGAGTGGCGGAATCGGCAGACGCGGCGGATTCAAAATCCGCAGCCTCTCACGAGGCGTGGGGGTTCAAGTCCCCCCTCTGGCACCACGGCTTGCGGCGCGGGCTGAGCGCGGCCAGGTGGCCGCGGCCTGCAGCGCGCGAGCCGCTCGCGCGATCGGGCGGGGGACTCGCGAGTGCGTGCTCTGCCCGGCGGTTCAGCCGCGCCAGGCGCGCCAGTCGCGGGCGTGTTCGGCCTGCTCCTCCGCGCGCGCGTCGGTCTCACCGGCTTCCTGGTGCGGCGGCACGTGCTCGCCCGGCGCGGCGCCGGACGCTTCGTGCGCGGACGCCGGTTCACCGGCGCCGCCGGCCGGGCGCTCGCGCAGCGCATCGCGCATCTCGTGCGGCGCCTCGGCCGCCTCGTGCAGCTCGTCGGCGCGCGAGCGCAGGCCGATGAGGCGGAAGACGAGCAGTTGCACCAGCAGGAACAGCATCAGGCCGGCGGCCGCGTAGACGAAGACGCCCGCCTGCGGGAGCACCGTGCTGCCGATGAGCGCGAGCAGCCCGCCCGCGAGGAGCAGCGCTGCGGCGAGCAGCACCCACGAGGTCGCGAGTCGCTTCCAGTGTCCTGCGCTCATGCGGGCGAGACTAGCACGGCACGCGCGGCACTCAGGACTGCGTGACGTGGATCACCGGGTTGGACGTGACGCTCTGCGTGCCCTTGTAGAGCAGCGCCTGGAAGTCCACCTCGACGCCCGCGGGCGTGCCGGCGGGCACCGGCACGACGAGCAGCGCGACGCCCGCGGAGTTCACGGCCACGCCGCCCAGCAGGCCGACGGGCGGAAGCAGCTGCAGGCATACGGCGCCGCCGAACCAGCACGGCCCCGGTCCGATGCCGCGCGTGGTGTAGAAGAACAGGACCGGCTCTCCCGGAGCGCCGCCGAGGAATTGCAGCTTGGTGAGCTTGCCCGCGACGACCTCGCCCGCGGTCAGCTGCAGCTCGCACGAGTCGGGCATGCCGTCCGCGTCGTGGTCGAAGGCCGTGCCCGCCGCGATCTCGTCCGCGTCCGGGACGCCGTCGCCGTCACAGTCGGGCACCGCCGCCGCGGGCACGATCTTCCACACCTTGCCGAGCGCGTAGCCGACGATGTACAGCTCGCCGTCCGCGTCCTCGCCGAACGAGGACAGCGGCCCGAACTGGCCGAGAGCCGGGTCGAGCTGGTCCGTGAGGTCCGTGACGGACGTGACCTGCATGCCGTCGTGGCGCAGCGACCACACCTTGCCGCCGCAGTAGTCGGCGTAGAGGTAGCTGCCGACGAGCTGCGGCAGCTTGCTGCCGCGGTACACGTAGCCGCCGATGATCGCGCAACCCTCGTCGTGCGTGTAGCCGCCGAGGGGCGCGACGACCTGCGTCATGGGGCAGGTGCAACCGGGCTGGCCGGTGCACTGCAGGCCCTCGAGGCAGTTCCAGCCGAAGTGCGCGCCGCCCGCCGTGCCCGCGGGCATCCAGTTCACCTCCTCGAACTCGCCCTCGCCCACGTCGCTGAGGTAGAGATCGCCGCCGAGGCGGTCGAAGGAGAAGCGCCACGGATTGCGCAGGCCGCGGGCCCAGATCTCGCCCTTCGCGCCCGGCACGCCGGCCCACGGGTTGTCCGCGGGGATCGCGTACGGCACGCCGCTGTCCACGTCGACGCGCAGCAGCTTGCCCAGCAGGCTGGAGGTGGAGGAGGCCTGGTTGTCGAGGCCGATCACGCCGCCGTCGCCCGTCGCGATGATGAGCATGCCGTCCGGCGCGAAGGCGAGCATCCCGCCCTGGTGCACCTGCGTCGGCTCCGGGACGTGGAGGAGGATCTGGCCGGAGGCCGGGTTGCCGTGATCGCGATCGAGCGTGGCGTAGCGCTCGACGACGACGTCGCCCGCGGTGTTGGTGTAGTCCACGAAGAACTTGCCGTTGGCCGCGTACTGCGGATGGAAGGCGAGCCCGAGCAGCCCGCGCTCGCCGCCCAGCGTGTTGACCTTGCCGCCGAGGTCGAGGAAGGGCTCGGCGAGCAGCACGCCGTGGCTCACGAGGCGGATGTGCCCCGTGGCCTGCTCGAGGACGAAGAGCCTGGAGCTGTCGCCCGGCGGCGAGGTCACGAAGACCGGCCGGTCGAAGTGCCCCGCGACGAGCTGCGTGGCTGCAGCCGGCGGGGAGTCGGTCCCCTGCGCGGCGGCGCCGACGGCGAGGAGCAGGAAGCCGAGCGGGCGCAGCCCGCACCGCACGAGTCGTCCGGAGTCCATGAGCATGAGTGCAGTCCCGAGATGCTGGTCCCTGGCGGCGCCGCGTCCGATGTGCCGCCGCATCGCGCCCCGTCGTCGGGCGGCCCGCCTTCGCCGGGCGCGCACCTCGCCGGGAGGTGGCTCCAGCAACCCGGAATCCCCGCGCGAGGTGCGCCGCGCGCGCTGGGTGCGCCCCGCGGATTTGCCTATCCTCCCGGGATGATCAAGCACTCGCCGTCGATGCATCTGGTCCTGCTGGCCGTCCTCTCGTCGTGCGCGATGCTGCGCGCCGAGCCGCAGTCCGAGCCGTCCCGCGAAGCATCCGGCAAGCCCGATGCAAAGGCCGCGTGCACGGAGCACGACGCCGCGTGCGCGCCGCAGGACCAGGAGCCGCCGCTCTCCGTCACCGCGCACACGATCGAGGTCGGCGGGCGGACGCTGAAGTACCACGCGACGGCGGGCTACCTGCTGCTCAAGGAAGAGGAGGGCAAGCCCTTCCCCGGCTCGACAGCCGCGAGCGACGCACCGAAGGACGATGAGTCGAAGGAAGCGTCCGCAGCGCGCGACGGGGCCACGCCCAAGGCCCGGGTGTTCTTCGTCGCGTACACGCTCGACGACGTGGCCGATCCCGCCACGCGGCCGCTCACCTTCGCCTTCAACGGCGGCCCCGGGTCGGCATCGATCTGGCTGCACATGGCGGCGATGGCACCGCGCCGCGCCGCGCTCACGGAGGACGGCGAGGCGCCGCCGCCGCCGTACCGCCTGGAGGACAACGAATCCACGTGGCTCGATCGCACGGACCTGGTCTTCATCGACCCGGTCTCCACCGGCTACAGCCGCCCGGTGACGAAGGAGAGCCCGGCGCAGTTCCACGGGCTGAAGGAGGACATCGCGAGCGTCGGCGACTTCATCCGGCTGTACACCTCGCGCAACGCGCGCTGGCTGTCACCCAAGCTCGTGCTCGGCGAGAGCTACGGCACCACGCGCGCCGCGGGCCTGTCCGACTACCTGCAGGACCGCTACGGCCTGTACCTCAACGGCATCGTGCTCGTCTCCACGGTGCTGTCCTTCCAGACGCTGCAGTTCACGCCGCAGAACATGGATCCCTACGTGGGCTTCCTGCCGACCTTCGCGGCCACCGCGTGGTACCACCACAAGCTGCCGCCCGACCTCGCGGCCCTGAGCCTGCCCGAGCTGTGCGCCCGGGCGCGCGCGTTCGCCGCCGGCGACTACGCGCTGGCGCTCGCGCGCGGCGACACGCTGCCCGAGGCCGAGCTGGCCCGCGTCGCGGGCCAGCTGTCGCGCTTCACCGGCCTGCCCGCGGACTTCTGCGCGCAGCGCCGGCTGCGCGTGAGCGACTCGCTGTTCTTCACGCGCCTGCTCGCCGGCGAGGGCCGCGTCGTCGGGCGCCTCGACTCGCGCTTCACGGGTCTGCGCTACGAGCCGGGGACCGACGACGGCGAGTACGACCCCAGCTCCGAGGCCGTGGCCGGAGCGCTCACGGCGGCCTTCAACGACTACGTGCGCCGCGAGCTGCACTTCGAGACGGACATCCCGTACGAGACGCTCACCGACGTCGGCCCGTGGAACTTCGGCGACGCGGGCGAGGGCTTCCCCAACACGGCCGAGGCGCTGCGCCGCGCGATGACGCGCAACCCGTACCTCAAGGTCTGGGTCACGTGCAGCTATTACGACGTCGCCACGCCCTTCTTCGCCGCGGAGAACTCCGTGGCCGCGATGAACCTGGACCCGGCCGTGCGCCGCAACCTGCGCTTCAGCTTCTACGAGTCCGGCCACATGCTCTACATTCACCAGCCGTCGCGGGTGAGGTTCAAGGCGGACTTCGACGCCTTCCTCGACGACGCGATTCACCAGGAGCCGGTGCACGCGGCGGCGCGGTGAGCGTCCGCGCGAAGCTTGTGCACTGACGGCGCCTTGCGCCTCTTCCGAGCTGTCTTCTCCATCACGAGGCCACGTCATGAGCCGTCCGATCAGCGACTCGCTTCACATGCTTCCGTTCGTCGGTCCGGGTCGTGCGGAATGGCATCGGGTGCGTCTGGGTTCCGATGGACCTGACTGGCCGGAGTCGTGGCTCCGCGATCGCATTGCCGAGAACCCCGAACTGGTCCTCGGAGCCTGCCGGGCATTCGGGTTCATCGACACCGGTGAGTCCTGGCGCTTGTGGGACGTCGAGCTGGCGATTCCAGGAGTCGGATCCGTTGACGTCGTCCTCATTTCCTCCGACGGACGCGTTGCCCTCGTCGAGGTGAAGCTGGCGCGCAATCCCGAGAACCGGCGCAAGGTCGTTGCGCAGCTGCTCGACTACGCCGTCCATCTCCGCGAGGCGACTCTGGCCGATCTCGGCGACCTGCCGACGGAAGACGGCGCGCCCTTTGCGGAAGCCGACGACGTGCAGCGCCATCTCCAGGAAGGTGACTTTCTTCTCGTCATCGCCGCGGATTCAGCGGATGACCGCGCTGCCAGGCTGACTCGGGCCGTGCTCGACCGCAATGCGATCCATCCGTGGGACCTGGTGCTGGTGGATCTCGCCTTGTTCGCGCCGAAGGATGGTGCGAAGTCGGCGACCGAACTGCTCTGCGCACCGCATGTCATCGGTGGCGTGAGATGCGAGTCGCGCCACGTCGTCGAGGTCAAAGTCCTCAACACGGCTGCCAACACCTCTGTCGTCGTGACGCTCGTCCCTCCGGATCCAATCGGTCCGGAAGTCATCGCGTGGACTCGCGACACCTTCCAGCACACGTTCCAGAGCCTGGCGACGAGCACACTGTTCCGTGAGTCCGTGCTCGCATGGCTTGCAGATGTCGAGATGACCACGAAGACGTCGATCAGGTACGGAACCGCCAAGTATCCAACCGCTCTGGTGCAGTGCGGCGGGCAGACGTTCGCCTCGGCAGATCGCGACAGCATCTGGATCTACGGGCGCGAGTCACTCAAGCGGGCCTTCGGCAACGAGTCGGGCGAGCAGCGGTGGCAATCTGTCCGGACCCTCTTTCCGGATCGCCCCGACATGAAGCAGTACTTCCAGGTCCGCGCCACCGAGCCACGAATCGAAAAGGCGATCGCTCTCGTCCGCGAGTGGGGGCGGTCGTGACGCACCGCAAGTGGTGACCGAGCTCTGGGGAGTGGACTTCAGCAGTGCCCCTTCGAATCGCAAGCCGATCATGGTGGCGCGCGGCCTTCGGGCAGGAGGCGAGATGCATCTGCAGCACACGGACGCCTTGAGGAACCTGGCTGACTTCGAGTCTCTGCTCAAGACGGCAGGCCCGTGGCTCGGCGCGTTTGATTTCCCGTTCGGACTGCCGCGCGACTTTGTAGACCAACATGACTTGGGCACGAATGCCGATGCCGTGATCGCCGAAGTGCACCGAAGATGCGCGAACCGCATGGCCTTTCGAACGATGATCGATGAGTGGGGGAACACCCGCCCGGCCGGCCATCGGCTCATCCACCGTGCCACCGATCTGGCGCTGCTTGGCAAACGCTCCATCAGCCCTCTCCAGACGCGCTACGTGCCTGTGGGCTTCATGTACTACGAAGGATTGCAGCGGCTCGTGGCAGCGGATGTGAACATCCCGCAGTTGCGCGCGGGTGATGTGGCGCGAACCGCACTGGAGGGTTACCCGGCCCTCCTGGCAGAAGAACTTGTCGGCCGACGCTCGTACAAGAACGCCGACTCCACGGAGCGGCTGCAGGCGCGCAAGGACATCGTTGCCGGACTGGAGCAGGGAGCCACCAAGCTTGCGCAGCGGCTCGTGCTCACCAAGGCTCAGGGAGATGAACTGGTGGCCGATGCTTCGGGTGACCGTCTGGATGCCGTGATGTGCCTGATGCAAGCCTCGTGGGCGATGGGACAACTCAGCTACGGCTTGCCGGCGGCCATCGATCCGGTCGAGGGATGGATCATTAGTTCTTGAGCTGCGATGGCGGACGGTGGACCGCCCGCCTCTCGGGCCGCACGAGGTTCGTGGACGATATTCCCGCACTGCGTCGCCACGCGCGCGGTGAGTCTCCCAAGGCGCTCGGCAGTGGTTTCGCTGGTGGGCGTGACAGGACTCGAACCTGTGACCCCCTGGGTGTGATCCAGGTGCGCTACCAACTGCGCTACACGCCCGGCGAAACGAGGCGCAGAGTATGGCCGACCGCACCGGGCCGGTGCAACGCCCGCGCTGGCCGACGTCAGCGGATGTAGCCCAGCGCCCGGAGGCGCTCGTCCGTGGCGGGGTCCGGCGCTTCGGGCTGCGCGGCGGCGGTCGCGGCGCGCCATGCGGCGCAGGCTGCGGCCAGCTCGCGGAAGGTGTCGGGCTCCGCGGCCGAGAGGTCCTCGCGCTCGGGCGCGATCGCGCCGGCGTCCACGGCGAAAAGCCGTTGGCCGACACCGGCGTGCGCGCGCCGCTCCGGGAAGGGCTCGATGAGCTTGTGCGTCGCGGTGCGCGCGCACCAGCCGCGCGTGCCGACGCCGAAGATCACTCCGGGCACAGGATCCGCCGCGGCCAGCGGCAGGCCTCTGCCGTGCGCCGCCAGGCCCGCGAGCTCCAGCAGCGTGGGGCCGAGCAGGCAGCTCGGCACGGGGCGGCGCTCGTCGAGGCCGGCGGGGACGCCCGGGCCGGCCAGCCACAGCGGGATGCGCAGGCACTCCTCGTGCAGCTGCTCGCCGTGGTCGCCGTAGCCCGCGCCGAGCAGGCCCTCGATCTCCGGCGAGTCCGGCTCGCGCGCGTGGGTGAACAGGCCCTCGCCGTGGTCGGCCGTCACCGCGACGAGGCAGGGCCGGGCTCGCGCGTCGGGCAGCCGTGCGAGCAGCGTGCCGAGGGCCGCGTCGGCGAAGCGCACGCCGCCGTCGTACGCGAGGCGCCAGCCCGACAGCCGGCGCGCCTGCGCCTCCGCGAGCGGCTCGGTCCAGGCGCCCATGGGCGCGGCCGGATCCGACCATCCCGGCTCCGGCGCGGCGAGCGCGTCATGCTGGCTGTCGTACGGCACGTGCGCATCCATGAGGTGCAGGTAGAGGAACACCGGCGCGTCCGCGGGCTCCGCGGCGAGGAGCGCCAGCGCGCGGTCCGCGAGCGAGCGCGCGTTCCAGGCCCGAAGCTCGTGGATGTCCGCCGACAGGCTCGCGACGCTCGCGGGCGCGACCTCGTAGCGCTGGAAGCCGCGCGCGAAGCCGTTCTCGGCCGCGAGCAGCGGGTTGGCGACGAGCGCGGCCGTGCTCCAGCCGCCCGCCGCGAAACGCTCCGCGAGCGCGGGCTCGTCGGGGAAGGCCGAGCGGCGGCTCTCCGCGACCTCGTGACCCGCCATGAGCGCGGCCATCGACGGCAGCGTCCAGGCCGCGGGCGCGACGGCTTGGCGGAAGGTGAGGCCACGCGCGCCCAGCGCCGTGAGCGCGGGCGTGTTGTCGCGCGCGGGATCCTGCAGCACGCCGGTGCGGTCCGCACGCAGCGTGTCGATCACGACGAGCAGCACGTCCGGCCGCCGGTCGTCGGACGGCGCGTGCGTCGCCGGCTGCGCGGCAGAGGACGCTCGCGGCGCGGCGGGCGCGGGAGCCGCGGAGGCGGGGGGCGGCGCCTCCGTCGGACGTCCGCACGCAGAGAGCATGAGGATGCAGACCGCGGCGAGCCGGCGCCGGCCCGCGCGCGTCCGGGCGATGGGGAGGCCGGCGCTCCGGGCGGCCGCGCCATGGCAGCTGGGCGCCTTCGCCCGGGAACTTTTCAAAAGTGTCAGGGCTGCTTGGCCGAAGTAAGAGCGCTTCCTGTCACCCATCGGAGTTTCCAGATGCGCAAGCTGACTCTTTCCTTCGTGGCCCTCGCCGTCCTGACCGTCGTGCCTGCGTCGCAGGCCCAGCAGGCCGCGCCGGTCCGCCAGGCGAATATCGCCGCCAAGGCTCACCAGAACGCCGGCGTCAATGCCGCGCGCGCGAAGAGCCTCTCCATGTTCAAGGCCTGGCAGAAGACCGTCGCCTTCAAGACCCTGCGCGCGCACATCAAGGCGAAGAACGTCTCGCACGCGGCCAAGATGAACGGCGCGAAGAAGAACCAGCCCGCGATGAAGGGCCTCGGCAGGATGTTCAAGGCGACCAAGACGATGAACCTGTCGAACGTGTCGCTGAAGCAGCAGTTCGGCAAGCGCCACAACATCAAGCAGGCGGTCAAGGCCGCGCTGAAGGCGCGCCAGAAGGCCGTGATGAACGGCAAGTCCGCGATGAAGAACAGCCACCGCTGAGCCTGCGCTCACGGGACTGGTCGTGACGGCAGCAGCCGTCGCGGACGACGACCTCCGGGCCCCGCCACGAGCGCGGCCCGGGGGTCGCGTCATGTCCGCAGCAGCACGGACTCCCGCTGGAAGAGCCGGCTCGCGGCCCACAGCACGAGGCCCGCGAGCGCGAGCATGCTGCCGAGCGTGATGCCGTAGAACTCCCAGAGGTAGTTGCCCTTGAGCAGCTCCTTCATGAGCAGCGACACGTTCATGAGCGGCACCCAGGCCCACTTCAGCTCCGTCTCCAGGTCCGGCATCATCGCGGCCACCGCCGGCAGGATGATGAGGAACTGGATCGGCGTGGCGTACGTCTGCGCCTCCTTGAAGGAGCGCGCGCACAGCGCGACGCCGAGCAGCAGCGCCGCGAACAGCGCCGCCACCGGCACGAGCAGCGACGCCGTGAGCACGAGCGCGAGCGGCTGGAATTCCAGGTGGAAGACGCGGGCGGTGCCCTCCGGCAGCACGCCATAGCTGAAGGTCAGCGCCATGGACGTGATGGTGAGCACGGCCGCGGTGATCGCCGTGGTGAAGACCACGACGAACTTCCCGGCCGCGATGTCGAGCCGCGACACCGGCGCAAGCAGCAGCGTCTCCAGAGTGAAGCGCTCCTTCTCTCCGGCCGTGAGGTCGAGCGACGGGTAGAAGGCGCCGAAGAACGAGAACAGGATGGCGATGTAGGGGAGCAGGCCGCCGAGGAAGGCCTGCGACTTGCGGCTGCTGCTGGCGACGTTCGCTTCCCTCAGCTCGAAGGGCTCGATGAAGCCGGGACGCAGCGACTGCGCCGAGAGCCGGCCGCGCATCTCCGAGCGCGAGATCGCCTCGATGAAGGCGGAGAGGCGGTCGAAGGCCTCGTCGCTCAGGCTCTGGCTGCTGTCGTAGAGCACCGTCAGCTTCACGCCGGCCGAGGGATCCTCGCCGTCGATGAGTCTCTCCAGCGAATCGACGGGCACGTCGATCGCGGCGTGCACCGTCTTCTCCTTGCTCGTGATCGCGGCAGCGACGCGCGGGTCGGCGAGCGCCGGCGGCAGATCCTTCGGGATGGTCACGCCCTGCGCCAGCTTCCCGTCGCCCGCCGCCGGAAGGACGTCCAGCGTCGTCCACTCGGTCAGCGTGAGCAACCTCGACACGGACCCGATGTCCGAGAGGAACTGCTGCTGGTCCGGCGTCATCTCCTCCATCGCCTTCATCTGGGCCAGCATGGCGGCGTCCTCGCCGGGCTTGTCCCCGGACTGCGAACGGAGCAGCTCGGCCCGCTCGGAGAGCCTGCCCAGCCCATCCAGCGTGGACGCGGTGTCCAGGCCGAGCTTGCTGGAGATCACGCCGATGGTCAGGGCGTTCTTCGTGAGCCAGCGGTTGGCCAGCGTGGTCAGCTGGTTGCGTGCCAGCGGATCGGCCGCGATGGTGAGCTCGCGCTCGCCCTTCGCCTTCATCTGATTGATGGCGAAGCGCGAGACGCCGGTGACGAGCAGCGGCATCACGACGATCGGCAGCAGCATCATGAACATCAGCGTGCGCCGGTCGCGCGTCACGTCGCGGAATTCCTTGCGCGCGATGATCATCACGTTGGCGAGCTTCATGCGGCCTGCTCCAGGATGGCGATGAAGGCCTCCTCGAGGTCGTCGCCGGCGCGCGCGCGCAGCTCGGGCAGCGTGCCGAGGAACTGCACCCGGCCCTTGTGCACGATGGCGAGCCGGTCGCACAGGCGGCTGACCTCGCCCATGATGTGCGTGGAGAAGATCACGCACTTGCCGCGCGTGCGGCACTCCTTCACGAACTCCACGATCGTGCGCGAGGCCAGCACGTCGAGGCCGGTGGTGGGCTCGTCGAGGATCATCACCGGCGGGTCGTGCAGCACGGTGCGCGCGACGTTGACCTTCTGCTTCATGCCGGAGGAGAGCGCGTCGCAGCGCTTGTCGAGGAACTCGTCCATGCCGAAGCGGCGCGACAGCTCCGCCGTGCGCTGCGCGATGGTGGCCTCCTGCATGCCGAACAGCCGCCCGAAGTAGGCCAGCACCTCGCGCGGCGTGAGCCGCGGGTAGAGGCCCGTGTTGCCCGACAGGAAGCCGATGCTCGCGCGCACGCCGTCCGCGTCGCGCACGACGTCGTGCCCGGCGATCACGGCACTGCCCCCGCTGGGGGCGAGCACCGTGGACAGCATGCGCAGCGTGGTGGTCTTGCCCGCGCCGTTGGGCCCCAGCAGCCCGAACACCTCTCCCGCGCGGCAGGAGAAGGACACGCTCTCCACGGCCCGCGTCTGGCTGCCCTTGGCGCCGCGGTAGACCTTGCTCAGCTCCGTCGCGACGACGAGTTCGTTCACTTCGGCACGGAACTCCGGAAAGCGTGGGGGCCGCGGGCTATTATCCACGCGCTCCGCCCCGAACCCAGCCCGCGCCCGCAGGCGAAAGACTCCATGCCCAGCTTCGAGGAACTCGTGCGCGCGGTCATCGAGGACCTGCGCCCGATGCTCCATGCCGACGGCGGCGACATCGACCTCGTGTCCACCGACGAGGCGCGCGGCCGCGTCGAGGTGCACCTGCGCGGCGCCTGCAGCCACTGCTCGGCGTCGATGATCACGCTCACCGTCGGCGTGGAATCCCGGCTCAAGCAGCAGATCCCCGCGGTCCGTGAAGTGGTCCACGTTTGATAGGATCCCGCGCCCCGCGCCGGCCCCGCGCCGGGCCGCCGGGGTGCCTGCGAGGGAGCTGCCCGTGCGTGTGCTGATCGCTTCATGCCTGCTCGCGCTGCTCGCCGGCTGCGACCACCCTTCCTCCGATGCGGGCCGCGGTGATCCGGGCGCCGCGCCGCGGTCCGCGCCGCGCCAGGGCACGCTCCAGATCGTGAGCCTCAACCGCCTGCAGGGCCTGGGAGACCCGATCCCGTGCCAGCCCGGCGACATCGGCGTGCTGCCCGCGGCTGCCGAGCTGCGCGACCGCCTCGCCGCCACGGGCGACACCGCGCTGCTCGTCGCCATCGGCGACGCCTGCAACCGGAGCCACAAGCCGCTGCACGGCAAGCCGGCGGAGACGGCCAACCTCGCGCGCTGCGAGGTGGAGCTCGACGCGCTCGCCGCGTGCAGGCCGGATGCCTACGTCCCCGGCCACGCGGACCTCGCCACGGGCTTCGACGCGCTGCTCGCGCGCTGCGAGAAGCGCGGGCTCCCGGTGCTGCTCTCCAACATCGCCGCGCCGGCGCACGCCGGGATCAGGCCGTGGATCGTGGTGCAGGCGGGCACGCTGAAGATCGGCCTGCTCGGCATCATCGCCGCGCGCGTCGGTGACCCCAAGGAGCCGGAGGTGGAGGCCGGCCAGAAGCCCGAGCCGATGGAGGTCTCCTACCCGGGGGCTTCCATGCTGCCGGTCGACGAGACCGTCACGCGCCTCGTGGGGGAGCTGCGCGGCGCGCAGGGCGTGGATCTCGTCGTGCTGCTGAGCAGCCTCTCGCAGAAGGCCAACTCGCACCTCGCGGACATCAAGGGCCTGGACGTGGTCATCGGGTCCGCGGACGTGGGCTTCGAGGCGGACCGCATCGTGCTCGACCAGGTCACCGCGTTCATGTCCGCCGCGCCGGCGGGGCGCGAGGTCGGGCACACGACGATCGCGATCCGCAACGGCAACATGCAGATGGCGGACATGTCGCCCACGCACGCGCTCGTCGAGCAGATCGCGACGGTGGAGGAGCGCATGGCCGAGTACAGCCAGCGCTTCGGCACGGACGACCCCGCGACGCTGTCGCGCCTCGTGGCGCCCGGCGCCGAGCAGGGCTTCCTGAACATGGTCGCGCTGCTCGCGGAGAACAAGGAGTTCCTGAAGGTGCACGAGTCGTGGAAGGACTCGTACATCGATCACCGCCCCGCGGAGCTGGAGCCGGTGGACCCGGGCCATCCCGCGCTCGCGATCATGGCCGGCCAGGGCGCGGCGATCGAGGCCGCGCTCGCTGCGGCCAGCTTCAGGCCGCTCGTCGTGCCCGAGGGCACGCCGCTCATCCCGAAGCCCGAGGACTGCCGCGCGTGCCACGCGGCGCAGTACGACTTCTGGGCCGCGACGCCGCACAGCCGCGCCTTCGAGGACCTGCGCGGCGAGCAGCAGATCCACGACGTGAGCTGCCTCGAGTGCCACGCGGCGGGCTTCGAGAAGCCGAACGGCTGGAGCGACCCGCGCTTCGACGGCCCGTTCGGCGGCGTGACCTGCTTCCAGTGCCACGACGTGTACGCGCCGCACAGCGTCAGCGCGCGGCAGGTGGTGGACCCGCAGTTCGTGCACGCCGACAGCGAGCAGATGGATTGCACGGCGTGCCACATCCCGCGGCGCGACCCGGAGTTCGACAAGGACGTCTCGCTGCCCGCGGTGACCTGCCCGCCGATGCGGGCCGACGAGCCCGCGCTGCTGCTCGCGCGGCAGGGCGTCCTCGACGCGCTGGCCGCGCGCGGCGCCAAGGGCGTCACGGATCCGCGCGACGATTACCTGCAGGGCCGCGCGCTCGTCGGGCTCGGCTCCTTCGAGCAGGGCTACGCCGTGCTCGAGCGCTACGCGAAGGCGAACCCCGAGGACACGCACCTGCGCGTCGAGACCGCGCAGCTCTTCGACCGCACGGGCAACAGCAAGGGCGCGCTGCAGCTGCTGCGCGACTACCTGCAGACGCACGCCGGCGAGCCCGTGAGCAACCTCGCCTACATCACCATGCTGCTCCAGGCGCGCGACGTGGCCGTGCGCGACCCGCAGCTCGCGCTGTCGCAGATCACCTTCCTGCTCCCGAAGGACGCGCTGGAGAGCCGCAAGATCGCGCTGGACTTCCGCGTGCTGCAGGTCGATGCCTACTTCGCGGCGGGGCAGCCCGACAAGGGCCTCGCGCTCATCAACGAGCTGGCCCGCGACCACTCGGGCGACCCGCGCCTGCGGCAGCGCATCGCGCGCTACCTCGGCCAGTAGCGCTCCGCGTCAGCGCAGCGCGCTGGTGCGCCAGTCGCGCTCGCTCTGCTGCACCCAGGCGAGCAGCACGCGGCCGCGCGGCGTCGGCAGGCCCGCCTGGTCCAGCAGCGTGGCGGCCAGCCGGCGGGCCTCGTCGAAGTGCAGGTTCTCCACCTCGGCGTTGACGAGCGCCATCGTCGCGCGCTCCTCGTCCGGTGCGAGCTCGGTGGCGCGCAGGGCGTGGCGCCGCGCCGCCTCCGGCATGCGCAGGAAGGGCGCGCGCCGGTCCATGAGCAGGTTGGCCGCGAAGATCTCGGCCGCCGCGCTGCCGGGCCCGCCGTCCTTCAGCGTGGCCACCGACGCCGGTCCCTGGTTCACGTCCTGGTAGAGCACGGTGATCCATGGCGAGAGCTCGCGGCCGGCCGTCAGCGCGCCGAGCCACGCCGCGGCGAGCAGCGCGCCGGCGCCGGCGAGCAGCGCCCGCGGCATCACGCGCCGGCGCCGCGCCTCCGCCGCGGCGAGTCCCGCGCCTGTCCCGCCGGTTCCGGCGCCCGCCGCCCCGGATCCCGAGCCCGCGGCGCCGAATCCCGCGCCCGCGACAGCGATCAGCAGCGTGTCGAGCGGCCCGAGAGCAAACGGACCGGTCGCCGCGAGCACCGTGCCGGCCGCGAGCAGCAGCGCGCCCGCAACCAGGCCCGCGCGCGGCCAGCCGGCCCGGCGGGGGACGGACGCCGTCGCCGCGGTCGCGAGCGCGAGCACCAGCAGCGCGCCGCGCAGCGCGAGATCCAGGAGGCCGGCCATCCATCCCGGCCACGCCGGCGGCAGCATGCCGTCGAAGCGCGCGGGATTGAGCAGGTCGCCCGCGAGGCGCCGGCCTCCGGCGCGCGCCACGCCGGACGGCCCCAGGGCATCCGCGCCGCGCGCAGCGGCCTGCCACGCGACCTGCGCGCGCAGGTCGGGATCCAGCGGCTCGGTCTCGCCCTGCGCGAGCGGCTCGCCGACGAGCGCGACGAGCGACCAGGCCGGAGCGTTGTCCGGCCTCCACGGCCGCGC
>Ga0193753_10000833_pt1 | contig 28704 bp, 29 predicted proteins | sample H1c2metaG_FD_144925 | JGI IMG/M metagenome (GOLD analysis project Ga0193753, IMG submission 144925) | Soil microbial communities from a riparian zone of the East river system, Colorado, United States - H1c2 | ecosystem: Environmental > Terrestrial > Soil > Riparian zone | place: USA: East...
CTGACGATGCGCTCGCCGCGCTGAAGTTGGCCGACGCATAAGGCGCTCGCGATGAACTTACGAGCGGCTGCAACAATGTTGGTTCCCGGTGCGGATTTCCGGGCGGGTTTGTCATTTTGCCCGGACGTTTTCCAACGTGTTGCAGCCGCTTTTTCACGCCCATTTATGGGCGGCATTATTCGGCGGCTGGGGACAGCCCGTAAGTTGATCGCCTTGAACAAGCGACGAGCCGGGTTTTGCCTGCCCGCCCTTTCGCCATGACCCCGAGCGTCCCACGTTCAACCTTCAGCGCCAGTGAACTGGCGAAGGCAATCGGTGTCTCCAAACGCGCCGTGACATTGGAACTAGAAGCCGTTGCGCCTTCATCGTCGGAAAGGGTGCGCGGACAAGAGGCGCGCACCTGGCGCGTGGCCGATCTCCCGGAATCCCTCCGCGGTCGTTTGGTTCAGGCGAGTTCCCGTCTGGGATTTGATGACCCCGAGATGCTCCTACAGCGACCCGCCACAACGTGGGAGCCGTCGCTGCCGCTAAAGGACATTCTTCCTGCGCAAATCGAGCAAGCCCACAAGCTGCGCGCTGCGCTGGCGTTGCCGCTCGCCCGAATGAATGAGCCTGGCATGGGTGCGGAACAACTCGCCGACATTGGCTTGCGCGAATACGCGCGCACCTTTGGCCACCGTGTTACCCCTCGACATTGGCAATTCCTTTTCGCGCGAACCCGCGAGCGCGATCGAGGACTAAACGACTTTGAACGGCTCGAAATTTATTTGTCCGATCATTTGACGAGGAAGCCCGCGCCGGTTGCCCCTGGTAACGACGTTGCAAGAACGATGCAGGACGCAATTCCTGCGAACCCTACCAACGTGTCGGACACGGACGTTGAATACGTTTGGTACCGCGCCTTTGATGAATTCGATCAAGCCTTGGAGCGTGGCAAGGCGTGGGCCACCGCGAAGGCCGAAGTCCTCAAGGTGCTGCAAAACAGCCCGCTCGCTTTGGCTTCGTCGACTGAGGCTTTGCGAAAGAAATTTGAGCGCAAGTACGCCAGATGGATCGAATCAGGGCGGGCGTCGATGGCACTCAAAGACCAGCGCCAATTTACTTCCGGCCGCTTTCGCCGGCCGGAGTTGACCAAGGATGATTGGGAGACCCTTTTGGCTCGATGCTTGGAACATGGCGGGCGCATCAGTGAAGGCTGGCGCTGCTCTGAAGCGCAATGAACTCAGTTTGGAGGTAACACAGCACTACGCCGCCAACCCTTCGTGCAAGTCGTACGTGCCGCATTCTCTACGCGAGAAACTCGCGCCGGAGATTAAACGGTTGCTGGATAGTCACCACGGATCGCACCGGTCTAAAATGCGTGGCGCTTACATTCAAGCGGACTGGTCGGACACTGCCGCCGGAGATGTTTACTCTGCTGATGACTGCACGCTCGGCATTTACTTTTACAAGTACGTGGACGGCGAGCTTCGCCTTGTCCGTGGCCAGTTCCTGCCAATGATCGATTGCCGAAGCAACCTTGTGCTGGGCTTCGCAATCGTCCCGGAACGGAACTATACGGCTGTGATGATCCGCGGCTTGATCCGCCGGGTGCATCAAACGTACGGCTTTCCCCGAAAGTATTTCCTCTTTGAAGGCGGCATTTGGAAACGTTCCAAAATCATTAAAGGTGTCGAAGCCAAAGGCGACGCCGTGCCCTTCGAAGAAACAGAGATGGGTTTGAGATCGTGGGTAGGTTTTCGGCACGCCAAGACCGCGCGCGGGAAGGGGAAGATGGAGCGAGTGATCGGCTTGTTGCAAAACCGACTAGAGCCCTATCCGGGATATGTAGGCCGCGACGAGATCAATGACAGTTACGAGCGCGTGCAGAAGCAACTCGCGGAGGTGCGCGCTGGGAAGGCCACTCCCGAGAAATACTTTTTGGAAGAAAGCCAATGGCTTGTCTTGATCGAAAAGGAGATCGAAGAATACAATCACGAGGTTCAGACAGGCAGCATCGTGGGCAAATCTCCGCTTGAAGCTTGGGATGCTTATTTCACAGAGGAACTGAATCACTTAGACGCCCCGTTCGAGTACCTGCTGGCGAATCACCGCGCGCCCTACCTGGTCACAAAGAATGGCATCGGTATCAAATTCTCCGGCATTCAAAACCGCTGCTGGTACCGCAACGAGCACACGAGCAAGCTAATCGGCGAGAAGGTTCTGGTCTGGTACGATCCAGAGGCTCCGGAAGCCATCACGATCACAGATTTTCAGCGACAAAACCCGATCACCATTCCCCGCGCCGAAGATGCGCCGGGCACGACGGCCACGCCGGAAATGATGGCGGCAGCTTATGCTTCAGTGAAGGCGCAAAACTCGCACGCTCTCACGGTTTACCGGATTATCGCTCCAAAATTTCGCCGCAACATTTTGCGTCGCACGGTGGGCCTCTCTGATGCCATCGCGCTCGACCAGCAAATCACTGAGCAACGCAATGCCGTCACGGTTAAGCAGAAAGATAAATCCCGCCGCTTCAATTCGCTGCGCCAAGCTGCCAGCGCCGCCGGACTCGCGCTGCCGGGCAGTGCCGCACGCAGTGAATCGACGATGCAGGCCACTTCGGACTTGATCGAACTGATGCAGAAGAGACGGCAAACCGAAAGGGAACAAAATGAGTAACACACGATATGCAGAGCCAGGCGAACCACTGGCGCAGAACCGTTTCGCATCCAGCGCGGCTTTCGATACTGGCCTGCTCGGCAACCTGGTTGCTCGCCGGTGCGAAAAGCTGGAAAAGGCGGAAGACCGCGAACTTGTTTGGTTTTTACAATGGGTCTCGCATCAGGCGGGCGGACTCAGACGTTTTGTGCGGGTGTTCTGCCAGACGTACGCTGAGCAAATCGCTACGCGCGCCATGCAGCGTTTGGGCTTTAAGGCCGGGCAAATCTACAATGCGGAACAAGTGCGCGCCGTGCGCGCAGAGTTTCCCTTGGGCGAACACGAAGACGATTTTCTTTTGAAAGGGGAAGAGGACTTGATGTCCGCGATGGGATATAAAAGAAAATCGTCTTCGTGTCTCACCCGTTCGGAGGCAGCGCGCCGGCCGAATAGTTATCCTGCTGAAAAGTTCGTGCGCCGCTGCCAGGAAGCCGTCGCAACACTGGAAGCTCGAATCACCGACTTTTGCCTTAACCCGGAGGTTAATCCGGATGCCTTTTCACCGTGGTTCTTCCCGAATTTGATCCAGACGCTGCACCGCGCGAGAAAAGCCCATGCAACGCAGTTGCAAGCCTGCTTTGTCGAAACAGATGTCAGCGAGGCGGTTGAATCAGAATTGGATTACGCCCTTGAAACCGGATGCATGGTCATCATCGAAGGCCGCGCACGCTTAGGAAAATCGAGCGGTGCGAGGCATTGGTGCGATGCGCGGCCCGGACGCATTCGCTACGTGCAAGTGCCGCCCGGCAACGACGAGAAGGGATTTTACCGAGTCGTAGCGCAAGCGCTCGGCGTGAGTTCGGGTCTTTCCATGAAGGGTTCCCAGATCCGCGAGCGTATCGAGAACACACTTCAGGGACGGGACATCATGATCGTCTTTGATGAGACCCATTATCTTTGGCCGCAAACGCTGCGCCGCCCCGAAGCTTCGCCGATTCGATTGAGTTGGATCATGACGGCGCTGATTAACAAAGGCGTGTCGGTGGGCTTGGTTACGACGCCTCAATTCTCCCGCAACCAAAAGCAAACAGAGAAGAGCAGCGGATGGACTTCAGAGCAGCTTGTTGGGAGGACGGGCCATTACAAAAAGCTGCCGATGGAACTCTCGCACCGCGACCTGGTGCGTGTCGTAAAGGCGCACGTTCCGGAGTTGGACGAAGAGATTCACGAGATGCTCGCCAAGTACGCCGCGCAGTCGATGGGATACGTCGCCGGGATCGAGCATGTCGTGAAGCGCGCTCGCTTTGTCGCCAGTCGCCAGGGCCGCACTGAGCCGACTTTTGCCGACATCGACCTTGCATTGACTGCGGCGCCGGAATCCGACGCCGCGTTTACTGGCGCGCTAAATGAAGCGTCGGTTGCAATCGCAAAAAAGCAGGGCGCTGAGCCAATAGAATTTTCCGTTCCGAAAGCTCGCAAGCGCACCGTTCGAGTGAACGATCCAACCGTGAGTAACGGTGCCTCGCGAGCGCCGGCCGGGAAGACTTAGAACAATCTAACAGTTTGCTGAAACACGCCGCCAAAGGGTGCGCATTTTTATTGCCCCGATAGTTTAGGAAGTCGAAGCGCCTCGTTTCGGACATCTTTTGCGTAAATATACAGCTCTCACCTTGGACTAAGTGCCACTTGCCATTCTCGAACACGGGCGGAGAGTGCGAACATGAAGAGGTTCTTGATGTTGATGGCTGTGGCGGCAGCGCTTGGACTCACGACGGGCTGTGAGACACCGATTCCACCCGGCGCGGAACGTGGACCGCACGGCACCATCGCCTACTTCGTTCCTGTCGATGCGACCCCGCCCGGCGCTCACATCGAGGGGAATGGCGAATACGCGGCCCGCACTCCTGTGACCCTAAAAATTTGGGGCGATCCCGACGGCACTTTTCACGACTTCGGGTCGTCATACTATTTCGTCCGTGCGCTGCCGGTGACGACGAACCAGTTTCCGCAAACGCGCGTCTTTTACACCGGCCATATGCTCGGGCCGGAGGACAGAATTCCGTCGCGCATCTTCTTCGACATGAATACTCAACCGCCTCAATACGTGCCGGTGCCAGTGCCTTATCCAGCGTATCCGTCGCCCTACTACTACGATCCGTTCTGGGGGCCTTCGGTGCATTTCGGGGTGTCGGGGCCGCGCTTTCATCGGCGTTGGCGATGAGAAACGCAGGCGCACGGAAAATCAAACGCCGGTGGAATTAGCCTTTTCGGTTGTTGCTCCTTGTTGTCAACGCGGTTGTCCGCGACAGTCTCGTTCCGGGGACGGGGCTGTGGTTAGTCTTGTTCCTCGACCAGTCGGCGGATTGTGTCGTTTTCACGATGGCGCAGTCCGCCATTTCTTTTGTCCACGGTGATTGCCTTCAATAAATTATCCGCAGCTTGCGCAGATGATCGACGGCCTCCATTCCTAAAAATCTGCGTCATCTGCGGATGAGCAGAGCTTTCTTCTATGAGCCAATCGCCGTTGCCGAAGCCTCTTGGATTCCAGGCTCGGCGAGCACGGTGACTTCATCGCCCACGCGAATCATGCCGCCTTGGATCACCTGCGCCAGCACGCCTTGCCGGCGTTCTTCCATGAGCGCGCGCAACCCCTGGCAGATGCGGTCCATCTTTTCGCAAGGCATGCGCGCCTCGTAAAAGAACAGTATCGCCTCGCCCACGCGCACCTCGCGGCCGACGAGCGCAACTAAATCGATACCGAGCGTCTCGATATTCGAGCGCACCGCACCGGGCGGAATGGATTGCAAGCCCAAGGTTGCGGCGTGTTCGCCAATTTGCTCGCGTTCCATCAAGCTCACCTGCCGCTTGCTCGGTTGGCCGGTGCTGCGGCTGATCGCGCCGAACTTGCGCGGGTTGCCGCGGATTCCTTTTTCCGCGACGACTTCGATCTGTTCGACGGAGCGGAGCGGTTCGCCCGATTTTTCCGGATGCAGATGAAGTGAAGCGACGCAGCCAATCTGTGGCATGCGAAAAGCCTACGCACGCTCTCTTGCCCGTGAAATAAATTTCGACTAAACCCGCCGCATGTTCGCCATGCTCTCGGACACGTTGACCAACCTCGACTACCTCAAATACCTCATCACGTCGCCCGTGGCGTTGGTCGGATTGCTCTTTCAACTCTGGATGTTCATCGACGCCGTTCGCCGTCGCGAATGGATCTGGGCCGTTTGCATCTTCGTCTTCTCGGTCATCAGCGCGCTGCTCTATTTCTTCATGGTCTATCGTGCAGCAGGCGGTGGCGTGACGCGCGGTTTCGAACTTCCCGGCGCGCACTCGCGGCGGCGCATCAAGGAACTCAAGGCGCAGATTCACCATCTGGACAAGGCGCACCATCATCTTCAGCTCGGCGACATTTATTTTCAGCAGGGCAAACTTGATCTTGCCGAGACGCATTACCGCGCTTCGCTGGAACGGGACGGCACCGATCGCGATGCACGGGCGCACTTGGGCCAATGTTTGTTGAGGAAGAAAGAACCTGCCGAAGCTCTGCCGTTACTGGACGCGGTCGTGAAGGAAGACCCGAAACACGACTATGGCTACACGATGATGGCGCTGGCGGAAACGCACATGGCCCAGGGGCAAATCGATGGTGCGATCCAGGTTTGGGAGCGAGTGCTGCAGAATTATTCTTATGCCCGCGCGCGTGTGCAGTTGGCCGAACTCTACATTGCGAAAAACCAGCTCGACGCAGCGCGCGAACAAGTGCGCGAGGTCATCGATACCGACGCGTTCGCTCCGGCCTTCGATCGTAAACGGAATCGCGTATGGCTGCGCCGCGCGAAGAAGCTCCGCAAAAAAGTTGGAGTATGAGCGTAGTTCTCACGCCGCAATATTTAATGTCCGAACTTGGACACGTTCAGGTCCCGTGACGTCCACTGAATGTGATAGCTTCCGAAATGAACAAGGATGTCCAGACACTCTTGAGCCAGACGCGCCATTCGTCGCTCGGCTTCTTTTTTTGGAGAAATTTTTTCCTCAATATCGCCTAGGAAAGCTTGGCCGAGAGAGTTCCGCAAAGCATTGAGCCCTTTTTTGTTCTTACCGCTAATTCTGTTCGCAAGAATCATTGAATCCGTGCGCATAGCGATTTCGACAGCCTTTTTATCCAGACACCTTCGCTCAACGTACTTGGCGATTCGTTTAAGCGCCACAATCAGGATTTCAAACTCCGCTTCGTTGCTCGTCCCGTGTCCCAAAGCCAATCGAGACTCCGTATGTTTCCGATCTCCATCAACCATTACTTCGTAACTCCCGTATTTTTGCCCGGGATTGGGTGAGCAACCACCGTCGAAGCAAAGCTCAATTTTCATTGGGCGCTTCTCTTATCAGGAAGTTGTTGGCAAATAAAGATTTGCTTACCCAGGAATGCAAGTTTCCCGCACGCTTGCCTCGCTAAAGTCGATTCCTATACTCCCGCGATGCTTGATGTCCGGTTGATCCGAGAGAACGCAGATTTTGTGCGTGAGCGATTGGCCACGCGCCATGGCGGCGACGAGGCGAAGGTTTCGGAAGTGCTGGCGCTGGATGAGGAGCGTCGAAAACTGATTGCCGAAGTCGAGCAACTCAAGGCCACGCGCAATCGTGTCTCGAAGGAAATCGGCGCGCTGATGGGCCAGAAGAAAACGGCCGAAGCCGAAGCCAAAAAGACCGAAACCAAACAGATCGGTGATCGAATCAACGAACTCGATCTGAAGGTCAAGCAGGTCGAAGAAGCGCGGGACGCCATTCTCATCAGGCTGCCGAATCTGCCGCACGCCTCCGTCGCCGTCGGGAAAACAGCCGAAGAAAATCCCGAGATTCGCACGTGGGGCAGCAAGCCGCAGTTCGCCTTCAAACCGCAGTCACACATTGAACTTGCCGAAAAGCTCAAGCTGATCGACTTCGCGCGCGGAGCGAAACTTTCCGGCAGCGGCTTTCTACTCTACACGAATTGGGGCGCGAAGCTGGAGCGCGCGTTGATTTCCATGCTGCTCGATCTGCACACGAGCGAACACGGCTACACCGAAGTTTCGCCGCCTTACATCGTCAATCGCGATTGCATGACGGGCGTCGGGCAGTTTCCGAAGTTCGAAGATCAGGCGTATGCCGTGCGCGAGGGCAACGATGATTCAACGCTGGGCAAATTGTATTTGCTGCCGACAGCCGAAGCGCCGGTTGCAAACATTCATCGCGAGGAAATTCTGGCGGAGAAGCAATTACCGATTCGTTACGTCGCTTACAGCCCGTGCTTTCGCGCCGAGGCGGGCGCGGCGGGCCTGGGCACGCGCGGCATGATTCGCGTGCATCAATTCGACAAGGTGGAGCTTATCAAAATCGTGAAGCCGGAGGAGAGCTACGACGAGTTGGAGAAGATGGTCGCGAATGCCGAGAAAGTTTTGCACCTGCTCGGGCTGCACTATCGCGTGATCAATCTCTGCACCGGCGACATGGGCTTCGCCAGTGCCAAGACTTACGACATCGAAGTGTGGGCGCCGGGCCAGGGAAGTTTTCTCGAGGTGTCGAGCTGTTCGAACTGCGAAGATTTTCAATCGCGCCGGATGAACATGCGTTTCAAGAGCGAGCAGGGCGAAAACAAATTCCCGCACATTCTCAATGGCAGCGGCACCGCGCTAGCCCGCTTGTTCGTGGCGTTGGTCGAGACGCATCAGCAGGCGGACGGAAGCGTGGCGATTCCGGTCGCGTTGCAGCCGTATTTGAAGACGGACAGAATTTCAGTGTGAGGACAAGCAACCGGATCGCAACAGATAGAGCGCGCGCGTGAAACTCATCCTCGTTACCAGCGAACTCCACCCGTACTCGAAGAGCGGCGGCCTCGCCGACATGGTGGGCGCGCTGGCGAAAACGCTCGCGGCGCAGGGGCATCAGGTCGGAGTTGTCACGCCGTTGTATCGTGGCATTCGCGAAAAGTTTCTCGACATTCAGAACTTCGACTGGCAACTCGATCTGCCGCTCGGTGCGACGCGCGTGGCTGGGAGCGTTTGCATCAGCCAGCCGGCGGAGAATCTCACCATCTACTTCATCGACCAGCCTGGGTTCTACGGTCGCGCTTCGCTCTACACTGAAGGCGGCGCGGATTACCCGGACAACGCCGAGCGATTTATTTTCTTTGCCAAAGCCGCGGTGAACCTCGCGCGCTACTTGCCATGGAAGCCAGAGATGGTTCACGTCCACGACTGGCAGGCCGGACTCGTTCCCTTGTTCATTCGCGATCAAAAATTGCACGAGGGCTGGAGCGATGCTCCGCACACCTGCCTCACGATTCACAACCTTGCGTATCAAGGCGTCTTTCCCGCCAGTGCCTACGCGTTGACGAATCTGCCGCCGGCGCATTTCACCGCGCAAGGCGTGGAGTTCTACACTTTCATGAATTGCCTGAAGGCGGGCATCGAATTTTCGGACGTGCTCACTACGGTCAGTCCGCGTTACGCCCGCGAAATTACGACGGAGATGTACGGCTGCGGACTCGATGGAGTGTTGCGTCGCCGGCAATCCGCGCTTGTCGGAATTCTCAACGGCGTGGATTACGAGGAATGGAACACGGTCGAGAATGGCCATTTGAAGCACATCTATTCCGTCGAAGAACTGCGCGGCAAAACGGAGAACAAAGCGGCTTTGCAGCAGGAGATGAATTTACCGGTCGATGCTGACGTGCCGCTCTTCTCGACCGTCACACGGCTCGTAGATCAAAAGGGGGTTGATATTCAACTGGCGGCGTTGCAGGAAATGCTCCCATCCAAAATGCAGTTCGTGCTGCTCGGCAGCGGCGCACCCGCGTACGAGAAGGCTTATGCGGATTTGCAGGAGCGCTTCCCTGGTAAGGTCGCGGTGAAGATTGGTTTCGATCACGGCTTGTCACATCGCATCGAGGCGGGCGCGGATTTTTTCCTGATGCCTTCACGCTTCGAACCATGCGGATTGAACCAGATGTATTCGCAACGCTACGGCACCATTCCCATTGTGCGCCGCACCGGCGGCCTGGATGATTCGGTCACGGATCTGACGGACAACGACGAGGGCGCCGACGGCATCAAGTTCAGCGAGTACTCAGCGCGGGCGCTGGCCAAAGCGATTCGCAAGGCGCTCGTGCTGTATCACCACAAGGACCTCTTCGCCGAATATCAGCGCAACGCCATGCTCGCGGACTTTTCGTGGGAACGGACGGCGGTGGAGTACGTGCGAGTGTACGAACAGGCGCTGTTTTTGGAAACGATGGCCGACGTGTCGCGTTGAATTCCGAAGTCCAAATCCTAAATCCTTAAAAAATTCCAGATGCCCCCCGCGCGCCCGAGTTGAGGTTTGAGATTTGGAGTTTGGAGAGGCAATTGCAAACGTCAGCGGAGTGCTCATGCGTGTGAACTCGGTGTCCGCCACAAGCGGACCGCCGCCCATAACGTGATGCAACCAACGATGAACACGACGCCGAAGGCCATGATAAAATGATGCCACCAATGCTCAGCCTGGGTGTCGAGCGAGCGCTTGGGAAACTCCTCGATGAACATCATGACGCAGCCGAAAAACATGTACGCAGCAACGAAGCCCAAGAGCAACGAAAACCCTCGCCGCCAGCCAAACGTTCTGGTGTGTGTGTTCATGACGCGTAGTGTGACCTGCGAACCAAGCTCAGCTCCCCGGTCCAAATAGCTCTGCGCCAAAAACCGTCCGCAAAATATTCGTGGTTGGTGACTCCGAATCAAACAACAGGGTCCATATACGACCACACTCACCGTCAGTCGCGCTGTCACCGCTCGGCAGCACGCGACTCGCTGGGGGACGAAAGCCGTCGAGATACAAAACCTGAATGCTCACCATGGACTCACCGCCTCCCATCCAACTACTGGTCAGGACGCGCGCTCGACCGTGGTCATCGGTCGCCATCGGACGTAGCGCTCCAAAGAAGAGCCTTCCCAAGTAACGAAAACCTCGCTGCCCATCCCTGAAAATGAGGTAAGAGTTGCCACCAGTCCCGTGATGCGCCGGTTGTGATACAAAAAGCTCATCGATTGGATCGCCGTCGATGTCAAAATGAAGAGGCTCCATTGGATTCATGCCCAGCAAAGAAGAAGACCAGGCATCGACATCAGCACGACTCGCGGTGTCACGACGAAACTCAGATGGCACGGGAAACCGTCCGCTCGCAAAGAACTCATCTGTGGGCGAGTAGCTGTGTCGTGGATGAGAACAGCCGCTCAAGGCGAGAAGCGCAAGCATCGGTAGTACTATTGTGGATACATGGCTCATTGCGACGGGCGTCGTACTAGCTCATCGGTCATCGCTTGGTGGGCCTCGGCACCGTACGCGGAAGAACCTGCCCCGATGGTGAAGAACCAGACGCGTTATCAGGCCGCTCTTCTTGCGGTGTATCCATGTCTTCGGGCGACCTTGGCAATCGCCTCAAAGCTCAACTCGTGATTGAGGTTGGCAAACACGCCGGTTTCCATCAGATCCGCGATGATGCGGAACGGCTTCTCTCTCAAAGAGAGAAGCCAACTGCAAAACCGTGGTGTGCTCTGGAATCATTAGCTCACCCACGATCGGCGGAAGTGGCGCGGGCGTCGTCGTCGCTTATTCCTGTTCCCGCGCTTTCTTTTGCCCTTCGAGCTTCCAGACATCGCTCAAGTCCTTGCAGCCATCCGGCAAGAGGTAATCGCGTTTGCTGTAATCGTAATTCATTCGATGCGCTTTCGAGGGGCCAAGTGTGAATCCGCCTGTGGTGGCCGCTCAGGTATCCTAGCCGCTGAATTTACTCTTATTCTTCGCTCAGGCGCAAGCGAGGGAGTTGCCTGTTGCACGAGTGAATGACTCCTCTCACCAGCCCGCATTGAATCCGTTCCCATGCCTGGTCTTGACGAGGCGGGAGGCGCGTCCAAAACTGGCGGCATCATGCGCCATTCACTTCTGTTGTTGCTCGCCCTGCTCGGCGGCGTTGTGTCCGCGCACGCGGCGGCGCCGTTGAAGCGGTATCTCTACATGAGCACGCCGGACGCATCGCAGGAGGGCGGCTCGGGCAAGGGCATTCTCGTGTTCGATATCGATGATGGGCACAAGTTCGTGAAGCGCATCGACATCCCGTTCAAGGAAGGGCTGCGCGGCTTTTGCGGGAACGCGAAACGGCACGCGGTTTATTACTCCACCACGAACCGGCGGCTGGGCGCGTTCGACGTAGAGTCGGAGAAAATTCTTTGGGAGAAGCAATTCGATCATGGCGTGGACCGCGCGTGCATCACGCCGGACGGCAAAAAACTTTATGCGCCGACGGGCTTTTGGCTGAAGACCACGAACAGCGGCTTCCTGGTGGTGGACGCGGAAAATGGCGAATTATTGAAGCGTCTGCCCGCGGGAGTGGCGGCGCACAACAGCATCGCGAGCCTCGACGGGCGGTTCGCTTACCTGGGAACGGAGACGAATTTTTGGATCTTCAACACGAGCGATGATGCGCTGGTGCGCCAGATTCCCAACGTTGGAGAGAGCGGCGTGTTTCCGTTCACCGTGGATGGCGCGAACCGTTACGCCTATGTGTGTCTCGGTAAACACGTGGGCTTCGACGTGGTGGATTTGAAAACGGGCGAGACGCCGCATCGCGTCTTCGCGCACGATGTGGAAACGCGCAGCAAGCTCATTCCACATCGCACGCACGGCGCGGGGCTGACGCCGGATGAAAAGGAAATTTGGGTCAGCGATCAAGCTGGCAATAAGCTGTTCATCTTCGACGCGACATCAATGCCGCCGCGCGAAGTCGCGCACATCGAGCTGGGCCGCGACGGACACGGTTGGGTGACGTTCAGTCTCGATGGACAATATGCGTGGTGCCACACGCCGGACGTGATCGATGCGAAGACGCGGAAAATCGTGGCGACGTTGAAGGACGAGAAGGGCGCGCCGTTTTGCAGCTCCAAGTTCATCGAGGTTCATTTCCGCGACGGCAAGGTGGTGGCGATGGGCGATCAATTTGGTTTAGGGCGGACATCGATCCCGGCTTCAGTCACGCGATGAAGTCTCTCATCGTTGCACTCATATTGGTTTCCCTAGCGCGGTCCTTTGCCGAGAATTGGCCGCGCTTCCTGGGCCCGCGTGGTGACAACACTTCGGCGGAAACAGGATTGCTCGAGAAATTTTCCACAAACGGCGTGCCGATCATTTGGGAGAAGAAGATCGGCACGGGCTACAGCGCGCCTTCTGTTCGTGCGGGAGAACTGGTGCTGCACCATCGCGTCGGCGGCGAGGAGGTCGTGGAGAGTTTTGACGCGGGCACCGGGAAGTCGCGCTGGCGCCACGGCTATCCCAGTTCATTCGTCGATCCGTACGGCTACAACAACGGACCGCGCTGCACACCGCTGCTCACGTCGAATCGCTGCTACATCTTCGGCGCGGAAGGGAAGCTGATGGGTCTCGAACTCAAGACCGGCAAAGTCATCTGGCAGCGCGACACGGCGAAAGATTGGAACGTGCCGGAAGCATTCTTCGGCGTCGGCAGCACGCCATTGCTGGAAGGCGACAAGTTGATCGTGATGGTAGGCGGGCAACCGAATTCCGGCGTGGTCGCCCTCGACGCGGCCACGGGCAAAACGATTTGGGAGAATGTGGGCCAGACGAATTGGCAAGGCGCGCCGATGCTCGGGTGGCCGGGCGAGCGTTTGTATCGGTGGACCGGCGTGGAAAAATCCACGAGCTACTCGTCGCCCGTGGCCGCGACGATCCACGGCCAGCGCCACGTGTTCTGCGTGATGCGACAAGGTTTGGTTTCACTCAACCCCACTAACGGCGCAGTCAACTTCAGCCGCTGGTTTCAATCGGTCGGCACGGATTCCGTGAACGGCATTTCTCCGGTGGTAGCGGACGATCTGGTCTTCATGTCCGCGGCGTACTTTCGCGTCGGATCGTTCCTGCTGCGCGTGAAGCCAGACGGAAAGAGCTTCGAGGAAGTATGGCGGCAGCCGAAATTCCATCGCGAACTCGATGCGAACGGCGCGCCTGTCGAGCCGGTGCTCGGCATCCACTGGAGCACGCCGATTCTTCACGATGGATTTCTTTACGCCTTCGATGGCCGCAACGAACCGGACGCAACGTTTTGTTGCGTAGAATTGAAGACGGGCAAGCTGATGTGGAGCCGCGACGACCGCTGGCCGCCGCACAGTTCTCCGCAGCCGATGGTGTTTGGTCGCGGGTCGGCCATTCTCGCGGACGGAAAAATCATTGCGCTGGGTGAGGGCGGATTGCTCGGCCTGTTCAAACCGAATCCGAAACAGATCGAGGAAATTTCACGCTGGCAGGTGCCCTCGCTGCATCATCCGTGCTGGGCCGCGCCGGTGTTGTCGGAGAAAAAATTGTATCTGCGCGGCGAAGATCATCTCGTGTGCCTGAATTTTTCCCGGTGAGTTCCGCAAACTGTTTTCCATTCGTTCAGCCACAGAGTGCGTTCGTCGTCGGATACTTTGCCGGTGAATTTTCAGACAGGCTCTTGGCTCAGGCGATGCGCCGGTAGGCCGCGCGGTTCGTGGCAATGCCTTCGGCATGGAATCCCCGCTCGAAATCAGTGAGCACCGTCGCGAGCCGCTCCGGCGTTTGTGCTGGCTCATAGTTCTTGTTCGCGCCAAACGCCTGAGTCATTTGCGCAAAATAATCCGAGTCGTCCGTGCGCAGATAAACCGTGCCGCCGATCGTCAGCGCGCCGCGCAGCACTTCTGCAAAACGCTCGTTGACCAGGCGGTGGACGCGATGTTTTCGCTTGGGCCACGGGTCGGGAAAATAAATGTGGAAGGCGCTGACGGATTCACGCGGCAGCAAATACTCCACGAAATAAGCCGCCTCCAGCCGGAGGACGCGCACGTTGGCCAGCCCGGCGCGCCGCGACTTGCGTTCGATCTTGCGCAGGCGTCCCAACAGTCGTTCGAGGCCCAGGAAGTTCGTGCTCGGATTCAGCGCCACCCATTGCACGAGGAACGATCCATCGCCCGCGCCCAGCTCGATCTCCAACGGCTGCGGTCGCGAAAACAGATCGCCGATCCGAAGCCGCTCCACGTACGACGATGGGCGAAACACGATGGACGGTTCTTTGATTTCCGAAGCGCGTGCTATTTCCACGCCGGTGAGTTGAAGTCCGAATCGTGAAATTTGAAATGGCCGAGTTTTTTCGCGGGCCGCGGCTGGTCCGGTCTTTCAGACGTAAGCCGTTCACGGCTGGCGTCGCGCGCCGCGGTTCTTGTCCACGATGGCGATGATGATGAGCAAGAACGCCATCAGCCGAATCACGTAAACGTAGGGCTGAAACTCAGCGGTCGGATCGACGAACGCCAAGACGATGCGTTCGAAGGCGAGGACGAAGAACGCGGCGGCAAAAATGGCGAACAGCCGCTCATGCGTGCGCCGGTTGAAACGCAGAAAGAATAAACCGGCGACGAGAAAACCCGTCATGATCGCGCCATTCAAAAACTGGTTGAACATGCTATTTCATCCTTTCTGCGTCCCAGATGAGTCCGTAAATGAGCAGTGCCAATCCGGTCAAGGCAGCGCTATTTCGCCAGATAGTCAGATCAACCGTCGTGGGTAAGATAATTCGGTCTATGAACAGCAACACGTTGCCAACAGCCAGGCACACAAAGCACGCGCCGCTCCAGAAAAGCAGGCGCAGTCCCGTGCGGCGATAGTTGCTGAGCAACAGCCCGGCGCACAGAGAACTGGTCAGCGTACACAGGATGTAAACGAAGGCGGCCATATCATTTGTCCTTCTTGAATTTGAACGCGTCGGCAAAACCTTTCAACGGCTCGGCCTGTGGCGAGTAAATCAGTTCGACGATCTTCACGCGGCGTTCCTTGTGTTCGTGCGCCAGCAAATCGGTGACCGCCGCCAGTTCGGGCGAGCTGGGAGCGAATCGATAGGTCTTCGCGACGGAGCCGCCGGACTCGACGGACGAGAGCAGGCCGCTCATCCGCAGTTCATCGAGCCGTTCGAAGATCGAAGCTTCGCTGCTGCGAACCACGTTGTAAACATCGGCCGCAGTCCAATCACGGTGAGGCTGGGCGGAGAGCAGCAACAGGACTTCGAGCTGTTCCAAAGAACGAATGTGCGACGCGATAAAGCGCACGACGGATTCTGGCACTGGAACGTGACTCTCCATGGACGAAGGAGTTTTAGAGAAGCAGCGCGGGACGAAGCAATGGCAAACCGTAGCCTGCGCTTTTCAGGGTACGATTTCGAAGTGCGTGAGTCTCGCTTCGGGATCAAAAGGCGGGATGCGACAAGAAAGAGTTCAGTGAAATGCGACTGTATCGAGAATCTTGCGCAGGGCAACCTCCTCGTCGGCGGTTCCGAATGACAAAATGAAACAAAGTGCATAGCCTTTCTTTATCGTGGAATAATACTTCTGTTTGATTGTCTTTCCAGAATACTTCATCTCCGAATCCAACACGTCGAACTCGACCTCGCCGAGTTGCTCGCTGTAAACGTCCTTCGGAAACGAGAATTGAATCTGTCCGCCCTCCATCGTCTTTCTCATCTGGAACAGGTAGTCCTTGCCTCTTTTAATGCCCGGCAATTCACGCACCATTTCCGCCATGCCTAACAGTGACGAGTTGAAAGGTACAGGTGCGCCGAGCGGATGCTCACAAACCGTGAACAGATTGACGGTCTGCAACTCGGAAGCCTTGACGATGGCTTTGAAATTTTTGTCGTCACCGGCCATGATTCTCGCGCCCGTCTTCATGAGCCGTTGTTGTGATTCCTGACTCTGGATATTCCACTCCGGCGGAATGGTGACCGTCACGCCGAAATATTTGTTCGTATAAACGGAATTGGAGAAAGTGCCGAAATCAATTTCTTCGCTGGCCTTCTTCCGGCAGCCGAAGAACAGCACGGAAAGGATGAGGATTTGCGTCGTCCCGAGAAGTTTGACACGTGACATTATGCGATTAGACATTAATTCCGCGCCGCGGCCAACACTATTGGGCGAATCTAGAACAGTTTGAAAAGTTGCGCTCCCAAGACCTTCAGGACGCTTTTACACCGTAAAAGCCGCACCGCTACGCTGCGCACGATGCAAACACCGGCGGCAATTGCGGACGGCCAGGGCGCGTTTACCATCGACAACATCGAAGTCGCTGCGCCGCGCGCGGGCGAAGTGCTGGTCGAGATCAAGGCGGCGGGCATTTGCCACACCGATCATGCCTCGTTGAATTGGAAACGTCCGCTGGTCATGGGTCACGAAGGCGCGGGCGTGGTGCGAGAAGTAGGCGATGAGGTGGGCCATGTGAACATCGGCGATCGCGTGGTGTTGAATTGGGCCATCCCATGCGGCCACTGCTTCCAGTGCGAGCGCGGCCACGCCGTGCTGTGCGAAACCAGCAAACCGGCTTACGTGATGGAACGCTCCGCCGGCCACGCGCATGCGGAAGGCACCACGTGGCGTGGCCAGCCCATCGATCGTTCGTTCAACATCGGCACGCTCTCGGGTCTCGCGCTGGTTCGCGGCGAAGCGGTGACTCCACTCACAGTGGAGATGCCGTTCACGTCCGCCTGCATCATTGGTTGCGGCGTGATGACCGGGTTTGGTTCAGCGGTCAACGTCGCGAAAGTGCAACGCGGTAGTTCCGTCGTGGTCATTGGTTGCGGCGGCGTGGGGCTCAATGTGATTCAAGGCGCACGGCTGTCCGGCGCAGGGACGATCATCGCCGTGGACTTGCACGCCGGGAGTTTGGAACGCGCGAAACAATTTGGCGCGACGCATGTCATTCAAGCCCAACGCGACGACCCCGAGTTGCGTGGCGCGGTCGATCAGGTGAAGCAACTCACCGACGGACGCGGGGCCGACTCCGCGTTCGAGGCGACATCGATTCCGCGCCTCGCCTTCGCTCCGCTTCGTTTCGTGCGCAATGGCGGCGCGGCGTTTCAAGTCAGTGGCATCAACGATCCAGTCCCCGTGCCCATGCCGTTGTTCATGTGGAACAAGACTTACATGACGCCGCTTTACGGCGACTGCGTGCCCTCGCGCGATTTTCCAAAGATTTTCCAACACTACGCGCGCCGGGAATTGCTGTTGGAGGAATTGGTCACGCGCACTTATCGGCTGGATGAACTGGCGCTGGCCTTTGAAGACATGCTTGCCGGCAGGTTAGCGAAGGGCGTGATTGTCTTCGATTGATCGGAAGAGCTGAAGGGAACTCAAACCGCGCCGAAGCGACGATGCCGGCGTGTGTATTCCTCGAGCGCCGCGAAAAACTCTGCCTTGCGAAAGTCAGGCCACAACGTCGGCGTGACCACGAATTCCGCATAGGAAATCTGCCACAACAAAAAGTTGCTTACGCGCAGTTCGCCGCTGGTGCGAATCAGCAAATCCGGATCGGGATACTGGTGCGTGTAAAGATTCTGCGAAATGACCTGCTCGTTGATCTCAGCCGGCTCCAGTTTGCCCGCCTTGGCCTTGGCCGCGATGGCGCGGACGCCTTCGACAATTTCCTGCCGTCCTCCGTAGCTCAGCGCGAGAATCAGTGTCAGCCCGTTGTGCTTGGCGAGAGCCGCCTGGGTCTTCTTGAGCTGCTCCTGCACGAACTCGGGCAAGCGGTAAATCTGTCCGATGACTTCCAGCCGCACATTGTTGCGTGTGAGTTCACCGATTTCGTTTTTCAGAAAGCGCGCGAGATATTTCATCAGCGTATCGACTTCGTCCTTCGGCCGGTTCCAGTTCTCGACCGAGAATGCGTAGAGCGTGAGATACTTGATGCCGACTTCGCCCGCCGCCCGCACGACCGCGCGAACCGACTCGACGCCGTTGCGATGTCCTTCGACCCGCGGCAATCCACGTTCCTTCGCCCAGCGGCCATTGCCATCCATGATGATGGCGACGTGCGTGGGCAAGGTGGCTCTCGCTTGTGGGCTAAGTTGCGAAGGATGTGCGCTCATCTTGGCCTGATGGAGGCTAGAGGCCCGTCAGTTCGCGCGCCAGATTCCAGATTTGCAGATTGCGATAGTTCATACCGCCGGATACTGCCCACGCGTCATCCAGCATCAAGCATCCAGAATCCGGCATCTCACAAGAAGATCGTCTGGTCCCGCGATGGACCAATCGAAACAATCGACAGCTTCGCGTCCGACAATTCCCCAATCGCTTTGAGATACGAGCGGCAATTCGCCGGCAGCTTTTTCCAATCGCGGATTTTGTGCGTCGGTGTTTTCCAGCCGGGGAAGTCGGCGTAGAACGGCTTGCACTGCTGAAATGCCTCGATGTCGTTGGGCACATAATCGTACTTCGTCGAACCCACGCGATAGCCGATGCAGACACGAATCACATCAAGCGTGTCGAGTCCGTCCACGTTGGTCACGGCCAGTTCATCGATGCCGTTGACCATTTGTGCATGACGTGTCGCGACAGAATCAAACCATCCACAGCGGCGGGCGCGTCCCGTCGTGGCGCCGAACTCGCGGCCCATGGCGTGCAGCATGTCGGCGATCTCGGCGTTCTCCGTCGGCAACGGACCTTCGCCCACGCGCGTGGTGTAGGCTTTCATCACGCCCACGACAGTATCCATCAAGTGCGGCGCCACGCCCGAGCCAGTGCAAGCACCGCCCGCCGTGGTGTTCGACGACGTGACGAACGGATACGTCCCGTGATCGATGTCGAGAAAAGTTCCCTGCGCGCCTTCGAACAAAATGTTGGCTTTGCGACGGCAGGCCTGTTGCAACAACACCACGGTGTTGGTGACAAAAGGTTTCAAGTAATCTCCCGCTTCACGATACGCGTCGTGAACCTTTTTGAACGAAAGCGGCTTGGCGCCGAATGCCTTCAGGATGTCGTTGTTCTCCTTGATCTTGAACTGGAGCTTTTCCTTGAAACGATCGGCATGAATCAAATCGATCACGCGCAATCCCGTGCGCGCCGCCTTGTCGCCGTAGGCCGGACCGATGCCGCGCTTGGTCGTGCCGATCTTGTCTTTGCCTTTGAGAATTTCGCGCTGCTCGTCCAGTTCGCGATGGTACGGAAACACCAAGTGCGCCGTCTCGCTGAGGAACAGATTGCCGTTCACCTTGATGTCGTTTTTGCGCAGCCCTTCAATTTCCCCGACGAGGTTGATGGGATCGACGACGACGCCGTTGCCGATGACGCACTTCTTGTTCTTGCGTAGAATGCCGGACGGAATCAGGTGCAGGACGAACTTCTTTTTGCCAATGAAGACGGTGTGGCCCGCGTTATTGCCGCCTTGAGTGCGGACGACGATGTCCGCGCTCTCAGTCAGCACGTCGATGATTTTCCCTTTGCCTTCATCGCCCCATTGGGCGCCGACCAGGATTGTGTTCGCCATAGATTTGCGTCGCGCGTCGGCAATAAAAATCCCCGAAGTGCAAATTCGGGGCGACACGCTCAGTTATTTGCCGCGAGAAAGTAGGGAACGCGCGCCGGGAGTGTCAATCATCGGGTTCAACGGGAAGAACTTGTAGCGCGGGCGTCCTCGCCTGCGGGTTCTGGCCTCGTCTCACGGCCAGAATGTCCACGGGGCGCGGACGCCCCGCGAACCCGCAGCCGAAGACGGCTGCGCTACGGCAGAAGCCAGTGCTGTCATAGCGCAACAAATTGCTTCATCTCGCGGCGCGAGGCGTTACCTTGATCCCGCTGGGGGAGATCAAACTCGCATGACACCAAAATTATTTTCTGAATTGAATTTGTCGCCCGAACTGTTGCGGGCGATCGAGAAGCTCGGCTTCGAGCAGGCTGCGCCGATTCAAGCCGAGGCCATCCCCGTGCTCATGGCTGGTAAAGATGTCGTCGGCCAATCGCAGACCGGCTCAGGCAAAACCGCGGCGTTCGCCATTCCCGCGATCGAAAAGGTCGATCCGCAGCAGCGCTCGACACAGGTGCTCATTCTTTGCCCGACGCGCGAACTCGCCGTGCAGGTCTCCGAGGAAGTCCACAAGCTCGCATTCTTCAAACGCGGCGTTCATGCGCTGCCAATTTACGGCGGGCAGTCGTACGACCGTCAACTGTACGGGCTGAAGCAAGGCGCGCACATCGTCATCGGCACGCCAGGTCGCGTGATGGATCACATGCGGCGCGGCACGTTGAAGCTTGACGCGCTCAAGATGGTGATCCTCGACGAGGTGGACGTGATGTTGAACATGGGTTTCCGCGACGACATCGAAATCATTCTCCAGGGCACACCGGCGACGCGCCAAACCGTTTTCTTCTCCGCGACGATTCCGAGGCCGATTCAGGATCTGATTCAAAAGTATGCGCGCGAGCCGCAGAGCGTGCGCATCGAGCAAAAGGCCGTCACGGTGCCCACGGTCGAGCAGGTTTACTACGAGGTGGATCGGCGCTGGAAAATCGAACTGCTCACGCGGCTCATCGACATTCACGACTACAAGCTCGGCATCGTTTTCTGCAACACCAAGCGCATGGTCGATGACCTGGTCGATCACTTGAACGCGCAGGGTTATTCCGCGGATCGGCTCCACGGCGACATGAGCCAGAACATGCGCGACCGCGTGATGAACAAGTTTCGTAAGAGCGGTTTGGAATTCCTGGTGGCGACGGATGTCGCCGCGCGCGGCATCGACGTGGAGGACGTGCAAGTGGTGTTCAACTACGACCTGCCCTACGACCCGGAAGATTACGTGCATCGCATCGGGCGCACCGGCCGCGCGGGGCGCAGCGGACGGGCGATCTCATTCGTGGCCGGGCGCGAGTTGTTTCAAATTCAGCAGATCGAACGTTTCACAAAGACGCGCGTCCATCGCGCGAAAGTGCCGACGCCGGGCGAAGTCGAAGAAGCGCGGACCAACGTGTTCCTCGACAAACTGCGCGCGACCCTGACCAGCGGCGAATACACGAAGCAGGATCATCTTGTGGAACGGTTGCTCGAAGAGGGTTTCACCTCCACGGACATTGTCTCCGCGTTGATGCACCTGTTGCAAAAGGGCGAGCAGGCCAAGCCGGCAGCGGCGACGGCGCCGCAGCATCGTGAGGAAAATTACGATCGTCCGGAACGGCCGGAGCGTCCGGAGCGCAGCGGCGGATTCCGCGAACGGCGTGACGACCGATTTCAGGAACGCGAACCGAGGGCGGGAAAGTTTCGTGATGCAGCCGAGCGTCCGGCGCGATTTCCGGAACAGCGTGAAGCACCACCGCGCAAGAAATTTCCCGTTGCGTCCGGCGTTATCGCCAAAACTGCTCCGCCATCTGTCGCTCCGAAGGAGCGGACGATGCCCGCTGCTGCGACCGAGACCAAAGAGAAGATTATGCCGGTGGCGGCAGGCCCGATCTCGGACGATGCGCGTAAGATGTTGGCGCGTCCCGGACGCGTCGCGCCTGATGAAGAGCCTCCGAAAAAATCCGGGCCGGCGACGGAACGCGGCCCGGGCGCGAAAGCCAGTCGCGCCACGCCCGTGAACCAGACGCGTCTTTACATGAATGTCGGCGCGGAGATGCAGGTTGAGCCGCGCGATGTCGTAGGCGCCATCATGGGCGAGACGGGATTGCCGCCCGAGACGATTGGCCGAATCGATGTTCGCGAGCGGCATCTGTTCGTCGATGTGGCGTCGCACCATGCCAACGCCATCATTGCCAAACTGAACCGGACGCGAATCAAGGGCGAGCGGTTGAAAGTGAAAGTGGCGTGACGAAACAGCAGGCAGGTCATCGTCACCAGAATTGCCACGCACCCTTCCACACGACCCAGAGGCCGAGGAGGAAATTTGTCGTGCCGTGCGCGGTGATGGCGTCGCCGAGACGATTTTTCCACATGACAAGTCCCTGGTAAGCGAAGCCGCAAAGAATTCCGGCCAGCCATTCGCGATGCTCGAATCCGAACAGAACGGACGTTACGAGGAATGGCACCGGCAAGAATTTTCCCAACGGCACGCTCAGAAAATCTTTGCTGGCGAGAAATCGGTACACGAACGAGCGATAGAAAATTTCCTCCAGCGGCGGCACGACCAACGTCGAGCCGACGATGCGCATGACGACGAAGAAGACCGTCAGGGGCGAACCGATTCCGAAGACTTCGTTGGGGTTCCAAGCTGTGCTGGAGCTTTTCAGTTTTGGATACGCCGGCCAACCAAGTCGCGCGAGTGCTTCGTCCAGTCCGACCCACATGACGAAGACCAGCACGCCCACCACGAACGCTTCCCACGTGAAGCGCCATTCCAGTTCGGCAATGTGACGGAACAACGCCAGCAACATGGCTCCGCCGGCGATTGTCTTCGCGAAATAAATCCAGTAACGGCCGGTTTCGCCGCAACGTTCCTGGAGAAAGGTGAGCGCGAGAAAGATCGCAAACGGCACCACGCGCACCAGCGCGGGCGAATCAACGAATTTAGAAAACATGCTGCGTATCAACGCAGCGTAAGAACGTTGGTCTGTCCGCTCAAGACCAGCGTAACGCTGGCCGGATGGATGTCGGCGACGACGACGCCTTGGATTTCATCGGTCACGTAGAGGGTCTTGCCATTGATCATGACCGATGGATTGGCTGGCCGGTAAAAAATACTTTGCAGGCGCAGAAGCGGGAACTTCACGGGAGTGGCAGGCGCGGCGGGCTGGGTTGTGGCGACCGCAACCGGCTCGGGCCTGGGCTCGACGGGAGGTGAATTGCTCGAGATGGGCGGTGCAGAGACGGGTTTTACCGAAACCACGGTTGTATTGATCTTCGCGGCGTCAAGGGCGATCTGCGCGAGTTTCTTCGCCTTTGTTTTTTTCCAGACGCTCACGCCGGCGGCGCCACAGATTCCCAAGACCAGCAGCAGAGAAATAATGATGCGCATCCGCGGCGACTTCTGTCCCGACTCGTCATAATTCTCTGTCTCCGGTGCGGGTGGCAATCCGGATTGCAGAGCCGACAGAGCGGACGGCAAAGGCGGAAGTTCAGCGTCGTCAGCGAAAGTCGGCAAGGGTGGCGGCGGCGGCGGAACGCCCATCGGTGGCAAAGGCATGGGTGGCCCTCCCGCGGTTTTGGCGGCATCACTGGCGCGGCGCAAGGCGTCGTTGATCATGCTCATGCTGCGCACTTCCCTTCCAGTTCACGGATGGCGCGGTTGGCGAGACCAAAGTCGATGCCATCCGATTGATGCACGAAACCGGCGAGCAGACATTTGTCGCACACGGCATTCACGAGACGCGGGATGCCCTTGCTGTAATTGAACACGCGCCAAAGCGCCGCCATGCTGAAATAAGGCGCGCCGTTCGCGCCGGACACGTGGAGGCGATGACGGATGTATTCTTTCACCTCACTGAACCGCAGCGGCCGCAAATGATAACGCACAGTGATGCGCTGACGCAATTGGCGCAGCGAATGATCGTTCAAACGATCGCGCAACTCCGGCTGGCCCATGAGTATGATCTGCAAAAGTTTTCGATCGTCTGTTTCCAGATTGGAGATGAGTCGCACCTGTTCGAGCAAATCATTGGTGAGGTTCTGCGCTTCGTCGATGATGAGCACCACGTCGCGGCCTTTGACCATTTCTTCGAGAAGGAAGTGATTGAGGATTTGCAGAATCTGAAAACGATCTTTGCCGCGCACGTCGAGGCCGTACTCGGTGGCAATCGCCGCCATCATTTGGTCCGGTTGAAGGATGGGATTCAGAATGAGCGCGGTGGAGAATTGCTCCGAAGGCAATTGATCCAGCAGCGCGCGGCAAAGCGTGGTCTTGCCCGCGCCGACCTCGCCGGTGAGTTGGACGAAGCCCTTGCGCTCGCGAATCCCATACAACAGATGGTTCAACGCTTCCTGGTGCTTGGCGCTCAAATAAAGGAAGCGCGGGTTGGGCGAAATCGTAAAGGGCGATTCCGTCAAACCATAAAAGTTCAAATAGCCGCTCATTTTGTAGGAGATTCATCGGATCATTCCGGCAAGTTCTTCAGTCGAAATCCTACAAGGTTGCGCCCCATTGCGCCCCGGGCGGAGAGTGGAGACGGATATCGTGGCGGCCAGCGTCCCGCCTGCCGTAGAGCCGTGGTGTCCCGCCGGGAGAATCAGGCACAAGGTGTCGAACTCACCGCACGCTCTGGAAATGTGGACTACCCGATCCGGGCGGCGAGACGCCAGACGCCACGCCTCACGGCGCAAGCTAAAGCTAGAACTCCAGCGGCGGGCGAATTCGTGGCGTTCGTAACCGTCGGTGAAGAATGTCAGCCCAAGATCCGTCGAGCTGCGGCGATGAGCGCGTTCGCCTCTGCGTCGGTGCCGATGGTGATGCGCAGGTAATCGCGCACTTCGGGGGCGCTGAACCAGCGGACCAGAATTTTTCGCGCGCGCAATTTCTCCAGCCATTGTTGAGCGGGAAACTTCGGCGGGCGTGTGAGGATGAAGTTGGTTGAACTCGGAGAAGCTTTGAAACCAAGCTGGCGCAAGGCATCGCTCAAACGCTCGCGCGTCGAAATCACTCGCTGGAAGTTGCGGCGGTAATACGGCAGATCGTCCAGCGTCGCGAGGGCGGCAACTTGCCCCAGGCCATTCACGTTGTAGCTGTCGCGCATCTTGTCGAGCGCGGCGATGAGTTTGGGAGCGGCGACGAAATAGCCGACGCGTTGAAAGCAAAGCGAATATGCCTTCGAGAAAGTGCGCGCGATTATCACGTGCGGAAACTTCAAGGCGAGCGCCAGCGTGTTTTCCTTCGCGAAGTCCACGTAGGCTTCATCGAGCACGACCACACCCTGGTGCGCGCGGCACATCGCTTCGAGTTCCGCCGGGGCGTAACCACGGCCACTCGGTGCATTGGGTGTGGTGATGAATGTCAGCGCGGCGCTGAAATCCCAGGCGCGTGATTTCTTCAGCAGTTTGATTGACGGAAAACAGAAGTCCGCAGTCAGGCGCACCGCATTCGTGCGTGCGCCGTGCGTGGCCGCCAGCACCGGGTACAGTGAATAGCTGGGCGTGAAATACTGGACCGTACACTCGGCCTCTCGTTTGCACCCGTGGCTCGGTTCGACGAATGCGCGGACCGCCAGCGCCAGCAATTCATCCGAGCCGTTGCCCACGATGATGTTCTCCGGCTTACAGCGATGCAGCTTCGCCAGTCTCTCTCGCAGCAGTGACGACGTGGGATTCGGATAGAGCCGCAGCCGTTCATCCACCGCGGCCTTCACCGCGCGCAAGACTTTCGGCGAAGGCGGATACGGGTTCTCGTTCGTGTTGAGTTTGATCAATCCCCGAATCTTCGGCTGCTCCCCGGGAACGTACGGGTGTAGCGCGCGAACGAGCGGGCGGACAAGTGATTCTGGCTTCATGCGTCTTTACGGGCAGAACGGCGGGGCGCCGGCACGCCGTGCGCGAAGCTTTGCAGCACGTTGCTCGCGTTGAATTCGATCATGAGTAAGTGGCGTTTCATCCGCGCGCCGTAAAGCCATTGTTGCGCGCCGTCGGATGAAACCTTTCTTTCGCGCGGCTCGCGGAGCAGGGCCGTCACTTCATCCATGGTCATGCCGACGCGAAGCCGTTCCAATTTTCGACGCGGCACTGCGGGACTGAACGAGCACCAGCGCGCAAACATGCCAAAGCCCGCAAGCACGACGACGGTGGCGGCCAGTGCAACCATCCACACTTCGATCGAAAATATCTGGCTCATCACGCTGCGCGAATGCTCGCCGATCGCCCGTGAGCATCGAGTCCTTCCGCGGCCGCGAACGTCTGCACGGTGCCCAATGATTTCTTCAAAGCGCCGCGCGTGTATTCGACCACGCTGGTGCGGCGCTGAAATTGATCGACCGTGAGACCAGCGAACGCCGCCCCCGCGCCGCCCGTGGGCAGTTCGTGACTCGGCCCCGCCACATAATCGCCCAGCACCGTCGGAGAAAAGTTACCGAGGAAGATCGCGCCCGCCGTAAGAACGCCTTCGGAAACCTTCGCGGCATTCCGGGTCATGATCTCGCAATGCTCGGGCGCGAGCTGATTCGTCAGAGCCACGGCGTCCTTGATGGACTTCACTTGAATCAGCCAGCCGTTGCTATTAAGCGCGCGCTCAATCAATTCCCGCCGCGTGAGCTTCGGAAGCTGGCGTTTGATTTCCTTGTCCACGGCGAGCAGCACCTTGGGTGAAGTCGTGACAAGCCAGACCCGTTCCTGCCCGGAGCCGTGTTCGGCCTGCGCGAGCAAATCTGCCGCGGCAAAACGCGGGTCGGCCGTCTCGTCGGCCAGCACCAACACTTCGCTCGGGCCCGGCAGCAGATCGATGGAGACGTGTCCGAAGAGCAATCGCTTCGCCGCCACCACATAGGCATTGCCAGGACCAAAAACTTTTTGTACGTGACGAATCGTCGGCGTCCCGAAAGCCATCGCAGCAATCGCTTGCGCACCGCCCACACGGTAAATCTCCGTTGCGCCCGCGGTGCGAGCGGCAAAGAGCAGCGCGGGATTGATCTCGCCTTGGACGTTGCATGGAGTGCAGACCACGATCTCGGGACAGCCCGCCACTCTCGCGAGCGTCACCGTCATCAGCGCGGAAGAGACGAGCGGCGCGGTTCCACCCGGAATGTAAATGCCGACGCGTTGAAACGGATCAAACTTCTCGCCCACGCGTCCGCCTTGCGCGTTGGTCGCCGACCATTTGCGGCGCAACGAGCGGCGGCTGAACCTCTCGATATTTTTCCCGGCTGTTGCGACGGCGGCGCGCAAACTTTCGTCGGCCTTGAGTGAAGCAGCCATTAGCTCCGCCTGTGTCACCGTCAATTGATCGAGGGTCAGCTTCGCGCCATCGAATTTCTCCGTGAGTTCCAGCACCGCTGCGTCGCCGCGCGTGTAAATCGCATCGAGGATCGCGCGTGTGCGCTCTTCAATCGTCTTGTCGAAAAGATTGGAAGTGCCGGTCACGCGCCGCAATTGCTCGGCGAAATCGGGATCAGTGTGACGAAGGACGTTCATCGCGCGTGACGCTAGAAGAAGGCAGAGGCAAAGTCAAAAAGCGGCGGCTGGGAATGATGCCTTTCGGGGATTCGACACCTTTGTCCCAGAGGGGCTAGTGTCGGATGACCTTGGTCGTTACTTTTTGAAACCTCTACTGCTGCGAGCTGTTCCTTCTAGCACCTTCACCGGCGGAGCACCGCTTCACGCGGGAATATCAAGTCCATCAATCGGTTCGTCGCGCACTTCAAGCTTCTGCACAACGAGATTCTTCCACTTGCCGCCCATCACTCGCTGCGCCACTGCTTCGGTGACTACCAAGGTGCCAAACCAAGCGTCCAAAACTGACGCATCGCCAACGTCACGTTTAAGCACGTATCGTTTCCCACCGGCGAATACCAAACACGCCGACAGTCTTGGCAGACACGAAAGGACGACTTCGGCCCACCATGCATCACGACCGGTCTTTGGCCAATGAAAGTCACCACGTCTTGGAACTCACGTTTATTGGAATCAAACACTCGACCAAGTCGTACAAATTCTGTCGGGCCTTCGGGCAGCAGAGCACGTAAAAGCCGAACCTCGACGATCCCGACACAAATGCCCGGCGCGAAATTCAAGGCAGACCTGTCGGGTTTACCTTGGATGGTTACATCAATGCCCTGAGTGGATGTGCGAGGAAGCCGTCTCATGTTTCGTCGCTGTTCACGCCGCCAGTTAACTCTCGGTGGCGCGGCTTGGCAAAAGCGTTTCCGGACGGCGGGGTTACTCGTTCGGAACAGGTTGGCGCGTGGAAGTGACGGGGCCTTTGCGCACAAGTCGCAGTGAGCTGACGTCGAACGAACCTGTAGTGGGTTGCGCGCCGCGGAATTCGCAGATGAGTTCCACATCTTCCACGCCGGACACATCGAACTCGTAGCGCAAAGGCGTCCAGTCGTCGGCGATGGTGATGCCTTCAGTGGAACGTATGCCGGAGATGCGGAGGATCACGCCGTTGGTGTTTCGAGCGTCGGCGGCGGTGAGGCCCTCAGTGCGGGCGCGTCCGGTGAATTCGTAATGGCCGGCGTCGAGCAACACGATGGTGCGCCAGGCGCCGCTGCTGCCGGGCGTACGTCCGCGGACGGAGAGAATTTGGCGATTGTCGGTAACGGTGCGGCTGCCGAGGGCGGGTTGCGTCGGGCCGGCCATTAC
>Ga0193753_10000834_pt1 | contig 28679 bp, 27 predicted proteins | sample H1c2metaG_FD_144925 | JGI IMG/M metagenome (GOLD analysis project Ga0193753, IMG submission 144925) | Soil microbial communities from a riparian zone of the East river system, Colorado, United States - H1c2 | ecosystem: Environmental > Terrestrial > Soil > Riparian zone | place: USA: East...
AGTTCTCCTTCTTTTCCCGGTCTTGAATTTCCGTGTTCCATTCCCAATACACCCTTGTATCCTTTGGAATGAATATGCTTGAATATATTCTTGTAATTCATTTCCCCCGTGCCCGGCTCATTCCTCCCTGGATTATCACCGATCTGTATATAGGCGATCTCTTCCCATGCCGCTGAAAGATTGGCAATGATATTTCCTTCATTACGCTGCATATGATACATGTCGAATAATATTTTGCATGAGGGACTGTTCACTGCCTTGCAAATGGTGAATGCCTGATCGGAATGACGAAGGAAAAGATCGGGATTGTCGCTGAGTGACTCGAGTACCATCACAAGCCCGGCCGGCTCCAGTATGGCGGCCGCCTTTCTTAATGCCGTAATGATATTCGAAGACTGGTATTCGAGAGGAAGACTTCTGTCATAGTTGCCCGGTACAACCGTTGCCCATTTCGCATTGCACCTTTTCGCTACCTCTACGGCTTCCTTACAATCCCGGATCATGCGGTCGGTCCATTCCTGTTTGCCTGTTGCGAGTGATGTCTTCCAATGCCAGTTGTCGGAAGTGATAACGAATACACCCATCGTCATGTTGAGCTTCGAGAGCAGGTCGCCGATCTTCTTCTGCTGATCCACCGGGCGGCCCATCATTCCATTGTCCTCGATTGAACGAAAGCCGCGATCGTAGCCAAACTTTATCTGGTCGAGGAAATCGCTTCCACCATTGTTTTTGAACATGCCATCATGAAAACCATAGTTAAGGTGAAAGCTGGCATCGGCATCGGAAGTATGGCCAGACCTGGCGAATGCTTCTGCCGCGGTTGCTATCGACACGCCGCCGAGCAATCCGTTACGGACAAATTTTCTACGATTCATCTTTTCTCTTTTGGAATTAAAAGTAAGGATATACTTGTAAAAAGCATCCGGAGAAATAACGGAATGAAACATGGATCTTATCTTTTTGCAACTCGTTCGTATATTCTGAAATTCCCAGCATAAAAAACGGATAATACTGCTATGATTATGTACTTTCAAGTCACAACTCCGGTTTCAGCGTTCGCTTATGAAAAATATTTTCTTTTGTAGTTTGATCATGCTCTGCTCTTCCGCAATACTCGCACAGAGTGATACTATCTTTGCAAAATACGATCAGGCCATTCCGGGTGCTGACATTAAGTTCACCATGGTACCCGTTCCTGCCGGGTCATTCGTCTTCGGCAGCGCGACAAAGGATAAGATAAAAGATCAGGATGAGACACCGGCGCATACTGTCGCGATCAGCGCGTTCTGGATGGGAGCGTATGAGGTGACGTACGAGGAGTTCACCCTTTTCTTCAACGACGTTTCTCTTAGTCAGAATATTCCCACCGATGCAATAACGCGACCCAGTTCCCCTTATATCGACCTCACGCTTGGCATGGGTAAGGCGGGAAATTTTCCTGCCAATAGCTTGCAGCCCTATGGCGCCATCATGTATTGCAAATGGTTGTATTCAAAAACAGGCATATTCTTCCGGCTCCCGACCGAAGCCGAATGGGAGTATGCCTGCCGGGCGGGCTCTACCACCGTGTATCCATTTGGTGATGATGAGGGAAAACTGAAAGACTATGCATGGTATTCCGCCAACAGCGAAAATAAGTATCACAAGGTGGGATTGAAGAAGCCCAATGCCTGGGGACTATATGATATCCTGGGAAATGTGGGAGAGTGGGTATTGGATCAGTATGACGATAAGTTCTATTCTTCCATTGCAGACAACGCCATCGATCCCCTGAGAACGCCGGAGAAGAGATATCCCCGGATCGTAAGAGGTGGTAGCTACAGGGACGAAGGCAAGGAGCTTCGCGCGGCAAACCGCGCAATATCTGATCCCATCTGGAACAGGCGCGATCCGCAGATACCCAAAAGTAAATGGTGGAATGCAGATGCGCCCTTCATTGGTTTCAGGATCGTACGACCGGTGAAGCAGCCCACACCCGAGGAGGCAGAAACATTCTTTAAAACATATCTTGGATTCTAAAAAAACCACACATGAATAATGACAACAATTCAAACAAGAGCCGGAGGGATTTCGTAAAGCAATCTTCGCTGATCGCAGGTGGCATCCTGGCGGCGCCCCTGATTGGCCATGCGAATTACTTTTCCGGAGCTGATGACGTGATCAAGATAGCATTGATCGGTTGCGGAGGACGTGGTACCGGCGCTATCAGCCAGGCACTTTCGACCAAGCAAAATGTAAAGCTAGTAGCGATGGCCGATGCCTTCAAGGACCGCCTCGATGGCTGCTACAAGACGTTGACCACCGATCCTGCAGACGGTTCCCCTTCTCTCAAGAACCGCGTGGATGTTCCCGAGGAAAGGAAGTTCACCGGCTTCGATGCCTATCAGAAGGCAATGGCATTTGCAGATGTTGTCATATTGAGCACGCCTCCCGGTTTCCGCCCGATACACTTTGAGGAAGCGGTGAAACAAAACAAGCAGATATTCATGGAAAAACCGGTGGCTACCGATCCCGCCGGGATAAAACGCGTATTGGATGCAGCGATCATAGCCAAGCAGAAGAAATTGAATGTGGTGGTAGGACTGCAACGTCATTACCAGAATTCCTATCGTGAATTATTCAAGAGGAAAGATCTTATCGGAGACATTACATCCGGGCAGGTATGGTGGAACAATGATGGCGTATGGGTTAATAAAAGAAAATACGGGCAAACGGAAATGGAATACCAGATGCGCAATTGGTATTATTTCAACTGGCTTTGCGGCGATCATATTACTGAGCAGCATATTCACAACCTGGATGTGATGAATTGGTTCAAGGGGGGATATCCCGTGAAGGCGCAGGGCATGGGAGGGAGACAGGTAAGAAAGGGAAAGGAGTACGGAGAGATCTTCGATCACCATTTCGTGGAATACACCTATGCCGATGGCTCCATTCTCAATAGTCAATGCCGTCATATCCCCGGCACGATGAGCAGGGTAGACGAGATGTTCGTTGGCACGAAGGGAGTGATCCGCTGCGACGAGGCGGTGATCACCGATCAGAAAGGAAAGGAATTATTCAGGTATGATAAGAAGGGTGAGAATAATCCTTACCAGACCGAGCACGATGAATTATTTGCGGTGATAGCAAAAGGCGACTACAAATTCGCCGATGCGGAGAATGGTGCGAAAAGCACGATGACTTCTATCCTGGGGCGAATGGCAACCTATAGCGGGCAATTGATCGAATGGGACAAGGCGATCAACTCGGGTATCAACATCATGCCCAAGCAATTCGACTGGAATGCGCTTCCACCTGTTTTGCCCAATGATGATGGATATTATCCGGTGGCAGTGCCTGGCGTTACTAGATATTTTTGAAGAGCATGATTAGAGGACAAGTAATAAGTTATAAGTGATAAGGCCTTATTAGAAGATGTTTCCATTGAAGCCTTATAACTTATTAACTTTCCATATCTAGGCTTTCTCAAAATTCTCTCCTACTTTCTTCCAATTGATCACTGCCCAAATAGCTTTCAGGTAATCGGGCCGCTTGTTCTGGTATTTCAGGTAATAGGCATGCTCCCACACATCGATACCGAGAATGGGTGTTCCCTTTACTTCGGCCACATCCATCAGGGGATTGTCCTGGTTAGGAGTGGATGTCACTTCCAGTTTATTGTCCTTTACGATCACCCAGGCCCATCCTGAGCCGAAGCGAGTGGCGCCAGCGGTATTTACTTTTTCCTGCAGCGCTTCAAGTGAACCGAATGCCGAAGTGATCGCCTCTGCTAATTTGCCTGAAGGTGCGCCGCCATTGGCGGAAAGAAGTTCCCAAAAGAAGGTATGATTCCAATGACCACCGCCATTGTTTCGTACGGCAGGAGAGATCTTCCCCGCAGCCGCTACGAGTTGTTCAATGGTCTTGTTCTCATGTTCTGTTCCGGCAATTGCTTTATTTAGATTGTCGACATATGCCTGGTGATGTTTATCGTGGTGGATCTGCATGGTCTGTTTGTCGATATGCGGCTCCAATGCATCATATGCATAGGGCAACGGGGGTAAGGTGAATGCCATAACTGTTGGTTTTTGTATATTAAAAAATATTGTATCCTGAAAGGATAACAAATTTATTGCCTTCGGGTTGATCCATCTCAAATTTCTTCCGGAATTGGTAAATATAGTGCGAACCGGCATCGACCATTTTTATCCAAATAGCTCAATTTCTGCCTGCCTGTACAAATCGCCTGAAAGGCGAAGGCATTATCAAGGCGCTGTAGAGTGAATACCCTATGCCGGATATTGGGAGGAATTGGCGGGACCTTCGGTATCCGGCATTATCTTTTGGTCTTGAAGAAACCTCTCATCAGTCGCGCGCATTCATCTTTCAATACGCCGCGAATGAGTTCCGTTTTAGGATGGAAGGGCCAGTTACCGCCGGCCGTCTTTCGATAGCCGTTTTTCTCATCGTCTGCGCCATACACGATCTTGCCCAGTTTGCTCCAGTACACGGCGCCTGCACACATGCAGCAGGGCTCTACCGTCACATACAAAGTAGCTTCAGGAAGATATTTGCTGCCCAGGGCATTGAAGGCGGAAGTAAGAGCGATCATCTCCGCGTGTGCAGTCGGATCATTGAGCCGCTCGACCATATTATATCCGCGGGCTATTGTTCTTTCATTCAATACGATGATCGCCCCAACGGGGACTTCCCCATCTTCGAAGGCTTTTTTCGCCTCCTTGAGGGCCAGCATCATATAGTATTCATCCGTCATGGATATGAAAATACAAAATGTTTTGCGCTCACCGGTTTAGCATGGCATGATATTTTGGTAAGTAGGTGGAAGGATCAGATCTCAAAACTTCTAAAAAAAATGCTATGAATAAATTACTTATCGGCTTTTCAGCAGGACTACTTCTCGGTATCCTCTTCGCCCCTGCCAAGGGCTCCGAAACAAGAAATACGATTGCCCGCAAAGGACAAGACTTGAAGGATAGATTCAACGATATGGTGGACTCTATCAGTGAAAAGTTCGAATCCGTAGAGGATGAGGCAGAAGATATGGTGCAAAGACAAAGGCAGAGAGTAAGAACCGTTAGTACTGACCTTGGATGAACTAAATAGATCCCTACCCGTTGAGTAAAAAAGACATTACCATTCGTAATGTCTTTTTTATTTCCCCCATTTGAAAAAAGCGAATGCCTGTGAAACTCTCACAGGCATTCGCACTTGCTTCCCTTAAGAAAGCGCCGATAGGACAGGTAGTAATCAGAGAATCAGGATCAGTAACAGGATGATGATGATGATAGCGCCAACAGAGAGGTACACGCCACCACTCATTACACGGGCTTCCTTATTCATGTCCTTTAATTCCTTTTTCAGAGCCTTGCGTTCAGATCGGCTAAGCTCAGACTTGTCTATTTCTTTTATGTATTCAACCCTTGCCTTTATCTCTTCGAGGCGAGCCTTCTTCTCATTTTCCGTCATGCTGGAAACACGCTCCTTAAGGGGGCGCCTGTCTTCAATTGTCGAGGCATATGAGTTAGACACGGTGATTGTCAATAAAAGGCTTAGAACTGCGATGCTGATTTTTGGTTTCATTGTGATATATTTTGATGAATAAAGGCAAAAAGTTATCCAGTTCCATAAAATCTAAGTCTAACGTGAAAATTTGCTTTAGCAGCTATCAAATGGGGTTTTTTTTCCCCAGGTATTTTCCCTGTGAACCTTCCGGGTAACCTTTTTCTATATCATAAGATGTATCCGGGCAACCTAATGATTTGACAATGGATTGTCAGGCATGGTGCCCGCCGTCCGGTTCACTCATCCTTCTATTATTTCATTACCTGAACTGTTCCGGGCAATGCTGACCGGCAAATTGATTAATTTTAAATATGCCGACTACGCCAGATACCACCCAGCCGGAGGCACTTCGATCCTTTTTTAACCAGGGAGCGACGCGGAGCATCGATTTCCGCAGGAAGCAGCTGCTACTATTGAAGGAGAGCATCCTGAAGCATGAGCAGCAGCTCTACGACGCTCTTTACCTGGATCTAAAGAAGAGCGCGGAGGAATCCTGGGTTACCGAAGTGGGCTTCGTGATCTCGGAGTTGAATGCCATGCTCCGGAACCTGCGAAGATGGATGGAGCCCGAACGTGTGGCGACGAATCTCCTTAATCTTCCATCGGGAAGCCGGATCGCCAGGGAGCCGTTGGGCGTTGTCCTGATCATTGCACCCTGGAATTACCCATTCCAATTGCTGATAAATCCGCTGGTGGGCGCCATTGCCGCGGGCAATTGCGTGGTACTGAAGCCAAGCGAATTTGCTCCCGCCACCGGGGCCGTGATGAAGAAAATGATCGCGGATGTCTTTCCAAAGGAATATGTATTGTACCTGGAAGGCGAGGGCCAAACCGTAATCCCGGCCTTGCTACAGGGATTTAGTTTCGATCATATTTTTTACACCGGAAGCACGGCAGTCGGAAGGCTGATCTATAAGATGGCGGCCGAGAAAATGGTCCCGGTTACGCTCGAGCTCGGCGGGAAGAGTCCCTGCGTGGTTGAAAGCGATGCCGATATCAGGGTAGCGGCAAGACGGATCGCCGTTGCTAAATTTTCCAATGCCGGGCAAATGTGTGTGACTCCCGATTATATCCTCGTGCACGAATCGAAGATGGAAAGGTTGATGAGCGAATTGAAAAACTCCATCTCACAGTTCTTCGGCGAGCGACCGGAGGAGAACGATGCCTATGGAAAGATCATTAATTCGAAACAATTCGACCGGGTAGCGGGTTATCTCAGCCAGGGAACCATCGAATATGGCGGAAGGATGAACAGGGAAACGCTTTTTATCGAACCTACCCTGGTTACAGGTGTATCATTGGATAGTTCGATTATGAAGGACGAGATCTTCGGACCCATTCTTCCTGTCATTCCGTTCTCTTCTTTGGAACAGGCAAAGACGATCATCGAACGGAACCCCAACCCGCTGGCCTTCTACATTTTTACATCCAGCGGTAAAAAGGAAAAGGAATGGCTGGAGGCTATCCCGGCGGGAGGAAGTTGCGTCAATAATGCGAGCTGGCATTTGACGAATCATCATCTTCCATTCGGGGGGCGCGGTTTTAGCGGCACCGGAAATTATCACGGTAAGTTTTCGTTCGAGACCTTTAGTCACAAACGGGCGGTAATGAAAACGCCGACATGGTTCGATCCCGCGATAAAGTATCCGCCGTTTAAAGGAAAGCTCAGGCTTTTCAAATGGATCATCCGGTGAGCCATGGAATTCTCCGTGGTTACTGGCGCATTCTTTGTAAATTATCAACAATCATAGATACGTAGCTCCATCGGGTCGGCTACGCCAGACCCCGATGGAGCACAATCATAAAAACGTACTTCTCATCAACAGCCGAATGACAAACCGCCAGCGCTTTTTAAAGATCTTCTACCCGGTGTTGATGGCGGTGAACCGGCTAACTGGTAAAAAAAGTAAGATCATGAGTAATAAGGAAAATACGATGCCGTCGGCTTCCATCTACGACCTGGCAGTGACTTTGAACAATGGAAAGGAGTTGAAACTGGCCGATTTCAAAGGGAAAAAGATGTTGCTCGTGAATACTGCGAGTAACTGCGGCTATACGAGCCAATATGCGGATCTGCAATTGATGTCCGAAAAGTATAAGGACAAGCTGGTAGTGATTGGTTTCCCGGCAAATGACTTTGCAGGACAGGAGGCGGGTTCGGACGATGAGATCGCTACATTTTGCCAGGTCAACTTCGGCGTCAGTTTCCCGCTTGCCAGGAAAAGTTCGGTGGTGAAGGGTAGTGAACAGAACAAGATTTTCAGGTGGCTGACAGACAAACAGCTTAATGGATGGAACGACCAGGAACCGACCTGGAATTTTTCCAAGTACCTGGTGAATGAAGAAGGGCAATTACTCAATTACTTCGATTCAGCCATTTCTCCCTCGGGCAGCGAGATACTCGAGGCCGTGAAGTAGAAGGCTTCCTGATACTTTTAATCATCATCTATTCTTCAATTATGACGTACAATGATATCATAGGAACATTGGGCGTGGGACTCATTCTCCTTGCCTATTTCATGAACACTGTCGGCCTGGTCAAAAAAGAGGGAAGAACATACTACGTACTGAATATAATCGGCGGCGCACTGGCATGCTATGCCTCCTATCTCATTCCCTACTGGCCCTTCGTTATCCTCGAGGGAACCTGGACGCTTGTTTCAATCTATGGGTTGATGAGGGTGATGAAGATTGAGATGACGTGAGTAAAGTCAAAAGTCAAAATTAAAAATTCAAAAACTTCCAGCAGTAACTACTCACTGATTGGTAACTTCCGAATTCATCAATAAGTGAAAATTAAAAACTGATCTAATCGGTCATAAACGCACTGGTTAGGTAATTGGCACATTTTCACATTGGCATATTGGCACATTCTAATTAATGATCCCCATTTTTTTCATTAAAAACGATGCACTCAGCCGGGTACAAACGCCGTCCTTCAACTTGTAATCAAATAGTAGTTCGTCATTGATGATCTCCGATTCGAAGCATTTATTGCCGATGTAGACCGGGTTTTCGGTTGCCAACCCGGACACGGTAAGGTCGTGTGTTGCAATGATACCGCAGGCGCGCGCCGTCACCAGTTTGTGGATCAGCCCGATCGTTCCATTGTGCTTATCATTGCTATTGGTGCCACGCAATATCTCATCGAGTATCACGAAGGTCTTGTCGCCCGCCTCCAATTGAAGAATGATGGCCTGGAGTCTTTTCAATTCGGCATAGAAGAAGGATTCGCTGTCCTGTAATGAATCGGTGATGCGCATACTCACATGCACGGCATAGGGATAAAATGTGAATGCACCCGCGCAGACAACGCTGCCCATTCTTGCAAGGATAAGGTTGATGCCGAGTGTACGCAGGAAGGTACTTTTTCCCGACATGTTGGAGCCGGTAAGAATAACGAATCGCTGATCGGAGAATGAGATGCTGTTGACGATCCTTTTTTCCTTTCGTATCAACGGATGCCCCATGTCTTTCGCGATGAGCGTCTCATCTGTACTGACGGCAGGCCTGCAATAGTCCGGATTATTATAAGAAAGATTGGCGAGACTGTTCAATGCCTCTATTTCTCCCAACAGGGAAAGCCAGGGCATGATCTGCCCACCATTCCTGATCTTCCATTTTTCAAGGGCAAAAAGGATATGAATATGAAAAAGAAAAAGACCATTGAGTATGGCGCTCACCACGAGATTGACGACCGATTCGAGGTAGTTGAAAAGCGAGGCGAGGCGATCGATAGACCCGGAGGCCTTCGTCTTGCCCGTTTTTAATCCATCCTGTAATCTCTTCAATAGCGGCGATTGAAAATCCTGCATCTCTATTTGTTTCAATTGACCCGCGTATTGCTGGAGGATCTTCGTGACGGATGTAGACACCGAAAGCTGCCGGGTTATTCTTCTGGTAAAGAAGATAGCGATGAGCAGGTTGACCAGGAAAAGATCATAAAAGCCCTGTAATGCTGCGGGCGCCTCCGTAATGAAATAGTAGACGAGACAGGAAGTAGAGGCAAGGGGGAATAGCAGGACGAAATAATACAACACACGGCTGGTGACGGCTGGTGTCTCAAGCCATCCCCTGAGCTGGCTCATTTCCTTTTGTTTTGTATCGAGCAGCGAACCATGAGCCTGCAGGTGCTGGCGAAATTCCAGCTTATCCTTCAATTCGAGTATGGCCTCCTGTCTTTCTTCTATCTCTGCGGAGACGGGATGAAGGAGTGATTGCGCCAGGGCCTTTTTCCCGAAATCCGTACTGCATCGGTTGAGATAGGAGAACAGGCCGCCGCTGCCGAATATATCGATGTCATAGGAGTAGGGATGCCCGGTATCAATATATTCATCACCGCCGGGATAGATGCCGGTCTCGCCATTGAGAAACCGTACCTCATCCAGGTTGAGTTTTGTGAGCGCCTTGAAGAAGGCTGTTTGCAACTGCAGCTTATCATACAGCCGGATCAACAGAAGAAAGGCAACAAGGAGCATGAATGTAACGATGATGATCCATGTTCTGCCGGTAGCTACCGCCTCGTATCCACCATAAATGGCGCCGGCGAATAAGACAAGCCGGAGAAAACTAAGCCATTGAAGCTGGTGTTGGAGAGTGTTGGATTTGTCCTGGTATTTGGCAGAGAGGGCTAAGTATGTCATTAGAAAATAATGAATTTTGCTCGTCAATCGTGAATCGTCAATCGTGAATAGCGACAGTCTGATTGGCGAGTGCATTCTGAAATTTAAGAATGTGAAACGTGAGTCGTCAATCGTGAATAGAGGCCTCGCTTATCAGCTTCCAGTTAGAGTCATTGTATCAATAAGCCTCCGTAAGACTGTCTCTATTCACGATTGACGACTCACGATTCACGTTTAAGAGGCTCGCTGTCGCAGGACGTGTCAGATTGGGCATTTCTCATGATAGTTAACCAGCTCAATCGGCGTCTTCTCTATCTCGAATCCTGAATAGGTGCGCACCACATCATCCAACACTTCATTCACTTCCTCTACGGTCGTGAGCGTTACAAGACGATTCCTGAATTCCTTGATATTCGGCAGGCCCTTCAGGTAATTGGCATAGTGACGACGCATTTCATTGATGCCGACCACGGGTCCCTTCCAGTCCACACTCTTTTGAAGGTGCTTGCGTGCAACGGCCACCCTCTCTTCGGTACTCGGAGAAGGCAAGGCCTCGCCGGTCATTATAAAATGTTTGATCTCGTTGAATATCCACGGATAGCCGATAGCAGCGCGGCCGATCATGATCCCGTCCACGCCATACCTGTTCTTGTATTCGATTGCCTTTTCGGGAGAGTCGATATCGCCATTGCCGAAGATGGGAATGGTAATGCGCGGGTTGTTCTTGACCTTGCCGATAAGGCTCCAGTCGGCCTCACCCTTATACATCTGCGTGCGTGTGCGCCCATGGATGGCCAGCGCCTTGATGCCGACATCCTGCAGCCGTTCCGCTACTTCTTCTATGTTCCGGGTCCTGTCATCCCAGCCCAGTCTCGTCTTTACCGTGACAGGCAGGGAGGTGGACCTCACCACGGCCGAGGTGAGCCTTACCATGAGATCGATATCCTTCAAAACACCGGCACCCGCACCTTTCAGCGCTACTTTTTTTACGGGACAACCGAAGTTGATGTCGAGCAGATCGGGATTAGTGACCTCGACGATCTTCGCCGCCAGGGCCAGGCTTTCCTCATCGCCGCCGAAGATCTGTATGCCTACCGGTCGCTCGTAGTCGAATATGTCCAGCTTCTTCCTGCTCTTGATCGCATCGCGGATCAATCCTTCGGAGGAGATGAACTCGGTGTACATGAGATCTGCGCCATTGTCCTTGCAAACGGCACGGAAGGGCGGATCGCTCACATCCTCCATGGGAGCGAGTAATAGAGGGAAGTCGGGAAGCGAGATGTTATTGCCAATTCTTACCATACGATACAAATAAAAAACCATCATTGCGAAGCGAAGGAAACGGAGCAAAAGATCCTGGCTTTCCGGGCCATCCTCCGGCTGCGCTAATCTCCTTATCTTGCAGCCTGCAAATTTACACACTTATCGCTGAAGTTTATGCTGGATCAGGATTCAAAGGGGATTTCATACACGGGTGGATTTTTTATGCTCATTGCATTCGCCGTAGCGGGGCTCCTGTTAGGGTCGCTGCTAGCCATCCCGGTCTGGCAGGCCATGACAGGCACGGGGATCGAAACCATGAAGGAGGGTATGAGCAATCCCGCAAACAGCAATGTGATGAAGGTGATACAGGCGATCACCGCGGTCGTAGGATTCTTTGTGCCGACGCTCATCACTGCGGCGATCCTGAACAGGAGGCCCATTAAGTTGCTCGGCCTTTCTTCTACCGATATCCGGTTGAACCAGGTAGGACTCGTGATCCTCATTGTCGCCGGCGCACTTGTGATCTCCGCTTCGCTGAGCTATTTCAATAGTCACCTGCCTATTCCCGAGACCTGGAGGCTGAAGTTCGATACCATGGAGCGCCAATATAACGAACAGGTAGAGGCGATCATCAGTTTGCGGAGTACAGGGGATTTCGTCCTTGCGTTGGTGATCATGGGATTCCTGCCCGCGTTTTGCGAGGAGACTTTCTTCCGTGGCGGGCTTCAGAATTTCATGACGCGCGGATCGGGGAAGCCCTGGCTCTCCATCATCGTGGTCAGCTTCCTGTTCAGCCTGGCGCATATTTCCTACTATGGTTTTCTGTCGAGATTCTTCCTGGGTATCATCCTCGGCGCCATTTTTCACTACTCGGGAAAACTCTGGCTTAGCATACTGGCGCATTTTCTCAACAATGCATTGGCCATAACCATGATCTATATTTCCATTCGGCAGGGAACGCCACTGAAGGAGGCTATGAAGGACAGCGATAGTACAGCGGGGCCCTGGGGAATACTCGTGATACCGGTGGTAGTAGTGTTATTCGTTCTCTTCAAAAAAACCTTTACCGGCAGGCGCCGGCTTGCTTAAACCGACGATGGCATTTCATTGGCAAACATTCCGCACAAGGGCATTGACGGCCGTCATCTTTGCAGTAGTCATGCTGGCGGGGCTGCTTTGGAATAAATGGAGTTTCTTCATTCTCTTCTCGGTCGTTCATTTCGGATGTTGGTGGGAATACCTGGCGCTGATGGAAAAGATACACGCTATCCGTTTCCATCCCTATGTCAAGCTCGGCCTCATGCTGATCGGGTATGGGCTATTTCTTTGGATGTGCGGGAATAGTTTTCAGATCAATTCATATTTATTCAGACAAAACTTTCCGTTGCCGGTAACAGTAGCGGGCTTTGTGCTGCTATGGATCGGCATCTTCCGGAAAATGCAGGTCGGGATGCGATCATTTGGAGCGGCTGCATTGGGAATTCTCTATATTTCGCTGAGTTGGGGATTGATGATGGATATGGTGGGTATCCACCATATTAACTTCAACGGCGAAGGGGTGATCATGAAAAGATTCTATGAGTTGCCGGTCATGATCATTATTTCCATCTGGATCAACGATACGATGGCCTATATCGTGGGCTCACTCATTGGGAAGACGCCGCTATCGAAGATCTCACCCAAGAAGACCTGGGAAGGGACCATCGGGGGCGTGATCCTGAGCGTGGTGGTGGTCGGGTTGATCGCTTATTTCTTTATCGATCCACAGATCGATTTTCTTCTTTTGTTCATGTCGATCTCTGCCATTGCCGCTATAACCGGTACCATCGGCGATCTTCTCGAATCCAAACTGAAGAGAATGGCCAATGTGAAGGACTCGGGGAGGATCATGCCCGGGCATGGAGGTTTCCTCGACCGGTTCGATTCGTTATTGATTGCAGTCCCCTGTGTGTGGGTGCTGGTGAAACAATTAGCCAATTTGGCAATTTGACAATTCGATAATGTGATAATGATCCTTGCTAGGTCAGGCGTTACGAATCTGAGCACGCCACATTATCGAATTGCCAAATTATCAAATTATCAAATTGATCAATTGTCTTTTATCTTTGCCCTTCAAATTTCAACCCAATGACCATACATAAAGAAGGTGCGGCGACCATCGCCATCACGGTGATCGTAGTTGCCGCTATCAACCTCCTTTCATTTTATTTCTTAAGTTTCGAGATCCCATGGCTTACCGCGTTGATATCTATTGCAACGCTTGGGTTGCTGCTCTTTATGATTTCCTTCTTTCGCATCCCTAAGCGAACGATGACCGTTGCTGAAAATGCGATCATCGCCCCCGCGGATGGAAAGGTGGTAGCCATTGAAGAAGTGGATGCGGATGAATACTTCACCGACCGCCGTATACAGGTATCCATTTTCATGAGTCCGCTCAATGTCCACGTTAACCGTAACCCCATTGGCGGAGAGGTTGTGTACAACCAATATCACAAGGGCAAGTACCTGGTGGCATGGCATCCGAAGTCATCGACCGAGAATGAACGGCATACAAATGTTTTCCGTAAGAATGGAAAGGAAGTGCTGACCAAACAGATCGCCGGTGCGTTGGCAAAACGGATCGTGAATTACCTGAAGACCGGGCAGCAGGTAAAGCAAGGGGAAGAAATGGGATTCATCAAATTTGGCTCAAGGGTCGACCTGTTATTACCGCTCGATGCAAAGATCAAGGTGAAGATCGGCGACAAGCCGTTGGGTGGAGTGACGGTGGTGGCGGAATGGTGACAAGCCAATTAGCCAATTTGATAATTTGGTAATGTGCCAATGATCCTGGTCAGTAAAGGCATTTCGAATCGGAGCACGCTCAATTGGCACATTTGCACATTGACGAATTTGCACATTGCTTAATTGTCAAATTGCTCAAAAGATATCCTCCAGCTCTTTCAGCGTCTTCACCGTGTACGTCGGCTGTAGCTTCGTCTCGATATTCACATGATTGACGAACACCTGGTCCATCCCCACATTTATCGCTCCCTGGATGTCTACTTCCAGTGTATCTCCCAGCATGATGCTGTTAGCGGCCGTGGCATTTGCCTTCCCGAATGCGTATTCGAATATCTCCCTATTAGGCTTCAGGCTGTTTGAACCCTCGGAGGTGATCACCTGGTTGAAGAAAATATCAAGCCCCGAATACTTCAGTTTGCTATGCTGCACCTTCTCGAATCCATTCGTGATCAGGTGGAGTTCGTAGCCCTTGTCTTTCAAATAATGCAATATCTCCTTTGTATGCGGGAATAAAAGGGTTCGCGTGGGCAGGAGTTCCAGGAACAGCACGTTCATCTGTTGGGACAAGGCCTCGTCTGCTATCTTGAAATCGAGTAGTGCCAGGCGCATGCGCTTTATGCGTAGCTCGTCCTGCTTGATGAAGCCCTTGCGGTATCTTTCCCAAAGCATCTCGTTATGCACGAGATAGTTCCTGTAGAAGAGTTCGAAATCGTGGACGCCTCTTGCCCCGAGCTGGAGTTGGTCATGCAATGTCTCCAGGGTAGCACGGGCATTCGCCTCAAAATCCCATAGGGTGTGATCCAGGTCGAAGAAAAGGTGACGGTACCGGGCCGGTGTATTCTTTTTGCTAAACATTCTTTCTCATTCCAGGTTAAGTTTGCAAATTACAGAACTAAATCGCATATATGGACACGAACAACGCGGCAGGCAGGGTTCTTAACGTGATGGTAACAGGCGCCTCGCGGGGTATCGGGAATGCCATTGCGGATATTTTTGCCGCCAACGGACATCAGTTGTTCCTGACCAGCCGCAACGATATTGCATTGTATAAGGCCGTGGAGGTACTGATGGCAAAGCATCCTGCTGCAACTATCTATGCCAGGCCATTCGATCTTTCCGAGAAGGACCAGGCAAAACAGGCCGGCGAGTGGGTGCTCGGTCTCGGTATCATCCCGGATATTCTCGTCAACAATGCGGGAACCTTTGAACCGGGTGGTGTGCAGAATGAGCCAGAGGGCACACTGGAAAGCCAGCTCGCCACCAATCTCTATAGCGCCTATCATCTCACACGGGCGCTGCTTCCTGCTATGATCCAGCAGGGATCAAACCCTGCATTGGCCAGGCATATCTTCAACATGTGCTCCATTGCCTCCCTGAAGGCCTATCACAATGGCGGAGCTTATAGCATTAGCAAATTTGCATTGTATGGATTCTCCCGGAACCTGCGCGAGGAAATGAAGCCGTATGGAATAAAAGTGACGGCCGTTCTCCCCGGGGCTGTTATGACGGATTCCTGGAGCGGATTCGACAACCGGGAACGACGCATCATGGAAGCGGAAGATATCGCGAAGATGGTATTCGCTTCCTCCCAACTATCTCTTCAGGCCTGCGTGGAGGATATATTGATCCGCCCGCAGAAGGGAGACCTGTAACCAATTAACCCGGTTTCGACCCTGTTATCTATTTTCGGATATTGTTAGCAAGCATGGGCTTATTTTTATTTTTCCATTGAAATGAAGCGCCTTCTTCTCATATCGATCCTTACAGGGACATTGAAAGTCCTCACGGCACAGGTGGCCTTCACCACTCTTGTGACGCAGGGTCCGGTGGTTGCCGGCGAATCCTTCCAGGTGCAATACGTACTGGATAATCTTGGTAAGGACGACGAATTCTTCCCGCCCGATTTCAGGAATTTCAAGTTTGTCAGCGGCCCCAATTTCTATGATGCATCCGCCTATGGCGCCGACGGCCCCAGGAAATTAAAGAATGTCGTGTACACGCTCGTCGCGTTGAAGCCGGGAAAATTCATTGTGCCCGGCGCCAGCGCACGCATCAATGGACAAATGATGCGGAGCGATAATGCGCTCGTGGAAGTGATCAGTAAGGAAGATGCGATTGCAAAAGGAATACTGCAGGGCATCCACCGCCCGGATGGCGAGTATTCGCTCGATCCCGGTGAAGATCCCTATGATAAGATGCGGAAAAATCTATTCCTGAGGATACTGGTCGATAAGAAGGACTGCTACGTTGGGCAGCCCATCACAGCCACCTTCAAGTTATATTCCAGGTTGCATTCAAAGTCGGATATTGTCAAGAACCCGGGTCTGTATGGTTTCACTGTCCAGGATATGATCGGCCTGAATGACAACCTCACCTCCAATGAGAAAATAAACGGGAAGAACTTCGATGTTCATACAATCCGCAAGGTGCAATTGTATCCCTTGCAGGCGGGCTCCTTCACCATCGATCCGATGCAGGTGCAGAATAAGGTCGATTTTTCCAAGAGCACTGTCCACGACAAAACGGAACAGGAGATCATTGAAGGCGTTGTTCCGGAAACCATCGATACCCAGGTAAATAATAAAGCCGTATTCGAGAATTCGATGAGTACCGAACCGGTCGTTATACATGTGAAGGCGGTGCCGTCCATCAACAGGCCGGCGGAATACAATGGGGCTACCGGTAAATTTTCCATTGCATTCCGCCGGCCTAAACGGGAACTGGCGAAGAATGAAGAGGGCGACCTGGTCATCACGATTACCGGGAAGGGCAATTTTACCCAGCTCTCCGCTCCATCTATTCAATGGCCGGCGGGTATCGAGGGATTCGACCCCGTGGTAACCGACTCGCTCGACTATACCCAGGCGCCATTGAAGGGAAAGAGAATGTTTCGCTTCAGGTTTACTTCGTCGAAGGCGGGAAAGTATGGCCTACCTGTTGTTCGGTTCGCCTATTTTGATCCGGATAGCAATCATTTCAGGTCGCTGGTCACTTCTCCACTTACTGTCATTATCGATAATAAGGAAAATGCACATCAGGCCGTTAAGGCAAATGTTCCCATGGCAGGCAGGCACCGGCTTCGCCCGGTGATATGGATAGGCGCGCTCGTGCTATTGATAACTCTTGCAGTCGGCGTGATGAGACTACGCCAGCGGAGCAAACAGATGCCGGCGCCGGGGAAAATGGAAAGGACGGCGACATTCACCAGTGCTGCAGATGCATTGCGGCCGGCAATGTCCCTCGAAGAGTCGTCGGACAAGATCTTCTATACGGTCTTGCGCAGATGTATATGGGATTTCTTTACCCCATACCTGGGACTGGCAGGCAGCGCAATGAACAAGAACAACCTGTCGCTCGCGCTCGCGCAACGCAGGATCGGGAATGAACATAGGGAAGATATACTGGCGATACTGCAACTATGCGAAACGGGGATCTTCACCGAAGCCGATATTGCAAGCGATAAGCGTTCATTGTTGAAAAGGACGACGATGGTACTTGATTCGATCGGCAATGAGTTGGCGGCCCAGGTAAAGTGAACCGGATGTCAACCGGATGTCAACCGGATGTCAACCAGATGTCAACCAGATGTCAACCAGATGTCAACCAGATGTCAACCAGATGTCAACCAGATGTCAACCAGATGTCAACCAGATGTCAACCAGGCAAGGTAGGGGAATGATAGGATACCAATGGTAAGTTTCTGCCGCTCACTCCGAATATTTGTATCCCACTCCTCTTACCGAATGAAAATATTTGGGATTGCGGCTGTCCGTCTCGAAATACTTCCGGAAGTTGAGGATGAAATTATCGATGGTCCTCGTTGTTGGGTAGACATTGTATCCCCATACGGACTGGAGGATCTTTTCCCTTGGAACCACCTCGTTTTTATTTTCAATAAGGAGCTTCAGCAGCATGGTTTCTTTCTTACTGAGCTGGATCTTACCACCTGATTGGGTGCTGGCCTCCTGGGCCTTGAAGTCGATGATATTGTCTCCGAAAGTGTAGCTGTTGCCGACGGAGGACTTATCCTGTAATTTTTTATTCTTGTTGATCAGTTTGTGGACACGGAGCAATAATTCTTCCAGGTTAAATGGTTTGGCGAGGTAGTCATCGGCGCCTTTCTTCAATCCCAGTACCCTGTCGGCGCTACTGTTCTTGGCGCTGAGGATTAGGATCGGTACTTCGTTATTACTGATGCGTATGGTCTCTGCCACGCTGATGCCGTCCATTTCAGGGAGCATGACATCGAGGATAATGAGATCGAAATATTCACCATCTACGGCTTTGAGAGCGGCGGCGCCGTCGAATGCAGAGGTAACATCATAACCTTCCAGTTCGAGGTTCAATTTCAATGCCTCGTGAAGATTCTCCTCGTCTTCGACCAGGAGGATGGATGTTTTTTTCTCGTCGCTCATAAAATGATGCTGCTTAGGTGGCCGCGGGGCTACAATTTAAAACTGACGACAAAATTACTTCCGTGTGGAAGATTGTTTGTCACCGAAATGTCCGCATTGTGGTCCTGGGCGATCTTGCTGCAAAGATACAACCCGAGACCGGTGCCTTGCGTTTTACGTGTGGCTTCGCTGCCGATGCGGTAAAATTTTTCGAATATCTTCTTTCTTTCCTCTTCGGCAATGCCGGGGCCCTCGTCGGCAATACTTAGGACAACGGTACCGGCTGTCTTTCTCAGTGTCGCTGAAACCTTGGCCTCCTTCGGAGAGTATTTGATAGCATTTTCCAGTAGATTATTTATCAGCATTTGCAGAAGCAGCGGATCTCCTTTTACATCTGCATCCTGCTCGATCTGTTCTGGAAACTCCCTTTCCGGGAAGCGATGCCGGAAGTCCTGCAGGCAATCCCTGAGGAGATCGGAGAGATCGAGGTCTTCTTTGGAAAATTTATATCCTCCTTCGAGCTGGGAGGCGATCAGGATATTATTAGTAAGAAAAGTAAGCCTTGCCGTTTCCTGGAGGGTCATGCGGATCAGTTTCTTTTGCTTGTCGGCATCGAGTGTGTGTCGCTGCAGCGTCTCCAGGTTGAGGCTTGCAATGGCAATGGGTGTCTTCAGCTCGTGTGTTACTGCCATCATGAAATTCTGTTGCTGCTGCTGTACTTTGAATTGCCGTCTTACGGACCGGTACACGAACCCGGCTCCTACCAGGAGGAGGATGAAGAACACACTTCCCTCGCTCGCATACTTTGCCTGGTTGCGTTTATATTCCTTATGTATTTTCGAGAATTCGATGGTGTATAATTCCGGGGAGATCGTTTTGTCGATTGTAGCGTTGAGCTGCTCTACTTTGAACTCCTTCATCTGGTCGTTTTGTCTTTCGAGCGAGATGAACCACCAGACCAGCGCCGCAATGATATAGAAGAGCAGCAACCAATAGATGATGGTGGCCAGGTGCAACTTTCTTTTTGTAGTATCCGGCATGCGTGTAGCAGGGGTCTAGTTTCCTTTTTCTATCCTCAGGCCAGCGTTCAATACATTCTCCAGCGGATCTTCGCGCATGATCTGTTCCAGGGTGAATGTATAATTGCCGGCTTTCAAATGTTGCTCGGCAAGCGGAATGCGATGTTCATATATATCATCCATACCCGTACCCAGCCATCCCTCCTTGTTGGTGGCGAGGGTGAGATCGCGCTGGATCTTAATGGCCGTGTCCTGTCCCGGACCCTTCACATACAGGTTAATGTATATATTGTTGAAATTATACTTCTCATTGTGGCGAAGGACGAGGAAGATCTTGTAATTCGGGAGACTGTCCTTGATAGTAAATTCGAAAGTAGGGTGAAAGCTGCTTTTCCATGCATGGTCCGGTATGGTGACGCTTTTCTCAAAAAGGTCGACGGTAGTACAGGAAAAGAGGAATGGAAGACAAACCGGAAGAATGAAAAGGATGTGTTTTATCTGCTTCATGCTGCAAAGATAACCGGGTGGAAATATCAACCTATGAACAGTAAATACAATTTGGGATAGGTATCAGGGGTGCGGTGAATTCGTAGTCTCCGTTTTCTTACAAAACGTTTAGCACCTGTTCCTTCGCCTTCTCCAGTTCATCTTTCATCAACACTACGCTTTTCTGGATGGTAGAATCATACGCCTTGGAGCCGGTAGTATTTATCTCCCGCCCGATCTCCTGGAGGATGAAGGAGAGCTTTTTGCCCTTGGCTTCCTCATTTTCCGCCAACAGGGTTTTGAAGTATTCACAATGGTTGGTCAGGCGAACCTGTTCTTCACTGATATCGATCTTCTCAATATAGTACACCAACTCCTGCTCGAGGCGGTTGCCATCATAGTTTTCCTTCCCCACATTATCTTCCAGGAGTTTCGTGATGCCGTCACGTATTTTCTGTTTGCGGAGCGGCTCCAGTTTTATTACCTCCTGTTGCTGCACCATGATATTGCCAATGCGGGTAAGAAGGTCTTTTTCAAGCGATCTTCCTTCGTCCAGCCGATGGGAGTTCAGGGCGTCGATGGCGAAGAGGATCACCTGCTGCAGTTCGGCCCATTCCTTATCATTGAGGGTCTCGCTGCTGGGGGTGATCACTTCAGGCAACTTGACAAGCGTACTTAATATATGGGATGGGTCAAGATTGAGCGAGGCGGACAGTTCGGCCAACGCCTTGTAATACGCCTTTGCAAGGTCCGTGTTGATGGTCACTGGTTTTGCGCTGCCGGTCTCCTTCAGGCTGATCATACAATCCACGCTGCCGCGGTTGAGTTTCTCTGACAGGAGGCGGCGTATGTCGAATTCGAATGGCTTGAGGATCGCTGGGAGCTTTAGCTGGAGCTCGAATTGTTTACCGTTGAGTGATTTGATATCGACGAGGAATGTTTTGTCTCCGACATTTTTTTCGGCTCTTCCAAAACCGGTCATGGATTTCAGCATGAATGGATCTTTTATTTGTATAAAGGTATTTGAATTCCTGGTTTGACGCCTACCTAATTATGATGCTGGCAATGGGATAGTCTTTTGAAAAAGTAAATGCGGGAAATAAAAAACGAAGGTGGGGATGAAGTGAAGCGACGACTTATTGAAACTAAAAATCCCTCCGAGTATTCGAAGGGATCATTATAATGGATGGGTTAGTAAGTACAGGGAAATAAATTCCCATCACAATATTAGATATAATTTTTACTAACTGGAAAATTTTTCCTATAAATTTTATTCACATTTTAAAATCACCTGTGGATAATGGCGACCGGTTTTTACCGGTTTCGAGGCAGCTATACATCCAAACGATGCATGCTATCATTGTTTGTTTTATAAATTTATAAAAATGTATTCCTTTGAAAAGCTGATGGAGCAAGCATTTGCGACGAATGAAATTTAATGATGTGAAAGAAAAATAGAATACTACACACATTGCTTCGATACTTTTTCAAGGAAAGTATTGAAGCAAAACATGGGAAAACGGGCTTGAAATTTTTTTTCAGAAAGGATGTTCCCGGCTCTCCCGAAATGTAAAAAAACGGCCCGGAGCGGCATTGCCGGGGCATTGCGATTACCTTTGCAAAAATATTCTTTCTATGCGTTTCGATACACCAGTACCACTCAAAGAGATCGCCGGCCTGATAAATGCAGAGCTGATCGGCAATACATCTGCTGCCGCAATGGGGATAAACGAGATACATAAAGTGGAGGCGGGCGATCTTGTGTTCGTCGATCATCCAAAGTATTATGATGCGTGTGTCAACTCCGCTGCGAGCTTTATTATCATTAATAAAAAAGTAGACTTTCCCGAGGGGAAAGCGCTTCTGATAACGGCGGATCCATTCGAAGCTTACCAGGAGATCGTCCGGAAATTCCGGCCGTTTGAACCATCAATGAAGAGCTTCAGCGGCACTGCGGTGGCAGGAGAAGGGACGGTCATAATGCCTAATGCATATGTGGGTAACAACGTAAGCATCGGTCAGAATTGTATCATTCATCCGAACGTCGTCATACTCGATCATTGCGTGATCGGAAACGATGTGATCATTCAGGCGGGTACCGTTATCGGAAGCGATGCATTTTACTATAATAAGAAAACGGACCGCGATGTACATTATAAGAAGATGCTGAGTTGTGGGCGCGTGGTGATCGGCGACGGCGTTGAGATCGGTGCGGGCTGTACTATCGACCGGGGTGTGAGTGGTGATACGGTGATCGGTGCGGGTACGAAGATCGACAACCTCGTACATATAGGACATGATACTGTTATAGGAAGGAATTGCCTTTTTGCCGCCCAGGTAGGAATTGCAGGTGCAACAACCATTGAGGACGATGTGATACTCTGGGGACAGGTAGGGGTGAGTAAGACGCTTACTATCGGAAAAGGAACGGTGGTGAATGCGCAGAGCGGCGTTCATAAGACTATCGAGGGAGGGAAGAGTTATTTCGGCTCTCCGGTAGAGGAGTCGAAGGAGAAAATGAAAGAATTCGTTTGGATAAAGAGGATACCACTGCTGTGGGAAATGGTCAACCGAAGGACGTGAAACGTGAGTCATCAACGTGAATCGTGAGTCGTCAATCGTGAATACACTCCGCTATAAGAATATTCGAATCGACTAGGACAGGACCTTAATCGATTCGAATATTCTCATCATTGAGTGTTGTATTCACGATTGACGACTCACTCCCTAAGGATTGTAGTCATAAGGAAGCTGATCCCCTAAATTCTTCCAGCTCCAATAGCCCTGGTTCACCCAATCCTTCTGATCATAGTAATAGCCATTCTCCTTGATCGCTATCCCATCCTTGAGATCGATATAAGATAACTGCAGGGGCACATTGAGCGGAAGCTTGTATTGCTTCAGGTATTGCGGCTCCGGCTTATGTTTATATGCCACACTGATCTTCCTCGGATACCAGATCTCTATTTGCAACGTACTGTCGAGACTGCCATAATAGGTAGTATCATAAGGGTCCGCCACCTTATTGAATTTCTTATCATTCGTTTCATCGAGGAGATTGATCGTCCAGCCATCCTCGATAAGGGTGCTGTCGTAGTAGCTCCGCATGAATTGAAGTTTAGATCCGTCATAGGCCTTCTTCCTGTTTGCCGCCCAGGTATTCTTGAGACTATCGCTCCCCTCCATCTCAGTATAAAGGCAGAATCCACGATAGGAGTTGATGTCGGTATTATAATAGTAGATGAACGAATCCAGTTCATAACGGAGGTTGTATCCCAGCGCCGCATTTTCGATCTGGAGCGGCTCCGTAGCCAGCACACGCAGCTTATTACTCCTCTTCAGGAAATAGAACTTCAGCACTTCTGGGTTGAGCAGCCTCGTCTTCGCCGAGTTAGGTGTAGTACCGATAAAATGATCAATGAAGAAACCGCCATATTTTTCCCACCCATCCTTTACTTCGTTGCTTGTCTTAACGATCACTTCGCCGAGACTCTTCTCCTCCTTTGTCATTTGAATATCCGGCATAGTGCCGTCGGTATGATTGATACGGATCTGTTTCGTCTCATATCCTGTGAAACTGATCACAAGTTCGTACCCGCCCGACTTCAATGAAAGGGAGAACAACCCCTCCCTATTGGTAACGGTGCCAAGTGTAGTGTTCTGGCAATAGACCGAAGCCCCGGGTAAAGGTTCCTTCGTAGCCGAATCGACTATCTTTCCCCCAACGGTAAACTGTGCATCCACCAGGAAAGGGAAGAGCACCAGCATGGGTACAATCAAATAGCGGAGTCTTTGCATAGTAACAGAATTAATGTTTAAAGATACAGCCTGCCCGCCGTGGATCGCATAGTAGTTCTGCTAGAGGATCTACCTCCCCACAGGCGGAATACGGTTAATAAACTCTTAAAACGCAGGAAGCGGTATAATTAGTGCGAGATGCCATTCTTCACCTGCTCCGAATATTTTTCGCAGGCGAGGCGTATGGTCTGCTCCAGGGGCGTGAATGAAAACCCTGGAAGGGCAGATAAGATATTCTTATTCTCAAAATATGTCTTGCTATAAGCCACGCGGGCAGTTTCCTTCGTAAGCAGCGGCGGCTTTCGCGTGAAGAATGAACGCAACCGCTCCAATCTCCAGGCGACGCCGATAAGGAACGGTGTAGTTTCCTTCACGGGTCTCTTTTTCCCAAAGCCATCGGCAATCGTCTCCAGCAATTTCTTAAACGTCCAGTTATCGCCGTTCACGATGAACCGTTGTTCAGTCATCCCGCTCTCCATCATCAACACCGCCGCTCTCGCTGCATCGCTCACGTCCACGAAGCCATTGATTCCCGGCGTATACCATTTTATCTCTTTGTACGCATTCTTAAAGATGGCCGAGCTGCTGCTATGCCAATCTCCATAACCCAGTATCGTAGATGGGTTGAGTATGATGGCATTCAACCCTTCGCCGATGCCTCGCCAAACTTCCAATTCGCCCTTATACTTGGTCTTCGCGTAATGAGAGTTCACCTTGCTCTCTTCCCATTTCTTATCCTCATTCACCGATCCTCCAAAGGTGGTTCGCCCCAGTGACGCAACGGAGCTGATGTGAACGAGGCGGGCGATGTTCTTCTCCAGAGCCATGTTCACCACGTTAGCGGTACCCTCTATGTTTACCTGGTACATGGATTTCCTGTCCTTCCGTGCAAACGACACCACCGCCGCGGAATGAATGACCGCATCCATCCCTTCCATCGCCTCCTCGAGCGAGACAACATCCAGCACATCGCCATCTACCCACTCCACCTTGTTGAGGGTCTCTGCGGGAATGAATGAAGGCAGCTTATGCGTGCGACGTATCGCCCTCACTACATATTGCTGCTCCACGAGCTCTTTGATGATATAGGCTCCTAAGAAACCAGTGCCTCCCGTAACAAGAATGTTCTTTGACAAATTGATTGATTGATGAGCGGCGAAGATAGAGAATAGTGAACGTGAATCGTGAAACGCCAATCCAAAAGCGTGAATCGTCAATCGTGAATCGTCAATAGCGACAGTCTTAAAATTGCTCAAATCAGTCGATGTCTCCCAATGCCGTCGGGACCTTTAGGAAAAATACAAAGGTCGGAGACTATTCACGATTCACGATTCACGATTGACGATTCACGTTCGACGATTCACGATTCACGAGTATAATCGTAATATCCCCGGCCACTCTTCCGGCCGAATTCGCCCTTCTTTACTTTATCTTCCTGGATAGGTGAGGGCTTGAGGCGCAGGGGGCGATCGAGTTGCTCATACACCGAACAGCTAACGGCATAGTTAATATCGTTGCCAATGAGGTCCATCAGCCGGAAGGGTCCCATCCTGAAGCCGGTACTCTCAAGAAGATTGTCAAGTTGCGCAAATGTCGCAACCCCTTCCTCCACCAGGCGCAGGGACTCGATATAGTAAGGCCGCGCTACCCGGTTCACGATAAATCCAGGAGCATCCCTGCAAAGGACTGGCGACTTGCCAAGATCCCGTGCAAGCCCGGAAATGATATCTGTCGTATGCGCATTGGTATAAGAAGTACTCACGATCTCGACCAGCTTCATCACAGGAGCGGGATTGAAGAAGTGCATGCCAATAACGCGTTCGGGATTCTTTACTCCCGCAGCGATGCTCTCCACGGAAAGCGAAGAAGTATTGGTTGCAAAAATGCACTCGCTGTGGTTCATCTCCGCCAGTTGATTAAACAAGGCGATCTTAATAGCAGGATTTTCAACAATGGCTTCTATGAATACATCCGCCTGGCAGGCCTGCAGGTCACCGGTGAAATGAATGCGCCGGATGATCTTTTCTTTTTCGGCCTCCGTTATCTTCTTTTTTTCCACGATCACCTGCAGACTGCGGTCGATATCGATTTTTGCTTTCTCGAGCACCGCGGGATTGAGTTCATACAACAGGGTAGAATAGCCGGCCTGTGCAGCCACCTGCGCGATCCCGCTGCCCATGGTTCCCGCCCCGCAAACGCAGATACTGTTAATGTTCAATGGGAGATGTTTAGACAAAGATAGTATTGTGTTCCCGCGTATATCATTTCCATAGCCCGTAGATTTCGGTGACGTCCTGCATTAAACACAGGTCCCGAAAGGAATGTTAGCTATGGCGGTACGGTAAGAAATGTAACGCTTCAATTCATTGTTTTTTCGCTTATCTTAATGGAAATTTATTTTTATGACCGAAATACAAGCCACACCACCCCCGGCACCACCAGCATCAACAGCCCCGGGCGGCATCTTCGGAACAAAGATCCCGTCAACGGTCGTTTTTGGAATTGCCATTCTTCTTTTTCTTCTGCCATTCGTCGAGATCCGCTGCAACAGCGTGTCGATCCAGTCCGTTAGCGGCGCGCAACTCGCCACAGGCTTCAAAGTAGAGGCCGGCGGCTCAAATTCATTGTTGGGAGGGTTCGATAATTCCAACTTCGGGGAAAATCGCGCTGAAAACAAAGGCGATAGCAAGCCACCAAACACCTATGCAATGGTAGCACTGGCTGCGGGCGTCCTTGCTTTCCTCATCTCATTTGCCAACTCCAAAAAAATCTCGTTCGCCGGAATTGCCCTGGGCATCGTGGCGGCCATCGGCCTGATAGGTCTTTGGATAGATGTGCAGCAAAAGGTGAAAGGGGAGATTGTAAATGAGAAGGATGTCAGCATCAGCGTGGACTTCACCTCCTGGTTCTACATCTCGCTGATCGCATTCTTAATGGGGGCATACTTCAGTTATCGACGGTTGAAGTCGAATCCGACGTAATATTAGTTGACTGATGTCCTCTTTTGCTGGCGGGTGTAAGATCGGGTAGCTTATTATGCCCGGGCATCAGGGCTTTCCCGGCGGGTTGGCAGAAATGTGTTGACCGTACAGTTACAATTCCGCAAGCACAAAAGTCGTTCGGCTCAGATCGAACTCGTAAACTGGTTCAGGAACCGAAGATCGTTTTCGCTGAACAGGCGTATATCGTTTATGCCATACTTGAGGATCGCAGGCCGTTCGATGCCCATACCGAATGCGAAGCCCGTATATTTATTAGGATCGATATTACAATTCTGCAACACGTTCGGATGGATCATGCCGCAACCAAGGATCTCTACCCAACCGGTCTTCTTACAAATATTACAGCCCACACCGCCGCAGATGAAACAACTCACGTCCATTTCGGCGCTGGGTTCTGTAAATGGAAAATAGGAAGGCCGGAACCGTACGCGGACATCCTTGCCATACATTTCCTTCACGAAGAAATAAAGTGTTTGTTTCAGATCGGCGAAAGAAACATTCTCATCAATATAGAGACCTTCAACCTGGTGAAAGAAGCAATGACTCCTGGCACTGATGGTCTCATTACGGTACACCCGTCCGGGGCATATCACACGGATCGGCAACTTGCCCTTCTCCATCTCGCGGATCTGGGTATTGCTGGTATGGGTCCGTAAAAGCCAATCGGGATTCCGCTGGATATAAAATGTATCCTGCATGTCGCGGGCAGGATGGTGTTCCGGTAAATTCAATGCAGTGAAATTATGCCAGTCATCCTCGATCTCCGGGCCTTCCGCCACTGCGAAACCAAGACGCTGGAAAATAGAGATCACCCGGTTTCTCATGAGTGTGATCGGGTGACGGCTTCCCAATGGCATAGGATCGCCGGGCAGGGTGAGATCGACTTGTTCGCCTCCGGTATCGGGCTGCTCGCCAGCCGCCTGCTTCAATATTTCGTATTTCCCTTCGGTGAAGAGCTTGAACTCATTCAGTAACTGGCCGAACTCTTTTTTCTGCTCCACCGGCACATTCTTCATTTCTCCCATCACCGCCTTTACTATTCCCTTGGTGCCAAGGAAGCGTATGCGGAAATCCTCTACCTGTTTCTCATCCGTAGCCGAAAAGGCAGTGATCTCATTCTTATAGGCCTCGATCTGCTGTAACAATTCCTCCATAGCCTGCAAAGATAAGGAAGAAGCCGGAGTGGCGCTGGTTCGCAGACTAATCACAGACTGCCCCAATTCACGATTGACGTTTCGCGATTCACGGTTTCCAGTTTACCTCATTCAAGATAATTATGACTCAATTCGTGTAAGTTTGTCCAAATAAAACGGATGGCCGATCACCTGAATATTTCCGACTTTCTTCTTCCCGTCAATCTTTCCGAGATATCCCAGGATGAAGGGTATAAAGATGGACAGTTGGGAAAGATATTAACGCTAAATGACGAGCTGTTCCCCGATCTCGACGATGTTCAACTGGTGCTGGTCGGTTGCGGTGAGCAACGCGGTAGTGGCATGATCGGTGCAGAAAGCAGGTCACCCGATGCCATCCGCCGGCAGTTTTACCAATTGTATTATTGGCATACCGATATCAGGATCGCGGATATCGGGAATATCAAGGCGGGCGCCTCTTATAGCGATTCCTATGCGGCGCTCAAGACCGTCATCCGCGAATTGATCAATGATGGTAAGACCGTAATCATCCTGGGCGGCTCTCATGATCTCACGCTGGCGCAATACCAGGCCTATGCCGACAACAAGCGAC
>Ga0193753_10000835_pt1 | contig 28674 bp, 28 predicted proteins | sample H1c2metaG_FD_144925 | JGI IMG/M metagenome (GOLD analysis project Ga0193753, IMG submission 144925) | Soil microbial communities from a riparian zone of the East river system, Colorado, United States - H1c2 | ecosystem: Environmental > Terrestrial > Soil > Riparian zone | place: USA: East...
TTCTATCAGTGAAGTACCAATTAGTCAATTAGCCAATGTGCAAATGTGCCAATGATCCTTATTCGAAAAGTCATCACGGATCATAGCACGTCTAATTGGTACATTTCCTGATTAGTTGATTAGATGGATCGTAGCGCTAATCATCTTTATTGTGCGATTGAAAAACTATTAAGAACTTTGCGCTAGCGAGAATGTCACACCCTCGTATATCTATAAGTTGAACAACAAATATGATAGCGATATCTATTATAGTTATTACAGTTATTGTCCTTGTTTTCGTTATTTATGGTGAGGTAAGAATGGCAAAAGACGATGTTAATGAAGATTGATTTTTTTTGCTTCTCTCTTGGCATTCCTTTTAAAAATCATTGTATTCTTTGCCTTAAAAAAATCGTCGTTAACACAACAATTGCAGCCAAAGTGCTCATCGAGTTAAAGCAAGTAATTCATCGAACATTTCTCCCCAGCTTATCAACCAAGCATCTTCATAACTCATCCATTTACACAATGCGTATCCAACAAACCAACTAATCAGCCTCTTACCTCTTAGTGTCAGTCACTGCCATAAAATACATGACTAATTTGCAGTAAACTTTTTTATGCCCTATCCCCATGGTAACCATGCCTCTACCCTGTCATAGTAAATATCCCTATGGCATTTCCCTATGCAATCCGGGATTTCAAGGGTATTTTTGCTCCAGTTCTATCAATTGAATTTTCACTGTACAAGCACCGGTTTTTGAAAAACCTGAACGTCGTACCCCCGGTAGTCCTGCTGTACATCTCCTCCAATATTCTATAGAATTATTTAAGTCCACCAACCTATGCTGAATCTATTTCAGTAATCCAAACCCTTCGGGTCGACATTGTTTTACCTTAATCTAAAACGATGTTGAACACAACACTCTTGAAAACGATCCTGGCTTGTACACTTTCATTTGTACTCGCCGGCACTTCACTCGATGCAGCAGAACAACCTGTCATAACTGGCAGGCAGCATGTTAGCGATTCATGCATCGCGTCAGAAAAGAACAATGATTCCCTTACAGCCATTTCCAGGGAGATCATGGCAGCATCTGCCCCTTCGTTACAATTGAACAACGAGGCGCAGAAATATGTCAAGACCTATCTTAAGGAATACGACGAGATGCTCGTTAAGGTCAAATCGCGCAGTAAGTCTTATTTCGAGATCATGGATGCGGTCTTCTCCAAAAATGAGCTTCCCGTGGAGTTAAAATACCTCGCGGTAGTGGAGTCCGAACTGAAGGCAACGGCCTTATCGGGTGTGGGCGCCAGGGGTCCGTGGCAGCTGATGCCGACAACGGCGCGTTTACTTGGACTGACGGTGAAGGGCAATTATGACGAACGCATCCAGGCACGGAAAAGCACTAATGCAGCAGCCAGGTACCTGAAGGATCTCTACAGTGAATTTGGGGATTGGCTACTCGTGCTTGCAGCCTACAACTCCGGCCCTGGTCCCGTATTTAAGGCCATCAAAAAATCGGGCAGCCGCAATTTCTGGAAGCTTCAATACTTCCTCCCGGCCGAGACGAGAGCACACGTGAAAAAATTCATCGGCGTCCATTATTATTTCGAAGGCAAGGCCGGTGAGACCACGCAGACCAAGGCGGAACTGGCGGATCATGAAAAGGCGGTTAATGAATTCCTGGCCATGCAGAAGAATGAGAATAAGGACGGAAATAGTGAACCGGTACTGGCCCGCGTGGATGAACCCACACCGGATAAAACATTGTTGAAGACAAATAGTACCGCTGAGATACTCCAGGGTAAAGAGAAGTAATTAAAGGGCGAGTGAATAATACGGCCGGTCTTTTCGAAAGAAGAGGCCGGCTTTATGCTGCCTGGTTGGGGAAGCTAAACGAAATAGTGGCAACCAGTTGCCGTTGTCCTTTTACACTTATGTCTCCACCCATCCTCCTGGCTTCGGGTTCTACACTCTTGAGCCGGCAACCCAGCGCATAGCCGTTGTAATTATTGCGGTCCTGTATCTCGAGGATCACGATGTCGCGGAATTTCTCTGCACTTATATGGATCTCGCCATTGCGGGCATTATCCAGCACGGAAGATAGAAGCGAATGCATAACAGAGGCCAGTTTCTCCTGGTCTGCTTCTACTATCAGGTTCTCAGGAACCTCATTCATCATTACATTGTTGGGGGAAGTGGTTGCACGCGCATTGCGGACGAGGAGATCTACCATTGCGTACAAAGAAATACCGGTACAGAGTGTACCGGTATATCTTACAGGGTTTTGGTTCATCATAAGTATGGATTCAACAAAGGACGTCAGGAATTGGATTTGGTTTTCAAAGGACGGATCATGTAGCTTTCATTGGATATTGTATAGCAAAGAAAGGCAAACCGGGTGCTCCAAAAAATAGATCAAGACTCTATTCCCAAGTAGTATTCTGGCTACATCATTTAAAATTTCACGTAGCCAGCCCTAAGTGTTTACCGAACAATTCGTTCCGACCGGATAATCCAGATCAATTTTCACGAATAAATTGTATTATTTGGCACATTTGTAGCACGATTATCATAAATAAACAGTATGAAAATCAGATCATACCCGGGACGGAGATTCCTCCTGGGATCGGCACTTGTCTTCCTGGTTATATCAGTACAAGCCCAGGACGTCAAAAACGATTTCGCTTCCAAAATATCGGGTAAACATTTCATCTTTAAGGCCCAGACGGCCACTCCTACCAGCGGCCGGCTCCGGCAACTGACCAGCGATTACGATGTGAAGGTGTCCGGTGATTCCCTCATCGCCTATCTCCCCTATTTTGGCCGGGCATATTCCGCGCCAATCGATCCCACGGATGGAGGTATTAATTTCACCTCCGTCAGCTTCGACTACAAGTATTCGCAACGCAAGAAAGGCTGGGACCTGACCATTAAGCCCAAGGATGCCAATGGCATCCAGGATCTTTCCTTCACCATCTTCGACAATGGAACGGCCTCCCTGAGGGTCAATAGCATCAACCGGCAACCGATATCCTTCAACGGATACCTGGAGAAATAAGGCCCTGACCAATAGATGCGGGGACCCGGCTGTTGCTCATTTTTTCGGGTTTGAATGTTTATCTTGTATAAAACGCCATATGAGATACTTTCTCCTGCTGCTAACCATGTTCACTCTTTCCTGCACCCCGCATTATATCTATATAGTGAGGCATGCAGAAAAAGATATGGCGCCATCGAAAGATCCGGCGTTGACCAAAGCGGGTTTGGAAAGAGCGGAGATCCTTAAAGATTTCATGAAGACGAGGAAGATCGACATGGTGTACAGCACATCCACCCTGCGGGCAACTCAAACCGCGAAGCCGACGGCGGATTATTTTCATCTTTCAATAAAAAACTACGCGCCAATACCCGACAGCCTGTTCTACAAACGGCTGGCTACGCGTAAAAAGAATATCGTCATTGTCGGCCATAGCAATACAGTAGATGATCTTGTCAATACATTCAGCGGAGCAAGGTTGGTACCCCACGATCTGCCGGAAACGGAATACGATAATCTCTTTATCATAAGAAGGAAGGGCGACAAGGCCACCTTCACCCAGTTAAAATACGGTTCGCGTACTCCGTAGACTCAGTCAGACCGCAATCGGGGGAGAGGAATTAGGAATTCGGCTAACGACCGGAAAGGTAGATAAGGAATGTCCTGAGCCAAAAAAAATATTCAATACTCAATAATCAATATTCAATGTTCAAGTTGACCCTCGCGAATATTGAACAGTCATATCGTGAAGTAATTGTACTGGATGAGATGAGATTTCGTTCGGCAGACTGCCCCTTGAGCATTGAATATTGATTATTTAAACCACCAATCAACCTTTACCTTATCTGTCAAATCTGTGAGCCAAACGCCTTACTCGAAATCCCTGACCAAACACCCCTTTGGACAAGTCATTCATTTACTCCAAATTTGCTGCACAAACAATCCACATGCACAAATTCAGTCTATCGTCATTTACCAGATTCCTCTTATCATTCATTTTACTTCTGTCCTTCCAGGTTGCTTTTTCCTGGGGACTCACCGGTCATCGCATAGTTGCCGAGATTGCACAACAGCACCTTTCCAAAAAGGCAAAAAAGGAACTGAAGAAGCTCATAGGCGATGAGACACTGGCCTGGTGGGCCAATTGGCCCGACTTCATCAAATCGGACTCCACCTGGAATCATGCCTCAAAATGGCACTACGTCGATCTCCCCGGCCATATCAACAAAGAAGAATTCATTGCCGGCCTTAAGAATCTTCCACCCAAGAATCTATATACACAGATCATCGGGATGGCGGCCCAGCTAAAAGACCGCTCCCTGCCGGATGACCAGCGCAGGATCGCCCTTCGCTTCCTCGTACACCTGGTTGGCGATCTCCATCAACCTCTGCATGTCGGCCGGGACGAGGACCAGGGCGGCAACAAGATCACCGTGTACTGGTTCGATAAACAAACCAATCTTCATTCCGTCTGGGATTCGTATTTCATAGATGGACAACAATACAGTTATACCGAATACGCCCATCTATTGGACATAGCCAGCAAGGAGAAAGTACAGGAATGGCAATCTTCTTCACTAGAGGACTGGTTCTACGAATCGCATGTAATGGCTGATTCGATCTACGATGCAACACCGGCCGGCAGCAAACTTTCATACCGGTATAATTACCAGTTCCAGGACCTGCTTAACAACCAGTTGCTGAAAGGTGGAGTGAGGCTGGCCGCATTACTTAACAAGGCGCTGGAATAAGATGCATTGAGAACTGCTTACCGTTCTTTCCGGAAAAAAAATTACCCGTAAACGAATGAGTGCACGATGAAATGGCATTCTTCGGCCTTCTAAGAAAAGAAACGATTGCCGGTAAGGCGGGAAGGCGGAAAGTGAATACATCGGTATTTCTTTCCGCCATGGTTCGTGTCTCACGAACCACATCAACACAATATATTTCAGAAAAAAACGATAATTCTGGCTTTATCCCATAGATTAGAATCCATGTGATTTTAGTTTTGGGAATGAGTAAGAAACTACTGGAATACCAGCGAAAATCACATGTTGAGATCTTCAAAAAACTGGCTTATATTCATTATAACCCGCTGGCGGAACATCGGCAACTCGTTAAAGATCCTGGTGATTATAAATATTCGTCGGCGTGGTATTATGAAATCAATGAAAAAAAATTTAGTTTTTTGAAAGATTTGAGGGAAGAGTTTTAAAGAGGGTGGTTCGTGAGACACGAACCAAGGCGTAAGGAATACCTTACCGTACTTCCCGGCAAAAAAAATTACCGCAGAGCGGTGGTAAATAAAATTTCTCCGTGTTACTTATTTTATCAGCGCCTTCGCGCCGCTGATAATGCAGGTGGCTGCGTCCGTGAATATCTTCTGCTGCTCCGGCAGGAGAGAAACCGTGATCTCCTTTTTATCGCTGCCTATGAAGATGAACTGGGCCACCTTGAGCGTAGCGAGTTTCTGAAGAATATAATTGGGGGTCTCGGTGTTCCTGAATTTGAAATGAAAGTCCCCATCACAGTTCATGCTTCCGCCATTCCGGTACGTCGTCTTTATCTTGCTTCCCTCGAAGAAGATATATACCGATGAGGCGTCGTTGAAGCACTTGTCATTCACCACGAAGAAGAAATCGATCTCCTTACTGTCGGCATCGATGGTAAGGGTGGCGCCCTGCAGTGTGATGAACCCGGTAGAGACCTTGGTCTCCTTGGTATAAGGATCGGTATCACGGAGGAGCTTACAATCCTGCGCACGCACAAATAAAGGACAAACGAATAAAAGGAGGAGGATAGGCTTCATACATTTCATTAGTGGATAAAAATACAATTCCTGGGACTGATGCGGGAAAAACCTGTGTTAAAATCGATAGATGAGTCTGCCGCAAGTCAACATAACGTTTGGGTGACGACAAAACGTGTATGATCTTACTGTCTTTCCGTCTTACCGGCTAATTTTTTTGGGAAGACAGGAGAATGCCATTTCATCGCTTACTCATTCATTTACCGGTAATTTTTTGCCGGGAAGTACGGTAAAGGATTTTTTAATTAGGAAGGACCCATGCATTCACTTTCCGTCTTACCGGCGAAAAAATACGTTGGGTGGGAAGAGCCCGCAATTTTGGCAAATGAATGTTTGTAGCGTGATAGGAATTCTCCCGGATTGGTCAATGGGCAAATTGCTTTATTTTCGCCCTTAAACTATTCCACGATCATGGCTAAATCTGCAAAGGCTAAGAAAACCCTGCTGACCGAAAACTCTAACCGTTTCCTTCGCAATTATATCAACAATGCGTCGCCTGTCGGTTTCGAGACATGGGGGCAAAAGCTATGGCTGGAGTATCTCAAGCCTTACGTGGATAGTCACTATATCGATCCCTACGGAACGGCCGTGGGTGTGATCAATGCCTCCAATCCCTTCAAGGTGGTGATAGAAGCGCACGCGGATGAGATCAGCTGGTTCGTAAACTACGTAACGGTAGAGGGGCTGATCTATCTCAAGAGGAATGGCGGCGTGGATCACCAGACAGCCCCAGCTTCCAGGGTCTTCATTCATGGAAAAAAAGGACCCGTGAAAGCGGTCTTCGGCTGGCCGGCTATCCATACACGGATCGGTGTTGACGCAAAGGAAACGCAACCGCGGACTGACAACCTGTGGCTCGATGCCGGTGCGCGCAATCGCAAAGAGGTAGAGGCGCTCGGGATCCATATCGGCGCCGTTGTTACCTACCAGGATGGCTTCGATGAGCTGGCAAACGGTAACCTCATCGGCCGCGCCTTCGATAATCGCGTCGGCGGATTCATGATCGCAGAAGTGGCGAGGCTGATAAAAGAGAATAAGGTGAAGTTGCCCTATAGCCTCCATATAGTGAACGCCGTGCAGGAAGAGATCGGCCTTCGCGGCGCTGAGATGATCGCGCGCAGGATCAATCCCGACATCGCCATCGTGACCGATGTTACCCACGATACCAATACACCGATGATCAATAAGAATATAGAAGGAGACGTGATGTGCGGAAAAGGCCCCTCGCTCTCCTATGCACCTGCAGTCCATAACAAGCTCCTGGCGCTCGTGGAGAAAGTGGCGACCGACAAGAAGATCCCCGTGCAATGGCGTGCACTCAGCCGGAGCACAGGCACCGACACGGATTCCTTTGCGTACGCCAATGACGGATGCCCCTCGGTCCTCATTTCCATCCCACTCCGGTACATGCACACCACCGTGGAAATGCTGCACCGCGATGATATCGACAACACCATCCGCCTGATGTATGAAACTTTGCTAACTTTATCGCCGAAGACCAACCTCAGTTACCTATGATCGTATCCCATTTCCTGTATGTCGATCCCGGTAGCGGGAGTTATCTCGTCCAGGTGATCATTGCCGCCGTACTTGGAATTGGTATGTTCTTCAAGAATATCAAGCTCTATATCAAATCGCTGTTTCATCGCTCACCGAAAAAACCAAAGAATAACCCGCCGGCCTGATACCAACCTCCATTATGCATCATCCCTCTTCTTACCGCGATCCTTCGGGATATATGTTCGAGAAAGATGGAGTGCTTTACCGGCAGGTCAATCTCTCGTTCAGGGATTCGTTCGATCATTTCATTTCGAGCGGCTGCTATGATCATTTCGTCGGACAGGGATTGCTTATCCCTCATGAGACCATACCCGGCCTGCTCACGGGCGACGCGCGTGGATATGCAACGCTGAAGCCACAACTCATACCCTTCATCACCTATCCCTGGGAATGGACCTTTGGCATGCTGAAAGATGCCGCCTTGCTCACACTGCAGCTTGCCAGGGAGGCGCTCCACTACGAGATGATGCTCAAGGATGCTACACCCTACAATGTTCAATGGTACCGCGGTCGGCTGATATTCATCGACACACTTTCCTTCGAGCGATATAGCGAAACGCCGTGGATCGCCTACCGGCAATTCTGTGAACAGTTCCTGGGTCCGCTGCTACTTATGCACTATCAGAAGCTGCCCCTGCAGCCGCTGCAACTGTCCTGGCCCGATGGCATTCCACTAGCAGTCATAAGCAGGCTGCTGCCGAAAAGAACAAAATTCTCCCTGCACACCTACCTGCATATTCACCTGCACGCAAGAGTGTCGGGCAGGAAAGGAAAAAAACAGGCTACGCCACATTTTTCGAAACAGAAATTGCTCACGCTGCTATCGAGCCTCGAGAGCCTGGTGAATAAGCTCCGGTTGGATCCCCAGAAGAGCACCTGGTCCGAATACTACGAAGAAGCATCCGGGCGCGCCAATTACCTGGAAGATAAGAAGGCTATCATCGCGGGATGGCTCGACAAGATACCCGGCCTAAAAACAGGCGCCGATCTCGGCGCAAATGAGGGTGCGTTTGCACGCCTCCTCTCCAAAAGAGAAATCGAGACGCTCGCCGTGGACTTCGATCCATTCTGCATCGACGCCCTTTATAAGGCGATAAAGAAGGACAATGAAAAGAAATTACAGCCGGGCATTCTCGACCTTTCCAATCCCAGCCCCGCCATCGGCGTCAATAATGAAGAACGTATGCCATTCCTGCAACGGGTAAACGTCGATATCGTGCTGGCGCTGGCGCTGGTCCATCACCTCGCCATCGGCAAGAATATCCCCTTTGAAAAGATTGCCGATCTGTTTCATCGATTGGGAAGGATCCTGGTCATCGAGTTCGTACCGAAGACGGACGAGAAGGTGCAGCTGATGCTGGAAACGAAACCGGATATCTACACCGATTACACCGAAGATAATTTCGTCTCCTCCTTCAGCACCTATTTTTCCATTGCTGAAAGGCAGGAAGTCGAAGATACCGGAAGGGTTCTTTTTCTGATGAAGACAAAAAGTTGATAGGTTGATACGTTAATACGCCTCTCTGCATTTATGATAAAGCTGCTCAAGTCATATCCTCTTTTCCTGGTGTTGCTACCCTGCTTCATCCTGCTGCATATCGAGAATGGGTATCATCACCTCATCGATTATCATTTCGTGGTGAAGGAGATCGTGCTCCTCTTCGCCGTTCCATTCGTCGTCTATGGCATCGTATTCCTGCTGGTGCGGTCTTCCCCGAAGACTAACACGATCTCTTTTTGCATACTGCTCGTATTCTTCTTCCTGGGTGAATTGAAGGATATGTTGCGCATTCACTGGCCGTCCGGCCCATTCCAGAAATACACCGTTCTCGTACCGGTCACGCTCATTATCCTTTGCGTGTTGTGTTGGTTCATTTCGCGTACGAGGCACGACCTTCGCAGGATCGTCCTTTTCTTCAATCTCATTTTCATCCTGTTCATCATTATAGAAGCGGCAAGCCTCGAACAGAAACGGACCCCAGCCGCCTATCCCCCGCCTGCAACGTCCTCCTTCAAGCCCTGCAGGGACTGCGCCACACCCGATATCTACTATATCATCTTCGACGGGTATGCTTCATCCGAAATGCTCCGCCAGGATTTCGGGTTCGCCAACGATTCGATCGAAAATTTCCTGCATGAAAGCGGGTTCCGGGTCATTGCCCATTCCAGGAGTAACTATAACCTCACGCCCTTTTCCATTGCCAGTATATTCGATCTCTATTATCTTCCCCGCACCGATACCAGTATCGATTACTACCTGAAAAAATATTTACCGGCAACCCAGGCCGTCTATGCCAGCGCCCTTCCCTCCTTACTGGAGAACCAGGGATATAGTTTCATTAATCATTCCATTTTCAATTTCGCCGGCCATCCCAGCACCGTAAAGCCATTCGATATCTGGAAGGTGAGCAAACTCTACCAGCAACACAATATTCTGAAGAAGATGGATAATGAGATCGGCTGGCAGTATCCTTCCTGGTTGCATGTTAAGATCGGCCCTTCGCCTCCCGGCTATATCTCCACCCGGGATGCACACGACAGCGCCGCACTCAAACAGCTTTTCACCACCATCGGGGAAAAAAGAACGAAGCCTGCCTTCGTCTACACGCATATCTTCATCCCGCACAGCCCTTATTCCTTCGATTCCGCAGGACATAAGATCACTTCTTCATTCGAAATGACCGTGCCGCAGGATAAGGCCGCCTACGTTCAGCAATTGCAGTATGCCAATAAATTAATGATGCAGATCGTCGCATCCATTCAAAAGAAAAGCAAGCCCTCCGTCATCATCATCCAGGGCGATCACGGTTACCGCTTCTTCGACAATGAAAAGAAGGAGGCCGAGTTCCATAATTTTAACGCCATGTTCTTTCCCTCCAATGATTACCATCTTCTAAATGATTCACTCACGAGTGTGAACACCTTCCGTGTTGTACTTAATTCACTCTTCCGTCAGCAATACCCGATGCTGGACGACAGGTTCCTCTTCCTGAAGTATAAATGAGACTACCAGCCTACGCGCCGGCCGAACTTACCCAGGCCGAAGTATTTATTCAGCGTCATGTTCAGGCCAAACTGGTTATAGCCTGTGTTATCCTGGTAGTGTGTCCGCGCATATCTCACCTGCAATTTGTCGAGCAACAACGCGGCGCCGAGTGAAAATCCATTGAGCCCATTGCCTGATTTGCCGATACTGAGTTCCTTGCGGCGCAGGTAATTGTATCCCGCCGTGATCTGCACCTTATCGGCCAGGAAGATATCCGCGGCCAATACGAAATGGCGGAACAATTTATCGGCAGTCAATTTTTTCGTGCTTTCATTGGGAAAGCCATTGGCGTCGTTGAAGGAAATATCATTGTAGGTAATATCGAGCTGGTGCAGGTGATGGGCCGTAACGGAGAAGCCAAACGGCGAATTGGCGAACCGCTGTGTTATCCCCACCTGCAGGTCGAAGGGAAGATCATCCGGTCCGCTGCCCTGGTATGTCTTGAGCTGTGTGCCCATGTTCTTTGCCAGGACTGAGGCGGAAAAAAGCCGCGCGGAATCGAAGTAAAGCAGGCCCACATCCATGGCGATCCCATTGGAGCGGTATGATCCGTAATTTGAATTGATGAATTTGAATGTCGCTCCGAGGTTCCATTTCTCCAGGTAACTATGAGAAGCCGAGACCTGCATCACCCAATCCGTAGGGCGAAATCTACCCAGCTCGTTTCCCGAGGCATCCGTCTGTGGCAGGTTTCCATAGTCGAGATAACTGAGTCCCCAGGAGAAACTGGTCTTGATACGGGGATGATAGTAGGCGAGCGAGAGATGATAATCCGTAATGCCATCGTAGAGGCTATTGAATACTGCATTCAGTTGAGAATGCATGGCTGGTTTCAATAAGGCCGGGTTGTTGAAGGCAAGCCCGACATCATTAGATTGCTGGGAAACATTGATGCCACCCAGTGCAGAGAGCTGCGGCGTTTGAGGCAGGCGGAGGAAATTAAAAACGGTGCTGCCACCGAGCGTCTGTGCCCCGGCCCATTCGCCAGCTACCAGGAGTGATATGGTAATGATTCGCTTCACGGCTACGAATGTAAGACATCGGCTGAAAGTCAAAATTCAAAATTGAAAATTAAAAAATTGCGTGATGGTCGAAATTGCATTTGGCCGTTTGCGTGTCTCTTTTACTTTTTATCTTTTAATTTTCATTCTTTTTGTCGCCGACGAGTGGAAAACTGATTTGAATTACATTTGTACAGCAGGGCCTCCTGTCACTACTATGGGAAAAATCGCTTTTCTACGATCTTCATTACGCCGGTACCCGCTTTTCCTCCTGACCATCCCATTCGTTTTCCTCGTACACACCGCCAATCAATATTTCGGCCTGCTTCATTGGAAATACATCGTCACCGACCTGCTGCTTTATCTCACCGTTCCCATACTCATTTATTTCCTGCTGGCAATGGCCTGGCGCTCGTACCGGAAATCAGGCATCGTCCTGTTCGTATCCCTCGTCATCTTCTACTTCTTTCATGTACTCTATGACGGGCTGAAGATCTCCGCATCGTTTTCGTTCCTGGGACGTTATTCCATCTGGGTTCCATTGATCGCCGGCGGGATGATCGTTCTTATCATTTACTTATTCCGGTCACGGAAATCATTTGACCGGTTCTACTTCGTTGCCAATACACTCTTTCTCCTGCTGCTGGCCGGCGGGCTCGTACAGTACGCCCAACTCAGCCTCACCGGCGGACTTCATAAGCAGGACCAGGCCGACCCGGAGAAGAAGTTGCAGGAGGCCTACCGCCGCTGTGATACCTGCAGCAACCCCGATATCTATTTTCTCCTCTTCGATGAATACACCAATTCAAAGACGCTCGCTACCGAATTCGGCTATGAAAATTCATTTATAGAAAACCGGCTCGGCGCAAGAGGTTTTCATATACCTCACGCGTCCAGGAGTAATTACAATTTCACCCATATGGCGCTGGGTTCGGAGTTGAACCTCTCCTATCTCGCAAACCTCGGCAGCGACAGGCATTTCTATACCAAGGATTTTCTTCGGGCCTATTATACTGTTTTCAATAATGAATTCGCAGGCATACTGAAGAAGCAGGGATACAGCATCCGGAACTATTCGATATTCGATATGGCGGGTTCACCCGTTCTCACCACAGCATTCCTTACAGAATTGACCTGGCGTTCGGTGATCGGTCAGACATTCTTCCATAAACTAAGACGGGATATCGGCTGGCAACTCAACAAGATCACGGGAGGCAATAAGACCGTTCCACAAGAATTTATCACGAAGTCGGAGCATGATATGGAGCGGATAAAAAAGTCGTTCGATGGTGTAGTTGCGGAAGCGAAGGCGAAATCCTCCGCGCCGCGGTTTATTTATGCGCACTTCCTTGTTCCACATGAGACCTATTATTTCGATAGCCTGGGAAAACGCCTGGACATGATGCATACCGCCGAAGGGAAAGCAAGCAAGGAAGACTATCTCGCGCAACTAATCTATGCCAACCGGTTCATCATGGCGCCACTGGTGGATTCGATCTTTGAAAATGCAAGGCGGCCATTCGTCATCGTCATTCAAGGCGATCATGGATACCGCTTCTGGCCGGCTGCTAAAGTGGACCTCGAGTTCGAGAACTTCAGCGCAATTTATTTTCCAAATGGGAATTACGATACTATCGGGGACTCTCTTTCCTCTGTCAATACGTTTCGCATAGTGCTCAATAAATATTTCCACACCAGTTACCCGCTGCTGAAAGACACTGCCATCAACCTGTACAAGACGAATAGTTATTGAAGAGATAACGTAGTGGATGGAGGAATAGGGAATTAGGAATTAGGAATTGGGCTTCATGCGAAGTCTCCTATTTGATCGAGTGCTTTTAGTCCCGGAATTTGGAATTGGGCTTCATGCGAAATCTCCCATTTGATCGAACACTTCAATCATAAAATTAAAATATTTCCGCGCACTCCCGAATTGATATTGGCGTGAATGCGGGAGGCCTAATTCCCAATCCCTAATTCCCTATTCCCTATCCCTTGACTGCTTAACTATTCAATGCCAGCTCGAGTACCTGGTTCATTGTTTTTACATAATGGAAATTGATACCCTTGATGAAATCGGATTCGATCTCCTCCACGTCCTTCTCATTCTGCCAGCAAAGGATGATCTCCTTCAGGCCGGCACGCTTAGCCGCGAGGACCTTTTCCTTTATTCCACCCACAGGAAGTACCTGCCCGCGAAGTGTGATCTCTCCCGTCATCGCGAGGAACGGTTTCACCTTCTTACCGGTGAGCGCCGAGGCGATAGCCGTCATCATGGTGACACCCGCACTGGGTCCGTCCTTCGGAACGGCTCCCTCGGGAACGTGGATATGAATATTCTTCTTCTCGAAAAGCTTCTGATCGATCACGAATTTATTGGCATTCGATTGGAGATAGGTCAATGCGGTACTTGCACTTTCCTTCATCACGTTGCCGAGATTGCCGGTCAGTTTCAATTCGCCTTTGCCATCGCTGAGACTTGTCTCGATGAAGAGAATGTCCCCGCCTACATAGGTCCAGGCGAGACCGACAGCTACACCGGCCATGTTCGCCGTCTTATACAGTTCATTACTATATCTCGGCTTACCCAATACTTTTTGTATGTCCTCGGCCGTCAGCGTGGGCTTGAGCCTGCCTTTCATTGCCAGTAGCTTGGCCTGGTAGCGCATTATTGCAGCCAACTGCCTGTCCAGCTCGCGCACGCCGCTTTCGCGGGTATAGTCCTGGATCACCTTCTCCAGTACCTTATCGCTCATCTTGAATGGTGAATCCTTGAGCCCGTGCAACTCCTTTTGTCTTGGCAGAAGGTGACGCTTCGCGATCTCTACCTTTTCTTCCACGGCATATCCGCTCAGATCTATTATCTCCAACCGGTCTCGGAGCGCGGGCTGTATGTTCTGAACATTGTTGGCGGTCGCAATGAATAAGACCTTGCTGAGATCATATTCCATCTCAAGGTAATTATCATAGAATGTATGATTCTGTTCGGGGTCGAGCACCTCGAGGAGGGCACTGCTGGGATCGCCACGGAAATCATTTCCCACCTTATCTATCTCATCAAGGATCATGACAGGGTTAGAGGTCTTTACCTTGCGCAATGATTGTAATATCCGGCCCGGCATGGCGCCGATATAGGTCTTGCGGTGACCGCGGATCTCGCTTTCATCATGCAAGCCGCCGAGGCTTTGGCGTACATATTTACGACCGATCGCATTCGCGATGCTGCGGCCGAGTGAGGTCTTACCGATACCGGGAGGCCCGACGAAACAAAGTATCGGGCTCTTCATATCGCCTTTCAGCTTGAGCACCGCGAGGTATTCGAGTATCCGCTCCTTGATCTTCTGCATGCCGAAGTGATCGAGATCGAGTGTCTTCTTGGCCTTCTTGAGGTCGTATTGATCCACCGTCACATCGTCCCAGGGAAGATCGAGCATGAGGTCGAGATGATTATACACTATCGAATAATCGGGCGTTGTGGGATGCATGCGCTCCAGTTTCTCGATTCCTTTCTTGAATGCGTCCTTTGCGGCAACAGGCCATTTCTTTGCGTCTGCCCGCTTCTGCATTTCTTTTATCTCCTGCGTATTGCTATCTCCTCCCAATTCATCCTTGATGCTCTTCAACTGCTGCTGCAGGAAATAATCGCGTTGCTGCTTGTCGAGCTCCGTCCGCGTCTTCGTGGTCACCTTGTTCTTCAGTTCGGCGAACTGCAATTCCTTTTGCAATAATTGCATGAGGAGGTCCGCGCGTTCACGGATATTATTTAATTCCAGCAAACGCTGCTTCTCCTTTATATCCGTATTCAGATTGCTTGATACAAAGTGTATGAGGAAGGAAGGGTTTTCGATATTGCGGAGGATGATGGATGCCTCTGTTGGCAGGTTCGGCGACAATTGAATGATCTCAGTGGCGAGATCCTTGATATTGGCGACATACGCCTCGAAATCGGCGTCCTTCGGCGATTCCTCTTCTTCCAGCTTACTGATCTTCGCCTTAAAATAAGGTGTCTCGGATATTACCGACTCGATAGCAAAACGGCTCTTGCCCTGTATGATGATCGTAGTGCCACCATCCGGCATTTTGATCTGCTTTACGATCCTGGCAACGGTACCTACCTGTTCGAGATCTTTCACCAATGGATCTTCCACGGAACTATCTTTCTGCGCTACAACGCCAATCAATTTATCTTTCTTATATGCGTCATTTACTGCATGGATGCTTTTATCCCTGCCCACAGTTATGGGAAGCACAACGCCTGGGAATAAGACCGTATTGCGGAGAGGAAGGAGCGCAATTTCGGCAGGTACTTCAATGCCGATATTGTCATCCTGGTCACTATCATTCAGGGGAATAATAGGCAAAAAATCCATTTCATCTTCGGGACGTAGCTTAAAATTTTCAAAACTCATAATCCGGCCTTCTTTAGTCAATATGTCACGGAAAACCCGTGAGCTGTTAAAATTACAAAGGAAAGTATAGAGTCAAGTTCCGTGCCGTGCCGGAAAACCTGACAAACATGTAAAAGAAAGCCCTCCCGGCATTCCGGGAGGGCTGCTATCTGAAAATGGGTCAGTAGTTAGAGGGCTAACCCCAATGAGACCTGGAAGCCCTGGCTTTTCCATTGATCCTTGTTGTCGATATCGTTGATATTACTAAGACCGATCGCATAGCGCGCGCTGACCCGGATGGCGCTAAGCTTTACCTGTGCGCCGGCAAGCATGGCGAAATCCCCCTTCTTGAATGCGTCGCCGCCATTTTGCAGGAGACTCTTGTCCTGGTTCATCAGCACACTGAACTGCGGTCCCGCCTGTAGCGAAAGAAAATTCCCGATTAACTTATAATTTAACAAGATCGGGATCGACAGGTAATTTAACTTGACGCTGCTCTGGTCCGAATTGAACACGTTCTGGTAAATGTGTTTGTAGTTGCTATCAATACTCGAGCTGTATTGATTGAAGAGCACCTCCGGCTGCAAGCCGAATTTTTCTCCCAGCCCTATCTCGGCAAAACCACCTACATGATACCCATACTTAAATTCGTTTTTGAAGGATTGGCCTTCGATCTTCGTTATGTTGGCGCCTCCTTTGATGCCGATATGGAACTGCGCCATACAGGCTGATGTTACAAATAGCGCTGCGAACAGCGGTAAGATGAGCTTTGCTTTCATCAATAAATGTTTTAGGGTTAAAAAAAATTGCTTTGCTTAAAATGGATCATGAGGTCTTTCATAGGCTGAGACACAAGATCAAATAAAGTCAAGTTTAATGCCATTCAACTTTACCCGTTGTTAATTTGCATTAACGGCTGAGTGCTTTGTGATTTTTAAAACAAAGGTGATTGCTGTCCGCTCTTAAAACTGCGGTGAACCAAATTCTATTGTGTGAGGAATGTGAAGGTTTTCAGAAAAGAAAGGCGAACCACAAAGACACGAAGAATACACAAAGGGCACAAAGGAATACAAGGACTTCGCATAGCACGCACAATTGGCACATTGTCAAATTATCAAATTGGCTAATTGTATTGTATTCCTTTGTGCTCCTTTGTGCCCTTTGTGTCTTTGTGGTTCAACTCAACTCAATTCGAGCACCGTGATCTCCGGTAATATCCCCACCCGCCCGGGATAGCCGATGAAGCCGTAGCCCCTGTTCACGTATAATTTTTGCGAGGCCTTTTCATAAAGACCTGCCCATTGAGGATAGACGTATTGCACGGGACTCCATTTGAATCCCGGTATCTCCACACCGAATTGCATGCCGTGCGTATGACCCGAAAGCATGAGATCCACATCGCCATATCCCGGGACCACTTGTGCCTCCCAGTGCGATGGATCATGGCTCATTAATATCTTGAAGGGATAGGGCTCCGAGCCTGCATAGGCCTTGCTCATATCCCCGTATTTGGGAAAACGTGCCTTATTACTCCAGTTCTCGATGCCCAATAAGGCAATCTTATCCCCACCCTTTTCGAGGATCACGTGTTCATTCATCAGCAGCCGCCAGCCGAGTTCGGCATGGACCTGTTTGAGGCGTTCCAGGTTCGCTTTTTTCTCCTCCGGGCTCTTCCAATGCACATAATCGCCATAGTCGTGGTTGCCCAAAGTGGAATAGACACCCATTGGTGCCTTGAGCCTGCTAAACACGTCCATGTACTCGTCCATTTCATCCGATGTATTATTCACCAGGTCGCCGGTGAAGAGTATGAGGTCCGCATTTTCCTTCAGGATCTTGTCAACCCCTTTCTCAACGGCCTTCTTATCGGTGAAACTGCCGGAATGTATATCCGAGATGTGAATGATCTTCAACCCGCGGAAGGAAGCGGGAAGATTGGAGAAGGAAAGTGGTATCCGTTTTACCTGGTATTTGTATTTATTCCCGAATCCATGTATGAGCGTGGCGAACAGGCTGCCACCGAAGATGAATCCCGCCCAGCTTAGGAAGACGGATCTTGAAATGCCATCGCCCTGCTGCGTTTCCCCTTCCGTATTGGAGAAAAATAATTTGCCAGCCACCCATTGGATGCCGCGGCGGATATCATCCACGAGGAAGAATACGGCCGCAATGAGCTTGCTGAAGAAAAGACCGGCAATGATCGCAAAAAGGGTTGTCCTTACCACTTTGGCCTGGTGCTCGAAATGCAGGTAAGGAAGAATGAGTAAAGTAACGATCGAGGCAACGGAAATAACCCAATACGAATAGTAAAGGATCGACCGGGTACGGGAGCCGGCGGGGGCTGAAACGGTCTTCACCGACTGGAATATATAGAAATCCAATAGTATCATGAAGCCGATCAATATCCACCAAAACGGAGAGTTACGCATGAAGTGTCAAAATTAAAGGTCAGTTGTTTACAAATACTTTTTGAGGAACACTTAATTTTGCCGGATGGTTCGCGCGAAATGGGCAAAACTAAATTTTGCCGTCTTAGCGACAGGGGGCAATTTTACCAGCAACAATAAATTACCCGGGAAACCGGCTCAAGCATGGCAAGAATAATAGGGGTAGCAAATCAAAAAGGAGGTGTGGGGAAGACGACGACCGCTATTAACCTCGCGGCCAGTTTTGCCGTACTTGAGTACAAGACGCTGCTGGTAGATGGGGATCCGCAGGCCAATAGTACGACAGGCGTCGGTTTTGACCTCCACAATATCACGCAGAGCCTTTACGATTGCATGGTCAATGAGGCGAAGGCGAAGGATGTCATCCTGAAGAGCGATATTCCATACCTCGATCTCCTCCCCTCGCATATCGACCTGGTGGGTGCGGAGATCGAAATGATCAATTATCCCAACCGGGAAATGGTGCTGAAGAACCAGCTGGAATCACTCCGTAACGACTACGACTTCATCATCATCGATTGTTCGCCGTCGCTCGGGCTGATAACGGTGAATGCGCTGACCGCGTCCGACTCCGTGGTGGTACCGGTGCAGTGTGAGTTCTTCGCTTTGGAAGGATTGGGAAAATTGCTGAACACGATCAAGATCGTGCAAAGCAGGCTGAATACGGCCCTGGTGATCGAAGGCATCCTGATGACCATGTACGATGGCCGGCTCCGCCTGTGCAACCAGGTAGTGAGCGAAGTGAGGCGCCATTTCGACGATATGGTATTCAGTACTATCGTACACCGGAATGCAAGACTGGCCGAGGCGCCGAGTGTGGGCAAGCCGGTAATATTGTACGATGCGAACAGCAAGGGCTCGATGAATTATCTTAACCTCGCGAAGGAGATATTGCAGAAGAACGATATGACGAAGATCAAGCAGGAGATGAGAATTTTGGAGTTGTAAGCTGTGTAGGAAAAAGGAATTGGGAATTTGGGATTAGGAATTTGGCCTCAACAGAAGTGATCTATTGGGCTGTAATAACCCTCGAATGAAGTTTTTGAATTTTTATTTTTTAACCACAAGGAACACTAAGGTTTCACAAAGAGCACCAGGCTATACCTGTTTAAGGACACCCTTTTGAATTTTTACTTTTGAATTTTGACTTTATAAATGAATTCTCCCAAACAAAATAATAAAGAAGCTCTCGGCAAAGGCATCCGCTCCCTCCTCCAGGGAATAGATAGCGAACTCAAGACCGGTACTGGCGCCCTGAAGCAAACGGTGGTGGAGAATGCCACCGGTATTTCCCGCATTGCCGTTGACCAGGTAGAACCGAATCCCAAGCAGCCGCGCCGCGACTTCGACGAGCAGGCCCTGAAGGAATTGTCGGATTCCATCAAAATACACGATATCATTCAACCGGTAACGGTCACCAGGCTTGCCTCCGGAAAGTACCGCCTCATTGCAGGTGAACGCCGCTGGCGCGCATCGAAGATGGCGGGACTGAAAGATATCCCTGCATACATCCGGCACGCCAACGATTCAGAACTCCTGGAACTCGCTCTCCTGGAAAATCTCCAGCGTGAGGATCTAAATGCCATGGAGATCGCACTTAGCTATAAGAGGATGATGGAGGAATTGGATCATACGCAGGAACAGGTGGCCGAAAGAATGGGCAAGGATCGTAGCACCGTGGCGAATTTTATACGCCTGCTGAAGCTGCCTCCCGATATCCAGCTTGCCGTGCGCAATGGAGAACTGAGCATGGGACACGCACGGGCACTCATCAACGTGGACACTATCGACAAACAACTCTATATTTTCAGGGAGATAAAAGAAAAGGGCCTCTCGGTCCGGCAGACGGAACTGCTCGTGAGAAATCTCTATAAGCAAGGCGGTGCTGTTAAAAAAACTTCAAAAAGCTCCCTTACTGCTCCTTATCAGAAAATCGAAGATACCTTAGCTTCGCAGTTCAGCACCCGGGTGAAATTGAAACCCAGCCGGAACGGCAGCGGCCAGATACTTATCGATTATTATTCCCAGGAAGAACTGACCAAGCTGCTGCAACAATGGAATGTGCAGGTGGGCTGAGATCATGGCCCGGATTTTCCGAAGGAATAAAACGTTATGAAGATTCAACTTTTTTTATGGGCTTCCCTTGCACTCCTTCCCGCCTTCTCATTTGCCCAGCAAAAAGAGGTCCGCGATTCGGCATCCATGGTGGTAAAGACCGGCATCGATACCGCGCAGGAAAGCAAAAGGGATAAGCAACTGAACGTGTACAATCCCAGGAAGGCCGCTATCCGCTCGGCCATCTTCCCCGGCCTCGGCCAGATCTACAACAAAAAATATTGGAAACTCCCTATCGTTTATGCCGGCCTCGGCATATCGGGTAGCATCTTCGTCTATAATCTCAAATGGTATAAGAGAACACGCTTCGCCTAAGGTGCTCTTTATGCCAAGGATACCGCCAGCTTCCCCAGGGTGTATCGTGACCTGCAGCTATACATTGCGGGTAACCAGTTGTCCCGTCTCCAATATGCCAGGGACCAGTACCGGCGCGATATCGATTACTCCGCGCTTTTCTTCATGGTCATGTGGGGACTGAACGTGGTAGATGCCGCAGTGGATGCGCACCTGAAGGGTTTCGATGTGAGCCCGGATCTCTCGTTCCGCATCAAACCAGGTCATAGCGAAATGGCCGGGACCAATGGATTGAGCCTGGTACTCACGGTTGGCAAGACAAGGCAGGCCTCTCTCCTCAGAAGTGATTTCTGAATTTTCGCCATCAATTTTTGATAGTGACCACTTAAATGCACAAATTGCAGCACCTAATTAATACGGCATTATGCGGATTGCACTACTGGGCTATGGAAAAATGGGACACGCGATAGAAGAAATAGCCGTCCGGCGCGGTCATGAGATCGTTCTAACGATCAATGAGGAGAACCTGGAAGACTTCACGAAGGAGAATATCCTGCGCGCCGAGGTAGCCATCGAATTCACCGGCCCGCATACCGCTCCCGGAAATATTTTGAAGACACTCGAATACGGCGTGCCCGTGGTTAGCGGCTCTACCGGGTGGACGGCCCGGATGCCGGAAATGGAGGAAGCCTGCAGGAAATTCAACGGCGCCTTTTTATATGCCAGTAATTTCAGTATCGGAGTAAATATATTCTTCGAATTGAATCATAAACTCGCCACGCTGATGTCTTCGCACCCCGAATATGCCATCAGCCTGGAGGAGATACATCATACACAGAAGAAGGACGCGCCGAGCGGCACCGCCATCACGCTCGCTGACCAGATCATTGCAGAAACACACTCGAAGACCAAGTGGGTGAGTGGCGATACGAAGAATGCCGCCGAGCTTCCCATCGCCAGCAGAAGGATAGACCCTGCTCCCGGGACCCATATGGTAAAATACAGCTCTCCTATCGACGATATCGAGATCATCCATACGGCCCACAACCGCACCGGCTTTGCCTCCGGAGCTGTGCTGGCCGCGGAATATATCAGGGATAAAAAAGGTATCTTCAGCATGAAGGAAGTACTGGGCTTCTAAGCCCGCATCCCTACCACCAACACGGCAACATGATCAAAGGCAAACGTATCCGGTTATATTTTTTCCTTTTCTTATTCCCTTCGGTGATCTCCGCGCAGACAAAGGAGATCGATTCCCTTTTTCAATTAACGAAAAAAGCATCCCCGGCCCGCCGTATCCTGTTGTTCACACAGATCTCGGAGACGGCGCGAAATGTATATCCTGATACCTCGTTTCATTTCGCGAAGCAGGCCATGTCATTGGCGGAGGAGACTGGAAATGCAGAGGGTCGTTTGAAGGCCTATTCCGCCATGGGACGAATCCTGCATGTGAGGGGAAGCTATGATCTATCTATCAAGTATCACAAGGAAGCGCTCGACCTCGCCCGGGGCGAGAAGAACGATTCCATGGCCGCGGTCTCTCTCAACGGGATCGGCAACTCGCTATGGCAATTGGGAAGACATGCGGAAGCGCTGGAGAATCTATTCGGCGCATTACGCATCCGGGAACGGCTGAACGACACACGTGGCATCATCATCTGCAAGACCAGCATCGGCATGGTGTACCAGACAGAAGAGAAATTGGAACTCGCGGAGAAATATATCCGCGAGGCGCTTAGCCTGATCGATAAGAAGAAAGATCCCGACGTGCAACTGACCTCTATGCATACGCTCGCCAATATCTACGGCATGCAGGGTAAGATAAAAGAAGCGTTCGCGGTGGACAGGGAAGGTATACAGATAGCGGAGGAACGCGGCAATGAAGTCGCCAAATCACTCTTCTACGACAACATCGGCAACTGCTATCTCTACAACACGCCTCCCGATTGTCAAAAGGCGATCGAATATTTTCTAAAAACGCTTGCTATAGATTCCGCGTTCGGCAACCGGAAGCAGATGAGCGATAGCTATTCCAACATGGGATCCGTCTTCTTCGAACAGAAGAAATTCGCCGATGCTATTCCCTTCTTGCAGCGGTCGCTGGTATTGGCGGATGAATCGGGGTACACGCAGGGAAAATTAAAAGCCTTCCAGATGTTGTCGACGGCCTACCGGCAATCCGGCCGCGGGGACGAGGCCTATGCAAGCCTGCAAAGCGCGGTACGCGTCAAGGATAGTTTCATTACCGCCAGCAGCGAAGCGAAGATGGCTGAAATGCAGACACTATATGAAACGGAGAAGAAGCAACAACAGATCACACTGCAGCAGGAACAGCTCAGTAAGAAGAATTATATTCTCTGGGGCACCATTGCCTTCGCCTTGCTGCTCGGCCTGCTCGGCGTTTCCTATTACCGCCGCTCACGACTAAAGCAAAAGGCGCGGCTACAGGAGGCTATAATCGACCAGCAGGACCTCGCCACACGCGCCGTGATAGAGGCGGAGGAAGAGGAAAGACAACGCATCGCCCGCGATCTTCACGACGGTATCGGCCAGATGATGAGCGCCGCAAAGATGAACCTCTCCGCATTCGAGGCGGATATTGATGGTAAAGGAGGCCAACACCGTGAATCGCTCAGGAAGATCATCGGCCTTGTAGATGACAGCTGTCGCGAGATACGCACCGTCTCGCACAATATGATGCCCAATGCCCTCCTGAAAAGCAACCTCGCCACGGCCGTCAGCGATTTCCTGGATAAGATAGATAAGACCTCATTAAAGATCCATCTCTACACATCGGGGCTCGATGAACGCCTCGATACCAATATCGAGACCGTCCTGTACAGGGTGATACAGGAGGCGGTAAATAACGTGCTCAAACACGCGAGGGCGTCCGTTCTCGACATATCGCTGGTGAAAGATCCCGATGGCATCAGCGCCACCATTGAAGACAACGGGATAGGATTCGACACTACCGATCCATCGAAGAGTGCCGGCATCGGGCTGAAGAATATCCAGAAGAGAGTGGACTATCTAAAAGGCCACGTGGATTTCGATTCGGCGCCGGGAAGGGGGACAGTCGTCAGCCTGCAGGTTCCGGTCAATGTTCCATGACATTTTGTTGTTACGGGGTTGAAAGTCAAAATTCAAAAGTAAAAATTCAAAAGGGCGTGATAGGTGGGGTGTTCGTCGTTACGGTTCGGAATAAGAAAATTGGTGATGTAGCTGCATGGCCCTTCCGTCACGACAGACCACTTCGCCTATCACGCCCTTTTGAATTTTTACTTTTGAATTTTGACTTTCCCTCCGGCGGCGGGCAAAAATGCCCCCCGGGCCGCTCTCACAGTGCGCAGAATTCTTTAATATGAGGATCTGTCTTAATACAGATCATTTTTTTGCATATACCGAGGCGCGTTCGCATTACCCTACTGATTTTGTAGTATTTTCATTTGAACGAATGAAAAAGAAAAAAGTAATCCTCGGCCTGGTGGATGATCACCAGATTGTCATCGACGGGCTGATGTCATTGCTAAAGGACCAGCACGGGATGGCTTTTGCATTTGCCACCACTGATCCATCCACCGTTATTGAACATCTCAGCCAGCATCCGGTCGATATCCTCCTTACGGATGTGATGATGCCGGTGATTGCCGGGAACGTACTGGCAAGGTCGGTGAAGGCGCGCTTCCCCAATGTCAAGATACTTGCACTATCCATGAGTGGTGAAGGCGAACTGGTCAACGAAATGATCACCGATGCCGATATCTCTGGATATGTGATGAAGAATATCGGGAAGCAGGAGCTCATCAAAGCCCTGGAAAAGATCGCGGACGGCGGATTCTACTTCAGCGAAGAGATTTTACAGGAGTTGAGCCGTGTGTCGCTGCGAAAGAGACAGAATGTGGTGGCCCATCTCACCGATCGAGAGATAGAGATCATCCGGCTGATAGAGAAGGAATACAGCAACAGGCAAATAGCGGAGGCGCTCTTCATCAGCGAGCGGACAGTAGAAACACACCGGAAGAATATTTTTCGAAAGACGTCTACGAATAGTGTGATAGGGCTGGTGAAGTATGCTTATGAACAGAGACTGATTTAATCAAGTCAAAATTAAAAAGTCAAAAGTCAAAAATGGACCCGAAGCGATTGGAGTCTTCATCGTTAGGAACCCCTTTTGACTTTTGACTTTTTAATTTTGAATTACTCCTTCCTCCTACACTTCACTCCACACATCCTTTCTTATCGCAATTCATCCTGCACCACCTTCGCTGGTAACAATCATACCTGCATGCGCTTTTTTCTGGTTAGTTTGGAAGTCTAAACTGACTGATATGAAAAAAGCACTCTCTCTTTTGACGATTGGGTTACTGATCGTCTATTATTCCTTTTCACAAATACCTCTCACGGTTTCTCCAAGCGGCGGAAACAAGAAAGCCTCCGTGAGTGAACGCATCGGTCTGACCGATGTCACCATTCACTATGACCGCCCCGGCGTAAAGGACCGCGAAGGAAAGATATGGGGTCAACTGGTACCCGTAGGCTTCACCGATCCCGGCTTCGGAAGCAGCAAGTCGGCTCCCTGGAGAGCCGGCGCAAACGAGAATACCGTCATCGAATTCAACAGCGATGTAAAGATCGAAGGGCAGCCACTGCCTGCCGGCAAGTATGGATTCTTCATCGCCTATGACCCTGCGGAATGCACGCTCATCTTCTCGAAGAACTCCACATCATGGGGCCATTTCTATTATGATGATAAGGAAGACGCCCTGCGTGTGAAGGTAAAGCCTGTCGCCATGGATAAGAAAGTAGAATGGCTCAAGTATGAATTCATGAACGAGACCGACAACAGCGCGACCGTAGCATTGGAATGGGAAAAATTGATGATCCCCTTCAAACTGGAGGTCGATTACGTGAATGAACAACTCGCTTCCTTCCGTCGTGAACTGCGTACCGACAGGGGCTTCATCTGGGAAGGCTGGAACCAGGCCGCGGGATGGTGCCTGCAGAATAACACTAATCTCGAGCAGGCCCTGCTTTGGTCGGATTCGGCAACCAGCACCACTTTCGCTGGAGACAGGTCGTTCGCCGCCTGGAGCACGAAGGCAGGTATTCTCGACAAACTCGGCCGCTCCGCCGAAGCAGCGGATATCATGAAGAAGACATTATCGTTCGCAAGCATGAACGAGATCCACCAGTATGGCCGCCAATTACTGACCCAGAAGAAGAGCAAGGAAGCCCTCGATATCTTTAAGACGAACTTCCAGAAGAATCCCAACCAATTTACCACCATCATGGGATTAGTAAGAGGCTACTCGGCCAATGGCGATTATAAATCCGCGTTGAAATATGCGAACATGGCCCTTCCACTCGCACCCAACCAGCAGAACAAGACGAATGTGGAGACGATATTGGGGAAATTGAAGGAGGGGAAGGATGTGAATTAAAACAATGTGCCAATTAGCAAATGTGCAAATGTGCCAATTGGGCGTGCTATGATTCGTAATAACTGATCGAATTAAAGTCATTGGCACATTTGCTAATTGGCACATTCGTTTTAGCACATTTGCTAATTGACTAATTATTCGCACAGCCCAACACCTCGCACAGCTTTTACGCCGTTGTAGGTGTTCAAATATCAATATAGTATTGGAATAGGAGGGTACACCGACAACCGATTTAAAGGAGTGTAAGTAAGGGAGGATCAACGGTGTAACTAATCGATTCGAATATCCTTACAGCGGAGGGTTGTATTCACGACCGCGCCCGCCGCAGCTTCAGCGTAGGAGGGTTGACGACTCACGATTCACGTTTGCCCATTGGCTAATTATTCGCACAGCCCAACACCTCGCACAGCTTCGCTTCCAAAGCCGGGCCACGCAGGTTCTTGGCAACGATCTTTCCATCGGGGCCGATGAGGAGATTCTGTGGTATCTGATCGACGCGGTATTGCTGCGCCACGGCATTATTCCAGAATTGCAGATCACTTACATGCGTCCAGGTGAGATGATCGGCATGAATGGCCTGCAACCACCGGTCCTTTTGTCCGGGCCTGTCAAGCGACACACCCAGTACCGTGAAGTTCTTCGCACTGAATTTTTGATAGTTTGCAACAACATTCGGGTTCTCCTGGCGACAGGGGCCACACCAACTCGCCCAGAAATCCAATAGCACGTACTTACCTCTGAAAGACGAAAGTGTGATGGGCGTGCCTGATGTGTCGGCCTGCGTGAAGTCCATCGCCATACTTCCTACCGCTGTGATCTTCGTTGAGGCAATCGATTCCTTCAGGAATATACCATACATATTCTCCAATGCGGAGGGCTTGAGGCTATTCATCCTCTTTTCCGCCAGCAGTACATCTTCATTCAATTGCATCGTCACCACGAGGAGAAACGCGCTCACGGGAGAGGTAGATCGCTTCGCGATGAACTTGTCGATCTCCTGCTGTGTTTCATTCTTTATATTCTCGAGGGAGGCATTAAGACTATCCGTTTGACCCATCGTTTGCATTTGCCCGGATACTGCACGGAGCCTGTTGAAGATAGGCTCGAACGTTTGCCGGAAGGCCACGAAGTCCACATGCGTCGACGAGCCCGTTACCTTCAATTCGCTGAACTTCGCCATATCGCCCGTGATCTTCACGGTGGAATTGGCAAGGAACGATCGGATGATCTTGTCCTTTTCCAACACGATTCCTACAAGCGTCGGCTCCTTGAGCTCCTTTCTCAAAACAAAAACGCCGTTTTTCACAACAGCCTTCGCCAGCGTATCCGTCGGCTTATTGAGATCATTCAATATAACGATGGAACCATTCTTCAACCCCGTAACGGAGCCGGTGATGATGAGTTTATCCTGTGCTGAGGCAATGATCGAAATGAAGGAAAACAGCAGGGTGCAAAATTTCATGGGCATCCGGTTTTTATAAGGGGATAAAGATAAAAAAAATTGGGCTCGGAGAAGAATACAGGCCATTAAAGAATATCCTTAATGAATTGTTTAACAGTTTCCGCCTCATCATCAGTGTTTTCGAGGGCCTTCACGAATGCAGTGCCGATGATGGCCCCATCCGCATGCCCGCAGGCCTGCACAAAGCTATCCCGGTCCCTGATACCAAAGCCCACCAATACCCGGTTCTTCAGGCCGAGGCCCTTCAAACGATCCAGGTAGGCATTCACCGTCGTCATATCCTTGTCGCTCCCCGTGGTGGATGACGATGATACGGCATAGAGGAAACCGGTACTGAGCCGGTCGAGGTCACGAATTCTTTCCGTAGATGTCTCGGGCGTGACAAGAAAGATAAAATCAAGTTGGTGTTTACGGATAATAGCGCCATACTCCGTTTCGAATTCATAGCCGGGAAGATCGGGGATGATCAAACCATCCACCCCAACCGCCGCCGCCGCCGCACAGAACCTTTCGAAGCCGAACTGGAGTACCGGGTTCATGTATCCCATCAATATGACCGGTATATGGATCTCGTTTCGCATGTCCTTCAACTGATCGAAGAGGCGTTGTATGGTCATCCCATTCGCCAGGGCGATGCTGCTGCTATGCTGTATCACCGGGCCATCGGCAAGGGGATCGCTATAGGGCATTCCGAGTTCCACCATATCGGCGCCGGCCTGCTGAAGTTCCCGCAGGATCGGCATCGTGCTATGAAGCGTTGGGTAGCCAGCCGTGTAGTAGATATTAAGGATATTATTTTTTTTCTTGTCGAACAAGCCGGAGATCCTGCCCATGATAAATTTTATTTCGCGGTGGGACTAAGTGAATATGTTTCGTTGTCTATCGTAATGAAATGATATGCCGGGTAGCTATCGATATCGAGGGTTATTTTATAGACAGATTGCTTATCATCCTTCGCGGTATTGAAGGAAACCACAACGGTATCGGCTCTTCGTTCAGTCGTTATCGATTTTTCCTGGTAACCGTCAGGTAAACATTTCTCAAATTCAAATCGCTCGCCGCCGAAATTGGAATTCAGGCGAAATGTT
>Ga0193753_10000836_pt1 | contig 28661 bp, 16 predicted proteins | sample H1c2metaG_FD_144925 | JGI IMG/M metagenome (GOLD analysis project Ga0193753, IMG submission 144925) | Soil microbial communities from a riparian zone of the East river system, Colorado, United States - H1c2 | ecosystem: Environmental > Terrestrial > Soil > Riparian zone | place: USA: East...
TGCGGCCGTAATAGGGATGCCGCCAAACAGCCTTGCCCGTCTTGTAATCGATCGCGGTCAAGAAACTGCCAGCGGAGCCGACTTGCGCTTCTTCCCTTCCGCCCAGGCCCATTGAGCCGCGCGGGTCCAAGTCGGTCAGATACAAGAGCGAATAGGAATTGCTCTCCGGTACATACAGCATGCCTGTCTCCGGAGAATAGGCGGGCGGCTCCCAATTGATCGTGCCGTCAGAATCCGGCGAAACCAGTGAACCGCCGACCGAGGCATTCTTGTCGGGATCCACCTGCGGCCCACCGAACTTATTCAGGCCCTTGGCCCAGTTCGTGTACATTCCGTACTTACTGGTCACGAGGCGTTCGCCAGTTACTCGATCCAATGTGAAGTAATAGCCATTGCGCGCCGCGGTCAGCACGAGCTTCCGCATTTTGCCATTGAATGGCGCGTCGACCAGAATCGGCGTTTGCGCCGAATCGTAGTCGTGCATGTCGTGAGGCGAGGTCTGAAAATACCAAACCATCTTGCCGGTATCCACGTTCAGAGCAAGCAGCGTGCAAGTGAATAAGTTATCTCCCGCGCCACGGGTGCCATTCGTGAAAGCGGGCGTCGGATTGCCGGTGCCGAAGATATAGAGATGCGTTTCGGGGTCGTACGCGCCTGGCGCCCAGGTTTGCGCTCCTCCGTGTCGCGCGGCGTCGAGACTTGCCCAGGTGTCCAAACCGGGATCGCCCTTTTCCATGGGTACTGTGTAGTGCTTCCACTGCAGTTCTCCGGTTTCGGGGTCGAAGGATTGGAGGAAGCCTGGGGAATCGATGTCGTTGCCCGTACCCACCAAAACATGGTTCCCGATCACAATGGGAGCGGGTGTTGAAAAATATCCTTCATCCAACGGAGCGATCATTTTATGCCAGCGCTCTTTGCCGGTTTTGGCTTCGAGCGAGACCAGGTAATCGTCCGGCGTTTCCATGAACAGGTAGTTGTTCCACATCCCGAAGCCGCGATTGCCGATGTGGGTGCCGCCCTTGGTCTTCCAAAAGTAGTGCCACAACTCGTGACCGTCGCGGGCGTCCACGGCCCAGGCATTGTCGGGCGTAGTGAAGTACAAGGTGCCGTCCACTTGCAGCACGGAGCATTTGATGGAGCCGCCGCGGATCGTGATGTCGCCCGCGCCCTCGCCTCCAACAATCAGATTCTGTTTTTCGCGGCCACGCCGTCCGCCAGGGCCGCCGCCTTCCTCCGGGTTGCCTGCGCCCGGAGTAATTCGAGTCATCCAGGCCAGGGTGAGATTCTTGACGGTCGATCGATCTACTTGCTTGAGCGCGCTATACCGTTTGCCGGTGTAGTCGCCGTTGTAAGTCGGCCATGACTCCTTTAATGGTTTGAGGAGATCGGCTGGACTTACTCCGCCGCCTTGGCCCAACAGAATTACCGGCGACAGCAAGAGTACTAGTGTTTTCAATGTCATTTCAAGGTCACCAGATAGGCGGTTACGTCGTGGATGTCTTTGTCTGTATACTCGGTGAGCAAATCTTTGTGGCCCTTCATGGGATCGCGGGTGACGACCTTTGGCACGTCGCCGTTTCGTCGAAACGTGCGCACCGTCCCGTCGGCTTGCTCCACGCTAACAAGGAAATCGTCGATGCGGACGAGGTGGCCTTCCACGTTTTCTCCGGAAGGCGGTGTGACAATGACCGCCGGAGTAGTGGCGTTGGAGGCGTCTGCCGCGGGTCCGCGACGTCCACTACGGCCGCCTCCGGCGACCCAAGTGGTTTGAAGCGTTTTGGGATCCGCGATTTTCGTTGCGATTCCTTGCAGATCACCGGTCGCGGAATGGCAGCTAGCGCACTTCACGGCGAAAAACGATTTACCCTCGCTCGCATTGCCGACGAGTACGCTGGGAGGCTCGCGGCCGGCCGAAGGCGGAGTGCCCTGGCGGCCGATGGTTTCGATCACGCTGCGAACATAGGTGGCTACCGCTTTCGCGTCCGCATCATTCACTCCGATGGCGGGCATGCCCATGTCTTTGCGGCTGCCGTGAATAATGGGGACGATCAACTCGCCATTCAGGTCTTTCAACGCTACCTGAGAGCGCAGCAAGTTCGGCCCGCCGAGGTCGCCGCCGCGCAGATCCGCGCCGTGACAGCCCCGGCAATTGATATCGAAAAGCGTTTTGCCGCGAGCAATTTCCGGGGGGTCTCCGGGCGGCCGCTTCTGTCCGGGAACGAATCCTCCAGCCCGGCGCGGCGCTTGCGGAGGCTCCTGGGCCGAGCCGCGATTTGCCGCTCCGGTTAGTAGACCCAGCAGGGCCGCGGCCACCAAACCACGCTTAACGCACATCTTCACCTCTCCGTTAGAAATATACACGGGTCGCCAACGGAGTCCGCGGATGTGGATCAAAAATAGAACTTGGCTGCGAGCTGGAGCGTGCGGTTGGTGCCATCCTTTGTTTGGGTTATGGTCCCGAAGGCCGGATCGCCGAAGTCGGAATTGGGTGTGTCGAATTGCGGTGTATTGGTGAAGTTGTACGATTCGAGGCGCACTTGCAAAGATTTGTGTTCCTGGATTGCGAAGCTCTTCATCAGGGTCAAATCGCCGCTCTTTATTCCGGGCGCTCGATAATTCGGCAACGTCCGCGGCGCCGAGCCATAGGTATCGGGATCGACGTCGCCAAATGCCTTCACGTTGAAATAGTTATTGAGACGGTCGTGCACCGAACCGGGCATGCCCGGATTGCCGAGCAGATTCGGGCGCTGGGTGGAGTCCCACAGCGTTCCATCGGGATATCCCGGTATGATCGGAAAGCCGGAGGCGAAGGTGATGATTCCGCTCAGCTCCCAACCGCCGACGAAGCCGTTGAGTACGCGGTTCATATTTTTTCCCAGCATCCGGCCTCTGCCGAACGGCAACTGGTAGTCGAAGCTGAATACCGCACGCTGCGGGACATCGTAGATCCCCACCGACCGTTCCTGCCGCAGGTTCGCCCAATTCTGTACGTAACCGTTCGAGTTCAGCCATTCGGTGTCGCTGCTGTTCGAGTCGGAATCCGTAATGAGCTTGGAGATGGTGTAGTGCGCGAGTATGCTTACGCCGTTAGAAAACCGCTTCTCGAACTTGAACTGTGCCGAATGATAAATTGAGTTCCCGTTATTGGGCGGCGCGAGGTAGTCGCCGATCGACCCATCCGCATACTGCGGATAGGGGCGGAGCAAGACCTGATAGGGAACGGTTGGATCGCTCATGATGGAGCGCGAATCGGTGATGAGCCCGTAAAACGGATTCGGAACCTGCGCTTCGAGCACGTCGCGACCCAGGCTGAAATAACGCGGATCGAGCTTATTGTAGTTTCCAAGGATGTCGCCGCCGCCGTTATACAAGTGCGTGCCTTTGCTCGCGGAATAATTCACTTCGAGCACGCTGTTCCCCGGTAATTCGCGCTGGACGGAAAAGTTCCACTGCTGATATTGCGGATTGTCGCTCTGGCGGACGTTCGCGCTGCAACCAAGCCCGATGCACATTAGCGGATTGCGTCCGGCAGGCAAGGTGAGGCCGTTGGGGAACGGATTCTCTAACGTCGCGTAACGTGTAAGGTCGGAATCGCGGCTCCACTGCACGCTCGAACCAGTGCGCCACGCATAGCCTACCTCGCCCTTTACGACGTCGCGGTTCACTGAGTAAAAGATGCCGTAACCGCCGCGAATGGCTGTCTTGTTGTTCAGCGCATAGGCAAATCCGAATCGCGGTTGGATGTTGTTGTAGTCGCCGTCGAATGGACTGCGATCCGAGCCATCGACGAATTTATAGGCACCCTTCAGATTGATGAACTGAGAGGGGACTCCGCTGAGCTTGCCAGCGAGTGGGGATGGTGCGGTGGGGTCCCACCAGTCCTCGCGATCAAAGCGTTCGGTGCGCGGAATATCGAAGTCGTAGCGCAGCCCCAGGTTCAACGTGAGCTTCTTCGTGATTCTCCAATCGTCCTGAAGATAGCCGCCGAAATAGCCCGACGTGGTGGCAGCGGGAACATCGATCGAATAACTCCCGGCGCTACCCCAGTTGAGCAGCATCGAGGCGAAAGCGTCACCCTGCTTGGAACTGGTGACCAGTGGGTTCTGGGCGGTCTGGGCGCGATTGAAGCTGAAGCCACCCTGCGGCAGATTGGGCTGATAATAATTTTCGTGCAGCCTGCGGACTTCCGCGCCGGCCTTAAGAGTGTGTCCGCCCAGGATTTTAGTGACGCTGCCGCTACCTGTGTAGACGTCTTCATCGCGCCAGATGAGAGCGTATCCCCCCACGCCGAGGGATTGGTAACCGGAGGTCGAGATGCGTGGGAACATGTTGACGCCGTTGAAGTCGAGGATGGAAGGAAAGCCCAAGGAAGTCTGCTCGAAGCTTCCGGACGGAACGTGGCGCTCATGCGCGCGGGTCAAACCGCCGCGTAAGTTGATCACCGTAGTCGGATTCTGCGTCCGCGTATAATCCACGACGCCATTCTGGGTACGGCTGGTGTCGGGAAGAGAGCCGTTCGCGGCGTTGCCCAAAGCGTTGAATGGCTGGCTGTCACCCCAGTTCACGGTATAGCGCGCCGAGAAACGCTGCTTATCGGACAAGTTCTCGTCGATTTTGAAAGCCAGTTGGTTCGATGTGTTCTGATTGGTCCCTTGGGCGAACCAGTTGTTGACATGTGTGTACTGGTTGCCGTCGGAGATTGGCTTGGCATAGTACGACGCAAGCTTCACCGCGATCGGGTCCATCATGCTAGCCGGAATCCGGTTCGCCGGGAACGGATTGCGCATCGTCTCGTCGTCGTCGTTTAGGTAGGTGCTGAACGGGTTGTAAATGATAACCGGCGCTCCATTCTGCAGGCGCACATCGGAGAAATCGCCTGCCCGTTGCTGCATCGTCGGTACGGTGTTCTGCGAAGTAGTTGACGTGGCGGCTGCCGCCGAGCGCTGGCCTTCATAGTTGGTGAAGAAAAATGTTTTGTTTCGTCCGTTGTATAACCTCGGCAGGATCACTGGGCCGCCAAAGGCGTAACCGAAGATGTCCTTGTGAGAATCGGGAAGCGTGTTTCCACTCTTATTGGAGGCCCAGGTATTCGCATTCCATGCGCTATCGCTATGGAACTCGTAGCCGACGCCGTGCAGATCGTTGGTGCCGCTTTTAGAGACGATGTTGATGACGGCGCCGCCGGTGTTGCCGAACTCGGCGCTGAAATAGTTGGTCTGCACCTTGAACTCTTGCACCACGTCGACAGACGGAACGTACTTGACGTCGGTAATGCCGCCGTTCTGTTCGATTCCGGTGATGATAGAACCATCGAGCATCACGTCCGATGTTGAGTTGCGCGTGCCGTTGGCCGAGAAGTTTACTCCGCCGGTGTCGCCGACAATGCCGGGCGCGAGCCCCACTAGGGCGAGAGGATTCCGGCCGGACAGAGGCATCGTGTCGATGAACTTGTTGTCGACGACTTGGCCGAGCGTGGCGCTGGTGGTGTTGACGAGTGGCGCGGAATCTTTCACCTCGACGGCCGTGTTGACTTGTCCGACCTCCATTTCGAAATCGAAGGTCGCTTGCTGCTGCACGTCCAGATTGAAGGGCGTCTGGATGGCCTTCTTGAATCCGGCTGCCTCGACAACGAGCGTATAGTGCCCGCGTGGAACCGACGGCATCCCATAGCGGCCGGCGGAATCGGTTACGGCCTTGTACTCCACGTTCTGCGTTGTCTCGGTGAGGACGACAGCAGCGGATGGCACCGCCGCGTGGGACGAATCAGTGACCGTACCGCGAACGGACGCCGTATAGGATTGCGCCCAAGTGAGCGCGGACGCGAGACAACACGCGCAAAGCAGTCTTCTTAACATTGTGCAAACCCCTCCATAGCCCGGGATAATGGATGGAGTCTAATGCTAATCGAGGGGTGTGTCAATAGCTCTAGCGCTATTCTGAGGCGGATCTAACTGGCCGATACTCATGCGGATCAATCAGCGCGGGCCTTCCGAAACAGATTACGGGAAGATTACGATTCGCGCGCGGCTCTTGTGCGCGATGTGGCGGAGGGTTACACTCGCCTAGCGGCAATCCAAAAAATGCGGTTTTATTTCGGTACCCTGCTCTTGCTGGCCGGCACGGCGAGTGCGCAGAATATTGTCGTTGACGCCGCGCCTTCCCACGCCGTAAACGCATTCAGTCCTTTTCGTTCGCTTGGCGGAGCCATCGACCGGTTGCGCGGCGGAAACACCAAAGAAGAAAACGAGAAGCATACCGAGCGGCTGCTGACCGGTTCCGCACTCAAAGAGCTTTTGGGCGCGGGATGGCAAACCGTAACATATCGCCAAAATACCGAATTGATGATCGAAGCGTGGCATTGGAACGCGCGCGGCGCCTGGAGCAATGCGGCTAAGCAGGAAGGCTATTTCGTCGGAAGCGCCGAGCCTACGGACGAGAAGATCCAGCACTCCTGGGCATATCCGCTGCCCCATCGCGGCGCGACCAAAGGCGACGGTAATGGCTGGTCGCGTTTGACAGACGGCAACGCGAACTCTTACTGGAAGAGCAATCCGTATCTGACCAAGGCCTACACCGGGGATGACGACGCGCTGCACCCGCAGTGGGTGATGATCGACATGGGCGCGAAGGTGGATGTGAATGCCATCCAGATTGCCTGGGCCAATCCTTACGCCAAGCGCTACTACGTGCAGTTCTGGACCGGCGAGCAAGAGCCGTTTTACGACGGGATCAATAAAGGCGCCTGGCAGACCTTTCCGATGGGTTCGATTTCCGACGGCGCTGGCGGGACGCCCACGCTGAAGCTTGTGAACTGGAAGATCCCGGCGCGTTATTTGCGCATCTGGATGACGGAATCGTCCAATAGCTGCGACACGCATGGAGCCGAGGACAAGCGCAATTGCGTCGGATACGCGATTAACGAACTGTCTATCGGGACGATATCGCCCGAGGGCCAGTTTGCCGATATCGTGAAGCATGTGCCAAGCCGGGAGCAGACCGTGACGTGGCCGTCTTCCGTCGACCCTTGGCACGCGGCATCCGATCTGGACTACGGACGAGGCGACCAGATCGGGCTCGATTTCTTTTTCAATTGCGGGGTGACGCGTGGTGTCCCCGCGATGATTCCGGTCGCGGTTCTTTACAACAATCCGGAAGATGCGGCCAACGAGATCGCATACCTCTACAAGCGCAAATATCCGATCTCCTGGATCGAGATGGGAGAGGAGGCTGACGGGCAGCGCGTGCTCCCGGAAGACTACGCCACTTTGTACATTCAGTTTGCGAAGGCGATTCACAAGCTGACGCCGGAAGCGCCGCTGGGCGGGCCAGCCTATGAGGGCACGCCGGGCGACGTCGATTCGTGGGCGGATGCGAATGGAAGAGTGTCGTTCCTAGGAAGGTTTGTCGATTACCTAAAAGCGCGGGGACATCTTCAGGATTTCAAATTCTTTTCTTTCGAGCACTATCCCTGCATGGGCGGAAGGAAGTGCGCCGACTGGAGTTCTCTGTACTGGGAGCCGGCGTATGTGAACCACGTCATCCAAGCCTGGAAAGACAATGGCCTGCCGCCGAATGTGCCGTTTTTCATGACGGAGGGAAATGACCTTGGCGAGGGCGGCGCGGGCACCGTCAAAGGCGCGCTCTGGCAGGCCGATTATGTAGGCTCGATGTTAAGCGCGGGCGCCGGCGGCACTTTTTATTTCCACTACATTCCGTCGGAGCGCAAAGGGGGAGGCGGCGGCTTTCTCACGATTGACGCGGACGGCCATGCGACCAACTATCCTCCGCAATATCTCGGGGCCGAGGTAATTACCAAGGAGTGGGTGCAGCCGGTCGACGCTATCCACAAGTTATTCAAAGTCGCGAGCGATGTGAAGGACAAGGACGGCAATACGTTGGTGACGGCGTACGCCGTCGAGCGGCCCGACAAGCAATGGTCCGTGATGCTGGTGAATAAGGATCACGATGAGGATCACGCCGTGAAAGTGGCGTTTGCCGATGGCGATCGAAGTCGCTATTTTACGGGCGCGGTCGATCGGGTGGTGTTCGGCGCGGCGGAATACCAATGGCATCCTGATCCGGTTGCCGCTGATGCGGTGCAGCCAGCGGGCGGTGGCCGTCGCCGCGGCGGTGGAACTGGGCATGCGGAGCCCGATGGCCCGCCGTCTACGTCGACTGTAACGGCCAATGGCGCGGACACGCTTTATCAGCTTCCGAAAGCTTCGATTATTGTGCTTCGCGGGAAGTTGGGAGGCGAGTAGCGGACAGCAGTCACCAGACGGTCTGTATGCCAGCGGCGCGGATGCGTCCGTCGCGGCTTAGCAAGGGAACGCCGAAGAACTTCGCAGTAGCAGCGATGATGCGGTCGGGAAGATCAGGAATATTCTGTCGTGGAATCTGCCGCATACTGGCGGCAATGCTGCCATCGAGCGCGACTTGTTGCAAGACGTTTCTCGGATCGGCAGTCGCGGCTAAAAGATCATCCAAGGTGCTTGCCCGGATGCGCTCTTTCTCGATAAGGTAGACAATCTCGGCAATGCTTATGGCGGAAAGACCTATGTGGTTGCCGTCGGAAATGGTCGCGTCGATAAATGCTGAGGCCTGCAGCCCAAGCCGTTCATCAGAGAACAAATACCATATCGCCGCGTGCGTATCCGCTATGGCGGCAATCATTCGTCAGTCTCGGGCAAAGTTGGCGAACATTTCCGCGCGGTTCTGGTCGATTTCCTCGGCTGAGGGAGCGCGTCCATACTTCGCCAAAATGCCACGCGCCGAGCGGGTCGGCTCTTTTAGAGAACCCATGTCGGGCTCATCGGCAAGAATCTTCTTGAGAGCCTCGCGAACAAGGGCGTCCGTAGAGAGACCCTTCGCGTGCGCCATGGCGATGAGCTTGGCTTCTTCCTGAGGTTGCAAGGGCAACGTGATAGTCATCGACGATCCTTTTACTATTATGCCTTGAAACCCGAACGACGACTTAGACCCGTGAGCGACGTTTCACGGTACGCGCAAAGCCACCGGCACAGGACCTTCCGGAATTCCATCCGTAACGGTCATCCCGACCAATATTCGAAAGCTATCCGGCACTGGTCCCGACGCGGACGGCCATTGCAATCCCGCGAGAAAACGTTCGTCCAGCGTGCCTTCCGCAGCCCCGCGAGTTCCTTGCGTATGGTTTCCGAAGAGGAACAGCAGCCAATGCCCAGTGCTGGGGTGCCGTCGCAGGGCGATCAGGCCGCGATCGCTGATCAGTTGGCCGGTTTTGGGGTCAAACGCAGTGCGATAGTGGCTTTCGAAGCCAGGCGCGATGTCATTTGCGCCTGGTTTGAGCGTCAGCTCGCCGCCCAGGCGCAAGGTCCAGTTGTTCACCAGCCGGCCCCCTAGCAGCACCAGGTTGTAGCGCTTCACATCGTCTTCGTTCACCATCCGGCTCTGCTTCACGATCAGTGTTTTTTTGTGCGCTTCGAATAGATTCGAGATCAGATTGATCGCCACCGCTTCGCCCATCCCCGTGTACTCGTCCGGGCACGGCGTCTCCTTAGCGACTGGTGCGCTCGAGATCTTTACCACTGCGGGCTGCGTATCCGAGCATTCGCCGACATCCGGATTGCTCACTACCAGCACTGTCGGAACGTCGGAATCTAGGAACCGGTCCCACAAGCGGGACACCATCGGCGAAGTGTGCACGGCTGCGGCCTGTGGCGAAACGGAACTGGCGGCCGCCGCGACCCAGATCCTACGCTGGCGATCGGCCGAAAAAAGCAGCGCCGCGCAGACCAGGGCAGTAATGGAAAGCATCACCCAAGCAATTCTGGGAGAGTTCCAGCCTCCGGATTGCGATGCGCCGTGCGCGGAAGTAAAAGCCGGCGCGTAACTCCCGATGGGAATGTCGAGAATCAGGCGACTATCCTTACCCTCGTCCTGATAGTATTCGCGAAGCCGCCGCCGCGCTTCCCGTACTTGGACGCGCACCAGCGAGTCCTGGCTCGGATCGAAGGCGGCGCCTTTCCCAAACGCCTCCGTGGCGATCAGGAACTCGTTGATGTCCTGCGACCGGTTGGTGAAATAATATTCGCAAATTAGGGACAGAAAGCGCTGGAGCTTGGGCGCGCGACGAAACTGCGCGGAGTGAAGAACCCGTTGCACTTCTTCCCGTTGTTTTTCAGGCGACATTCAGTTAACAGCGTTATTAACGCGTCGCGGCGTCTTTCGATTGGACCTATTATCTTGTCTGGGTGGAAGACTTGTCAACCGGCTCCTTGGCGCTGGCACCCATCTGGCCAGTGATTCACATCCTTAACCTTGACAGGGGCTTCTAAGAGGTTCAATCTTGCGTCATCGCGGGTTCAAGAGTTACGCGAGGGGAGAGATGCAGCTATGAGGATACTTTTAGTCGAGCCAGAGAACAACGCCGCCGCCTATCTCCGAAAGGGTCTGATGGAAAACGGTTTCGCCGTGGATGTCGCTCGGCACACGAGTGATGCCGTGGATTTGGCCGGACAGACCAATTACGACTTGCTCGTTTACGACGGCGCGACCCGGCCGCCCGGGCTCCCGCTATTTCGGGGAGCGGCCAGGCAGACGCCGGTTCTATTCTTGACTGTGCCCGATGGCGACCAGTTCAAGAGACCTTTCGCGTTTACCGACCTTCTCACGCGCGTCCGTTCCATGTTGCACTGGGGGCCGGGCGGCATCGAGGAGATTCTCGAAATCGGGAATTTACGTGTGGACCTGGTGCGTCATCGGGCCACGCGCGACGGCGGGCGGCTCGACTTGACGCCGAAGGAATACTTGCTGCTCTCCTTATTGATGCGTAAGTCCGGCGAAGTTCTGTCGCGAGCGCTCATCGCCGACCAGGTCTGGGACATCAACTTCGAGAGCAACACGAACTTCGTCGACGTACACATCCGCAGACTGCGCTCGAAGGTGGACGATCCGTTTACGAAGAAGCTGATTCACACAGTCCGCGGAAGCGGATACGTTCTCGAAGATCGCGGATGACGAAACCGTAATGTAGCGGTAATTCTCGCGCCCGCGGCCTCGCTTATACTGAGCCAAATCTCTCTTGCAATCGCGGTAAGTCTCGACGAAAGGATTGCGTATGTCTCGTTATTTCAGGGCATTTTTGACCCTCTGTGTCTTGCTGTGCCCCTTTGGAACGGTGCTGCGTGCCGATGTCACGGCGACGATTTTGGGCACTGCCCACGATAGCTCGCTCGCAGCCATGCCGCATGTGAAGATCACGGCTTCCAATGCCGCGACGAATTTCGTGCGCACGACGATGACCGACGCCACCGGCGAATATCGATTTCTTGCGCTTCCGGTAGGAACGTACAAGATCGAGGCGGAACTCGCCGGCTTCCAGAAATTTGTGTCCGACAACATCATATTGACGGTGGACCAGCAGCACCGCGTGGATATCTCGCTCCAGGTCGGCAGCTTGCAACAGACCGTCGAGGTGAGCGCGAACGCGGTGCAGGTGGAAACCACCTCCACGCAGCTCGGCCAGGTGATCGACGACAAACAAATGTTGAACCTGCCGCTGAATGGCCGCAGCTACATCGATCTGCTGGCGATCCAGGCCGGCGTGGCCCCGCAATCGTCGGCCACCGGCAATATCTCAGTGAATGGCCAGCGCGGATCCTCGAACGCGTTCCTGGTGAATGGCGGCGATGTGAGCGAGGGTGTGAATTTCGGCGCCACTGTCATTCCTAACCTCGATTCCGTCGCCGAGTTTCGCCTTGTGACCAACAGTTTCGACGCCGAATACGGCCGCTTCAGCGGCGCCGTCATGAACGCGGTTACAAAGTCGGGCAGCAATGGCTTTCATGGGAGCGTGTTCGAGTTTCTCCGCAACAGCAACATGGATTCGCGCAGCTTTTTCGACGCGTCGGTTTCCGTACTCAAGCGAAATCAGTTTGGCTTTGCGGTTGGTGGACCAGCCATCAAGAACAGATTGTTCTGGTTTACGGATTATCAGGGCACGCGCCAGAGCCAGGGCTCTTCGAGCAGCCTGAGCGTGCTGCCGAGCGTGGCCCAGCGCAATGGCGTATTCGACCCGGACGATTTGGGCGGCTCGGTCAACGGTCCTTATTGGGCGCAGGTGTTGTCCAGCCGGCTGGGCTATCCGGTCCGGAACAACGAACCGTACGGCGCTTCCGATTGCACCAGCACGGCGGATTGTGTGTTTCCGAACGGCGTAATTCCGGCGCGCGCCGTTTCGCCCATTTCGAGCAATCTGCTCGGCAAGTATGTGCCGGTTCCGAATGTCGGGGTGAATCAATATCGCACAGCGAGCCAAGTATCGACCATTCGGGACGACAAGGCGGGCCAGCGCGTCGACTTCAATAGCACGCGATTCGGCAACTGGTACGGTTACTATCACTACGACGACGCCACGACTTTCACGCCTGCCGGTTTTGGCGCGGCGTATGGCAACTTCAGCTCGCAGGCCAACAACCGCGTGCAGCAATTCGTTCTTTCGAATACCAAAACGTTCGGCCCGTCGGCGGTGAACGAGGCGCGCCTCAACTACACACGCAACGCGGGAAAAAAGGGCCAGCCCACGGATCCCACGGTGCCGCTTTCGAGTCTCGGATTTGTGACGGGCGTTGGCACGCTCGGAATCGTCAACACCGGCCCGGCCGACTGGCAGTCCGTGCCGCCGATTGCGCTCAACGACTTCAGCTTCGGACGCAGCAATCAGTCGCAGGGGCTTTATGAAAACACGTACCACGCCTCCGACGACTTCGCGAAGATCTGGGGGAAGCACACGCTCAAATTCGGCGGCTCGTACGAATACATTCAAGTGAACGAGCGGAATATCTACGCTCCTAACGGAAACTTCGAATTCGACGGATCCGAGACCGGCAGCGATATCGCGGATTTTCTGCTGGGTGCGCCCGACCAATATACGCAGGCGTCCTTCCAGGTGCTCGATTCGCGCACCCGCTACGGCGCCTTGTTCGCGCAGGATTCGTGGCGAATCGCTCCGAACCTCACCCTGAACTATGGGCTGCGCTGGGAAGTCAGCATGCCTTGGTACGACACACAGAATAAGATCGAGACCATTGTTCCGGGCCAGCAATCCACCGTGTTTCCGGGTGCGCCTCCCGGATGGGTTTTCCCCGGCGACAAAGGCATCCCGTCAACACTCGCGCCGACTACCTGGAACAATTTCGCCCCCCGCATCGGTATCGCCTGGGCGCCCAGCGCATCCGGAGGATTTCTTGGCAAGCTGTTGGGCGGCGCGGGACGAACGAGCATTCGCGCCGCTTTCGGTATCTATTACACGTCGATCCAGGACGCCGGTTTGTTCGAAGAAGTGGCAGATGCGCCTTACGGTCTTTTCTGGCAAATCAGTTCCAATCCGATGCTGTTCGATCAGCCCTTCCGAACGCGCGCCGATGGTAGTTCGATGGGGCAACGGTTCCCGTTCATTCTGCCCGTGCCTGGCTCTGATGCCGTCAAGAACATCGATTGGTCGGTGTTTTACCCGATTGCCAGTTCGCCCGGATATAGGACCGACAACAAGCTTCCGTATGCGGAACACTTCAACTTTTCGATCCAGCGCGGAATCGGCAGCAAGACGCTTGTGACGGTGGCGTACGTCGGCACGGAAGGGCACAAACTGTTTTCTCATTACGAAGCCAATCCCGGCAACGCCGCGCTCTGCCTGAGCCTGCGTGGCTCCGGCGTGAAGAAGGGCACGCTGCAATGCGGCCCGAATCAGGAAGACGCCACTTACACGCTGCCGAATGGCAGCCAATTGGTGGGAACGCGTAGCCCGCTCGGATCGGTTTTCTATTCCGAGGACAGCTACCTGGCGACGGTGGCGAATTCGGCGTATCATTCGCTGCAGGCGACGGTCGAGCGGCGCGCCGGCGATCTAACGTTCCTGGCGGCCTACACTTTCAGCAAATCGTTGGACAACGCATCAGCCTATACTGGCTATCTGGATTTTTATAATTTTGCACTGGGCCGGTCGCTTTCGTCGTTTGATGCGACGCACAATTTCGTCGCGAGCTACGTGTGGGAGCTGCCTTTCCGGCGCGCGTTTCCATCAATGCCCAAGCGCCTGACCAGCGGTTGGAGCATCAACGGAATTACCCGCTTTGCGACCGGTCTGCCGATCACGCTTTCAGAGAGCGGCGACCGCTCGCTGACGGGAGGCTCGGGCGTGGACCGGCCGAACTACATAGGAGGATTGGTGATTACCCCCGACGTTCGTGATACCCCGAATCACACGTATTTCAACAAGAGCGCCTTTACGCAGGAGGATCTCGGCGGGCAAGGCACCGCGGCGCCGCGTTTCTTCCACGCGCCGGGCCAGGCGAATTTCGATCTGGCCGTGCAGAAGATCACCACGATCCGCGAGAGCATGTCGGTGCAGTTTCGCGCGGAGTTTTTCAACGCGTTTAATCACGCGAACTTCATGGCGCCCACCGGCAGTTTCACCAGCGGCAACTTCGGCCGGGTGACTGCCGCGAATCCGGGACGCATCGGGCAGATGAGCCTGAAGTTTCTCTGGTAGGAGGCTTCAAACGTTGACCATCACAGCCGCGAGCCAATCGGGAAACAAGATAATCGTCAGAACGGCAGCGATGCAAAGCGCCCTGATGATCCATGCACCAGGTCGAGACCGCCCCGATGCCCCAAGGCAAACAGCAGGATAGGGTCGCAAGGGCACTAACTACGGCCGCGGCCGACGCGAACTTTTCGATGTGCTTGACGTCTTTCATGTGTTGCCCGCCGAGGCTTCACGAATCGTGCGTTCGATCCATTCTTGCGGTGGTACGCCCTGCCGGGCTCCATTCACCAAGTAGGTTCTGCATCCAAAACCAAACTGCTTCGCACTTCGCGCGGCTGATTCGACGTCCAACCCGTTTACACGCACGGATGGAGATCCGAGAAAGCACATTGTCTCGGCCTCCGCCGGGCCGGAAAGCCTCACTTCGTGAATTTCGCCCGGGGCTCGGGTGCTCTGGAGAGCCGCGCGCGCAAGTTCAACGGCGGCCCGGTAATTCGGACAATCGTCGAAACCTAAAATTTCGATTCGCACGTTTATTTGTTTTCAGTGCCGGAGAGGCAACAGTTCTCGCATATCAACAGCCTAAACCCTGTACCTGAGTACAATGTCAAGGCATAACTGCCGAAATAGACTTACTCGCGGCCTACAGACAGGCGATCACGTCGATCTCGATCAGCGAATTTCCGGGAATTCCGCCGGCAGCGGCGATTGTGGTCCGCACCGGCGGCTCCGGTCCGAAGCTGCCCTGAAAGACCTCGTTCATCGCGTCAAAGTCTTTCATATCGTTCAAGTACACGTTGCATTTGAGGCATTTTTCCATCGACGATCCCGCGGTCTCGAGTTGTTCCTTGATGGAATCGAGCACGTGCTTCGTGTGTACTTTGATGTCGCCTTCCTTGTGGTAGCCGACACCCGCGATGAAGAGCAAGTTGCCGTATGCCACGGTACTGTTGAAACGCGGTGTCGTCGCGGGCTTCTTTCCGTTCGCGTAAATCACCCGTTTGGTGGGCTTCTCCTGTGCGCTGGCGGCCGGAACCACTACCGCCGCGGCAGCGGTCGCCGCAGCGCCGCGTCCAAGAAATTTTCGTCGATTTGTGTTTTTCATGCTAACTCCCTTTCCGATGTTATATCCCGAGCCGATGACTTTGCCAGGGCCGATGGCGAAATCGTAATTTGCGAGTAATTCACCGGCGCGCCATGGCAGTTATAATCCCGGCCATGAAGTATTCGCTGAACTTACGCATGGCGGCGGCATGTTGCTTCGCCGTCATGGGATGCGCGCAAACGGTCCACGTGGACATCACGCCGGGACACGCCATCAATTCTTTCGATCCCGACAGTGCGCTCGGGAGTTCTATCGACGTCCTCTCGCGCAGCGGCATCGACAAGGTCTATTCGCCGCACATTATTCAGGAGTCGCTCTCGGCCGGCTGGGGACCTATTACATACCGCAATAACACCGAACTGCGTATGGCGGCCTGGCACTGGACCGAGAACGGCGAATGGAGCGATCCGGCGCATAAGAGCGGATACTTCACCGGCAGCTCGGAGTTGAAGGAGCCGCTGCGTTACATCCTGTCCTATGCGTTGCCGCACCGCGGGTTTTCGACCAGCGGCGATCGTCCGGTCGAGGGTCCGAACCTTAGCTATTGGAAGAGTAATCCGTATCTGACCAGCAAGTTCACGGGCGAGAGCGACGCGTTGCACCCTCAATGGGTGGTGACGGATTTGCGGAGCGAGAAGCCGTTGAACGCCGTTCGCATCGCGTGGGCCAACCCCTACGCGACCAACTATCGCGTTGAATATTGGGATGGGAAGGCCGCGCTCGATTTCGACGATGGTCCGGATGGCGCATGGAAAGTATTCCCATCGGGCGCGCAGCAGCATGCCAAAGGAGGCACGGTTGTTCTTAAGCTCTCCGATGCGCCGGTTACGACCCGCTTCGTACGGATTTGGATGAATGAATCCTCGAACACGTGCGATTTGCACGGATCGGAGGATCCGCGCAACTGCGTGGGTTACGCGATCGAACAGTTGGAAGCGGGCAGCGTGGACGCGAGCGGCGCATTCACGGGGCCGGCGCCGGGTCTTTCCGCCAAGGAGAAACCCACCTACACGAGCTCTTCGATCGATCCGTGGCATTCGGCCGCCGATGTGAACGGCGGCGGAGGTGGGCAGCACAGCGGCTTCGACGTATTCTTTACCAGTGGGTTGACCAACAACTTACCCGCGCTCGTTCCGGTGACTATGCTTTACGGCACGCCGGAGGACGCGGCCGCCGAGATCTCGTATCTCGAGAAGCGTGGTTACCCGATTGCCGGGATCGAGATGGGGGAGGAGCCCGACGGCAAGCACGCGATACCCGAGGACTACGCGGCGCTGTATCTGCAATGGGCCACAGCCATCCACAAAGTGGATCCCAAACTCAAGCTAGGCGGCCCGATTTTCGAAGGCGTCAACGAAGATATTCGTGTGTGGCCCGACGCGCAAGGCCGCACGTCGTGGATGGGCCGATTCGTCGATTATTTGAAAGTGCACGGCCGGCTGGCCGATTTCAGTTTCGTCTCTTTCGAGCACTATCCCTATCACCGCTGTGGCATCACTTGGAAGGACTTGTACCGGGAACCGCAATTGATGAAACATATTCTCGATGTCTGGCGTGCCGACGGTGTACCGAAGAACGTGCCGCTGATGGTGACGGAAAGCAGCCTGGCTGCTGGCCTGAACGGCCACATGAGCACGATCTTCGGAGGGTTATGGCTCGCCGATAGTATCGGTGCATTTTTCGAGGGCGGTGGCGCCGTCTATTATCATTCCCCGATACAGCCCCAAGGAATTCAGAATTCCTGTCAAGGGTGGGCATCGTGGTCGAACTTCGAATCCGATCGCGATTACAACATCAACGGCTACACTTCTTACTACTTTGCAGCGCACATGATCAACCTGGAATGGGTGCAGCATCGTTCCGGCGTGCATGAGATGTTCCCTTCCAAGACAGATAGTGAGGATGTTACTTCTTACGCGGTACATCGTCCGGATGGGAACTGGTCGTTAATGCTGGTGAACCGGGACGAATCGAATGCGCATACCGTTCACGTGGTCTTTGATGGGGCCAAGGGTAAACACGCGAAGTCGTTTTCGGGACCAGTTGCGTTCACGACTTTCGGAAGCGAGCAATACGTGTGGCGAGATGACGGGGCAAACAGTCATGCCGATCCGGACGGGCCGCCCGCCGGCCACACAATTCTCGCCGACCCGCAAACCACATTCACTCTGCCAAAAGCTTCAATCACCGTTTTGCGCGGCCGCCTGTGACAAAGCCGTGCGCTTTTGTTTTTAGCCGGTACACCGAAGTGCGCGCCGTGATGTAGAGCGTCTGATAGCCGGAATCACCCCAGTTGAAATTTGCGGTCGATTCCGGCATCAGGATTGTGCCGAGGTGATTTCCATCCGCATCCCAAACCCAGATGCCACCCGGCCCGGTCACGTAAACGTTTCCGCTGGTATCGACGTGCATTCCATCGGGAACGCCGCCGCGTCCTTCTTCTTTTCCGAACACTCTGCCGTTTTGTAACTCAGCCGCGGGCGTTACGTCGTACACGCGAATCTCGTGCTTGCTGGTGTCGTCTATATATAGCCGCTTGCCGTCGGGTGAAAAGGCGAGGCCGTTCGGTTGCGTCAGATCCTTGGTCAAGAGGCGAACCTTGCCACGCTTGTCTAGCCGGTAGACTCCCTGAAATGGAATTTCCTGCTTTTCACCTTTCGGCAGATCGAGCGTGGGATCTGTGAAATAGAGCGCGCCGTCCGGGCCAAGAACGATATCGTTCGGACTGTTGAATTTCTTGCCTTCGTAACGATCGGCCAGCACCTTGTACTTGCCATCTTTCTCTATCCGGATAATCGCGCGCAGCACGCTGGCGGTAGTCACCAGATGTCCCTTGGCGTCGAGCGTACTTCCGTCCGGATCGCCGATGTGCAATACGGCTTCGACGCGCCCGTCCGGATAGACGCGCGAGAGGACATTTTTTTCTTCATCGCTGACGTACAGAAATCCGCGACGATCCCAAACCGGACCTTCGGTAAATCCGAAGCCAGTTGCAATCTTGTCAAGCGTTGCGTCTTGCGCGAACAGGTCCCAGAATTTCGGCGATTCCGCCTTCAACTCGAAATGCCGTGGCGCGCGGGTCTGAGCATACGTCGGGCCGCAGAGCATTGCAATCGCAATAAGAATATAGATATGTTTTGTCATCGCAAACTAAACGCCAGGATGGTAGACCCGGCGGCCACGCCAATGTACTGGACATCGCCTATCGCATAAGTCATTGGGCCGGCTTTGAAATTTTGGCCGGTGTCGAAATGCCACAGCGGCTTGCCGCTCTTCGCGTCGGCCGCGACGAATGCGCCGCTCCCGTCTCCATAAAAAATGATTCCGCCGGCGGTGGCCATCAAGCCGCTTCCCAGAATTCCGCCGCCGACTCCCGGAGCTTCCCAAGCGGTCTTTCCGGTTTGGATATCGATCGCCTTTAAAGATTTGCCAGCTGCTGGTTCGCCGGGAGCGCGCCGCGTGCCGCCGCCGTAGAAGGACTTGCCGGCCTCCCACCAATCACCGTTCTTGGAGTAGACGTTGCATGATTCCTCGGCGAACATGTAGAACAGGCCGGCGCCCGGATCATAAGCGCTCGATGGCCAGTTCGCCGCGCCTGCTACAGAGGGACACGTCAACTGGCCTTCGACGGTGGGCTCATTTCCAGGTAACAGTTTGGGCCGGCCATCCGGGCCAATACCGCTCGCCCAGGTCAATTTCTTGATAAACGGCTCGGCCAGCAGAACTTTGCCGGTCAGCCGGTCGAGCACATAGAAAAAGCCGTTGCGATTTCCTTGCAGCAGCAATTTTCGTGGCTCTCCGCGAAACTGCGCATCCACGAGGATCGGAGTTTCGGCCGCATCCCAATCGTGCAGGTCGTGTGGTGTGAATTGGTAGTACCATTTCAGCCTGCCCGAATCCGGATCGAGCGCCACGACGGAGGCGGTGTAGAGATTGTCGCCCTTACGCTCGTCGCCGTTATAGTCAGGGCAGGGATTTCCGGTCGGCCAATAGAGAAGCCGTGCCTCGGGGTCGTAGGTGCCAGTGAACCAAGTAGCGCCACAACCGTGCTCCAGTGCGCGGCCGATCCAAGTTTCCGAACCCGGCTCGCCGCGCGCCGGAATAGTCCAGAAGCGCCAGGCGCGTTCGCCTGTCGAGGCTTTGTAGGCGCTGAGAAATCCGCGCACGCCTTCGTCGCCGCCGGACACGCCGGAGATTACGAGGTCGTCGACGACAAGCGGCGCGCTGGTGGCGCCATAATTTTCGCCCGAGTCGGCCATTTTGACTTCCCAGAGGAGCTGGCCGGTAAATCGATGTAGCGCGAGCAGGTGTGCGTTGTCGGTCACCAGGAATACGCGGTCGCCGCGCACCGCCACGCCACGATTGATTCCGCTGGCCGCGTCTCCGGCAAGGCTCTGTGAGCGCGGCCGATTGTAGTGCCAGATTTCGCGTCCATTGCGCGCATCCAACGCATAGGCTTCGTTGGCGGCGGTCACATACATCACGCCGTCGATGACGACGGGCGTAACTTCGAGCGAGCGTTGCGCGCCGGCAAGCGTGAACATCCACTTCGGAGCGAGGCGACCCACATTATCTGTCCGGATCTGATCGAGCGCGCTGAAGCGATTGCCGCTCTGATTCCCGTCGTACGTTGGCCAAGTGTCGCGCTTCGGATGCCCGACGTCGGCAAACGAAACGCCTGCGCCTAACTCGGCGGCGCCCGCTGGTGTGGTGGCATTCAGGTAGGCGATCAGGTCACGGATCTCATCCGATGTCGCCTCCACTTTCGGCATCAGCGATTTGTTATGGACGATCTCTGAGATCTCGTCCTTCGACAGCAGATACAATTTTTCGTCGGTACCGAGCAATTGCAAATCGAAATTGCTCTCGTTCTTTGCGATGCCTTGAATGATTCGACCGTCGCGGAGATGTACCGTGACTGCGGGATACGAGGGACCGCCGCGCCGTCTTCCGCGGCCAGTGGGTTGGCCGCCGGCGCCAGGGTCACGCAGCGCTTGTTCGATCTGCGCGAGCGACCGTTCGCGGCCCGCGTTCGAAAGATCCGGCCCCAGCACTCCGCCGCGCCCGCGCAACATATGGCAACTGCCGCAATTATTCTTGCTGAAGAAACGTTCACCGGCGGACGCGTCACCGGCAGGCGCGACAGTCGCGGGAGCCTTCGCCGGCGTCTTCAAAGACATAACGAAATCGGCGATAGCGCTGGCTTCTTCGTCCGAAATTTGAAACGCCGGCATGCCGCGATCGAGAATGCCTTTGCGAATGAGTTCGAGTACGGCAGCCTTTGTGGTCGCGCGTGGACTTGGGACGTCCACGATCGCGGGGCCGTGTCCGCCGCCGGTTCCGTCCGTGCCGTGACAACCCACGCAGCGCGCTTGATACTGCGCTTTGCCACCAGTCTGCATTAGCAGCGCGGCGCAGATTGTAAGAGTATGAATGCCCAGCATTAAGGACGGTCACTTAGGAGTTTATACCGGGAAACGCAGCGGAACGCCCAATTGCTAAATCGTAATTTCAATGTCATTCCGATCGGCGGTATCATCAGGGGTTTGCAACTTCGTAATCTCGTCATATCCCTGGCGTTCGCTCTCCCCGCGTTAGCCGCTACCGAAGCATGCCAGGTGAAGAACGTCGATTATTTAGGTTGGAAAGCCGTGCGCATGGCCAACGCCTGGGTGAAGCTGACGATCGTTCCTCAACTTGGCGGACGCCTCATGCAGGTGACGTTCGGCGATCATGACTACCTCTTCGTAAATCAACAGCTCAAGGGTCAATCCTCTTCACCCGAAGAATCTGCCTCGCAAAAGCGCTGGTTCAACTACGGTGGCGACAAGATCTGGCCGATGCCCGAAGGCTCCGGCGACGAGCAGCATTGGCCGGGCGCCGAGGGCGCGGTCCTGGATTCCGGTGCATTCACTCTACAAGTTTTGTCGAAGGGCGCGGCGTGCTCGGTGCGGCTCACGGGGCCACCCGATCCCTTCGTTGGCCAGCAGTACATCCGCGATATCAGCATCGGAACCGATTCTCCGGCGATCTCTTTTCACGCGGTGATGAAGAACACGAGCGGCTATCCGCAAGAATGGTCCGAGCAATCGGTCTCGCAATACAACACCTCGGATTCGTCGAACCCGGCCCAGCCGAATCCCAATTTTTGGGCTTTCACGCCGGTCAATCCGCAGAGCGTGTACCTAAATTCGTATCATGTGCGTACCGGGATGGCCTCGAGTTCCGGATATTCCATTCGCGACGGCCTCTTCGCCGTGCACTCGAGTCAAGCCGGCGGTGAGGTGTGGATCGATAGCCCGGGCGGGTGGCTCGCGGTAGTCGACGGGTCCACTCAGTTCGCGATGGTGGAGCGCTTTCGCTATGTGCGCGGCGCCGACTATCCGGGCAAGGCTACCGCGATTGTCTACACAACCGGAACAGGACGCCGAGGTCCACAACAGCCGCCGACAGATCCCACGCCACCACCCGGCCCTGCGCACGCGGCAATCCACTATATGGAAGCGGAATTAAACAGCCCGCTCGTACGTCTCGACCCGGGCGAATCGTATGCGATGGATACGCAGTGGCTGCCGGCGCGCATGGGTAGCGAACTAATAGGTGTCACCTATGCCGGAACCGTCGGCCGTTCGCTGACAGTTATCAGTAGCTCAACGGGCTTGACGCTCACTGGAGAGTTCGGAGTCTTCTTCGCTGGTCAACTCGAGGCCCGCTTCTATGATCGGCAAGGAGCCCGCCTCGGAACGGCGAAGGTTCAAGACGTAACTCCGCTCGTAATCGTTAGTCTCCAGCAGACCGTACCGGCACCCGCGGAGACCGTACGTGTGTCTCTTCACCTTATTGACCGCAACGGAGGCGATCGCGGCCCGCTCGGCGAAACGGCAGTTCCCCTCTCTTCGCCATAACCAACCCCGTTTTACGTTAAATCTTACGTAAATTCTAATTGCCTGTCCGCTTGAGTCTGTCTATCTGAACCCGCTAATTAACCGTTAAAACGCTTGACCGTCTTAGTGAGAGACGAGCACCATCGATGCAGTGGTGCCCCGCAAACGCGGGTCCAGTTAGTCAAATCAGGTTAGTAAATAAATCGCGCGGGAGCAGACATGAAGTCGGTAAGAGTTTTGACCACGTGGGTCAATGCCATGTTGCTGGGCTTGATCCTATTCGTTACGAGCGCCTCGGCTCAAACAAGTCGCGCCCAAGTGCAGGGACTTGTGATCGATTCGAGTGGGGCAGTTGTCCCGAACGCGACCGTAACGCTGTCTAATGTAAACACAGGCGTCAACACTGTTCGAAGAACCAGCGATACCGGCCTCTATGTATTCGACTTGGTCAGTCCTGGTATTTATACGATAGTTGTCAGAGCCGAGGGCTTTCCCGCTTTTACCCAGCCGAATTTCCAGGTGCAATCCGGCGGCGACGTGACGATCAACGCACAGTTGAACACGGGGACGTTGCAGCAATCGATCACCGTGAACGCCGAGGGCCAAGCGATCGAATTTAACAACGCCAGCAACAATCTGACAATCGACACCAAGATGGCGAACGATACGCCACGTCTCGATCGCAACGCCTTCAAGTTGACGCTGATCGAGCCGCAAGCTGTCAATACGCGTGGAGAAGTGCAGCCTTATAACTCCTGGTCCGCGAACAGCGTGGATCTTGGCGGCGCTACGAATCTCAAGAACGAGCTCCTCATCGATGGCATTCCTGCGGGCATCGGACAAAAAGTAGCGTATATTCCCAATACCGACGACGTGCAAGAGAGCATCATCTCAACCAACGGGATCGAGGCGGAAACAGGCCATAGCGCCGGCGGGGCCATTGATGTGACGACGAAGTCCGGTACCAACGAATGGCATGGAAACGCGTTCTATCTCGGGCGATATCCGTGGCTCAGCGCCGAATCGGATCGTACTAAGAACGTACTGAACTCAACCCGCCAAAATATGTACGGCGGTACGTTCAGCAACCCCATCTTGAAGAACAAACTGTTCAATTTCTTTTCGGTAGAGGATTGGCATGTCAGTTCGCCCGGCAGCCTGACAGAAACAGTGCCGACGGCTGCGGAAAAAGGCGGAGATTTCTCGCACTCGTTGAATGCTGACGGCAGCCTTCGCGCTATCTACGATCCATTCAGTACAGTAGTCAACGGCAGCGCCGTGTCGCGCGCTCAATTCCCTGGCAACGTGATTCCGGCGAGCCGCTTCGATCCGTCCGCCGCGGGTCTCATGAATGCCTTCTGGGATCCGAATAGCCCGGGAACTAACCTCACGGGCGAAGATAATTATTTAGGCTCCACGCCCAGCCTGTTCCACTATTACAATCTTACTGACCGAGTCGACTACGCTATTAGCGACAAATGGCGTCTATCTGGCCGTTACTCGCGTTACGACACTAACAACAGCAGCACCAATCCAACTCCCAACAATTCGATTCTGTTCCAGCCGACCGGTTCCCTGCGAGGTGGCAATCAAATCGCGGCCGATTTGGTCTATTCGCTCAATGCGACTACCGTCATCGACGTGAATGGCGATTGGCGCAATTTTCAAGATTCGCTGGCCGCGACCGATATCGGAACGGCGGGCTTCGCGAAGATCTGGCCGAATAGTCCCTGGTACACGGCATACCAGACGGCATCTAACAACATACCGGCGTTGCTGCCGCAGTTGATAATCGGCGACGATACATTGGGCGGCCCCTCTGTTTTCTGGTTACAGAAACCGCACGGCGAGTCACTTAGTACAACTATTTCCAAACAGCATGGATCGCACTATTTGAAAGCCGGCTTCGAGTGGCGCCGCGTGGGAGGCATTACCTACGTCAATAGCCAAAGTAAATTTCAATTTCCGGCCGCGCTGACCGCCAGCACCTTCAACAATCCGCCGAGCACCCAGGGCGATGGCTTTGCCTCCATGCTGCTAGGCGCGCTCGACGACGGTTCGGAGGTTTACGGCGGACCGGCTCCGGTTCCGTATTCAACCTGGTACGGAATGTTCATTCAGGATTCCTGGAAGGTAACTCCGAAACTCACCATCACCGTCGGTCTCCGCAACGAATACGAAACTGCCATCAGCGATTCGAACCACACTTTCTCCCAGGGCCTTACTCTCTCGACGCCGATACCCGAGTTTCAAGCCAATGTTCCACAAATGCCCGCGCAGGCGTTGGGGCTCCTGGGTAGCACGTTCTTTCAATACACCGGCGGATGGCAGTTTACAAGCGCCAGTCACCCGGGCATGTGGAACGCGCAAAAGCTCGCTCTCGCGCCCCGTTTCGGCATCGCCTATCGCCTGAACGACAAAACCGCGCTGCGTTTTGGCTACGCGCGGTATGTCCAGCCGATCGAGTTCGATTTCGCGCATGCGCCGTTGAACGGGTTCGAAGATATCAACATTCTCGAACCGCCCTACTACGGCGAGTCAGCCAATCAAACCGCCCTACCGCTGCAAAACGGAATACCGCAGCAAACCTTCTCGAATCCGTTTCCGGCTGGCTCCAATCCACTCGTGCCTATCCAGGGAAAGTCGGGCGGCGCGGCAACAGGCCGGGGCAGCACGGCCGGGCTCTTGTGGTACGACCCTAATTCGCGGCAACCCTATAACGATCGTCTGAACTTCACGATCGAGCATGAGTTTCCTAACGAAATAACGGCTTCGGCGACTTACTTTGCCAATTTTGGCGATCAGCAATATAACAAGCAGTTGAACGCCGTGAATCCGGAGATCGGGGCACAATATGGCACCGCGTTCCTGCAACAGGGCGTCACTAATCCCTTCTATCACTTCAATAACAATCCGGCATTGATTCCCGGCAATCTGTATAACCAACCGACAGTTCAATTGCAGCAGACGTTGACTAAGTATCCACTCTATGGTCCGTTGTTCGAAATTGGCGTGCTGGGCGCCTCCGAGCGTTATCAATCGGCTGAGTTCAAGGTGCAAAGAAGATTTAGCAAAGGCTATAACTTCGTGACATCTTATGTCTATATTCGAGAGAAGCTACAGAATTTCGCGAACTCGCTGGACGAATACAACAATGTGCTGAGCTGGCAAAATAGCGACCAACCGCATCACCGATTCAACCTGGCTGGCACGTATGAACTACCGTTCGGCAAAGGGCGTAGCTATCTCTCCAATTCCAATCGAGTAACCGACGCTGTTATCGGAGGTTGGCAGATTAATGCGCTCTCCACCTTCATCTCCGGCGACTATCCGCGGTTTAACAATCTGAATAGCGGCTCCAGTCCCATCAATGCCCCGGTCACCATCAATGGCAACCCCTGCACTAACAATCAGAATCCGCAGCAATGGTTCGATACGTCAATGGTTCCGCTTGCTTCGAACTCCTCGGCTATTGTGCCTTTCAATGTGCAGTTTGGCTGTCTTACGGGTCCATCGTTCTGGAATGTAGACGCTTCCTTGGTAAAGAGTTTTAATATCACCGAACGAGTACACAGCCAGCTCAAAATATCGGCCTACAATGTATTTAATCGATTGAATCGTGGCGATCCGAATATGAATCCGGCCGATCCGAATTATGGGACGAACTTATTCCAAGGCGCTCCCGGCGGCACTTATGGAGCCCAGACCGCCGTTCCATCCAACGTGACCGGGCGGCAGATGGAAATTGGCTTAAAGATAGTCTTTTGAGAGATGATTTCACGCAGTATAGCCGCTCTGCTCATTGGCGGCTTCTTGTTGCTCGGGCAGACGGCGGACGTGGAACGCGCCTGGAAGCTGGCCGCCAACGGTCATCGTGACGAAGCCATTCAGTCGTTAACGAAGCTGGTCGAAACGGGTCCGGCCGATCCGCGAGCCCGGTTACTACTGGGCAGCCTTCTGAGTGAAGCCGGAGAGCATGACCGAGCCATCGCGCAATTGACGGAAGCGGTTCGGCTCCAGCCGGGCTCCGCCGAAGCGCAAAATGCTTTGGGCGAGGCGTACAGCAATTCGGGCGACTCGCGGAGCGCTCGCCAGCCTTTCGAGAGAGCAGCAACGCTCGATCCTGGATTTGGCGTGGCTCAGCTCAATCTGGGGCGAGCGTTGCTGGCCGCGCGCGAGTTCGATCCCGCGGCAAAACATCTAGACCGGGCCATCGCGATTTTGCGGCACGATTCCGATGCCGCCGACGCGCACTATTTACGCGCGAAAGTTTATTCCGCGCAGGATGACGCGCGTGGAGCTGCCAAAGAGCTACAAATAGCCGTTTCGATCCGTCCCGATTTTCCGGAAGCATGGTCGGATCTAGGCGCCGCGCGCAAAACCCTGCTCGACCCTGCCGGCGCGATGGTTGCTTTCCAGCGTGCTGTACAACTCGCGCCCGACGACGCGGTCGCCCAGTACCGTTTAGGCTTGGAATATCTCAATCGGCATCAGGCCCACCTCGCCATTGCTCCACTACAGTGCGCCGATCGCATAAGTCCGGACGATCAGTCTACTCTGAACGCTTTGCAGCGCGCGTTGCGGGAAGATCGCAGGGACGACGAAGCGGCCAGCATCCGGCGGCGGCTTGCTGAACTGCTGCGCAAAAGAGACGTGTCTGCTCAGAACGAACTCGCGGCCACACGTTTGAACAACGAGGGCGCGCGTCTGGAGCATGCCGGAAACTTGCACGGCGCGGTCGAGAAATATCGCGCGGCAACGGAACTGTCTCCGGAAAGTGCCCCTATGCGCGTTAACTACGCCGGCGGGCTGCTGCGTTTGGGGCAATGGACGGCAGGATTGAACGAACTGCACGCCGCTCTGGTGATGGATCCTTCCGATGTCAAGGTCAAGACGGCATTGCGGGACGCCTTGAAGCTCGCGCCGGCGGGAACCGTGCCGGAGTGGAAAGCCGATCGGCTTTCTACAGCCACTGGCAAATAGCGGAACGCTCCAACTCAAAACAGAGTGTTAGACTTTTCGTGCGGGCCGGGGTGTGTGCGTTTAGCCTGGAGGTTCAGTCTTGAGTCGAGCTTTGAGTGACAGTGAAGTGCCCGCGCCGCCCGGAGCGCCGGCGAACGACGAACGTTGGGAATTGGTTCAGCGCATTGTTGCGAGCCGCTTCGGAAAAGCGCCTCAATTGCGCGACATTCTGCTCTATATTTCGCAGCGTGCGCTAGCGAACCCGCTCGCGACCATCAAGGAGCACGAGATCGGTTGCAACGCCTTGGGCCGCAAATCCGATTTCAACCCGAGCGACGACAACATCGTGCGGGTTCAGGTGAGTCACCTGCGCAAGAAGCTCGACGAATATTTTGCTTCCGACGGCAAGGACGAGCTTCTTCGGATTACGGTTCCCAAGGGCTGTTACATGCCTCGGTTCGAGCCGAGAGTGCGCGTCTCCGTTCCAGACGAGGTGATACCGCCCGCACCCGAACCCGCACGGCCCATCGCGCCACTGAATCTGCGGCCGTTTTCCTGGGTGCCCGTTCTTCTGGTCGTTAGCGGCGTGCTCGCGATCGCTTGTCTTTATCTCGCGCTAGGCCAGCGCGCCATCCGCGCCGCCAACTTGACGCCCGATCACGCGCCACCGCCGGATCTTTTCTTGTCGCGCCTGTTTGGTGGCCGCCAGTCCGTAGGCATCGTAGTCTCCGATACGTGCCTCGTCATGATGCAGGACATTCTCCACTCAGATGTGTCAGTCACCGGCTATTTGCGCCGGGAATACCCCGAGGAAATGCTGCGCAAGGAATCCGACCCGGCGCTTCGTTCCGCTCTCGAGCTCATTGCCGCGCGGCACTACACGAGTCTCGCCGATAGCAACATCGCATCCAAGTTGTGGGGTCTGAGCCAGCAGTTCGCCGATAGCCACGCCTCGATCCGCTACGCGCGCGATTTGAATATTCGTGACTTTAGCAGCGAGAGTTTTGTGCTGATTGGCAGCCGGCGCGGCATCCCCTGGGTCGAGTTGTTCGAGCCGCAGTTGAACTTCGCACTAGAAGAAGACAAGCTGCATCACCAGTTTTATTTCCGTAATAAACAACCCAAGGCGAACGAGACACTCAAGTATGTGCCAACCGGCGGAGGCGACACCGAGGAAACCTAT
>Ga0193753_10000837_pt1 | contig 28619 bp, 26 predicted proteins | sample H1c2metaG_FD_144925 | JGI IMG/M metagenome (GOLD analysis project Ga0193753, IMG submission 144925) | Soil microbial communities from a riparian zone of the East river system, Colorado, United States - H1c2 | ecosystem: Environmental > Terrestrial > Soil > Riparian zone | place: USA: East...
GAAGTAAGCGAGGACTTCATGCCGGGCAAACTCAGTACATTTACAAGGGGAGAGAAGCTCTTTGAATTAAGCAATCATTTGGGAAATGTGCTGGCGACGGTCAATGATAAGAAGATGGCGGTAGATGCCGCTCCGGACGGTACCATAGACTACTATACGGCAGATGTGATGACAGCACAGGATTACTATCCCTTTGGGATGCTGATGCCGGGAAGGAAGTATGCAGCGGAGGATAGCTACCGGTATGGGTTTAATGGGCAAGAGAAAAGTAAGGAGATCAACGGCACGGGTGATAGTTATACTGCCGAGTTCTGGCAATACGATGCCAGAATTGGAAGAAGATGGGATACCGACCCCATGAATATGGGCGGCACAAGTGGGTATGCAGCTTTCGTAAATAATCCAATTTTATTGGTGGATCCAAGAGGCCTAGATACAGTATCAACAAAGAGAAATGCAAGCAATGGAGACATTTATCGCCATCAAACGGGGAATTCTTATTTCTATTCGAAAAAGGTCGATGGTAAATGGGAAAATATGGGTGAGTCCGCAGAATTGTCCAATGTTACAGTCGCCGGTGTACGCAAGTTGTCGATAATCGCACGTTCTACTTTGGGAAGAGCAATAGACGCTGATGCCAGAAAGTACCGCGAGCTTGCACCATTTCGAGATTTGTATATCCAGCGTGTGGGAGACAATCAATCAATAAATCAGGCTGGAGATGCGCCGGAATATTCAAATAATGTAGAATATTTTAAGAGGGGAGAAGCAATTCGTAAAGCGTTTAGGGATGGCGGCCGTGATGCTGCACTGTTTTTTACCGCACCATTTGCCATAATGGCGGCATTAGAATCGGGTGCTGTAAGCTATGGGATACAATTCGGGAGATGGGCATTTCTATCTCCTTCGAGCTTAGGAATGTCAAATGTAGCAAGTGGATTAGCGGATGCTACTTTTCAATTTGCGAACAATAATGGTGATCTTAGTAAGATAAACTGGGCAAGTGTAGGGTTCAATATGTTTGCCAAAGGGGAATTAATGAAATCTTCGTTTATTACGGGGGTTGGTGGGACGATGTTTAGTGTTAGTAGTGGGAGCGGCATCATAATTTCAAATCCGATGTCATTGAAAGGTTTATTCAATGTCGGGGGCAATATGATGGGAGGCTATCTTGGCAGAGGGTTGGGCATGGATTTGCCATTAGGACGGACTCTTGGGGGTAGTTTATTTTACAATTATGTGGGTCAATTTGGCGGAAACGTTGTAGGTAATTCTCCTGATATAATTAAAGGCATAAACAAATAGTTGATATGTTTAGAAAAATATTCGGATGGTTCATATTAAGCATTTTAGTGTTTATGGTACTCAATATCCTATATCGTAGATACCAGCAAAAAAGACATTTTGAATTAGTGAACGCTGTTATTGTCAGGGTCGGTACAAAGATGGAAAAAAGCGGCGATTGGGATGTTGAATATAAGTTTAATACCAAGTCTGGAAAAGAGGTGAATGCTAGTGAAGGTTTTATGATCTACTATGACAAACGGCAAGGTCTAATCGGCCGTGTCATCCCATGTGCCTATTATAAGGAAGATAGTAGTAGATCCGAATTACTAATTTATAAACAAACATGGGAGCAGCATGGTCTTAGATATCCGGATTCGTTAAGTTGGGTTAAGGAATATTTTAAGGAAATTATTTATTCTTATTGAAGATTACTGTAAGGTCGTTTGTCAGATTAGTAGTTTTAAAATGGATAATCCAAGGCTGTCTCAAAAGAATTAGCCTTTTTCTTTGTAAACAGTATAGCAACGAAATTGGCTCCTCTTCTTATTAAAATACTCACTATTCAATTAATCTTTTCGCCAATGCTGAATAGAATTATCGAACGATGAAGTGAGTGACACAACCGGCGATGCTAGTAGCCATGCTGCCGAGCCAATATTCAAAATAATTGCAACAGTTGTCTCACCTGTGCCGATCTCGGCCAGAGATCGCAGTAGACCCCTGTTCTCCGTGGTCTTCCTATTCAATACAGAGTCTCCAACTGTAGGGTAGTTATGTTTAGCTTGTAGCTAAACATCAGCTTTGAAAAAGCTGTCTCTTCCATAATCGGCATCAGCCTCTCATGCCGACGGTCTAAATATCATTTATTTCTGATAAAATCCTCGAAAGGTAATCGCCTGTAGGCAGTCTATTTGTACAAATAGAAAAGCAAATGTTACAAGGAGGATATAAGATAAGGGATCAATCGGCCATTCACTTCATCACCTTTGCCGTAGTTGAATGGATAGATGTATTTACACGAAAGACGTACAGCGATATCATCATCGACAGCCTGAAGTATTGCCAGGACAACAAAGGATTATGGCTGCATGCCTGGTGTATCATGAGCAATCACTTACACCTCGTAGCGGCAGCAGCCAATCAGGATCTAAGTGACGTATTGCGGGATTTCAAGAAGTACACAAGCAAAAAAATCGTATCTGCCATCGAGGAGAATGTACAGGAAAGCCGCAGGGACTGGATGCTGCCTATTTTTCGTGAGCAGGGGGAACGAAATAGCCGGAATAAGAAGTATCAGTTCTGGAGACAGAGCTTGTCCCGCGTCCATTGCGGGAATAACCGACCGGAGGAATTGTATAGCCCACGATTTATCACCCAGAAAATTAACTATATTCATAATAATCCTGTAGTTGCAGGGATAGTAGAGAAGCCGGAGCATTATTTAAACAGTAGCGCCAGGGATTATTTATATGGAAAGAAATGTGGGGTGTTGGATATTATTTTTTTGTGAGTCAGTTTTTATATTGCGTAAGAGGAATTGACGTTTGTATTAATCAGTTCAGCTTTTTCAAAGCTGATGTTTAGCTACAAGCTAAACATAACTACCCTACAGTTGAAGATTCGGTATCGAATAGGAAGACTACGGAGAACGGAGGAACAATTGTGCCCGGTGCTGGCAATTTAATTGGAGGCATCGGAGGGGGAATACTAGGTGGTATTATTGGTTATATATCGGGTGAACTCGTAACTGAAACTGTGTATGATTTTATATTCACAAAAGGTGTAAATGCAAAATAAAATATATGAAGAGTTTGGAATTGATAAATATTTTCTATCGTCAAAACAAAGATGTGGCGGAGTATAGGGATATTTTTTTTGAAACAAACATGGGTATGATAGAGGTCTATGGCGTAGGGTTTGAATTTGTGGACTCTAGTAGAATGCAATCAACTGATAGATTACATGAACTTGATGAATTTAAAAAAAAGTACGGTAATCTCTATATTGTCGAAGCTCGGGGTACTTATGATAATAATTTGTATTTATTAATTTCGGGCAAATTTATTTTAGCAATTGAGTACATTCTCAATTCAACGTTTGAACATAGCGTTCAGGAATTTAGAGTTATAGAGAACATTCATGGCTCAAATAAAGCAGAGTTTGATGAATTTAAAGAGTTAGATTTTGTAAAACTGCCCTCTTTAGGTAATGCAATAGATTAGCATCGTTCAAGATAAAAGTTTTTCAAACAACAATGGCTGTCTCCAACGAGGCAGCCTTTTTCTTTTATAAAAAAAATATGGCAAAGATTAAGAACTGACAATCCCGACTACCTGCAATGGAACCACGAGCAGGTACAGGTAAGCATTTTGGGAGGCATCAGAATAGAAGGATTAGACAGAATGCGAATGACATTGAAAATCGAATACAATGAACAAGTGATTCGTCACAACCTCGATTTGTATAATGATGCAGCGATGGATAGGTTAGTAAAGCGATGTGCGGAACGTTTCTCATTAGGTACTGCTTATATCAGCGATCTATTAACCGCATTGGTGAACGACTTGGAACAATACCGTTTGGAAGAGTTGAAGAAAGGAACACAGGTACAGCCAAGAGCACCGGTAAGTGCAGAAAGAATAAAACAGGTTACAGACTTCCTAAAGGCTCCCAGCTTACTTGCAAGAACCAATGAACTGATAGGTCAGAGCGGAGTAGTTGGCGAGGCGATCAACAGGCTGTTGATGTATCTTGTATTCACGAGCAGAAAAAGGGAACAACCGCTTCATGTAATAAGCCTTGGCAGTAGCGGTACAGGTAAAAGCCATTTACAGGAGTAAGTAGGAGAACTGATTCCGGAAGAAGATAAGATAGAGATCCCCAGTTGTCAGTAGTGTTCCAGTCCAATAGCGAGTTTTCAACTGTAAGACAGTTATGTTTAACTTGTTGAAGATGTTGCGGAATCTCCCAAGAGCCACCTTAAGGAGGAACCGGCAATTCCGGCGAAAAAGACTGCGGTTATTGGTTTTAACTGCTTTCCAAATCGCCGCCGACTTAAATTCCCCTGAAAGCTGGCTCCCGGTTCTTCCCTGCACCAGGTAATTAAAACCAAGGAACAGGCTGCCCTTTTTATGAGACTATTGAAAGAAGTTTAATCTCACACTCTCGCATAATGTAATCCCATTACTCCGCTTTTTAATGATGTTGCTTTTACCAGCTTAAGATTGGTTTTGTTTTTTATATTCTGATATGCAGGTATACCAGTTCCCAATAGTACCGGGTTAAGCGTGAGTTGGTATTCATCAATTAAATCAAGCTCCATAAACGAATGCGCCAGTCCGGGACTGCCAAATATCACGAGGTCTTTCCCCGGTTGTTGTTTTAGCTTATTTATTTCCTCCGCAATGTTGTCATTTATAACTATAGTGTTGTTCCACTCTGCTTTTTTCATGGTTTTGGAAAACACAATTTTGGTTGCTTTATCTACCCATTGGGCATGTGCCTTACTATTTTCGCTTGCATCGGGATTAGCGAGCACTGTAGGCCAGTAGCCTGCCATCAATTCATAGGTTATCCGTCCATATACAGGAGAGCCAACAGTAGCCACTATTCCATCAGCGTATTGCTGCAATTCACTGTCATAAGGAATCCAATCCAGCCCGCTGTTTGCATCTGCTGCAAAACCATCGAGCGATACATGCATAAATAAAACCAACTTTCTCATAGTAGTATTTTTTAATTGTTATTTGTATTGTTTAGCTATGATAGCTCAGCAACCAGTGATTGCCGGATTTATCTGCCAGGGGTGAATGACTTTCCGCCAGCGCAGGTGTTCCTGTAATTCCCTGCCCTAAAATACGAATAATTAGCCGCTGCCGGGTCTTCCGGCTGGTCAATCAATTTCAATCCGAAGTCCTGAAATATCCGCCAATCTCGTTTTTCATTAGCTCTGGAGAGTGTCGATTTGTTAGCAGCCGTAACAATTCCCGGATGATATAACTAATCGGCAATAAGCTCCGGGCAAAGCATTGTATCGCTCATACTCTCCCGATGGACTAACTGATCAAGTGAATGGCCTTTGCCGTGGTCGAGTGGATAAATGTATTCACGCGAAAGACGTACAGCGATATCATCATCGATAGCCTGAAGTATTGCCAGGATAACAAAGGATTGTGGCTGCATGCCTGGTGTATCATGAGTAATCACTTGCAATAATCCCGTAGTTGCAGGGATAGTAGAGAAGCCGGAACACTATTTAAACAGTAGCGCGAGGGATTATATATATGGAAAGAAATGTGGGGTGTTGGATATTATTTTTTTGTGAGTCAGTTTTTATATTGCGTAAGAGGGGTTGACGTTCGTTTTGGTCAGTTCAGATTTTTCAAAGCTGATGTTTAGCTACAGGCTAAATATAACTACCCTACAGTTGAAGATTCGGTATTGAGTAGGAAGACTACGGAGAACAGGGGAAAGCCGTCTCCAAATTGAGTGGTATGACTTCTCTATTTTTCGGTTGCCAGATAAAAAAGGCCATCTCCACAGAAGAGACGGCCCTTATTGTCCACCATGATATTATTTATTGTTTAACCAACCTGATCTGCTGGCTGAACTTTTCATTTTTTATCCCGAGCAAGTACACCCCGGCTGGCTGTCCTTGCAGATCAATGGCCATCACTGTAGTTCCCGAAGGAAGGCTCTGATTCCACTCACGGATCAGTTTTCCATTGTTATCCATAAGGCTGAAACCGGTCTTGGCGGCATGAGTCAACTGAATCGTTAGGCTGGACTGGTTGATAACCGGGTTGGGATATAGGGACACCGCGTCCTTAAACTTATCACCGGAGAGTTTAATAACGGGTGAGTAAGTGAACCTGCCATCCATATCCGTTTGTTTCAACCGGTAGTAACTGGTTTGGCTGGTCAATACTGCATCGGTGAAGGTATAGGCGTGGAGTCCCGGAGTACTCATCGCGGCTACATTTCCTGCGACGACGTAATGGGCACCATCCGTGCTTCGCTGGATCTCAAAAACAGAAGTGTTCATTTCATTATCCGTTCTCCATTCTAACAGAACACCGGTTGGTATGGTCCTGCCGGAAAAGGAAAGCAGATGTAGCGGCAAAGTACTTCCTATCTGAAAAGCGGTAACAACATACGTAACACCAGTGGTGGTACCCAGGTTCATCGTCCAGTTGCCGATCTTGGCAATCTCGGTCCGGTAATCCAGGGCAGTGGCAAAACCTGTCCGGGGACCCGTGTACCGCCCGCCGGTTGCCGAATTGTTCAGGTACATCGTATTGACGGGGAGCAGGTCGCTGGGCAGATAAGAAGTGCCGGACGCAGTCACCGTGCCGGTGCTCCAGCCCGTAGAGCCTGTAGCCCCGGATGCCGTCGGAATACCGATCCCGAAAAGGATCGTGTTGTTAAACGTAGCATTAAAGACAAAAGCCGCTGTGGTGGTGGCCGGCATATTTGGGCCCTGGTAAGCAAAGACCTGGTCTGCACTATTGTTATTGATGGCAAGCGCAGTAGGCGTTGTGTTGCCGTCAGCGTTCATGACACTGGCAGTTCCAGAGTTCGTCGTTTCCCCTTCAATCTTGATCACCGTACCTGGATTTACCTGGGTGGTTGCTTTCCAGATAAGGACCGATTCCTGCCACCTTACATTTCCGGCATTTTTCGAAGGATTATTCGAATAAAATCCATTGTCCGTGAAACGGATCTCCGTATTTACAGACAGGGTGACCCAGGTAACGAAAGATAGTCCTTTCGGTGCATTGGCACTGATACCAACAATGGAAATATCACCCTGCGTCAGCGTTGTCTGGGATTTTGCGGCCAGGGAAGAGACGATTAATAAAATTAAAGTGAACAAATAAAAAACATAACGGCGATTTGAGTTGGTAAAAGTCAGGGACATGTATATAAGTTTGGTGGCGAAAATCTTAACGGGCGTGAAGCGGATATAGTATTTGTTTTTGAAATAAAGCATGAAATTTCAATACTCACTAAGAGTATCTACTAACTAATGAAGTGCGGGCAGATAAGACCACGCCCCAGTTGTCGGAATTGTTGCAGTTTAAGATCGACTTTTCAAATTGCGTCACAGTTGGAGATTCGGATCGAATAAGAAGGCTACGAAGAACGGAGTAATATTAATGAAGTAATGAAACGCAGACGATCACAATCCGGTTTTTTTGAATTCATATTTTGTTGCAGTAAATCTTAATAAACTCCATTGGTCCCTTCGTTAATTGTCTATAGCTGTTGCCACAACCCCTATATGTCATCCGACCTATAACCGGACATAGTTGTAATATAACCGAACGTTTTATTTGACAGGGGTTTGAACTTAAATTATTGAATATCAAAATACCATGATCATGGCATATTGTTGGTTCCGGTAAACTATTCAGTTCTTGGAAACAGTCATTCTTTAAGCACCATTAAGCCCATAAACATACAACGTCATGTTCAGTAATTATTTCAAAACAGCGTTCAGGAACCTTTGGCGTAACAAGGCGTTCTCCGTGATCAATATCGCAGGGCTCAGCGTGGGGCTGGCCTGCTGCATGCTCATCTTTTTATATGCTATGGATGAGGTGAGCTATGACCGGTTCAATGTGAACGCCGCCAATATCTATCACCTGGCCGTTGACTCCAAAAGCCCGGATGGACAGTTACACAAATTTTCGGGAACAGGCAACATGCCTGGCCCAAGCTTTAAACGGCAGCTCCCCGAAGTACAGGATTTTGTGCGTATATATGGCACCAACTATACCATTAAACAGGGCAATGAAGTATTTGATCAGGTAGCATTGTTTGTCGACAGTAATTTCTTTTCCGTTTTTACCTTTCCAATGCTATATGGCAAGCCGCAAAATGCGCTGAATGACCCGCATTCCATTGTACTCTCGGAAGAAATAGCGGAAAAATATTTCGGTAAAGGAGATCCGGTGGGGAAAACGCTCGATCTGAAAGTGCACAATAAATTCGAGCCGTTCACGGTAACCGCCGTGACTAAAAAATCCCCCCAAAACTCGTCGATCAAGATCAAAATGTTATTGCCACAGAAATTGAGAGAAATGGACGATCACTGGCTTAATTTTTTTCAAAACACTTTCCTGGTGATAAACCCCGGTACGGATATCAAGCAATTGACTGCAAAGATCAATAAGATATACCTGAGCGATGCTGCAAGCCAGATCAAAGAATCCGGAGATAAGGATATAATAACTTACGTACTTCAGCCCCTGCTTGCCATGCATACCAGTACAGATTATCCAGCCGATAACGGTTTATCAGATGCTGGTAATCCGGCGTATTCCTATATCCTGACTGGTATCGCTTTATTCATTCTTGCCATAGCCTGCATTAATTTTGTGAATCTTACCGTAGCCCGTTCGCTCAAGAGAGCCAAAGAGGTCGGAATCCGCAAGGTGGTGGGCGGTCAGCGCAAACAATTGATCATGCAGTTCCTGGGCGAGTCATTTACCCTGAGTTTTATTGCCTTTGTTTTGGCGATAGTTTTGGTCCAGTCGGCGCTGCCCTTATTTAATATGCTGACCGATAAGTCGCTGGCTTTTTCATACCTGTTCAGCTTGAAATTGGTAGCCGGTTACATCGGTATTTTCCTGCTGACCGGTTTGTTAGCCGGTTTCTATCCGGCATTGGTGCTATCAGGCTTTAACCCGGTGCAGGCATTATATAACCGCACACAATATATTGGCAGAAATTATTTATCAAAAAGCCTCGTCGTCCTGCAGTTCACACTTGCGACATTCCTGATCATATCCACCATTACCATTTATTCCCAGTTCAATTACCTGGTGAATTTCGACTTGGGCTATAATGATAAAAATGTGGTATCCATCTTCGCTTTTAGTATAGACAAGGCCAAATTCTCCACGTTTAAAACCGAACTATCAAAAGACCCAAATATCCTCAGTATAACTGCCGACCAGGGCGGCCGGTGGGGAACTACGGCGCTTATCAACGGGTCACAGGAATTTGGATTTGATCTGCAACATATCGATGAAGATTACCTGCCTTTGTTCCAGGTGCCTATCGTAAACGGCCGCAATTTTTCTAAAACAATGGTCGCTGACAGCGCCAATTCGGTGCTGGTGAGCGAACAATTTGTGAAAGAGGCCGGCTGGAAGAACCCGATCGGGCAGACGGTTGATTTCTCTTCTGATAAAAGGAAATACAACGTGGTCGGCGTTGTGAAGGATTATCATTACCTGTCACTGACTGAAAAAATGTCACCGGTTTTGTACAGTATGAAGCCGGACTATCCCTGGGCGAATATCTTCATCCGGATCAATGATCAAAATAAATCGGAAGCGCTAAGCCGTATTCATCAGGAATTCAAAGCGGAGTTCCCGTCCCTGCCTTATCAATATAAATTCAAAGATGACGAGGTTGCCGAACAATATGATAAAGAAGCCAAATGGAAGCAGATCGTAAGCTTTGGTGCAATACTTACCATCTTTATTTCATGCATAGGCCTATTCGGGTTGGCAACCCTATCTGCCGAACGCCGCAGGAAAGAGATCGGCATCCGCAAGATTTTAGGCGCCAGTGTGGAAGGCATAGTTAGAAAGCTTTCAACCGACTTTGCCGTTTTGGTTTTGATCTCTGCTGCGATATCGGCTCCTGCAGCATGGTGGGTCATGCAGAGCTGGCTGGAAAATTATCCCTACCGGATTACTATCAATGCCTGGATATTCCTGTTGGCGACAGTATTCGTACTGCTTATAGCACTTATAACGGTAAGTTTCCAAACCATCAAAGCGGCAATATCAAACCCGGTAAATAGCTTGCGAAGTGACTAGCCCCAGTTGTCGGTAGTGGTACTGTTCAATACTGACTTTTCAACTGTGCTACAGTTTGGGATTCTTACGCCCTGGTGTCGCCCCACGCACCAGCAACTATTTTATCTTATCTACTGCGAAGTCTTGTATTTTGACTGGTGCATGGGGCGACACCAGGGCGTAAGGAGGATCCCTTTTCTTCGTATCCACCCGGCGGCTGTATAAGTCGCGACTAACCGGGGCGCTTCAGAAATATTGGTTTAAATTAATTTTTATCAGTATATTAATACTGCAATATCAGCAGTGGGCAAACAAGAATTACTCGAAAAAGGAAGGTCGATCACTCGACCGGAAAATGAAGAAAAAATGAGTGTTGCCTTTGGAAGCGATCCCGAAATTGAAAAATGCGGGCCACCGGCCCGGCGATCATAAAGATTTTCTCATAAGCAGTTAGTTTTGGTTAGCCCTTCGTTTCTACGAAGGGCTATATTTATCTAGAGAAATCAATAGAAAGCATATCATCGTTTGCTGGAGAAGGCCGAGATGAGATTGAGAAAGTACACGCCATAATCTTCCGGGTACTTTTGTGAGAAGTAGGTGAATGCCTTCTTCCCCATCGCCTCCCATTCCGATCTCTTATTCCATGCTCTCTCGAGTGCCGCATCAATGGATTCAATAGTCATATCGGGGCTGATGAATCCCGTGATCCCTTCCTTTATCCATACCGGCATATCGCCGATAGCACTGACCACTGCCGGCCGCCCCGAAGCCATCGCCTCTACCACGCTCAACGGCATGGCATCCTGGTGAGTTAGTTGCAAGAGGAGATGTGAGCCTGCCAATACGCGCTGCACATTATCTGTAAATCCCCTTAAGAATATCTTATCCTGCATGCCATGCCGGATGATCAATCCCTCTATTAATTCGCGGTCCTTGCCGCCACCAAAGAGCTGCAATTCCCAATTGCGTTCCTTCCATTTCGCGGAGGACAATACTTCTATCAACCGGTCCTGTCCCTTCCGGACCACAGCCAATGCCGCGAGCATCACGAACAGGTATCGGTCGTCCGCGGCCGGCGGATAGGGAGCCGCTGCTACCGGCTTGCGGAATGTGATGGGATTGATGAGTGTGGCGCTGTGAGGAACCGTGAAGCCAAGTTGTGCCTCGATCACTACGCTTGCCTCATGTGCCGCAAAAATATTCGCCTCCGCCCTCGTCATCCAGTCCCGCAGCAACTTTGCCTTAGTGGCACGGAACTTATATTTCCGGTTGTAATTGTGATAGAGCAGGCAATAGGCCGTCAATCGCTGACGCCACCCGCTGTATACCGGGCTACAGACATCCTTATATCCTCCCTGGCTGATCACGACGCGGTCATACTTCCCGACCGGCAATGAATGCACCGCCTTGCGCTGGGCCGGTTTCGTCTTGAGGAGATAGAGCAGCCTCCCGGTAATATTTTTTTTCGTGACGCCCTTATTCGGCAGCAGGTAGACTTCGCATCCGTGTTCTTTCAATTGAATTATCCTGGCCTCCTTTGCCGGCCAATCATAGAATGCGCAGCCTACTTTATGATCTTTTTGCGACAACTCGAGAGCCGCCGTGAACCACGCCTCCTCGCTACCACCCCAGGCGGCGCTGTTCATGGTCGAAACGAATAAGAAGGAGGCTTTTCTATTTTGCACTGGGTTGTTTGATACGATGGATTAACCGGGTTTTTTTCCTACGGCAATATAGTTGAGTGTCCACCATTCGTCGGTATAGCCTTTGTCGATGGAAATGGCGATCTTATTGATGAGCCAGGTGAGCCGGAGTTCAAGGAAAATGATCTTCAGCACCTTCGACCGGAAGGTCTTGTACCGGAATGTGGAGTACACCACGTTGATGAACATCTGGAATGCGGCGGCCCATTTACCCCCATTCCCTTTGATATAATCTATCTCGAACCCGGCCTCGGAAAATAATTCATGCAGGCCATGCTTGCTGATCCGGAAGAAATCATACGGCTCTTCATGAAGTTCCCAGCAGAAAGGGACGGTGAGGATCAAACGGCCGCCGGGTTTCAATACACGGTAGGCCTCTCTCAATACGGCATGATGATCATACACATGTTCCAGTACCTGCGTGCAAAGGACAGTATCGAATTGCGCATCGGGAAATTTCAGATCGGTGGCGAGGCAGATCACATCCACCCGGTTCTTATCGCTCTGGATCACATCGCACCCCGTCTGGCTGCTTGTCTTCGGGTTGTACCATTCTTCATAAGGCTTATTGCCACAGCCGAGGTCCAATAGCGCTCCGCGGCCATATTGATCGATGGCGGATTTTATATCCCTCAATAAAAAATAAAGATGGATATAGTCAGGTCGCTTCGATTTGACGGCAATGGTGCTGAGACGGGGAACATTTTCTTTTCGCATAGAATCTTACCGGGTGTCTTTTGAAAGAGAATGAGACGGCGAACCCGTTCGTTGAAAATACATTTAATTTTTGCAAATCGATCTCGCAGGCGGTCTCCGGTTCTATCGAATATATTTATCGATCCCGTTTTCACACCACACTCGTTTCTCCCGGATGCTGGTCTGCAATCGGACCTGGTTCGCATTCTCTCCGTGCCGCTCCGCCTCCTTGTGATGAAGATGAAAGACAATGCCACCCATCTTCAATACTCTTTTTTCCACCCCGCTATTCATTAGCCGCGCCGCCAGTTCCCAATCCTCGCTGCCCCAGCCGGCGAAGTCTTCGTCATATCCATTCACCCTGATAATGTCTTCCTTCCAGAAGCCCATATTGCAACCGCGTACAGTGACATTGCCCGGCCGGGATTTTTTCAATGACGATATGGTCTTCGAGAGCATTGGCAGGTGAATTCCATTGAAGAAGTTTTTTGTTCCGCTTGTAAAGACGGATACATTTCTCTTTTGTTGCTCCAACACTTGTGCGCTCAGCGCGGCATTCATCAATACACGACTGCCGGAAACAAAGGAGCCTGTCCGGGCAAAGGCCATGTGATCCTTTACGAAGTGGCGATGCAGTAGAAGGTCGCCATCTACCTGTATGATATATTTTCCCCTGGCAGTCGCCATGGCGCGGTTGCGGATCTTCGCCAGTTGAAAACCTTCATCGGGTTGCCAGACATGATGAAGCGGAACGGTTGAATGCTTTGCAAAGTCTGCCACCAGCTCATGCGTCTCCTTCCCCGAGCCATCATCCGCAACGATGATCTCGGCAGGGAGTATCGATTGCTGCAGGGCGCTGCGAAGACAGACTGCGAGTGCCGCCGGCCAGTTATAGGTCGCTATAATGAGTGAATTGCTTATCATTTTTCAAATTGAATAGGGATGTAGTGAATTCCCGTCTCCCCGCCTTACCGGCAAAAAAAATAAACCGGTAAGACGATAAGGATTCACGATTATGGATGAAAGAGATCGCGTCGCTCATCGGTCATTCTTGCTTGCCGCCACTTCGTTTACGAATCGTACGAGGTTGAAATCCCCGCCTTTCATTTTTTCCTCGAGGCGAGACCTGATGTCTTGTATATCGAAATCCTTCATCCGAATGCGTTGCAGCATCTGCCATGCCTTCCGGGTAAGAAGATAAACTTTTCTCTCCCCGGATTGAACGCCGTCCTGGTGCAGGATGGCCTCCATCAATTCGGGAACCCCGGATGCTTCGCTGGCAACGGTCTTTATCACGGGTATCTCTCTTTGTTGCCTGTGATATACCGGCGATAACATCTGCCGGAGATTTCTCACGAAGAGCTCGGCATCGGGGCGATCACTCTTGTTTACCACGAAGATGTCGGCTATCTCCATCAACCCGGCCTTCATGGTTTGTATCTCGTCACCCGCCTCGGGCACCAGCACAACCACGGTGATATCCGCCAGCCCTGCGATCTCGATCTCGCTTTGCCCGATCCCAACGGTCTCGATGATGATATGGTCGAATGGCGTGGCCTTCATTATTTCAGTGATCTCGATGATCATCGGGTGCAGTCCTCCGAGATTGCCCCGGTTGGCAAGCGACCTGATGAACACATCGGGATGATTGTACCATTGACTCATGCGGATCCTGTCGCCTAATAATGCGCCGAGATTGAACGGAGAAGACGGATCAATGCAAAGGACAGCCACTTTCTTACCGGCCTTTACGAACTCGCCGATGAGGGCATCGGTCAATGTACTTTTGCCGGCGCCGGGCGGACCCGTGATGCCGAGAATGGGAGTATTGCCGGCTGGTAGTGCCTGCAGGAATTCCATATAGCCATCCTGTTCATTTTCGACGAGGGAAATAGAACGCGCCAAACCCCTGGTATCACCCGCCCGTAAAGAATCCGATAACTCCTGCCACATGCTGATCATTGTAAGGCAAATGTAGGAGGGCAATTTGATAATTCGATAATTTGATAATTTGGCAATTTGCCAATGAAGCGTGCTTCGACGGAGAATGTCTTTCCTGATAAAGCATTATCAAATTATCGAATTACCAAATTGCCAAATTCTTTAAGAGAATTACCGAACTTTATACTTCGTATGACCAATTTCATTCCAATATTTCCTCTAGGCATCGTTGTCTTTCCGGGTGAGCATTTGAATCTTCACATCTTCGAGTCGCGATACAAGCAGCTCGTCCAGGAATGCATCGATCAGAAGAAACCCTTCGGTATTCCAAGCGTCATAGATAATAAATTGCAGGAGTTCGGAACACTGGTGGAGATCCGGGAGATCTCGAAGGTCCATGATAATGGTGAAATGGATATCAAGACGGAAGGAAGCGCCATCTTCCGCATCCTGGAAGTGATAAAGGAAGTTCCCGGTAGGCTCTACAGCGGCGCCATCGTAAACTATCCGCATAATAATAATGAAAGCAGCCCGGAGCACATGCGAAAGCTGATGGTTGCCGTCCGGGAGCTACATCAGCAATTGAAAGTGGGAAAGGATTTCAAGAAAGCGGAGGACGAGATCGGTAGTTATGATGTGGCCCATCATGTAGGGCTCTCCCTGCAGGAGGAGTATGAACTTCTATGTCTTATGGACGAACGATATCGCCAGGAATATCTCAAGCGTCACCTGGTGAAGGTGATGCCGACAGTTGCCGGCATGGAAAAATTAAGAGAAAAGATAAACCTCAACGGGCATTTTAAAGATCTGAAAGGATTTAACCTATAAACATTTCACCTCATGTCCACCACTCTTTGCTTCGATTTTGGAAATACCCGCATGAAGGTGGCGGTGTTCCAGGAAAATTTAATAGAACAGGTAGTTGTCCTGGATGATGATTCAACCGAGTCCATTCAATCGCTGATCGATCAGCATAGTCCCGACAGGTCCATTCTCTCCTCCGTCATCGACCATAATCCCGAAATGGAGAAGGTGCTTGCGGCCCAAACGGCATTTCATAAACTGAGTCATCTCACGCGCTTGCCATTTACCAGCCCGGTGGGGAAGCCCGAGACGATTGGGGCCGACAGGCTGGCATTGAGTGCGGGTGCGGTGCATTTTTACCCGGGCAAGCATGTTCTCGTCATCGCGCTGGGCACCTGCATCACTTATAATTTCATCAATAAATTCAAGGAGCTCGCCGGTGGCGGTATCTCGCCGGGCCTTGAGATGCGGTTGAAGAGCCTCCAGCACTATACGGCCAAACTGCCGGTAATAAAGGCAGAGCACGACGCGCCCCTGATCGGGTACGATACGGCCACCAATATTCTCAGCGGAGTGGTGCTGGGCATGGCTTTCGAGATGGATGGATTCATCAATGAATACAGTTCGAAATTTTCGAATTTTAACGTCGTCTTAACCGGGGGTGATATGGTACATTTGGCTTCGCACCTTAAAAACAAGATATTTGCAGACCCTGATTTAATATATAAAGGTCTTTATGCCATCTCAGAACTCAATAACACCTAAGATTATCAATTTGTTACAACGTTTACCCCAGACTCCAAAAATGATTCGTTTTTCGCTTAGCGTCTTATTGATCATCTGCTTTTTCCCCGCCTTTTCACAGGACAATTCACCCTATAGCCGGTATGGCATGGGCGATGTGGTGCCTTCAACGAATGTGAGCAGCCGGTCCATGGGAGGTATTTCAGCGGCATATAATGATCCTTTCTCCATCAACTTCAATAACCCGGCATCCTATGGATCTTTCCAGACTTTCCGGGAGCAGAATTCAAAGAAGATGACTTACGGACGGGCCATCCTGGATGTTGGGATGAATATCGAGAACCGTACTCTGCGCGCGCCAAGTTCAACTGAAAAGTTTACCGCCAGCAACGTTCTCTTCTCGCATGTTCAGTTGGGATTGCCGATCCGCCCAAACTGGGGACTTAGCTTCGGCCTCCGTCCCATTTCGCGTATCAGTTATAAGATCTCGAAGACTGAACAATTGTTCGATCCCAATACAGGCCTTCCAATCGATAGCGCCGGTACGCTGAACCAAGGAGATGGCGGTTCGTATATGGCATCACTCGGAACAGGTTTCAAGATCGATCTCAATAAGGCCAAGAGCCAGTCCATTAGTTTCGGCATAAACGGCGGTTATCTTTTCGGAAGGAAGGACTACAGCACACGCAGGACCATTCTCAACGATACCATACAATACACCAGCGGAAATGCCGAGACAAAGACCTCCTTCGGTAATATCAATTTCAATGCAGGATTTCAATACCAGGCTTTACTGAAACAGAAGACCATGGCCCTGACCATCGGCGTATACGGCAACTGGAAGCAGAACCTGAATGCAACACAGGATGTCATACGCGAGACCTATGTATTCGATGAGACAGCGGGCAACACGCGCCTGGACAGTGTATCGGATAAAACGAATATCAAGGGGACCATCGTCTATCCTTCTTCCTATACCGCGGGAATTGCTTTTGAAAAGTTCCCAAGTCTCAAGACGGCTGGCTGGCTGGTAGGCGTCGATTTCGCCCAGCATAACTGGGATGAATACCGTTTCTATGGCCAGGTTGATAATACGGTAAAGACTAATTGGGAGCTCCGGATCGGCGGGCAATTGACACCGGTTCCAAAGTCTAACTACTTCAGTAATGTAAGATATCGCGCAGGTTTATTCTTAGGACCGGACTACATTCATATAGACAGGGACCTGCCGGTAATGGGAGCCTCCTTCGGGTTAGGCCTGCCTCTCGTTCCTGCCAACAGGCAGATCAACCAGGTTACCTTCATTAACCTCGGCTTTGAATATATCAAGCGCGGGAATAATGATAATCTCTTAAAGGAAAACCTGTTTCGCATGTCGATAGGGCTTTCTCTCAGCGATCTTTGGTTTGCGAAGAAGAAATATGACTAATACCTGATCGATCAGGCAATCGTTCGGTAATGACAAGCATTTCCCCAACATATCATCGTTACCTTTTTTTAGCAGCCATTGTTATAGGCTGCTTTTTCATTTCTGCCTGTGAAAATTCACAGAAGGATATCGATGCCTGGACAAAGAATAAGGAGCTCAAGGAAGAAGCGATAGGTGTAGAGGCCCTGATGAGCCAGAGTGGAAAGATGAAGGCGAAGCTGAAGGCGCCATTGATGTACAGGGTAACCGCTCTTAGTCCAGATACATCGTACCTGGAATTTCCAAAATCATTGCATGTAGATTTCTACGACGATAGTACAAGGATCGAAACCCGCCTCGACTGCCTCTATGGAAAATACTTCGAGAGTCTCGACAAGGTGTACCTGCGCGACAGTGTAGTGGTGATCACTACCAAGGGCGATACGCTGCGAAGCCCTGACCTATGGTGGGATCAAACCAAGGGCATCTTCTATACTGACAAGTTTGCCCAGTACCATGCGAAGGATCAGCAACTGGTAGGGAACAAGGGCCTCATTGCCACCCAGGATCTGAAGACGGTTACCTTCCAATCTCCCGAAGGCGTCATGAACCTGTCGTCCACGGGGTTCTCCAAATAGGAAAATTTTCTTTCAGCGGTAGCGTCTCAATTTTAATTTTTTGTAAATCGCCTTTCGAATTCAAACATCATCAATAGTAGGCAAGTTAGATTTCAGCTCGTCTTCAATCTGGTTGCTATCTACAAAACCAATCAAAATTTGCTCAAATGAGTGCAACGGCAGTTCGCCATGTAGGGTAAGAGTTCCCCTAACGTAAAGATTCCATAATTCGGATAACAAATAAGGGAAATACTCGTTGCAATTTACATATGTCTTTTTTCTAAAGGGATTATCCGGATCGGTTTCTGGCATGTAAACCAATGTAGTTTCAGGATATCTATTTCGCTCAATTAGCGCTTTGACGGTGTCAAATTGAGATGTGCAACAAGATAACACAAGCTCGCCATCAACTGTATTGCCAACACAAATAAAATAATGTGGTTCTAAAGTTCTTAGTTCTGGTTCTGGGAAATAAAGAATGGCTCTTGATTTAATGGAAGCTTTAAATTGGTCTGGAGAAAGTAAAGCAGCCATTGGCAAGACTATTTCTGCTTTGAAAATAAAGCTTGAACAAGACCCAAGGTTTCCGCATCATCAGTGAACAGCGCGTGATTGTCACCGGCGCTTAAGAAAAAGTCGTTATAGTCCATCTCATGACTCTTGAACTTTTTATTTTTAATGCCATCTTCCCATTTTTTCCATTCGGGAAATTCATGAGTAAGGTCTCTAAGCTCATATTTACCTAGTCCACCATAAGTATCGAAGACAACGCCCAAAGCTTCTAAGTCAGACGACGAAAAAACACCTTCATTAGTATTAGCAACAGAACTGTAATCGTATTGAGTTGTTCGCAGATACTTATTTGAGTATTCTAGCGCTTCGTTACTTGCCCCCATCGCGTTTTGCTGCAAAATATCACGAGTAAGCGAAGGAACAGGACCATTTTCCATTGCGACATAGAAATCAAATATAATCGTGCGACCATATTTTCTGAGATGGAATCTGTCCGCTAGCCACATCAATTTTAGGGCTTTCATTTTATTCATTGAGCCACCGCCCCTGACAGCAAATAAATTCAAGGCCTGGACTGCCTTTTTATGGTTGAAACGCCTCATTACTATAAAGGTAAATGATTTTGCCAAATTATCTTAGCAAGATAATGCTAATATTTTTAGTCACTTCTTTAAGGCCTCATTCTCTTTATTTTACTACTTCAGTTGCTTTCTAAATAGTCGACTAAACGCTAATGATCCGTTCTAGGATGATTCCTGCTGCTCTTTTTGATTGAGTTTTTTTGCCGTAACACGCAAAGGAAATAATTAGACGCTTATTTGTTGAACCATGCACGGTTAATAGATATTCATAAATATCCAAACTGAGACACTACCCTTCAATCCGCTACTCTTAACTTTGTAAGAAATAATTTATATGGAATACCGGTATATGGGCCGCACCGGCTTGCAGTTGAGTGTGCTTTCCTTCGGCAGCTGGGTAAGTTTTCACAAACAGATCGACGATGGCGTCGCCGATGAATTGATGGGCATCGCTTATGACAGCGGCATCAATTTCTTCGACAATGCAGAGGCGTATGCATTAGGCGAAAGCGAGAAGATGATGGGGCGGGTATTGAAAAAGAAAAATTGGGAACGGAGTTCGTATGTAGTAAGCAGCAAGGCCTTCTGGGGATGGCGTGGAAAGCAGAACAAGCCTAACCAATCGGGGCTCAGCCGTAAACACCTGGTAGAGGCCTGCCACGAGGCGTTGCAACGATTGCAGGTTGACTACCTCGATCTTTATTTCTGCCATAGACCCGATAAGAATGTTCCGATAGAAGAAGTGGTATGGACAATGCATCAACTGATCCAGCAGGGCAAGATATTATATTGGGGCACCAGTGAATGGAGTGGCGTGGAGATCATGGAAGCACACCGGGTAGCGCAGCAATACAACCTGATCGGCCCCACAGTAGAGCAAACGCAATACAATCTCTTCGAGCGAAACAAGATAGAGAATGAATACCTGATGGTCTATAAGACAGTGGGCATGGGCACCACGATATGGAGTCCACTGGCCTCGGGTCTATTGAGCGGGAAATATAATGATGGCATTCCGCCGGATAGCCGGTTCGCCATCGAGGGCTTCGATTGGCTGAAGGATCGGTGGATTAAGGAGGGTCATCTCGAAAAGGTAAAGCAACTGTCGGGCCTGGCCAGCGAGCTGGAAATATCCGTGGCCGAGTTGAGTCTTGCCTGGTGTATCCGGAATCCGAATGTGACCACTGCGATATTGGGCGCCACGCGTAAGGAACAACTGCTGCAGAACCTGAAGGCGGTCGAGGCAATGAAGAAGCTGGATACCGCGGTGCTGCAAAGGATTGAAACGATCGTTGGCACGAAGCCGGTGCTGCCGGAGTTCTAAAAAAAATCAATCCCGCCGATGGCGGGACTGAGTTACGTTGAGGGCGAGCCATTTTGGTTTTTCATTGAGATCTTGGCCTTCTCAAGTTGCTTTTCAAGGGATATAAATGGATTTAAACGGGACGCTAGTTCTTAACGAGGGATCGTTCACTTCAATCATTCGTTCAATCAAAAATAGCTTTCGTTTTTATTTAACACCAGCGCATATTTGACAGATTACGGTGTTATTGAAAATACTGCTAACGGAGGTTAACTACTAGGGTAATCGGTTAGCTAATCGGGGTTTTCTTACCTTCAGGATTAAATAACTTTTTATATGTCATTGAAAGACAAAACCGTTCTCATTACGGGCGCAAGCAGGGGCATTGGAAAGGCCATCGGACTCCGCCTGGCGAGGGAAGGAGCCAATATTGTTATCGCGGCGAAGTCGGTAGAGGAAAACCCAAAACTGGGTGGAACCATCTACTCCGCGGCTGAAGAAATGGTGAAGGCGGGTGGCCAGGCCTTGTCTGTTCAATGCGATATCCGCTCGGAGGAACAGGTGCAACAGGTGATCGATAAGGCGGTGGAGAGATTCGGAGGGATCGATATTGTAGTGAACAATGCATCGGCCATTTCACTGTCAACTACGGAGAAGACCGAGCCCAAGCGCTTCGACCTGATGTACCAGATCAATGTCCGCGGAACATTCTTCGTGACCAGGGCCTGCATTCCCTGGTTGAAGAAGTCTTCGAATGCGCATATCCTTACACTATCACCCCCGGTAAATCTCAAACCAAAATGGTTGGGGAGTCATGTCGCCTACACGCTTACCAAATTTAATATGAGCATGATGGCGATGGGATGGGCTGCCGAACTCAAGCAATACAATATTGCTGCGAATGCACTCTGGCCACGCACTACCATCGATACGGCCGCGGTAAGAAACCTGCTGGGTGGTGAGGCGCTTGCCAACATGAGCCGCACCACGGATATCATTGCGGATGCTGCATTCTATATTTTCAGCAAGGAACCCGCGCAATGCACAGGCAATTGTTTTATTGATGAGGATGTATTGAAGGCTGAAGGCATTACCGATCTCGGGAAATATTCAGTGGTGCCGGGAGGGAAACTTTACACTGACCTCTTTGTAGACTAAAGGCATCTCATTTCTAAGAGATGCCTTTATGTATAAATAACCTTAACCATTAAACGAAAAAACCATTTATACAATTTACGGCTATTTTACGATACATTTTTTACCGGTGAAATAAATCGCGACATGAAATTATCCACCCGAATGGAGGGATAATGCACACCGTAACTTAAAAATAAGTGGAAACAATTAATTCGTTGTCTTCGCCTTTTGATTTCCTTCCTCTTCCTGGCGGTGCTCGGGCCTCATTTGGGGAAATAGCAACACATCCTGGATCGAAGAGTTATTGGTCAGCAACATGCAGAGCCGGTCCATACCGATCCCAATCCCCGAGGTAGGCGGCATACCATACTCGAGGGCGCGCAGGAAATCATGGTCGATGAACATGGCCTCATCGTCGCCTCTCTTCAGAAGCTCGACCTGCTCTTCGAAGCGTTCCCGCTGATCGAGAGGATCATTCAGTTCAGTGTATGCATTCGCAATCTCCTTGCCGTTTATGATCAGTTCGAACCTTTCCACCAATCCCTGTTTATCGCGGTGCTTCTTGGTAAGCGGACTCATCTCTACCGGGTAGTCGATGATGAAGGTGGGCTGTACATAATGTTCCTCGCATTTTCCGCCGAAGATGGCATCGATGAGTTTTCCCTTACCCATTGTATTGTCGGCGCCGATATGCAATTGCCTGCACACCCCGCGTAGCTGCTCTTCATTCATGCGGCTTACATCGAAGCCGGTGTGTTCGTTTATCGCATCGTAGATGCTGATGCGCTTGTACGGGGCCTTGAAGGAAATGATCTTCTCTCCTACCTGGACATCGGTCTTGCCATCCACATCCTTCGCAGCCTTCTCGAGCAATTGCTCCGTGGTATCCATCATCCACAGGTAATCCTTGTAGGCGACATAGAACTCGAGTATGGTGAATTCGGGATTATGCGTCCTGTCCATTCCTTCATTCCTGAAATTCCGGCTGAACTCATATACCCAATCGAAGCCGCCGACAATGAGTCGCTTCAGGTAAAGTTCATTCGCCACCCGCAGGTAAAAGGGAACATCGAGTGCATTATGATGGGTAATGAAGGGACGCGCAGCGGCTCCGCCGGGGATGCTCTGCAACACCGGGGTATCCACTTCCAGGGCCTCCTGCGCATTGAGGAATTCTCTTACGGAATTGAAGAGCTTCGTGCGCTTGATGAAGGTCTCCTTCACCGCAGGGTTGATGATGAGGTCTGCATAGCGCTGGCGATAGCGGAATTCGGGATCCGTGACGGCATCGAAGGTCTCGCCATCCGCTTCCCTTACCACGGGCAGGGGCTTCAGCGACTTGGCCAGTAGTGTCAGCTCCTGCACATGAATAGAAGTCTCGCCGGTCTTGGTGATGAAGGCAAAACCTTTTACGCCGATGATGTCGCCGAGGTCGATCAGTTTCTTCCAGACGATATCATAGAGGCTCTTGTCTTCGCCGGGGCAGATATCGTCCCGGCGGATATAGAGCTGGATCTTTCCCTTTCCGTCCTGGATCACGGCGAAATTGGCCTTCCCCATGTCGCGTACGCTCATGATGCGGCCGGCCACACAAACATTGGCGAATTCCGCCTTCTTCTCGTCCGTGTAATTGGCTTTTATGTCGACGGAGCTGGCATTGACCGGGAATAAGGGTGCGGGATAGGGTTCTATGCCCATCATGATCAATTCGGCCAGTTTCTCGCGTCGCAATTGCTCTTGTTCGGACAGGTGGTTTGTATTCATTTTCAAAATTGGTGCAAAGGTAAAAGGAATTAGCCAATTTGAAAATGTGCCAATGATTGCGTGTTTTGAGAAACTCCCGTGTTCTTTCCGCGCAGGCATCGTCGCATACCACGCCCAATTGGCACATTTCCAAATTGGCTAATTGGCTAATTATTCAGGGGCTTTCAAAAAAAGAAATCTCCGCTCCTGCACACTAAATAGGATAAACTATCGTCAAATATTGGTACTTCAGTTGCAGATTCCGTTTCCCGGAGGTATTTTGATGACTATTAAACTAATAACGTATGATGAAAACCTACTTTCTCGCTCTTGTATTTTCCGCATCCCTCATTCCTGCCGTTTCGCATTCCCAGTTGAAACTACCTAAGATCCTCTCCAAGAAATCGGGGTCGGATGTGTCCGAGGGCGAGGCTGGCCAGGGAATCAAAGAGGCGCTTTCACAGGGCGTGGCCAATGCCGTTCTGAATCTTAACAAAACAGATGGCTTCTTCGGAAGCGATGTATATAAGATGTTCCTTCCTCCCGATGCACAGAAAGTGGAGAAGACATTGCGTTCCGCCGGCATGGGTGCGCAGGTGGATAAGGCGATCCTGTCCATCAATCGCGGGGCGGAAGATGCCGTGGCCTTTGCGAAGCCGATATTCGTGGATGCCATAAAGGAAATGACGATCACCGATGCGCTCAATTTGCTGCGCGGCGGCAAGGATGCGGCCACACAATACTTCAAGGAAAAGACGACGGCTAAATTAACGGCTGCATTTACTGCGCCGGTACAGAGTTCATTGGAGAAAGTGGATGCTACCAAGTATTATGGAGATATCGTTACTACCTACAACAAGTTTCCGACCACCTTCAAGAAAGTGAATCCCGATCTTACGAGTTTCGTGGTAGGTAAGGCCATCGATGCCTTGTTCGACCAGGTGGCTAAAGAAGAAGCGAAGATCCGCGCGAATCCTCTCGGACAGGCCTCGGCCCTGTTGCAGAAAGTATTCGGCAGTGTGAAATAATATTCAGGTCCGTTCCCTATTAACCTTATGGCCTTCGTGTGATGCGAGGGCCATTGTGTTTTGGGGTGGAGTTGGTTGAAATTGGAAGTCAAAATTCAAAAGTAAAAATTCAAAAAACAGCCTGACAGTTGGAGATTCGGAATTCAGTAGGAAAACTTCGGCGAACACGGCAAATAGAAGAATAACAAGATGAACTGCCCAGATACCACGCGTTTGAACAAGGATAAAAAATGAGTAAATTTGATGAAAATGAGGATAATCATGAAGACAACAACTATCCGGCAGCGATTGCACCTATTTATAGAGACGGCCGAGGAAAGGAAGCTAAAAGCTATTTACACTCTATTTGAGGATGATATAACACAGGACGAAGGGGAATATACTCCCGAGTTTAAAGCTGAATTAGACAGCAGGTATGGTCAATATAAAAAGTACGGAAAGACAATAAGCGCTGCCAGTGCAAACAGGCAGGCAAAGGAAATGGTAAGAAAAGCGAAAGTGAAATGACCTACCGGCATGTGTATGCTCCTAAAGCATTGGAAGAATATAAAGAGGCCGTAAGCTGGTATCTTAAACGAAGTGAAAAGGCCGCTGAGAATTTTATTAAAGAAATAGATGAGAAGACTGCTACCATCTGCAAATATCCCTTTAGATACAGAAACACCTATAAAGAGTTCCGGGAAGCCGCGTTAAAAAAATATCCCTTTTCAATTGTTTATTTGTTGGATGAGCAGAGAAAGCAGGTCATCATATTTTCCATATTTCATCAAAAAAGGAGCCCGCGTAAGAAGTTCCTGAATAAATGACAACGATAACAAACCTTGTCAGCGGTATTTGTGTCCAATAATGCTTATTTAATCATAGGGCCAGTTCAGGAACTATGACGTGTTGGTAGGACTATCGAGAGTAGCCTAAAACTCAAAAATCAAAGTCAACCATTTCAAAAGAATATTCATTCCTCATCGTAGCACGCCAGCATTGGCACATTGGCACATTTTCAAATTGGCTAATTGACCCCCTCTTCAAATTGCCAAATTATTCGCCAGCAACACCTGCCACGCCTCCCTCACCCTCTTCTCTCCCAACAGCCGGTGCGCGTAGAGATGCAATTCCCTCTCCATCTCTTCTGGATTCAAACTGTAATACTGGATGATCTGACGGAGATGATCATCGTCGAAGGTGGCATCCACCACGGGCGTCTCGTGTACATTGCCTAGTTGTCCCAGGTCATTACCCGTCAGTACCTGGCTATTGCGGATGGAGGAAGGCAGATCATTTATACCGATGCCGAGCGCCGTGTTGGGCTTCTCTACCTGGAAGAGATTCGTTTCATTCACCACGCAATACCAGTCGCCGCCGAGTCTCGCGATATGATGGAGCTTGCGTTGATCGATCAGCCTGATGCCGGTCCTTTCATCCGGCATCGCGTCAAGCAGCGCATCGTCGATATGCATTCTCAGCACCTCGCAGATCACGAGGTTGCCGGCGCCGGCCTCGGTGCCTAACGGCTTCACCTCATTTACCCGGCATTCCATCTGCACCTTGCTTTCCTTCACCCTCGGAGGCCGGATCAGCGTGGAAGGAATGGCCGTAAAGCCAGCCTTCGTGAATTCATTGGTACCTCTCGGGTATTCACAGCTGGCCAGCGACATCTGCTGGATCATATCATAGGTCACGATGTTTATCACCACCTCGGGTACCTCGAGCACATTCTCCAAAGTATGCTTGGTGGTATTGTCCCTCACCCGCCGCGACGGCGAGAAGATAAGAATAGGCGGGTTGGAGGAAAAGAGATTGAAATGACTAAAGGGGCTCAGGTTCACATTACCCTCCTTATCAATAGTTGAAGCGAAACAAACCGGGCGCGGGGCGACCACATGCTGCAGATAATACTGTTTCTCCGAAGGTTTCAGGCTTGACAGGTCGATCACCATTGCAAACGATTATATGCGGCAAATATCAGGCAGGTGAAGATCACCTTCCAAACTTATTATTTGCCATTCATAAACTTTGGCCCCAGGCTGTAACAAAATACATTGCACATTCGTCATACGAAGCCTTTCGTTCTTAAATAGTTTAAACTTAAAATCAAAAGTCATGAAAAAAAGTATTGTATTGTTTGCCCTGGCCGCCTGCGTTTCTTCGCTTGCTGTAAACGCGCAGGATAACCATGATAATAAGACCAAAATTGTAGGAAGCGGTAATGTTGTCACCAAGGAAATACCGGTCCAGTCCTTCGATCAACTCGATGCCAAGGGCGTGTTCAGCCTGGTGCTCACGCAGGGCGACAAGGAATCGCTGAAGATCGAAGCCGAGGATAATCTTCAACAGTATTTCGAAGTGAGGAATGAAGGCTCGAAGCTCTATGTGGACATGAAGAAGGACGTGAATTTCGACACGAAGAAGAAGATCAAGATCTACATCACCTTCCACAAGCTGAAGGCGATCGATCTGAAAACAGTCGGCGATATCTCCTCTACTAATAGCCTTGTCTTCGAAAACCTGAAGATCGACAACAAGAGTGTGGGCTCGGTTGACTTAAACGTAACGGCCCAGTCGCTTGACATCGACAACAAAAGTGTCGGTGATGTGCGCCTCAATGGTAAGGCGGATCATGTGGTGATCAGGAACAAGGGTGTCGGAAGCATCCAGGCGGCCAGTTTCATCGTACAGGACATGGACATCGAAAACAGCGGAGTTGGTTCGGCAGAAGTAAATGCAGCAAAAGAACTCAAGGTGAAGGATTCGATGATGGGGAAGGTGAAGAATAAGGGAGCGGCGACTGCTAGGAAGAAAGTGGCTATCTGATCAATTTGAGACGTGAATCGTGAATACACTCCGTGGTTAGAATATTCGAATCGACCAGGACAGGGCCTTACTCGATTCGAATATTCTCATTGTAGAGTGTTGTATTCACGATTGACGATTCACGTTATTGTTTCTTCCTCTTTAGTACACTCCATTCGCTTTCTTCCGCAACAATCGTATTGCTCAGTATTCCCAATTGATCGATATTCATTTCAACAACATCATTGGGCTGTAACCACTGTTCAACATAATTGGGATCATTCAGTTTGCCGGTTCCATTCAACTCCAGGAAACAGCCCGTGCCAACGGTGCCGCTACCTATTATATCGCCGGGATAGAGATCGGTTCCATAGGAAGCCCGCTCGATGATCTCGGCAAATGTCCAGTCCATATCTCCCAGGTTGCCTTCGCTCACCTGCTTGCCATTCACGGAGCAGGTCATCTTAAGATTCCAGTTCTTCCCGACATGATTTTCCTTTGCAGGGATCTCGAGATGACGCAATTCATCGCAGGTGACCAGCCAGGGCCCGATCACTGTAGAGAAATCCTTACCCTTCGCCGGGCCGAGGTTCAATAACATCTCTTCCATCTGCAGTCTTCTCGCACTCATATCATTCATGATCATCAATCCGCCTATATATTCATCGGCTTCTTCAGCCTTAATGTTACGGCCATGTTTGCAAATGAGAACGGCCGCCTCCAGTTCGAAGTCGAGTTTTTCGAAATGATCCGGCATGCAGAAAATATTTCCCGGCCCCTGTATACTATGGTGATTGGTGAAATAGAAAACGGGATATTGATCAAACTCGGGTATCATATCCACCTTCCTGTTTCGCCTCGCCGCCGCCACGTGCTGGCGAAATGCATAGGCATCACGGCAACTCGTGGGTGCAGGAATAGGTGCGAGCCATTGGATCTGCCCGACCGGTACGCCCTTATTGCTGCTTCGCGTGCCCTCGCGTAACAAGAGTTCTCCCGCCTGCGCGATAGGCAGTGTGTCTTCCCAATACTGGAGAAACATATTCATCGTACCCGGAAGATCGGGATGCAGCACCTCCATATCGTACACAAGGCCATCGATCAATACGCCCAATTGCTCACGATCATTGCGGATATATGAAACCAGTTTCATTGATTGTATATTTATTAGTCTGAAGAGTGGCGAAGTTCAGGAATATCTTCATAACGTGCTGATGTTTTTGTAGATTTATCATCATCATAAATATTCACGCGATGCGGCCTGCACTCAGTATTTTTATCCTCATGCTTTTTAACGGAATGTCGCACGCTCAAAATTTACCGGATAACTTCCTCGGTGACCTGTTGAAGCAAAAGGGTTCACCGCTATTGCAGGACATACTCTCCCATCCGGAGACTTACCGCTACCAGTTAATATATACGAAGATCGACAGGGACAAGAAAAATGTGCCCCATTTCCACGACTATACGCTGCGCCTCGATAAGGACGAGTATTTCAATCCCGCCTCGAC
>Ga0193753_10000838_pt1 | contig 28616 bp, 20 predicted proteins | sample H1c2metaG_FD_144925 | JGI IMG/M metagenome (GOLD analysis project Ga0193753, IMG submission 144925) | Soil microbial communities from a riparian zone of the East river system, Colorado, United States - H1c2 | ecosystem: Environmental > Terrestrial > Soil > Riparian zone | place: USA: East...
GTACTTTTTTATTGCCCTGAAAAAAACATCATCTCCCAGTCTCCATCTGAGCATATGTAATAAATAAGCTCCTTTGTAATAGGTTAATTTGGCGCTGAATATCCGGCTTGCATTGGTTGTATCATTTACCCAAACAGATCCATTTGGCTGAGTTGTAATGTCGCGCGTAATGTTTTTAAGAATTGGGAAATAGTTTGCAGTGTCTATATTTTCATTGAAGAGAATCTGGCAATAAGTGGCAAACCCTTCATTCAGCCAGATATCCTCCCAGCTGCCGCAGGTAATTTTATCACCAAACCATTGATGGCCGGTTTCGTGTTCAAGAAGTGATATTTCAGGATTGTTAAGAAAGGTATTTGTCTGGTGTTCCATACCGCCGCCTCCGCCAATTTGGGTGAATCCATATTTTTCTTTAGCAAAGGGATAATCGCCAAAAAGCCGGCCAAACAGGGTGAGGGCATATTTGGTATAGATCCGTTGTGAATTAAAATAGGCAACATTCTCCGGATAGGCATAATCAACAAGATTCATTGTATTGCCTCCGATAGTAACGGTATCTTTTAAAACAGTATAATTGGTTACAGCTAAAGCAACAAGGTAAGAGGCAATCGGATACCGGTGTTTCCAGACACTTATTTTATTGGTATTTACAATTGATTCCTGCACCATTACCCCGTTTGAAGAAGCCTGGTACATAGCGGGATTTGTAATAACTATATCTATTGAATCAGCTTTATCATTTAACCCATTTTTGCAAGGCCACCATTCTTTGGCTCCGAAAGGTTCAGACAATGTCCATATTATAGGCGCAGCATTGTGGCTGGAAAGCACAAATGGTTTATAACTTGCAAAATTCCGGGGCACGCCATTATAATAAATAGATACCGAGTCTTTTTGACCTGTATTTAAAATGGAAGGAAACTGCAGTTGAAGGCCGTCATTGGCAATCTTTTGAAAAACGATTTGATTACCATGCCAGGTAACGCTGTCTACTGTTAATGTATCACTTAAATCAAAGACAATTTTATCGGTAGAAGAGGTAATAATAAAGTAAGAGGTTACCTTACCTTTTATAAACCGGATAGTAGGATCTATTTCCCATTCGCAGCGGTAAAAGTTAATATCAAAATTAGCGGAAGCGGTAGTGCGGGTATAATCCTGTGTTCCGGACACGCGGTTATTTTGAAAATCTGTAAAAGATTTTTTTTCTAGCTCTATAAATTTTCCAGGCGAATCGAACAATGCCGTTTGTGCGTTTGCATGAAGCGCAGTAATAAATAATAAAACAAAAATAAGGGAAAATATAAGAGTCGCTCTTTTAGTCATTTTGGCAGCGGTCAATTACAGTTTGAGATAGCATCAACCTTAGTTTTAAACGGAAAAACCTATAAAAGATTGTTTTGCCGGCTCGTTTCAGCCCACCGGATAATGTATTTTCCCAACATGTCAAATTCAAGATTTACAGTACTGCCGGGCGCTATTAATTGCAGGTTAGTATGCTGGTACGTGTAAGGTATGATGGCCACGGAAAATGTATTGGCTTTTACATCAAATGCAGTAAGGCTTATACCATTTACCGCCACAGATCCTTTTTCAATTATATAAGGTGCAAACAAGGGATCAAAACTAAAAGTAAATTGCCAGCTGCCATCTAAGTCTGTTTTCTCCGTAACAACGCCTTTGGTATCCGTGTGTCCCTGTACAAAATGCCCGTCCAGCCTGCCCGATGGTTGCAGGCAGCGCTCCAGGTTTATGATATCGCCTGTTTTCCAGTCGCCAAGGTTTGTTTTTTGAAGGGTTTCTGCAATAGCCGTTACCTGGTGTGTCCCTGTACAAAATGCCCGTCCAGCCTGCCCGATGGTTGCAGGCAGCGTTCCAGGTTAATGATATCGCCTGTTTTCCAGTCGCCAAGGTTTGTTTTTTGAAGGGTTTCTGCAATAGCTGTTACCTGGTAGTTATCGCCGGTAATGGCTTCCACGGTAAGACAAACGCCGTTATGCGCTATACTTTGGTCAATTGTAAGCTGGTCAGTAATCGGGCAGGATAGTAAGAATGTCTTATTGGTACCGCTGGCGCTTATTTCTTTTAAAGTGGCCGTTGTTTCTATTATTCCTGTAAACATAATCTGCAAAATTAAGCTGTAAAAGCATTTGGCTATTTACGATTTTCCTTTATCTTTGCCATCCCAAACACAAAAAGGGGGTATTAATTATGTTGATTATTGATTCCAAAGATTGCGAAAACATTGACAAAGCGCTTAAAAAGTATAAGAAGAAATTTGAAAAAGCGAAGATACTGGTGCAATTAAGAGAACGCCAGGCTTTTATAAAACCTTCTGTGAGACGCCGCGGAGAGATCCTGAAGGCCGTTTACAAGCTTAAAGTAAGCAGCGGACAATTAGACGATTAATAAAAAATGGGACAATATTAATAGCTGTAAAGTGAATAACTTTACGGCTATTTCATTTTATGGACAGCCCGTTTCAGCCTCATTTACAATCTTTCATCAATTACCTTGCCTTTGAAAAAAGGTATTCCCGGCATACCATCGTCTCCTATCAGAATGACCTGGAACAGTTCTTCATTTATATTGCCAGCCAGTACCAGGCTACAACGCTTACTGATATTGCAACAACATATATCCGTAGCTGGCTGGCTGAAATGAAGGGAAATAAAATAACTGCCAAAACCATCAACAGGAAAGCCTCCTCTCTGAAATCATTTTTTAAATACCATCTTAAAACAGGCAGTATTACGGTAACCCCTATGTGGTCTGTTATTACGCCAAAAATAAGCAAGCGGCTGCCTGAGTTTGTAAAAGAACAGGACATGCAAAACATGTTTCAATACCTGCCCTTTCCAGACGACTGGAAAGGTAAAACTGACAGGCTTTTATTAATGCTTTTTTACCAGACGGGGATGCGTTTGAGCGAGCAGGTAAACCTGAAAGAAAGCCAGGTAGATTATTCAAAAAAGGTGATTAAAGTACTGGGTAAAGGCAATAAAGAAAGGGTGGTACCTGTTTCGGGAGAACTGGTGGATGAAATGAAAATGTACCAGCAGGCAAAGAGAAAACAGTTGGAGAATTTTGACAACACCTATTTTTTTGTTTTGGAAAACGGTAAGAGGATTTACGCAAAATATGTTTACCTGATTGTAAAAAAATATCTTTCAGCACGAGCAGGTAAACCTGAAAGAAAGCCAGGTAGATTTTTCAAAAAAGGTGATTAAAGTACTGGGTAAAGGCAATAAAGAAAGGGTTGTACCTGTTTCGGGAGAACTGGTGGATGAAATGAAAATGTACCAGCAGGCAAAGAGAAAACAGTTGGAAAATTTTGACAATACCTATTTTTTTGTTTTGGAAAACGGTAAGAGGCTTTACGCAAAATATGTTTACCTGATTGTAAAAAAATATCTTTCAGCAATTACCACACTTAATAAGAAAAGCCCGCATATTTTAAGACACACATTTGCTACTCATTTAACCAATAACGGGGCCGATATAAATGCAATTAAAGAGCTATTGGGCCATAGCAGCCTGGCAGCTACCCAGGTATACACCCACAACAACATTGAAAAGCTGAAAGAAGCCCATAAAAAGGCACATCCCAGGGCCTAGGTCTGATGTGATGATGTCTGATGTGATGATGTCTGATGTCTGATGTCTTTTGCGTGACTATTGAGATGGGGACCGGCCGGGGGCATTAGCCTGGAATTGTAGCCTCAAGATTAGCGCTAATTAGTTACCATTAGTCTCTTAATTAGTGTCTAAATTTTATGTTGTTTTATTTGGAAAAACAGGCGCTATCAGTTAATTTCATGCTATCACCAAATAAACAGTACCATGCTTTATGTGTACCTGTTTTTTAAAAGTTCTTTAAAATATTGTTCACTGATTAAAAGCAATTACTATGAACGTTAATATCCAGACAGTTCACTTTGATGCAGATGTAAAATTAACAGAGTATGTAAGCAGGAAATTAGAAAAGCTAAACACTTTTCATGACCGGATCATTAAAGTAGAGGTGTTTCTTAAGTTAGACAATGTAGTGCACCAGATTAAAGACAAAGTTGCGGAAATCAATGTTCGCGTACCGCGTCGCCAGTTTTTTGTAAAAGCAAGTTCTAAATCATTTCAGGAATCGTTTGATGAAGCTTTCGATTCACTTGTAAACCAGATAAAGCGAAAAAAAGAAAAGCAGGCTGCTTAATTTTTTATATTCATTAGCCCCGCACTTCCCAGGTGCGGGGTTTTTTATTTTACAGGATTTTGCGTTAAAAGCAAATTTTTTGTTGCCCGTTAACCTGTACCGGCCTTCAATAATGCATTTCGGGGGTAATTCAATCATTGTTACCAGGTATTAAAAAACGCCGGAAACGCAGGTGGGACCAATCTTTGCAGCCGGGCCGGTTTTATTTCTTTTATCCTGAAAAAATTATATCAGCAAAGTTTTTGTATTTATTGAATTCCATTACCTTTGCATTCCCAAAATTTTGGGGGTAGTTCTTTATTTGTATTGTAGTAACGCCACCTTAGCTCAGCTGGTAGAGCAACTGATTTGTAATCAGTAGGTCGCAGGTTCGATTCCAGCAGGTGGCTCAAAGAAATAAACAAGCTATAAAAAACATGAAATACAGGATCTGTTTGTATTTCGGTAAATAGGTGTTTACTGGGTTTGGGCAAGTAGTCAAGTGGCCAACGACAACAGACTGTAAATCTGTTCTCTCCGGAGTTCGGTGGTTCGAATCCATCCTTGCCCACTGATTAATGTGGAAATATGAAAAATGTGAAAATGGTAGCTCTTAAAATACTGGGTGAAGGATAATTTGCACATTCATCACATTTGCACATTATCACATTTTAGAAGCGGAAGTAGCTCATTTGGTAGAGCGATAGCCTTCCAAGCTATAGGTGGCGAGTTCGAGCCTCGTCTTCCGCTCAGTACAGTACAGGATAATGAAAGAATGACGGTTGACAGGCGGCTCTCTTTGTCAGCTAACAACGGTCAACTTTGTGCATGTTGACAAGCCGTTGTAGCTCAGGGGTAGAGCACTTCCTTGGTAAGGAAGAGGTCGTGAGTTCAATTCTCATCAACGGCTCAAAGAATAACTGATTTCGGAATTTGGGGATTTTGAGATTTATTTTGCTTAACAGCTTAATGAAATCCAGGATTCCGCAATCACGAAATCCCGAAATTTGCTATAGGGATGAAATCAAAATTGTAAAAACACAACTTAAAAACCGATAACGATGTCAAAAGAGACTTTTAAAAGGGACAAACCCCACGTTAATGTTGGCACTATTGGCCACGTTGACCATGGCAAAACAACATTAACTGCAGCTATTACTGCAATCCTTGCAAAAAAGGGTATGGGTAATGTTGCTAAAAAGTACGATGAAATTGATGGTGCTCCTGAAGAAAAAGAAAGAGGTATCACCATTAATACGGCTCACGTTGAATACCAAACGGCTAACCGTCACTATGCACACGTAGACTGTCCTGGTCACGCGGATTATGTAAAAAACATGATTACCGGTGCTGCCCAGATGGATGGTGCTATTCTTGTGGTAGCAGCTACAGATGGCCCGATGCCTCAGACAAGAGAGCACATTCTTTTGGCCCGCCAGGTAGGTGTACCCCGTATGGTTGTGTTTATGAATAAAGTTGACCTGGTAGATGATCCTGAATTAATCGAATTGGTTGAAATGGAAATCCGTGAGCTGTTGACCAAAAACGGTTTTGATGGTGACAATACCCCTATCATAAAAGGTTCTGCAACCGGTGCCCTGGCAGGAGATGCCAAATGGGTGGGTGCTATTGATGAATTGATGGATGCTGTTGACAGCTATATTCCATTGCCTCCCCGCCCGGTAGATTTACCGTTCCTGATGAGTGTGGAAGACGTATTCTCTATTACAGGCCGTGGTACAGTTGCCACTGGTCGTATTGAGAGAGGCCGTATTAAAGTAGGTGAGGGTATTGAAATTGTAGGTTTGATGGAAAAACCACTTACTTCTACCGTTACAGGTGTGGAAATGTTCCGCAAATTGCTTGATGAAGGTGAAGCTGGTGATAATGCAGGGCTGTTATTACGTGGTATTGAAAAAACACAGGTTCGCCGTGGCATGGTATTGTGCAAACCAGGTTCCATTACGCCTCATACAGATTTCAAAGGAGAGGTTTACGTGTTAAGCAAAGAAGAAGGCGGCCGTCATACGCCTTTCTTCCAGAAATACCGTCCCCAGTTCTATTTCCGTACTACAGATGTTACTGGCGAAGTAACTTTACCTGAAGGAACTGAAATGGTAATGCCTGGTGATAATACATCACTTTCTGTTACGCTTATTCAGCCAATTGCCATGGAAAAAGGGCTGAAATTTGCGATTCGTGAAGGTGGACGTACCGTAGGCGCTGGCCAGGTAACCGAGATCATTAAATAAAATGCAGTACTGAGTATTTAGTACTTAGTATTGAGACATAGAATTGTATTTATATCTTTACAAGGTACTTGGGCTCAGGTCTAAGTACTTTGTACTTTATACAGTATTTAGTATTAAGTACTTAGTACTCAGACTTTGCAGCGGTGGTAACCGTGGGTCTTACTACTAAATACTGCATACTAAGTACCAATTACGGGCATGGTGCAACGGTAGCATACGGGTCTCCAAAACCTTTGATCTGGGTTCGAATCCTAGTGCCCGTGCAGATTTAGTTTATTGGTTTATTAGTTGACTGGTTATTGGTAAACCGGAACCGGCCAACTAATAAACTGATCAACCAATCAACTAAATTGTCACATTTATCACATTTAGACAATATTAAAGATGAACAAAGTTTCAGCTTATTTCAGCGAGTCATACAAGGAACTGGTAGAGAAAGTTACCTGGCCTACCTGGGTACAGTTGCAACAGTCTACCCTGATTGTTTTGGTGGCAACACTTATCATAACCCTGGTAGTGGGTGTTATGGATTTTGCCTCCAGTTCAGTTTTAAAACTTGTTTACTCCTTATTTAAATCGTAATGGAAAATCAGACTCAACAACAGGAAACCAAATGGTTTGTACTGCGCGTAGTAAGTGGTAAAGAACGCAAGGTAAAAGAATACCTCGACAAAGAAATTTCGCGTGGTGGATGGACTGATATTGTAAAACAGGTTTTTTTGCCTGTTGAGAAAGTATACAAGGTACAGAATGGCAAGAAAGTGATGCGTGAACGTAATTACTACCCTGGCTATGTTATGATTGAAATTTCTGAAGGTAAATTAAGTGATGATTTACGGGATACCATTAAAAATACAAATAGTGTCATCCATTTTCTTGGTAAAGAAAACCCCATTGCCCTGCGTAAAGCTGAGGTAAATAAGATGCTGGGTAAAATGGATGAAATGGCTGAAGCAGGCGGGGTTAGTATGAGCGAACCATTTATTGTTGGTGAAACCATCAAAATTATTGAAGGCCCTTTTAATGATTTCAACGGTATCATCGAAGAAGTAAATGATGAAAAGAAAAAATTAAAGGTTACAGTTAAGATATTTGGCCGTTCTACTCCGGTAGAACTTAACTATATGCAGGTAGAAAAAATAAATTAAACACGCTTACTTTTCCCGGGTAATACCATATTACCCGGATACTGTCACAGCATCATTTGCCAGGTTTGCCGGCAATTCTGCGGGTACATTAAAAAATAATCGTTTTTCTGTATTGGATAATTGATTAATTTAGCCTAAACCGTAGAATTCTATATCCCTTCCTAAAAATCTCCCCAGTATCAAAGCAGGTAACCCCTAAATCAAAATTGATACTTATGAGAATTGCTCATTTGATCATTACTTATACAAGCCCATCACAAACAGAACGGATGATTCGCAGGATGCAGCATCCCGGCTTTGACTTCTATATTCATGTTGATAAAAAAATGGATATTTCATCCCATCATTTTCTTGCAAAAATTCCAAATGTTTACCTGATAAAAGATCGTGTAAATGTCGTATGGGCAGGCTATAACACGATAGAAGCAACTTTACGGTCTGTCAAAGAAATTTTTAATACCGGAAAGGATTACGAGTATGTTCACCTGATGAGCGGCCAGGATTATCCCATAAAATCTGCCCGGGATATTAATGATTTCTTTGTTGCCAATAATGGTAAAGAGTTTCTGCAATTTGAACACTTTGATGAATGGGCAGCTGAGTCTTATCCAAGAATAAGAGAATACCACCTTACTAATTATGATTTCCCCGGACGGTATTATTTTCAGTGGATGATGAATAAGATGTTGCCGGTCCGTAAATCGCCCTTACCCATGGAATACTATGGATCTTCCATGTTCTGGGCTTTAACCAGCAGTTGTCTCCGGTACATAATTGAATTAATTGAAAAGAACGCCCGGTTCAGGCGTTTCATGCGCTTTACCTGGGGCTCTGATGAGTTTATGTTTCAAACACTGGTGCTCAATTCTTCTTTTAAAAATAATGTTGTCAATGATAACCTGCTTTTTCTTGACCGTGACAAAGGTGCATCCCATCCTAACATATTGACTCATAGTCATTTAAACAAAATCATGGATTCGGAAAAATTATTTGCAAGAAAGTTTGACCTGGGCATGGATGGCATTATCATGGATAATATTGACAGGTATTTAAATGGCGACCTTCTGAAGTTTGAACCGGCGGCTGCCAAACGCCCGATGAGCGTACAATAAACCTTATTAAAATATTGGCTGCTAAAAATATTTTCTTACTTTTGCAGTCCCAAAAATAGTTCTTTCAGAAAATGAATTTGGGAGTCCTGATTATTATCGGGACGCTAACACCAAAATATAAAAACATGGCAAAAGAAATTTCAGGTTATGTAAAATTGCAGTGCAAAGGCGGACAAGCCAATCCTGCACCACCAATCGGTCCTGCCCTTGGTTCAAAGGGAGTAAATATTATGGAGTTCTGCAAACAGTTTAATGCAAGAACCCAGGACAGGATGGGAAAAGTACTTCCGGTATTAATTACCGTTTATTCCGACAAAAGTTTTGAGTTTGTTATCAAAACACCTCCAGCAGCTGTTCAACTGATGGAAGCAGCAAAAATTCAAAGTGGTTCCAAAGAGCCCAACCGCAACAAAGTAGGTAAGGTTACCTGGTCCAGCGTTGAAGCAATTGCCAAAGATAAAATGGCAGATTTAAATTGCTTTACCGTGGAAAGCGCTATGCGTATGGTAGCAGGTACAGCCCGCAGCATGGGTTTAACTGTTGATGGTAAAGCCCCCTGGGAAAATTAATCTTTTACACTTAAAATTTTTGAGCTATGGCTATCAGTAAGAAAAGGAAAATTGCGAATGCAAAAATAGATTCCAATAAAGCATATTCATTAAAAGAAGCTTCTACCCTGGTAAAAGATGTAAATATTACCAAGTTTGATGCTTCCGTTGATTTACATATTCGCCTGGGCGTTGATCCTAAAAAAGCAGACCAGGCAGTAAGGGGTACGGTAACGCTTCCTCACGGAACCGGTAAGACGAAAAGAGTACTGGTATTATGTACACCTGATAAAGAAGCAGAAGCAAGAGCGGCAGGTGCTGATTTTGTAGGTCTGGAAGAATTTATTACAAAAATTGAAGGTGGCTGGGTAGATGTAGATGTAATTGTAGCAACGCCTTCAGTAATGCCAAAAATTGGTCGTTTGGGTAAGGTGCTGGGTCCGCGTAACCTGATGCCGAATCCTAAAACCGGAACTGTTACAAACAATGTTGCAGAAGCGGTAAATGAAGTAAAGGGTGGTAAAATTGCGTTTAAAGTAGATAAAGCAGGTATTATACATGCTTCTATCGGGCGCGTAAGTTTCGGACCAGAAAAAATTGCAGAAAACAGCCTGGAATTAATTAATGCGATTATTAAGTTAAAGCCATCTTCTGCAAAAGGTATTTATGTGCGTGGCGTAAGTTTAGCCAGCAGCATGAGCCCTGGTATTGCAGTTGATACCAAAACCTTTGTACATTAATTCTTTACCAATCTTCTGCGCCCGCTCCTGGCGGGATGCCGGAATAAAAAAAATGTTATGACTAAAGAACAAAAAAATGAAGTTATAGAAGTACTGAAGGGTAAATTTTCCCAGTACTCTAATTTTTATATTACAGATACAGAAGCACTTTCTGTAGCGCAGATAGGCACTTTGCGCCGTGCATGTTTTGATAAAAACGTGGAAATGAAAGTGGCTAAGAATACCCTTATTAAAAAAGCATTGGAATCACTTGATGGTGAACGTTATACAGGTGTTTACGAATCACTGCATAAAGTAACAGCGCTTTTGTTTTCAGAAAATCCAAAAGAACCGGCACTGATCATCAGTTCTTTCCGCAAAAAAAGCAATGGCGCCAAGCCTGAGCTGAAAGCTGCTTTTATCAATGGGGATGTGTATACAGGAGATAGCAGCCTGGTTGCTTTAGCTAAAATCAAAACCAAGAATGAATTGATTGGTGAAGTGATTGGCTTACTGCAATCGCCCGCCAAACGTGTACTGGCTGCATTGTTGCATCATCATGAAAAACAGGCTGCAGGTGTTACTGAAGCTGCTGCTCCTGCTGAATAAACAAATAAACGTTTTTAAATAAATGATAACCTGGCCGGATGGTTTATAGCAAAGGCAGTGAAACAATTTTTTTAAACTCTCCTCCGGAGTCTTACAAATAAAATAAGACAGTGAAGGCGGAAAAAATTCTAATCAAATGGCAGACGTAAAAGCATTAGCAGAACAATTAGTAGGTCTTACTGTAAAAGATGTACAGGAACTGGCCGATTTTCTGAAAACTGAATATGGTATTGAACCAGCAGCAGCAACAATGGCAGCAGCAGGCCCTGGTGATGGCGCAGCAGCAGTTGTTGAAGAAAAAACTGCTTTCAATGTAATATTGAAGAGTGGCGGTCCTTCCAAGCTGAATGTAGTTAAGATTGTAAAGGAATTAACTGGTTTGGGCTTGAAAGAAGCAAAAGAATTGGTAGATAGTGCGCCTAAAGCTATTAAAGAAGGCGTTTCTAAAACAGAAGCAGAAGAACTGAAGAATAAATTGACTGAAGCAGGTGCTGACGTTGAAATTCAGTAAGCATACTTTATTATTTGAGACCCCGGTTAACAATTAACCGGGGTTTTTTATGGGTTTGTGGTTCCTTTTTTGCATATTATTTCCTGGCCTGCACAAAGAATGGTATAAAAAGGGGCGGAATATGAGAGTGAGGCAAGGCTATCAGGGCTTATCGTTATTTTAACATTTTTTTAATATTTCTCCCAGAAGCAAGGGGAAAAGATAATTACCCTACGCTGCTTTTGTAAAGATGTTTTACGTACATTTGCAATCCATTTGTACAAAAGTGGTTAGCCCGGGTATCTAAATCAATGGCCATTTCTATACGTAATTTTAGGTAATACACTGAGAACTATTTAGTTCTACGGTATCTTTTTGTCTACAGGCGAATCATAATATTTGAACAATTTAAAACAGGTTTTAAATAATATGTCTTCAACAAAATTGCAAAGCAGGATTAACTTTGGGAAGATTAAAAACTTAGCTGAAGCCCCTGACTTACTCGAAGTTCAGATTCAATCTTTTAAAGAGTATTTTCAACTTGAAACTACCCCCGACAAACGTAATATCGAAGGGCTATTTAAGGTGTTTAAGGAAAATTTTCCTATCACCGATACCCGCAATATTTTCGTACTGGAGTTTCTTGACTACTTCATAGATCCACCACGTTATACCATTGAAGAGTGTATGGAACGTGGTTTAACCTATGCGGTTCCCCTGAAAGCCAAACTTCGTTTGAGCTGTAATGATGAGGAGCACGTAGATTTCCAGACAATTGTACAGGACGTGTTTCTTGGCAATATACCTTACATGACACCCCGCGGTACCTTTGTTATCAATGGTGCGGAGCGTGTGGTGGTTAGCCAGTTGCACCGTTCACCCGGTGTATTCTTCGGTCAGTCCATTCACCCCAATGGTACCAAGATCTATTCTGCAAGGGTAATTCCTTTCAAAGGTGCCTGGATGGAATTTGCTACAGACATTAATAATGTCATGTATGCATACATCGATCGGAAGAAAAAATTCCCCGTTACTACCTTATTACGTTCTATCGGATATGAAACAGACAAGGACATTCTTGAATTGTTTGGTATGGCCGATGAAGTAAAGACTGATAAAAAATCACTGGAAAAACATATTGGTAAAAAATTGGCTGCCCGTGTATTAAGAACATGGGTAGAGGATTTTGTGGATGAAGATACAGGTGAAGTGGTTTCTATTGAGCGTAATGAAATCGTTATGGAACGCGATACCATTCTTGATGAAGAAGGTATTGAGACCATCAGCGAAATGGATGTGAAAAGTGTTTTCCTTCAGAAAGAAGACGTGGGTGGCGATTACGCAATTATCTACAATACATTAAATAAGGATACGTCTAACAGCGAACTGGAAGCGGTTCAGCACATTTACCGCCAGTTGCGTGGTGCTGATGCCCCTGATAATGAAACTGCACGTGGTATCATTGATAAATTATTCTTTAGTGACAAGCGTTATGATCTCGGAGAAGTTGGTCGATATAAAATAAACCGCAAGCTGGGACTGAATCAGCCACTTGATCACAAGACGCTGACCAAGGAGGATATGATCGAGATTATTAAATACCTGGTGCGGCTTACCAATGCCAAAGCAGATATTGATGATATTGATCACCTGAGCAACCGTCGTGTACGTACCGTGGGCGAACAATTATATGCACAGTTTGGTGTTGGTCTTGCACGTATGGCAAGAACCATCCGCGAAAGAATGAACGTTCGCGACAACGAGGTATTTACGCCCGTTGATTTGATTAATGCAAGGACCCTTTCTTCTGTAATCAATTCATTCTTTGGTACATCCCAGTTATCACAGTTCCTTGACCAGACAAATCCGCTAAGCGAAATAACACACAAACGCCGTATATCAGCGCTCGGGCCAGGTGGTCTTAGCCGTGAGCGTGCAGGTTTTGAGGTGCGTGACGTGCATTATTCTCATTATGGCCGTCTTTGTACCATTGAAACACCGGAAGGGCCAAATATTGGTTTGATCTCTACTTTGTGTGTGCATGCCAAGATCAACGAAATGGGTTTTATAGAAACACCCTATCGTAAAGTAGTGAACGGAAAGGTAAACATGAAGGAATTGGAATTCCTGAGTGCAGAAGAAGAAGATTCAGCTAAAATTGCCCAGGCAAATACGCCTTTGGATGATAAGGGACATTTTGCTGAACAAAAAATCGTTTCACGCCAGACAGGTGACTTCCCGATTCTTGAAAGAGAAGAAGTGGAATTCATGGATGTGGCGCCTAACCAGATTGTTGGTTTGAGTGCTTCGTTGATTCCATTCCTTGAACATGATGATGCCAACCGTGCATTGATGGGTTCAAACATGCAACGCCAGGCGGTGCCGCTTATTCGCCCGCAGGTGCCTATTGTTGGTACCGGTCTGGAAGCAAAAGCAGCACGCGATGCAAGGGTTCAGATTCTTGCTGATGGTGAAGGCCAGGTTGAATACGTGGATGGTAACGAAATACATGTTCGTTATGACAGGAATGATACTGACCGTTTGGTAAGCTTTGAAGAAGATTTGAAGATATATAACCTGACCAAGTTCATCAAAACCAACCAGGAAACTTCTATCTCTCAGAAACCAGCTGTGAAGAAAGGACAACGTGTAAAGAAAGATGATTTCTTAAGTGAAGGATACGCTGTAAAAGACAGTGAACTGGCATTGGGCCGTAACCTGAAAGTAGCATTCATGCCATGGAAGGGTTACAATTTTGAAGATGCGATTGTAATCAGTGAGAAAGTGGTGAGTGAAGATTTGTTTACGTCTATCCATATTTCTGAATATGAACTGGAAGTTCGTGATACTAAATTAGGAGAAGAAGAACTTACACCGGATATACCAAACGTATCAGAAGAAGCTACCAAAGATTTGGATGAGAATGGTATTATTCGCATCGGCGCTACCGTTAAAGAAGGAGATATCATCATTGGAAAGATTACGCCAAAAGGTGAGAGTGATCCTACACCGGAAGAAAAACTGTTACGGGCAATTTTTGGCGATAAAGCCGGCGATGCAAAAGATGCTTCACTGAAAGCACCGAATGGTGTGGAAGGTGTGGTAATCAATAAAAAATTATTCCAGCGTGCCAAGAAAGATAAGAATGCCAAGGTTCGTGAAAAAGCACAACTGGAAAAATTAGAAAAAGTACACGAAAAGAATACGGAAGATTTAAAAGAATTGTTGCTGAATAAATTACAGACCTTGCTGAAAGAGTACAGCTCTGCAGGGGTAAGCAATAATTTTGGTGAGATGCAGATTGGTAAAGGTGCAAGGTTCAATGCAAAAAACCTGGCTTCTATTGATTACCTGAACGTAAACCCTTTGGGTTGGACAGGTGATGCAACTACAGATGAACTCATCAACGTATTGCTGCACAATTACAGCATCAAGTACAACGAAGAACTGGGAAGGTATAAAAGAGAAAAATTCAACATCTCTATTGGTGATGAATTACCAGCTGGTGTATTGAAACTGGCGAAGGTTTACCTGGCCGTTAAGCGTAAACTGAAAGTGGGAGATAAGATGGCGGGCCGTCATGGTAATAAAGGTATTGTAGCCAAGATTGTACGTGCAGAAGACATGCCTTTCCTGGAAGACGGAACACCGGTTGATATTGTATTGAATCCATTGGGCGTACCCAGTCGTATGAACCTTGGCCAGATATATGAAACCATTTTGGGATGGGCGGGTGAAAAGCTTAAAGTGAAATTTGCAACCCCCATTTTTGATGGTGCTTCTACAGATGAAATTGCTAATTATTGCAACGAAGCAGGTATTCCATTAAACGGCCATACTTATTTGTATGATGGTGAAACGGGCGACCGCTTCCACCAGAAAGCAACGGTGGGTATCATTTATATCATCAAATTGCACCATATGGTGGATGATAAAATGCATGCCCGTTCTATCGGACCATACAGTCTTATTACGCAACAGCCCTTGGGTGGTAAAGCCCAGTTTGGTGGTCAGCGTTTTGGGGAAATGGAGGTTTGGGCACTGGAAGCCTATGGTGCATCCAACATTTTGCAGGAATTACTGACGCTGAAATCTGATGATATCATCGGACGTGCTAAAACATACGAAGCAATTGTGAAGGGCGAAAATATCCCAAGGCCGGGTGTTCCTGAATCATTCAATGTATTGGTTCATGAATTAAGGGGTTTGGGATTGGATCTTAAGTTTGAGTAAGAAGCTGTTAGCTATTAGCTTTTAGCTATTAGCAAAAGCGGAAAACAAAGTTCTAAAAAATATTGAATATCATTTGAATCAACGCAAAAGGCTAATAGCTAAAAGCTAACGGCTAACAGCTGAAATTCAAAAGCTAAAAGCTAAAAATATATGGCTATCAGAAAAGATAACAATCGTCAGAGAGCGACTTTTACTTTTTCTAAAATCACCATTGGTCTTGCTTCCCCGGATAGTATCCTGGAAAGAAGTTTTGGTGAAGTATTGAAGCCCGAAACCATTAATTACCGTACCTACAAACCAGAACGTGATGGTTTGTTCTGCGAGCGGATTTTTGGACCGGTAAAAGATTACGAATGCGCTTGTGGTAAGTACAAACGTATCCGTTATAAGGGTATTGTGTGCGACCGCTGCGGTGTAGAAGTAACCGAGAAGAAAGTGCGCAGGGAAAGAATGGGCCACATTAAACTGGTAGTACCGGTTGTACACATCTGGTACTTTAAGAGTTTGCCCAATAAAATTGGTTACCTGCTGGGAGTTAGTTCTAAAAAACTGGAAACAATTGTTTATTACGAACGCTATGTGGTCATCCAGGGTGGTGTTAAAGAAAGCCTTAACACAGGCGATCTTTTAACTGAAGAAGAATACCTGGAAATTTTGGATACACTTCCAAAAGATAACCAGTACCTGCCCGATGATGACCCACTGAAATTCATCGCCAAAATGGGCGCTGAGGCAGTGCATGATTTGTTGCAGCGCATCGATCTTGACAGCCTGAGTGCGCATTTGCGTCATGCAGCCGCCAATGAAACTTCCCAGCAACGTAAAGCAGATGCACTAAAGCGTTTGAGCGTAGTAGAAGCTTTCCGCGATGCCAATTCAAGAATTACCAACCGTCCTGAATGGATGGTAATGCAGTATATCCCTGTTATACCACCCGAGCTTCGTCCATTGGTTCCATTGGATGGTGGCCGTTTTGCGTCTTCTGATTTGAATGACTTATATCGCCGTGTAATTATCCGTAACAACCGTTTGAAACGCCTGTTAGAGATCAAAGCACCCGAAGTAATCTTACGTAATGAAAAACGTATGCTGCAGGAAGCGATAGACAGCTTGTTTGATAACTCACGTAAATCCAATGCCGTAAAAGCAGAAGGTGGACGTGCATTGAAATCATTGAGCGATGTACTGAAAGGTAAACAAGGACGTTTCCGTCAGAACCTGCTGGGTAAACGTGTTGACTATTCTGGTCGTTCTGTTATTGTGGTAGGGCCTGAACTGAAATTACATGAGTGTGGTTTGCCAAAAGATATGGCGGCAGAATTGTTTAAGCCATTTATTATCCGCAAACTGATTGAACGCGGTATTGTAAAAACAGTTAAGAGCGCAAGAAAATTAGTAGATAAAAAAGAAGCCATTGTTTGGGATATTCTTGAAAATATTCTGAAAGGGCACCCGGTAATGTTAAACCGTGCCCCAACGCTGCACCGTTTGTCTATCCAGGCTTTTCAGCCAAAACTGGTAGAAGGTAAGGCAATACAGTTACATCCATTGGTATGTTCTGCGTTCAACGCCGACTTTGATGGTGACCAGATGGCGGTACACGTACCATTGAGCAATGCTGCAGTGCTGGAAGCACAGTTATTAATGTTGTCTTCTCATAACATTTTAAACCCGCAGAATGGTACACCCATTACCCTTCCTTCACAGGACATGGTATTGGGATTGTATTATATCAGCAAGGGTAAGAAATCAACTGAAGCAGAAAAGGTGCGTGGCGAAGGCATGACATTCTACAGTGCTGATGAAGTTATCATTGCACACAATGAAAAACGTGTTGATCTGCATGCATGGATTAAAGTAAAGACCAATGTGCGTGAAGATGGCGAACTAAAAAAGAAAATTATTGAAACCACGGTAGGCCGTGTAATATTTAACCAGGCTGTTCCCAAAGAAGTAGGGTTTGTAAATGCATTGCTTACAAAAAAATCTTTGCGCGAAATCATTGGAGACATTACACACATAACCAATGTACCAAAGACCGCTAAGTTTTTGGATGATATCAAACAAATAGGATTCCGTACGGCGTTCCAGGGTGGTTTATCATTTAGCGTAAACGATCTTATTATACCTGATACAAAAGAGGAATTGCTGGCAAATGCAAAAGTGGAAGTGGATGAAGTGTGGGAAAACTATAACATGGGGCTTATTACAAACAATGAACGTTACAACCAGATTGTAGATATCTGGAGCCGTGTGGATACACGCATCACGGAAATGCTTATACGCGAACTGGCCAATGACAAACAGGGGTTCAATTCTGTTTACATGATGCTGGATAGCGGTGCCCGCGGATCCAAGCAACAGATTAAACAGCTTGCCGGTATAAGGGGTCTGATGGCTAAACCAAGAAAAAGCGGCAGTACCGGAAGTGAGATCATTGAGAATCCTATTCTTTCCAACTTTAAAGGCGGATTGAATGTATTGGATTACTTCATTTCTACCCACGGCGCCCGTAAAGGTCTTGCAGATACGGCGCTGAAAACTGCCGATGCCGGTTACTTAACCCGCCGTTTGGTTGACGTGGCACAGGATGTTGTAATTACTGAAGAAGATTGCGGCACATTGCGTGGTATTGCTACTACCGCATTAAAAGATAATGAGGATATTGTTGAACCACTGGTAGACAGAATCGTAGGGCGTACTTCGCTCCACAATGTACATCACCCGTTAACAGATGCATTGCTGGTAAGTGCAGGAGAACAGATTACAGATGCTATTGGCGTTGCTATTGAAGAAGCAGGTGTTGAGACCATTGAAATACGTTCTGTACTTACATGTGAAAGTAAAAGGGGTGTTTGCGTAAGATGTTATGGTAAAAACCTTGCTACCGGTTACACCGCGCAGAGAGGGGATGCTGTAGGTATCATCGCTGCGCAATCAATTGGTGAGCCGGGTACACAGTTAACATTACGTACTTTCCACGTGGGTGGTGTGGCAGGTTCTGCTTCTGTAGAATCTTCTTTATTCGCCAAATTTGACGGCACCATCCAGTTTGATGGGTTACGTACCGTTACTACAGAAAATGCTGAAGGTGAAAAAGTACAGATAGTTATTGGACGTACTGGTGAAGTAAGAATAACCGATGTAAAGAATGATCGTCTTTTAATTACCAATAACGTTCCTTATGGCGCAACGCTTGCAGTAAAAGATGGCCAGAAAGTGACCAAGGGCGAGATTATCTGTACATGGGATCCTTATAACAATGTGGTAATATCAGAAATTACGGGTGTTCTTAAGTTTGAACATGTTATTGAAGGTATTACTTACCGCGATGAAGCAGATGAGCAGACAGGTCACCGTGAAAAAGTGGTAATAGAATCAAAAGATAAAACCAAGATACCTTCCATACTGGTAGAAGGTAAAGAAATAAAATCTTACAACTTACCGGTGGGAAGTCATATCGTAATGGAAGGTGGAGATGATGTAAAAGCAGGACAGGTAATTGTGAAGATTCCGCGTGTACTGGGTAAATTAAGAGATATTACAGGAGGTTTGCCACGTGTAACAGAATTGTTTGAAGCACGTAACCCGGCTAACCCTGCTATTGTTTCTGAAATTGATGGTGTAATTGCTTTTGGCGCTATCAAACGTGGTAACCGCGAAATTGTAATTGAGGCAAAAGATGGTGTGGTTAAGAAATACCTGGTACCGCTGACACGCCAGATTCTTGCACAGGATGGTGACTTCGTAAAGGCAGGTACATCATTGAGCGATGGCCAGACAGCACCGGGCGATATCCTGGCTATTAAAGGACCATTTGCTGTTCAGGAATATGTAGTAAATGAAATCCAGGAAGTTTACCGTTTACAGGGTGTGCGTATCAATGACAAGCATATTGAAGTAATTGTAAGGCAGATGATGAAGAAGCTTGAAATTGTTGACCCGGGTGATACAAGGTTCCTGGAAGAAGACACGGTTGACAAACTGGAGTTCCTGGAAGAAAATGATTACACATTTGATAAGAAAGTTGTTACCGAGGCCGGCGACAGTACCAAGCTGAAAGCTGGTCAGATAGTTACACTGCGTGAAGTGAGAGAAGAGAATTCTATTCTTCGCAGGTCGGATAAGAAACTGGTTGAATACCGTGATGCCAAACCTGCTACTTCCCAGCCTTTGTTACTGGGTATCACAAAAGCATCTTTGGGAACACAAAGCTGGATATCAGCTGCATCGTTCCAGGAAACAACCAAGGTGCTGAGCTCTGCGGCCATACAGGGAAAAACAGATGAGATGCTTGGTCTTAAAGAGAATGTAATCACAGGGCACCCGATACCTGCGGGTACTGGTTTGCGTGAGTTTGAGAACATGATTGTAGGCAGCAAGGAAGAATATGAACTGCTGCAGACAACCAAAGAGGCCATGAATTTTGATGATGAAGAATAAGCATAGCGGGCTTTATTAATCAATAAAATATAATAATCAGGAAGGGTAAAAACCTTCCTGCTTTTTTTTGTTATTATATGAATTCCAGGACTGTATTTTTTAACACTTTTCTTTTTTACAAAGAGTCTACCTTGCCTTAAAACGCCTGACACATGAAGCAACTTTCACTCACATTAAGTATCATAGCAATTGGGCTTTCCGGTGTATTGCTTTTTCTGCATTTAAAAGGAAATGAGCCGGTAAAGCAGGTTGCTACTGCGGCAGTTCCTGGTAATGGAGCCAATACCAATAGCGGCGCCGGTTTCAGGATCGCTTATTTTGAACTTGATTCTTTGCAGAATAATTACCAGTATTTTAAGGATGCTTTAAGTACCTTGAAAACAAAGGAAGAAGCAATGAACAATGAGCTGGCTTCCCTTGAAAAATCTTACCAGAAAAAAATTGGGGAATGGCAGCAAAAAGGAAATAATATGTCGCAGGCCGAAGCGGAAGCGGCCAACCGTGAATACCAGCAGATGCAGCAGAATTTTCAGGCCCGCAAACAGCAACTGGATCAGAATATTAATGACCAGATGAATGAAACCCGTAAAAAAATAAGGGAGCGGCTGGAAGCTTATCTTAAAGAATACAATAAGGATAAAAACTATTCCTATATATTTTCAGATTTCCCCGAGGGTATTTTTTATAAGGATACGGTATATAATATTACCAACGATTTGATAAAGGGCTTAAACGAATCGTACAAGAAAAAAAATTAACCAGTTATTGTTTCCCGAAAGAAGCAAAGTTTATAAGAGGCAGGTCCGTACGGGACTTGCCTCTTTGCTTTTCTGGCCGTCTTACGTGAAACAACCTGAAAGGGTATTATTTACCTAGAGATTTCCTTATCTTCAGGATTCATACAATTTATAAAAATGACAGAACAAAGCCCTTCTTTCAAGCCTTCTCTTGGGTTACTGGATGCAACCATGGTAGTAGCCGGTTCCATGATTGGCTCTGGTATTTTTATTGTAAGTGCTGACATTACACGCAATGTAGGCAGCGCCGGCTGGCTGATTTTTGTATGGCTGATTACAGGGTTTATGACAATTACAGCTGCCATGAGCTATGGTGAACTGAGCGGAATGTTTCCTAAAGCAGGCGGACAATATGTATACCTGCGGGAAGCATTTAATCCGTTAACCGGTTTTCTTTATGGCTGGAGTTTTTTTGCTGTGATTCAAACCGGAACGATTGCTGCAGTAGGCGTTGCGTTTTCTAAATTTGCTGCTTATCTTATACCTGCTTTGAGTGAAGATAATAAATTGATTAAATTTCAAACCGGGTTGGATGAATGCGGTGCAACAACCTATTTTTCTATCAGTGCCGCACAGACAGCAGCGATAGTATTGATTGCTTTTCTTACCTATACAAATACAAAAGGCGTTAAAGGAGGTAAATGGATTCAGAATATTTTTACCAGTACCAAACTGGTTTCTTTGTTTGGATTGATACTTGCCGGTTTCATCATGTTCAGGCCGGAAGTATGGCATGCCAACTGGTCAAACGCATGGGTCGCCACCAAAGAATCTTTAAAGGAAGCCTGTAATCCGGCGGCCGGTTTTAATATAACATCTATAGCGGGCCCGGCCTTATTAGGTGGAATAGCCGCTGCTATGGTAGGTTCTGTATTCAGCAGCGATGCCTGGAACAATGTAACTTTTATAGCAGCTGAGATTAAAAACCCCAAAAGAAATATCGGGTTAAGTTTATTTTTAGGAACGCTGATAGTTACTATTATTTATGTTTCTACAAACCTGATGTATTTAAGTGTATTACCGCTGGATACACTCGCCCACGTAGAAAAAGATCGTGTAGCAGTGGCTGCATCCAATGTTATTTTTGGAAATGCCGGGACCTATGTTATAGCAATAATGATTATGATTTCTACTTTTGGTTGTAACAACGGATTAATTTTAGCAGGCGCCAGGGTATATTATACAATGGCAAAGGATGGTTTATTTTTCAAAAAAGCAGGAACCCTCAATAAACATGCAGTTCCACAATGGGCTTTATGGGCACAGGCGGCGGTGGCATGTTTGCTTTGTTTAAGTGGTAAATATGGAGATTTGCTTGACATGGTATCATTTATTGTAGTAATATTTTATGTGCTTACCATTACAGGTATATTCATTTTACGAAAAAAACAACCCGGTACGCCCCGTCCTTATAAAGCTTTTGGTTACCCGGTACTGCCGCTGTTGTATATTCTTATGGGATTGGCTTTTTGTATTTTGCTTATAATATATAAACCAAAATTTACATGGCCGGGATTGATAATTACCTTGCTGGGCGTTCCCTTGTATTATATAGCGGTAAGAAACCGCAAAAACAGCAGGCTTGCTGAATAGACGGGTTTAAAAATATTACCGCCGCTGTTGGGAATTATTCTGTACAACAAACTCGTCGCCGGAAGGAAGTCAAGTTTTGATCCCCCAGCGATCAAAACCCCCGGAGATCAAAACTTGACTTCCTTTTTTCGCCAGACCGCAATTGCTGGATTCACCAATAGCAAAAGATGAATCATGGTTGCAGTACTACAGAGATAAAAGTCTTTTATATGGATTTCGATAAACTCTTTCAAAATTTTTCAAATTGTAAGGTGGGTGTTATTGGCGATGTGATGCTTGACACTTACTGGTGGGGGCATGTAGAACGCATTTCACCAGAGGCGCCGGTGCCCGTGGTTTTGCTGGATAAACGCGAACTGCGTATTGGAGGCGCGGGAAATGTAGCATTGAACCTTGTTTCACTGGGCGCCGTTACCAGTATTTTTTCTGTAATAGGAGAAGATGAAGCAGGTAAATCATTGAATGGCCTTATGACGGAACAAGGAATTGATACTTCCCGGATCATTTACAGCAATACAAGGAAAACAACCGATAAGACACGCATCATCAGCCGGAACCAGCAAATGATGCGTCTTGATGCGGAAACAACCGCTGAACTGACAGCCACTGCGGAAGATGCATTGATTGGCCGGGTAAAAGATTATATCGTTACAGAAAAACCTGCGGTTATTATTTTTGAAGATTACAATAAAGGCGTACTGACAGCGCGTGTAATTACAGAAGTAATAACAATTTGCCGGCAACACCATGTTATAACAGCTGTTGATCCGAAACGGAGAAACTTCTTTTCTTATAAGCGTGTAAATATTTTTAAACCCAATCTTAAAGAAGTAAAAGATGGGTTGAATTTACTGGTTGATGAAATAGATATTTCTTCTCTTACAAACATACACCAGTTGCTGAATGATCAGCTTGACCACGATATATCATTTATTACTTTGTCGGAGAAAGGGGTATTCTTCCAGGATGATAAAACTGCTGGTATCCTGCCTTCTCACCTGCGGCGCATTGCTGATGTTTCCGGGGCGGGCGATACCGTAATAGCGGTAGCGGCATTGTTGTATGCAACTACAAATGATGTAAAATTGATGGCAGAAGTGGCAAATATTGCGGGGGGGCTGGTATGTGAGGAAGTAGGAACAGCTGCCATCAATAAAGAAAAGCTCCTGCAGGAATGCAGGCTGCTGCTCAGTTGAAAACAGCTATTAGCCGTTAGCTATTAGCTGTGAGCCTTGCAACCAGTCAACTAATTAACCAATCAACTATTTGGCTATTTTTGAGTCTTTAAAAATATCTTCCAGGCTATGTCAAAGTTTACATTGGTTATTCATGGTGGTGCAGGTACTATCCTTAAAGCAGATATGACGCCTGACCTGGAAACTGCTTATACAACAGGTTTGCATGCTGCGCTGCATGCTGGTTTTGCAGTACTGGAAGAAGGAGGTTCAGCTATCAACGCGGTAAAAGCAACCCTGGTTATTCTTGAAGACAATGTGCTTTTTAATGCCGGCAGGGGTTCTGTATTTACAAAAAAAGGGTTGCAGGAAATGGATGCTGCCATTATGGATGGAAAAACCCTGGCAGCAGGCGCTGTTGCAGGTATACGCAATGTTCGTAATCCTATTGAACTGGCAACCGAAGTAATGCATAACAGCAACCATGTTTTTTTAAGTGGTAAAGGCGCCAATGATTTTGCTATTAAACAAGGCATTAAATTAGAACCGGATGAATATTTCTTTTCACAGTTCAGGTATGATCAGTGGAAAGCTATCCGCGATTCTGATAATTACTCACTCGATCATACACACCAGCGCCTGGAAGAATTAATGAAAGACAAAAAATTCGGTACAGTAGGTGCCGTAGCATGTGATCAAAACGGAAACATTGCAGCTGCTACCAGTACCGGGGGAATGACCAATAAAAAATATGGGCGTATTGGTGATAGCCCCATGATAGGAAGTGGTACTTATGCGAATAATAAAACATGCGCTATCAGTTGCACAGGCCATGGAGAAATGTTTATCCGTGCAGTGGCCGCCTATGACGTAAGCGCAATAATGGAATACAAGAATTACAATCTTCAGCAGGCGATGGATGAAGTAGTAAATAAAAAACTGGTGAAATTGGAAGGGGAGGGTGGTATGATTGGCGTTGATGCAAAAGGAAATTTCGCACTTATGTTTAACAGTGCAGGTATGTACCGCGGCGTGCGCAGCAGCGATGGAACCGATGAGATAGCGTTGTATAGGTAGGGGCAGGGCTTGCCCCTGTTCAAAATTGCCGATTTTTGGGAGATTCCGGAATTTCTTTTGATGTAACATCCCGGAAAAACCTCAAACCCCAAAATCAGCAATCAATAAATCAGAAATGAAAAAATATGCTGTTATAGTAGCAGGTGGTGCTGGTATCCGGATGGGTACGGATCTTCCCAAACAATTTTTATTATTGCAGGATAAGCCTGTAATATGGCATACACTCACCGCATTTCTTACCGCTTTCAGTGATATAGAAATTATACTTGTATTACCCTGCCAATATATAGAAATGGGCAATTCAATCATTGGGACCACAGCTGCACCCCATCGCATACGGGTAACAGCGGGTGGTGAAACCCGTTACCAGTCTGTAAAGAACGGATTAAAACTGGTTGAAAAGGAATCCGTTGTTTTTGTGCATGATGGGGTAAGATGCCTGGTTACACCCGGCTTAATACGTCGTTGTTATGATGCAGCGCTTGAAAAAGGTAATGCAGTACCTGCAACCGCAGCTATTGATTCTATCAGGATTGAAAGAGGTAATGAAAATGAAATAATTGACAGGCGCAAAGTGCGGATCATCCAGACACCTCAAACGTTTTTGGCTGAATTACTAAAGCCGGCTTTTGAACAAGCTCACCATGAATCATTTACGGATGAGGCAAGTGTTGTAGAACGGTTGGGAATAAAGATCAACCTTATAGAAGGCGAAGAAATGAATATCAAAATTACCCGTCCTTTTGATTTGATGATTGCAGAAAAATTTTTACAGGATCAAGCCGCACAAAACAGGTATTATGGATAGATGTTGCGGTATAGAATAATTATTTCAGGAGATGTAATGGCCAGGGGAGCCGGTTGAAGTAATAAAAATAATACGGTTGATCAGTACACCCGAAATTTTTGTAAAACAGCGCTACGCCGGGTATATCTGAACCCACCATATCCAGGATCATATCTCTTTCGGAGAACTCCTGTATAATGGCATCTATTAAAAAATGATTGGCCTGCATCTTTCTTCCGAGCTCAAATGTTGTAGGCTCAACCAGGTAGAGCCTGTTTTTTTTTAATAACAACACGGCTACTGCCAGCAAATTGTTCTCTTTATCAAAAACGGCCCTGGTCAACACTTCCCCTGTTCGTAACAACTGAAGACAAAGTTTTTCGAAGTGAGCGTAATCCTGGTGCAGAACATGTGGTGTTTTTTCGCCGTATTGTTGCTGGTGATGTGATAAAGCCTTGCGCAAATCAAAATTGCTGGTATAGCTTAATTCAAACTGCCCCGCTTTCTTTAAGTTTCTCAACAGGTTTTTTTTATACGCTAACCGGAGAGCATCATATGGGGTTCTTAATGCTAAAATATAGTTGCAGCATGATTTGAAAGCAGGATGGTAATTGTTGTAATTAAAAAATATTTCAGCAAACCTGAAGCGGCTGGTTACCTGTTGAAGAAACAGGCCGGTCATTTTTTCAGAGATAGTTGTAGCAGAAAAAATCCCTAATTGTGGTGTAAGCGGAGGCTGGTACAAATATTTTATTCCCCATTTGCGGTTCCATGTCAGGGGCATCACCGCTTCATAATCGTTTAATACCAGTGCATCCCAGTGCTTTGCCATACTATCCAGGTAAAATGAATAACCGTAAATAAGACCATTGGATGAGCGCTCTATGCAGGCATCCCATTTTTTTTTATCTACCTGCTGCTGTGCAACATATTTTATGGGGCTGTGTATGCTCATGCGGAACTTAAAAATCCAGGTTGTTATTTAGTTTTTTCAGGCTAAAGTTCTGAATATCTATACTGAATGAGATAGTTTTTAATAACTTGTTTTTTGGCCAGGTAGATTTTATCTCGTTTTTAAAATCATTGCTGTACAGGATTGGCATATATACATTCACCACGTTCTTTAAGAGAGACAATTGTAGTCCGGCAGTGTATAAAAACCTGGAAGTAAGCGCATCACTCTTCCATGCTTCGGCATAGGTACCAATGTCAAGAAATAATTTAAGCGGAAATTTTTCGGGGAAAACACTGGCTGGTAAGGTTGAAGTGAAATTCATTGCAGCTACCCAATTTTCCGATCGCCCCTGTAAATAATCATACTGGTCTAAAATAAGCTTAAAACCTCCATCCCGAATCATAATTTGCTGTGCACCCAGTCCTTTATTTTCCACCGGGCCATTATTGGCAATAGATGCCGACCGGCCAAGAAAATAATTGCTGTACGTATAATCTTCCTCACCACGCACACCCAGCAGCTTAGGCTGGTAACGGTAAGCATCGATGCTCCTGGTTCCGATGTAGCCAAATTTGGCCGCAAAGACGCGCATGTTTAAACCCCCGGCTTTTGCATAGTTGAAGAAATAATTACCGTTTAGATTCAACCGGTAAAAATGCTCACCCTGCTGCCATTGTAACTGGTATTGGTAAGGATACAAAGCCCTGTTGTTTTTATAATCATATGAAAGCTGCGCAACCCACCTGTTTGATGAGGAAAAAACGGTAGGATACTGATAAACACTATCGCCTGTTTTTTCTGCAAACTCATCAAATGATTTTTCTTTAATAAAAAACCCCCGGAGATCAACAGAACTCGTTATTTTGGACAGAACGGGGTGGTTAAAATATACGCGAACACCGGGAACAATTTTTGAAAAATTTTCATACACTTTATTTCCAAAAGTATCCAGGGTTGAATTGGCGGAAAATTTTTCTGCCGATAACGAGTATACTATTTTATTTATAGCCGGTGACGGATAGCTGGTATAGGATATTCTGCCAAGTCCATTGAGTGTTTTGCTTCCTGTTGCATACATTGGTGCTGCCAGGAACTGAAACTTTTCGGCAGGCAGGTTATAATTATGTACAAGCAGGCCAATCATAAATTTATCATACTGGTTATATCCTGCTGCGGGCAAAATATTTATGTAACTGTATTTACCGGTATTAGTGAAATTGAAAAATGCAACTGGTTTTATTGCTCTTTTTACAGGCGGTAGCAGATCTCCTTTTTTTTCATGAAGATTAAAAATATCATCGGTATTTTTTCCGCTTACCTGTGTAATAACTGCTTTAAAATCTTCCGGGTTGGGATGTTTAAATTGCCAGCGTTTGTAATATTCCCTCATGCAGGAATCAAAGACAGGTTTGCCCAGGTAATTTTCCAAAAGTTTCATCCATTCACCGGTTTTGTAATAAGCCACCAGGCCGTAATTTAATTCAGTAAAATTTTCTGCTGCTGTGTTGATGGGCCGATCTTTTTTAACAGCTATCAGTGATTGAAGCAATAAGGGTTCAGGGTTTTGAGGAATGCGTTGTTGTAAAAATTTATTTTTATTCAGGACGGTTTTTTTTGTTAAGGCCTGGTAACGGTTATCATAATAGGTATTCATGCCCTCATCCATCCATGGGTACTGTCTTTCGTTGGAAGCTACAATACCCTGCAACCAATTATGTCCAACTTCATGTTCAATGGTGCCTTCAAGTTCTGCTGCTGAACCAACCGGCGAAATGCTGGTAATGGTGGGGTATTCCATTCCTCCGTTAAAACCCATTTTTGTTTCTGCAACACTGACTGTATTGTAAGGATATTCACCCATAAGCAAAGAACGGAAGTGTACGGCATTTTTAATAAACCCCACACTTTTTTTCCATGGCGTTTCCATAGCAGGGAGGTAATAACTGTAAGCGGTAATTATTCTGCCTGAAGCAAGTTGTATGGTATCCTGTTGTACCACAAAACGCTTGTCGGCAAACCAGGCAAAATCATGCACATTGTTTTGTATGAATTGTATGGTTTTATTTTTTGCAGCAGATACAGGATAGGTCTGTACTGTTTTCTTTACATGTTTGTACGATCCTTTTTTTACAATTGTTTTACTGGTTACCGCCTCCCATGTAAAGAAGGCTCTTTTTTTCAGCCATTCTTTTTCAGGTTCATCCTGTAATTCACCGGTTGCAGCTACCACATAGTTTTCAGGAAGGGTTATGCGTACGTCATAATTACCAAACTCGCTATAAAATTCTCCCTGGTCAAGGTATGGAATGGGGTGCCATCCTTTGCTGTCATACACTGCTGGCTTTGGAAACCATTGTGTTACCTGGTAAGCCTGGCCGGTATGCCCGCCACGTGAAAAATTTTCGGGCAACTGCACATGAAAGGGAGTATTTATAGCAACCTGGCCGCCCGGAAGCAGGGGTTTTGGCAATAGCAGTTTAATGATGTCA
>Ga0193753_10000839_pt1 | contig 28601 bp, 23 predicted proteins | sample H1c2metaG_FD_144925 | JGI IMG/M metagenome (GOLD analysis project Ga0193753, IMG submission 144925) | Soil microbial communities from a riparian zone of the East river system, Colorado, United States - H1c2 | ecosystem: Environmental > Terrestrial > Soil > Riparian zone | place: USA: East...
CAGCGGTAGGAGGTCCACACCGTCTCACTCATAGAACTTGGCGTCTTCGTGTCTTGGTGGTTATCAGATTTCAGTTCTGGCCTCTTTTGACCTCTGACTTCTGACTTCCGCCCTCTGCTTCCCAATGTCCTCCTTGATCCAACGCGTTCGCGGTCGGCTTCAACGGTCTTTGGCGCACCACTGCCATCGCCGTCCTGTCTTCATTTCGCCGCGCCAACCCATCATATCGTTCACGTTCGACGACTTTCCGCGCTCTGCGTTGCTCGAAGCGGGCGCAATGCTTCGATCCTTCGGTTGGTTCGGAACGTACTACGCCTCCTTTGGATTGATGGGACGCACCGCGCCCACGGGCGAGATTTTCACAGCCGACGACTTGCCTGAATTTCTCCAGCAAGGCCATGAGATGGCTTGCCACACGTTCGATCATTGCCACTCTTGGGACACGGTACCGGATGAGTTCGATGCGTCTATCACGCGCAACCAGCGCGCCATCGCGGAGTATCTTCCCGGTGTCGAGTTGCGCACCTTTTCTTATCCCATCAACGTGCCGCGTCCCCAGACCAAGAAGCTGGTTGGTCGCCGCTATTCCTGCGCGCGCGGTGGAGGACAAACTTACAACGCTGGCCTCGGCGACCTGAATCTGCTTTCGGCATTCTTCATCGAACAAAGCCGCGACCATCTCGACGCGATCAAGCGCGTGATTGATCAAACCGTCGCCGCCAACGGCTGGCTCATCCTGGCCACGCACGATGTCGCCAGTTCGCCGACTCGCTTCGGCTGCACGCCCGGGCTGTTCCGCCACATCGCTCAGCACGTCGCCGCTTCAGGCGCGGTGGTTCTCCCCGTTTGGGACGCCTTGCAATCATTGCCATCAATTCAAAACCCGAGCGCTCCCAATGCCCTCTCCGCCTCGAACGGGGAGAGGGTAGGGTGAGGTGCCGATGCCGTATCTTTTGACTGAATGACTCCTGACTTTCGATCTGCTTTGGGTACCCCCAGTGCCTCGTCTGTCGCAACGGGCGACCCGCCCGATGATTCGACTTTGAACTCCGAACTCCAAACTCCGAACTCGAAACTCGAAACTCGAAACTCGACATTTCCTTCGTCCCCCCGCCTCGCCGCGCTGGATTGGACCAAGGGCGCGCTCGTTGTTTTCATGGTCGTGTATCACGCCATCAACTACTCACCCTTTCGCCCACTCGCGTTCGAGTATTTGGCCTTTTTGCCGCCTTCCTTCATCCTGATCGCCGGTTTTGTGGTCGGTCAGATTTACGCCTTCAAGTACGACTTGACGCGCTGGGCTCCGTACGGACGCTTGCTGCTCCGCGGATTCAAGCTCATTGCTCTCTTCACCGTGTGCAATCTGCTTCTGCACATCTTCGAATTCCGCGCTTTCGGCTGGTCCGAGGGAATCTTCGAGTTCGCAGATCGCGCCACTTCGATTTACCTCATTGGGAATGGACGAGTCGCCATTTTCGAAGTGCTGCTCCCCATCGGCTATTTTCTTTTGACTGCGCCTCTTCTCGTCTATCTCTCGCGTTACTCCCGATGGAGCGTTGTTGGAATTGCTCTCGCTACTTTTGGTCTTTGCGTCTGGCTGGAGAAGCGTGGCCTCTCGTTCGATCACTTGGTTTTGTTCAGTTGCGGCCTGTTCGGCATGGCTTTGGGCGCGATTCCCATCCAATCCATTAACACGTTGGCCTCGCGTTGGGCTGTTGTGCTGCCGACCTACTTTCTCTATCGCCTCGCCAGTCACTGGCTGGGCGAGCGTTATTCCGTCCAAGTCTTCGGTGCCTGCGCCACCCTGTTGCTGCTCTACGCCATTGCGTTGAAATGGCATTCCTTCCGTTGGCTGTATCAACACGTTGTGCAGCTCGGCGTTTACTCGCTCTTCGCTTACTTTACCCAGATTGTTCTCTTGCAGATCCTGGTGCGCTGGATTGCCGGCCGGCCGCAGCACCCATGGTCTGTCGTCGCCACCATCGGCTTCACGCTCGTTTGCACCAGTCTCGCCGTGGTCCTCGTGGCCAAACTGCGCGCCCGCAGTTCCGTCGCGAACACCGGATACAAAACCGTCTTCGCCTGAACCGCTCTAAAGGCGGTGGGGCGAGACTCCGTCGAGCCGATCACTGCCCTTTGGCCAATCCCCTTCGCGGGAATGCCCGTTTCCGAATTTCAGCTTTCAGTTTTTCAGCGTTTTCCCCAAGATGCTCTTCAACTCCATCGAGTTTGCGCTCTTCTTCCCAATCGTCTGCTGCTTGTACTTCGCCGCGCCGCTTCGCTTTCGCGTGCCTTTGCTGCTGGCCGCGAGTTGCGTCTTCTACATGGCCTTTATCCCGGCCTACATTCTCATTCTTTTTCTCACCATCGGCGTTGATTACATCGCCGGCATTTACATCGAGCGGACCCAAGGTGCGAAACGGCGGGCCTGGCTCATCGGCAGCATTGTTTCCACCTGTGCCATCCTGTTCGTTTTCAAATACTACAACTTTTTCGTTGGCGGCTTTACGTCCGGCGCGGAACTCCTGGGCTGGGAAATTCCAGACGCTCACTGGAACATCATTCTGCCCATCGGCCTTTCTTTTCACACCTTTCAGAGCCTCAGCTACGTGGTCGAGGTTTATCGCGGACGCCAGACGGCGGAATACAATTTCCTCACCTACGCCACTTACGTCATGTTCTTTCCTCAATTGGTGGCCGGTCCCATCGAACGCCCGCAAAACCTGCTGCACCAGTTTCGCGAGGTCCATCCCTTCGACTACGACCGCGTCACCAGCGGCTTGAAAAGAATGGCCTTGGGCTTCTTTAAGAAGCTCGTCGTGGCGGACCGCCTCGCCCTCTACGTCAATGATGTGTACGGGTCGCCTCAATCTCACAACGGCCTGCAGCTCACTCTCGCCACATTCTTTTTCGCGTATCAAATCTACTGCGATTTCTCGGGCTACTCCGATATCGCCATCGGCACGGCTCGCGTGCTCGGTTTTCGACTCATGGAGAATTTCCACACTCCATATCATTCGCTTTCCGTTTCCGAATTCTGGCGGCGCTGGCACATTTCTCTCTCCACCTGGTTCAAAGATTACGTTTACGTCCCGCTGGGCGGCAGCCGCGTCACGAAGCCTCGCTGGATGTTGAACGTGCTGCTTACTTTCGGCATCAGCGGCCTCTGGCATGGAGCGAACTGGACCTACGTCCTCTGGGGTCTGCTCAATGGCACTTATCTGATTTGCGGCGAGATGAGTCGTAACCTTCGCAATCGCTTCTTCAGCCTCTTTGGGTTAACCGAAGCGACCCTGCCGCGCCGCGGCATCATGCTCGTCAGCACGTTCGTCCTCACGTGCGCCGCTTGGATCCTCTTCCGCGCCCGCACCATGGGGGATGCGCAATACATTTTCTCTCACTTCTTCACCAACTGGAATTTCAGTGTCATTAAAACGCAGCAGTTTCACCTGAAACATTTCCCGGCGGCCATCGGCGCCATCCTCCTGCTGGAGGCCATCCAACTCGCCCGGCCCAGGTTTCCGCTGCCCGTCATTGTTTCCAGGATGCCCGGTGTAGTGCGGTGGGCTGCTTACGCCGGCTTCATGTTCATCGTGATTCTCTTTGGTGTTTTTCGTTCCGGTGAGTTCATTTATTTCCAATTCTAGGTCCCGGAAACAGGGAGCGCGACCGTCCCGGTCGCAGCCATCGGCGTCCCGCCGATGGCATCGAGAATTCGGGGCCCCGAACAAAACCAGATGTTGTGTGGCCGTTCGATCTTGTGGGACGTCGGTCAGCACGCGTGAGACACCCTATTCCGAAGCTGATTCGGCTTTGGTAGCACAACGGAGAGCCTCACCAAATCGGACGAACTGTCGTTGCTCCGTGGCCTCCTGAAACCTTGAGCTGATGATTGCCAACTCATCCTTGTCCGCGCCTGGTGTTCGCGAAAAGCGAGCAATTGCGACGCCCATCGCGGGAGGAGCCAACCGGTTCCCACGCCCCCTGGATCCTTGGCGCGGGGCGGTAAAGATTGTCGGCTTCTTCCTGTTCGTAACCGCTCTCGCGTTCGCCCTGCATGCCGTCGTAAATCACGGTCTGCGCCAGATTCCCACCTCCAAGTTCGGGGCTTTCAATGCGATCGCACAAGGTCGGGTAAACGCCGAGATCGTCATCAATGGTTCTTCTAGGGCCTTGAATCACTACGATTCGAGAATTATTCAGAAGGGCACGGGGCATACCACTTACAATATCGGGATGAATGCTTCACAGATAGATTTGCAACATGCTGTCCTCAAGACGTACCTGAAGCACAACCGGCGGCCTAAACTGGTGATACAGAACCTTGATCTATTCAGCTTTGAGACGACTCAGAAAGGAGAGATCTACGACCCCGCTTATTACGTTCCATATTTGTCTGAAAACGAACTCTATGACTTTCTTCGGACAATCGACCCAGGCGTGTGGAAATGGAAACACCTCCCGCTCTACGGCTATACAGTTGAGGACATGCGGTTCACTTGGGCGTCTGGCATCCTGGCATGTTTCGGGTTTTACGGTCCCCAAGACTATTTTTTGGGCTTCAATCCTCGGTATCAGCAGTGGACCGAAGATTTCAGCAATTTTCGCGATGCCAACGTCCAGGGGGTAACCTACCGAATAGAACCCAGAGGCGTTCAAGCTCTGGAAGGAATAATCCAAACCTGCCGCTCGAACGATATTTCTATCGTGCTGGTCTATTCCCCTGAATATCACGAGATGCAAGCCCTGGAGCGAAATCGGGTTGAGATTTTTACTCGATACCAGGAGCTTTGTCAGCGCTCTCAAGTTCCTTTTTGGAACTACAGCGATTCTGAATTGTCCCGCAATCGTGCGTTTTTTTATAATTCGCAGCACTTAAATGCCGAGGGGGCGGCTGCATTTTCTAAAGTTCTTGCCCAAAAGCTTGTGGATACGGGCCTCGCTCAACAGCCCTGAGAGGCATTCAGTTCACGTCTGGGCCGCGGTCGTGTGACAAAATTCCGCCATTATGGGTGTGGGAGTCAGGTCTGGTCATCTCGCTGCAAACCACGCGACAAGATTTGGTTGATTCTTTCAGAATCAAAAACGCGTTTCTGACCGATTTCTATGAGCCTCCGATCAAAAAAACTCTTGCGTTACATCCTCACTGTTTGCTTGTGCGCGGTTGCTTTGGAGGCGCTGGTCAGGGTGTACTACTCGGTTAAAGTAGGGGCGGAGGTGCTTCTGTATGGGATAGTGGATTCCCCACACGATGTGCTGTTTGACCCAAAGGGAGTCATGCTGCGATGGGATGAAAAATATGCCAACACTGCGATCCATAACAACGTTTTCGAAAACTATTCCAAATACTACCCGAACCAAAAACGAATTCATCCCGATGAATTTGGAAAGACGATCGATGCGACCATCAATTCCAGTGGGTTCAGGGGAAAAAACTTTGAGCGAAAGAAAAAACCCGGCGTAGTTCGCATCGTGACTCTCGGTGCATCTTCGACGTTTGGTTTCAAAACTCGTGATGACCAAACTTACCCCTATTTGTTGGAAGAAGCGCTCAACACGGCATTACGTTCGACGAATTCGGCAAAACCCGTTGAGTCCTCGGACCAGCCCATCAGCAGATACGAAGTCATCAACCTTGGCATTCCACACCTGCAATCGGATCAAATCTACAGCCTGTTTATGGCGGAGGCCGTTCCCCTCGAACCGGATGTTGTTACCTTTTATGAAGGATACACCGATGCCGCAGGTGGCCCACGCGATGACGCGGTAAGACAACGCGTCAAGAGGATCCCGTTGGTGACTACCGTATTCCGAGAGTTGAGGCATCGAGTTCTTTTTGTGGCATTGGTTGCTAACAAATCGTTCGGTCGCCGCTACGCTGCTCTGGACGCCACCGTAAACGGCTTTCAAGGGGAGGCCCAAGCCAAGCAGGAGCAGTTCATAAAGAACCTCGAAGCCATCTACCAGGAATGCCAAAAGAGACACTTTCTATTCATTGTCGCGAATCAACAGGCCAAATCGCTTAACGTGGATCGCGATAAGATCCAGGGTGTCTCTTATGCCGAGGAAGCGTCCTTGTTGCGCGGGAAATTATCTACCAACGGCGGTGTCTTCGCCCTGGAAAAGTATTTCCTGATTCATAATGGCTTGATGGATGCCGAGCGGCAATGGGCTAGAACCAACAACGTTTCCTTTGTTGACGTAATCGGTGCCATGAATCCCAATCGACAGTGCCTGATTGATTGGATGCACTTGAACGATGAGGGGAATCGAATTGTCGCGGCGGCGCTGGGCGACAAGATTATTACCCGATAAGCAACGTGATTCGCTGGGCAGAGATTCGATTCTTGATCGCCCAGCCATGTCCCAGCTTGAGGCAAGGCATTCCTGATTCTGTACAGAGCGTTAACAATTCGTGAGAAATACCGGCTCCCCCTCTTGCAAACACCGCAAGTTACTGGACGTTTCTGCCGCTAATAAAAGTTGTGATTTCTTTTTCTCGGATTCTTTTTGTTGGGATGCCGCTGCTGGCTTTGCTTGTGTCCGTCCACGGGCAGGTGCTCCAAACGAACCTTGCCACGCCTTGGATTAAGGATGTGACCGTCGGCGTGCGCGGTGGCCTTCCGGTTCGGACCAACCTCATCGACGCCAGCGCCGCTCCCTACAACGCGAACAAGACCGGCACCGCCGATGCCACCGCCGCCATCCAGGCCGCTATTGCCGCCACGCCGAGCAACTCCGTCACCTATCTGCCCAATGGCACCTATATCATCGACGGGGTGATTTCCTTGAATAAAAACGGTGTGACTCTGCGCGGAGAGAGTCGCGACGGAGTTCGCCTGGTCAAAACGAATGCGGTCAACGGCATCCTCGGCATGGGCGGGCAGGCGGCAGCTTACGGTGATCGAATACCCGTTCTGACTGGATTTATGAAGGGTTCCACGAATGTGACTTTGGCCAGTGCTTCGGGGGGATTGGCCGGCGACGTGGTGGCCATTACCATGTTGAACCCGGTGCATGATGCTTTGCGCGTCATCAGCGTGGCCGGGCACGAGCGGCTCATCGATCAACGGGTGGTGATTACCGCTTTGTCCAATGGAACGAACGTCACTTTTTCCCCTCCGCTCGTTTTTGATTTCACCAACCAACCCACCATGTTTTCGGTCGGGTTATCCAGTCTGAATCCCATCTTTGGCAGCCGCCACCGGATGGGCGTGGAGAATCTGACCATCTCGCAATCCAACCGCCTGACCGGCATGAAGGGTTCCGCCATCAACATGCTGTCGGCGGCGAATGCCGTGGACTGTTGGGTCACGGGAGTAAAGGTCGAGTGGATAAACAACTACGGTTTCAACATTGCCGATGTGGCGCACTTTTACTACGCCAGCAATGAAGTCGTGGATTCGCAAGCGGCGACGGCGGAGTCCAATCATGCGGGCCTGCTGGCGGCCTACACCAGCGGTGGGTTGTTCGAGAACAACATTTTTGCCAACCGCTTTTTCCCGGCCATCGAATACAACAGCGGTTTCAGCGGCAACGCCCTCTTTGCCAATTACTTCACGAATAACGCCCTGGACGTGGACTGCCACAACAGCCACACCCTGATGAACCTTTGGGAGGCGAACCATCTCGACAACACCTTCCTGACGGATGGTTATTTCGGCAGTGCCTCGCACCAGGTGCTCTGGCGCAACGCCATCCAAAGCACTTTTATTCCGGTCGGGTTCAAGCGTTGGACGACTTACATGCAGGTCATCGGGAATGTCTTGGGCCGGGCGGGCAGTGCCTACACCGCCTACGCGCATGACATTGACGGGCAGGGCTTTCAGATTTTGGAATTGGGCCGGCCCAATATTGGGAACAGCAGCTTTATCGGCACTACCCCATCTCAAGCCTGGAATTGGCCCGGCAACACGTTTGCGTACGGAACACTTCCGAATGGTTGGAGGATTACAAAAAACCAAGGTCCCACGAATGTTCTCACTGGCAACTTCCTGGGCGTCCCCGCGCCGGTCGCGTCGATTTATTCGCTGGTGATTCAGGACGGCTCCAACACGAACCGCTACTACACGGGCACCAATGGCGCGGGAGGTTTGGTGTCGTTGGCCGCAGGCACCTCCACCAGCCTGCGTCTGAACGCCTACGTGTCGGTGAAGTCGAACGACGTAATCTATGTCGCGGGCCAGACCGCGTATCAGCAGCGGCAAAGTACGGACAAGGAAACGCATGTGATTCACGGCAATTACGACTTCTACAACAAGGACATTATTTGGGATGCAAATATTTCCAGTCGGAGCATTCCTTCCTCAATTCTTTATCCTGACGGCCCGCCCCGGTGGTGGGGTACGAATCGGTGGCCGGCAATTGATCCTGCCGCCAATCCCCGTGTGGGCCTGATTCCATCGCAAGCGCGTTATTTCGGCATTCCCATCGGCAATGGGGATGAAGTTCCTCCTTCAGTTCCATTGAATCTGGCCGCCCCTTCTATTAGCTTTGATCGTCTCAACCTTACTTGGAGCGCATCGTCCGATAATGTCGGAATTGCGAGTTATCGGATCGACCGTTCTCAAGGCGTTGGATCAACTGCTTTTGCCTTGGTGGGTACCTCGTCCGGCCCTGAGTTTACCGATCTGAATCTTGCTGGCAATACGGTGTATAACTATCGGGTGGCGGCTCTGGATGCCGCCGGCAACGTCAGCGGTTATTCCTTGGTGGCAACGGCCACAACCGCGAATCCTCCGCCCGACCAGACTTCGCCTTCTATTCCTTTGAGTCTGGCTGCGTTGCCCGCCAGTGCCTCGCAGGTAAATCTCAGTTGGAATGTTGCGACTGATAATATTGGCGTCGCCGAGTATCGCCTTGAACGTTCGCAGGGTGTCGGTTCTACTGGTTTTTCTGAGATTGGCACTCCCACTGGCCTCTTTTTCACGGATTCGGGATTGTCCGCCGCCACGGTTTACAACTATCGCGTCCGGGCCGCTGATGCCGTCGGGAACCTGAGTGACTACTCGGTAATGGTCACGGTCACCACGGGTAATCCAGCCGATCAAATCTCGCCATCGGTTCCTGGAAATATCTCCGCCATTACTGTCGGCACCAGCCGGGTCGATGTCGGTTGGAGCGCTTCCACCGATAATAGCGAAGTCGTTGGGTATCGGCTGGAGAGATCAGAGGGAGCTGGCTCCAGCAGCTTTGTGCAGGTCGCGACTCCCAGCGGAACGACCGTGAGTGACTCGGGCTTGAGCGCCGGCACCGTTTTTAATTATCGCGTCCGCGCGGCCGATGCCGCGGGGAATTTGAGTGACTACTCGACCGTGGTTACTGCGACTACGAGTACGAGTGGCACCACCCCGCCTAATGGCTTGGTCGCCGCCTATGGTTTCAATGAGCCGTTTGGCTCCACGGCGATGGATGCTTCCGGCAATGGCAACGCTGGCGCCATCACAGGCGCGGCCAGGACCGCTCTCGGTAAATTTGGTCGCGCTCTTGCCTTCAATGGTGTGGATAACCTGGTGCTGGTGAACTCTTCATCCTCGCTCAACTCCACGTCGGCCATGACTTTGGAAGCGTGGGTCTATCCGAGCGCTGCTCGCTCGACTTGGTCTGCTGTGCTTCATCGCGACCCCGATACTTATTATTTGCACGTGAGCAGTCCTGACGGCCCCATGCTACCCGCCGGCGGCGGCGTTTTTGGTTCGAGTGAACAATATGTCAGCGGCCCGGCTGCGGTGCCTCTCAACCAGTGGACCCATTTGGCCAGCACCTACGATGGCACCATCTTGCGTCTTTACGTTAATGGCGTTGAAGTTTCGTCCCGTGCCATGGCTGGCCTGATCCAGTCCACGGCGTCACCTTTGCGTATCGGCGGCAACAGCTATCCGAATCAGTTCTTTGACGGCCTCATTGATGAGGTCCGCATCTATCGCCGCGCTCTCACCACCAGCGAAATTGCTGCGGACATGAACACCCCCGTAGTTAACACCTCTGCGAAGCCGCCTACCCCCGGCAGCCCGCGCATCATCGTCCAATCTCAGTAATCCGATTTCAGGTTGACGCCTTTCGGGAATTCGCTCCTTGAATCCCAACGGGATTCTGTCATTCAGTCCAGCGTTGCGACCCCGAGTCGCTACGCTGGACTGCGCAGAACAATGTCTCTCAACCCTGACAGGGTTGAACCAAACATTGGCCGTACGCATCACGTGTGCTGGAAAGACCTCACCTGTCCCAGCATGCGACCCATCCGGTGTAATTTTGAATCTGAAAAGCGGAGCGAGCCTGTGTCGCCGATTTTAGATTTTCAGTATCTCAGCGTTTCAGCCTTTGCCCCCGATGCGCATTCTCTACCTCACCCCCTGCTGGCCTCATGGCCCCAGCTTCGGCGGCCAACTCCGCGCCTTGCACATCGGTCTGGCCTTGCAACAACTCGGGAAGGTCACGCTCGCCGTCGTCAGCGCCGACGCCGCGGACGACAAGGCTGTTCGCCAGACCAAAAGTGAATTTGATCTGCACGGCCACGTTCAAGTGGAAACGCGTCCGAATCGATCGCTGTCCGAGCGGTTTCGCTGGTTCCTCGATCCGCGTTATATGAATGTTCACGGTTGCGTGGCGAACAAAAGTGAGCGCGCCGCTTTGCTCGCCCGCCTTTCGGAGTTTGATTTGATCTGGGTGCTGAATTCACGAACCCCCAATATCCTTCAACAATGGTCCTGGCCCGGTGCCGTGCTCGATCTGGATGACATTCCCAGCCTGTTCCACCGGTCCATTCAACCAACGGCACCAAGCTTTGGAGCGAGGATCAAAGCCCGGCTTCATGCGCGCCTCTCCCGGCGTCGCGAAAAATCTTGGAAACAACGTTTCACCACTCTGTCCGTGTGCAGCGAGCGCGATCGGCAGTACCTTGGCGGCGGCTCTCAAGTCCACGTCATCCCGAACGGATTCACGAAACCTGCGTCCGAGCCATTACGGTCTCCGGTTCATCCGCCCCGGTTTGGTTTTATTGGATTGTTCGATTACATGCCCAATCTGGAGGGAGTCCGGTGGTTCGTGCGTGAATGCTGGCCTTTGGTCAAAAAAGAAATTCCCGATGCTCGTCTCCGTTTGGTCGGGAATGGGACGGACGGCAATTTGAAACCCGCGGGTCAGGATGTGGACGGCCTGGGCTGGGTCGCCGACCCTGCCGCAGAAATCGTGACTTGGACTGCCATGATCATTCCCGTGCTCCACGGCGCCGGCACGCGGGTTAAGATAGCGGATGCCTTCAGCCGCAAATGTCCGGTCGTCTCCACGCCCCTCGGCGCCTACGGCTACGAAGTCGAAGACGGCCAGGAACTGCGATTGGCCGGCAACGCTGCCGATTTCGCCGCCGCGTGTGTGGCTTTGGCGCGGCATCCTGAACAGGGCCAGGCGCTGGCCGAAAACGCCTGGCAAAAGTTTTTGCAACAATGGACTTGGGAAAGCATCACTCCCCGCGTCCATGCCGCCGCCCAACATTGCCTCGCCACCAAAGGCGACGAGCGTGAGCGAGAAACCGTTCTCGTGAGCCGGTAAGACTCTCTGTCTAGCGTAAACTCTGAATTCTAAATCTTGGCCTCTGACTTCTGAGCTGTGACCTCTGGCCTCCGATTTCAGCTTTCAGCATCTCAGCCTTTCAGCTTTCTCCCTTCTGCTTCCGCTGAAGTTCTGCTTCCCAAAACCGCTGATTAACTGCGTAACTGAAGTCCGCTGCCGAATGAATGAATTGATTATTGAAGCTGGCCGAACGGAACGCCAGTACTGGCGAGATCTGTGGCGCTACCGCGAGTTGTTCTATTTTCTCGCCTGGCGAGATCTGCTAGTCCGCTACAAGCAAACAGTCGTCGGCGTTGCCTGGTCGATCATTCGGCCGTTCCTCACCATGGTGGTGTTGACCATCGTTTTCGGTTTTTTCGGGAAAATGCCGGACGGCGGCGTCCCTTATCCGATCCTCGTCTTCTGCGGCATGTTGCCCTGGCAATTCTTTTCCACCGCGCTCTCGGAGAGCGGCAACAGCCTCGTCACCAACTCGAATCTAATTTCCAAAGTGTACTTCCCTCGCCTGGTGATTCCCGCCAGTAGCGTGATCACTAGCTTTGTTGATTTCCTTATTTCTGCGGCGTTTCTTGTCGTGCTGCTTTTCTGGTATCGGTTCATGCCCTCTGGTAACGCGGTATTCCTTCCCGCCTTTATCCTTTTGGCCTTTACTGCCTCCTTCGGTGCGGGCATTTGGATCGCCGCCTTGATGGTCAGATATCGGGATTTCCGCTTCATTGTTCCATTTGTCGTGCAGTTCGGCCTTTATATTTCGCCAGTCGGTTTCACCAGCCATGTCGTTCCGGAGAAATGGAGGCTCTTTTACTCCGTTAACCCAATGGTGGGCGTTATCGATGGTTTCCGCTGGTGCATTATGGGAGGGCAACATACTCTTTATTGGCCCGGTTTGGTCCTCTCGATCGGCGGTGTCATCTTGCTGATGGTTACCGGTATCTGTTACTTTCGTCGCACGGAAAGCACCTTCGCCGATATCATCTGACGCCTAACTTTTTGTGAGTGATATCGCCATTTCTGTCGAAAACCTTTCCAAAAGGTACGTCATCAGCCACCAGCATGACTCGCGCGATGGCCTTCGGCACCGAATTGAAAATGCTTTCCGAAATCCATTCCGGTGGATTCGTGACCGGCATCCTAGACAACAAGTGATGCGCGAAGAGTTCTGGGCCTTAAAAGACGTCTCGTTTGAAGTGAAACCTGGGGAGGTGGTGGGCATCATCGGCCGGAATGGGGCGGGCAAGAGCACGTTGCTCAAAGTGTTGAGCCGGATTACCAAGCCGACAAAGGGCCGGGTTCGGATCAAAGGTCGCGTTGCCAGTCTTCTCGAAGTAGGCACGGGTTTTCATCAGGAACTGACTGGGCGTGAAAACATTTTTCTGAACGGATCGATTCTGGGAATGCCCCGGGATGAGATCAAACGGAAGTTCAATGAAATTGTTGAATTTGCCGAAGTCGAAAAGTTTTTAGACACACCCGTTAAGCGCTATTCGAGCGGAATGTATGTGCGCTTGGCGTTCTCGGTGGCCGCCTATTTGGAACCAGATATTCTGATTATCGATGAGGTCCTGGCCGTCGGTGATTCCCAGTTCCAGAAAAAATGCCTCGGCAAGATGGAGGACGTTGCAGCAGCGGGGGGGCGAACGGTGCTTTTCGTCAGTCACAACATGGGAATAATCACGCGGCTCTGTAAGAATTCAGTTCTCCTTGAGCGCGGACAGGTGACTGCGACTGGGGCGACTGCAGAAGTCATTACCCGCTACCTGACCAGCGGGGCTGATATGTCGGGCATTAGGACCTGGTCCGCCTCAGAGCCCAAATGGCGCGACAGCCCGGTACATCCTTACGAGGTCCACATCCTGAATTCAGAAGGAGAAATCTCAGGTCACGTCGACATAAGGAAACCGGTCACGGTGCAACTTCGTTACCGGATTATCCACAAGATCCCTATGTTCCGGGTCGCCCTCCGCTTTCTCACCAGCGATGGGACTCTTGCCTTTACGGCGGCCGACAGTTCCAGCGAGGATTTCTCGGCCAAGCCCACGGTTCCTGGAACGTACCTGTGCCGGTGTATTGTGCCAGGCAACTTGCTTAATGAAGGGCAATACTTTGTCTCGGTGTCGGGTGACATCCCGTTTCAACAAGTGCTTTTTCATGAGGAGAGCGCCGTCGGCTTCGCGGTCGATCAGACGGGTGGTGTCAGTTCGCGTTTTCCAGAAAAATGGGCTGGCGCGGTTTGCCCGCGCGTGGAATGGTCAACGCATTCGGTTGAAGTGGGCACCAGCCAGCAACTCGTCGCCCGCACCGCTCCTGTTTAGCCTCCAACGAGCATGTTTGATGAAAAGATCGATCCTATCGCGCCTAGTCCGTTGCCTTCCCCTTTTTGGTGAATTGTATCGGATGAACGATTTGCTTGCCTCAATCCGTCAGTCATTACTTTCTGTCGAGCGTCAGTTGCAATCCCGCCACTGCTTCGAGGTGATTCGGTTACTCGACTTCAACCTTGCTGAACATCCGCGATTTTCTGACCCTAAGCGACTCTTGCGTTACGGTTTTCAAGCCTGTTCTCAAAACGGTGAAGATGGCATGATCGACGAGATTTTTCGGCGGATCGGTTCTGAATCGCGTGTTTTTGTTGAGATCGGAATCGGGAATGGTAACGAGAACAATACCGCCTTTTTGATATCTCAATCTTGGCGCGGATATTGGATCGACGGCAGTTCAGAATTTCTCACCGGGATTAGAGATCGCGGTTGGGACGTAGACGGCATTCTCAAAGGAATCCAAGCGTTCGTGTCTAGGGACAATGTGGCCAACCTATTCACGGAGGCGGGGGTGCCGACCGAGTTCGATCTCTTGTCCATCGATATCGATCAAAACACCTACCACGTATGGCAGGCTTTGGCTGGTTTTAGGCCTCGGGTCGTTGTTGTCGAATACAATGCTGCTTTTCCGGCTCATATTGAATGGGTGGTCCCTTACAACTCTGACCAAATGTGGGATGGTAGCCAGAACTTTGGCGCGAGCCTTAAGGCCTTTGAAAAATTGGCGGTGTCTCTGGGTTACCATTTGGTGGGCTGCGACTTTACTGGCGTCAATGCATTTTTCGTGCGCAAGGATCTATGCGCTGATAAGTTCTCATCGCCTTTTGTTGCCGAGCACCACTACGAACCTCCCCGCTACAGCGCCGTGACGAGACGCAGTCATCCACCCAAGGCGTTCGATCCTGCGCCCGTCGGATGACGCGTTTGATGACAAAAATCTTAATGAGGGAAAGCACTCGACTTTACTCATCTCTGCTGGCTTTGCTGCCATCGCTGCAGCCATATGCACGCGGGCCCGTGTTTCGCCGCCTTTACTGGGCACTCTATAGAATCTGGGCGTCGGAGGGACCGCCAGTTCGCACTCGGCTCCATGGGTTCACTGCCCTCTTGAACCGAGGTAACATCTATCCGTTTCTCGTACGCAACGTCCCACTATTCAATGCCCCCTTGGTCCAGTTGGTCCACCAATGCGCCTCCGGGAAGAAACGTCCCCTAACGGTGATTGACGTCGGCTCCGCGACGGGGGATTCCGTGTTTTTACTAAAACAACGATGCCCTGGTAGCGTTGCTCATTTCATTTCAGTGGAGGGCCATCCGGCATTTCAGCAGCTGCTCCGTGAGAATATGCGTCAATTTAACGACGTTACGATTGTGGAAACATTGCTGGCGCGGGCTCCCATGAAAATTCGCTCACTCATCAATCAACACATGGGAACGGCGACGGCGACGGGTGAAAGCCAAGTCGATGCTTCAAGCCTGGATTCGATTCCGGCAATCCAAGCTGCGCACATTGACCTTTTGAAAGTCGATGTCGACGGCTTTGATGGCGAGGTGCTCGCTGGTGCGGCACAGTTGCTTCAACGCTGCCAGCCCGCAGTGATTTTTGAATGGCATCCGAAGCTCGCCATGGATGCTGGAAATAATCCGTTCGTCGCCTTCAAGGTGCTCGCCGATTCTGGTTATCAGCGTTACTTGTGGTTCACGAACTCAGGTCCGTTCAGCCATTTTACCGGTGTCTGCTCACACGATGTTCTCGAGCACCAGCGCGACTATCTGCTCGCGATTCACGCTCGTTCAGGCGAACACTTTGATATCGTGGCCCTTCCCAAGCATTCCCAACTCGATGAGATCGAGTTGGCTGCATTGGAGTTTGCTCGGACTTAGCCAATCGGACTACTCGATGCAAGTGGTTTATGATGGGCATGTCTTCCGGTGGCAAAAAACCGGAGGTGTCAGCCGCTATTTTAACGAAATCATTTCCCGGCTCCCGGCGGATTGGCACCCGACCATTCTTGGGGTGGAGGCGCGAAATAGAAACCTTCCCATGCATCCCCGCTTGTCGGTTTCGACGCTAAGTTCAATCAAGCCTCGCCGCCTTACTCAGCCCGTCAAAAAGGCTTGGTGGAAGATTCGCTACTTTCAGAAGGCCGAAATCTTTCATCCGACTTATTACAGTCTTACTGGTGGTTTGGAGTTTTCAGATATCAGGTGCCCGGTGGTGGTTACGGTTCACGATTTTATACAGGCTCGGCATCCCCACTTGGAGGATGAAGCGGAGGCGACGATAAAGCATCAGCGCGAATCGATCCCTCACGCGGCTCACGTCATCTGCGTTTCCAAAGCCACGGAGCAGGATTTGTTGGAGCGGTACCCGCATATGCAGGGCAAAACCACCGTCATTTATCACGGATCTTCTTTCCCGATCCGGTTCCAGGAAGTCCCCGAAGGCGTTTTCGAAACGCCCACTTTCCTCTTCGTTGGCCGGCGTGGAACATACAAGAATTTTCTATTTCTGTTGCGTGCTTTTGCCGCGGCTTGCCAGGCCCATCCCAAAATTCGGCTTCACGTGGCGGGTGAGCCGTTAAATCAGGAAGAACGATGGCAAATCCATTTTCTCGGCATTACCAATCGCGTCGATTCCTCCGTGTTTCCCAACGAGAGTTCTCTCGAGAACCTTTACCGCGCGAGTGTGGCGCTCCTTTATCCTTCTCGCTTTGAGGGCTTCGGAATTCCTCCCTTGGAAGCCATGGCTTGCGGCACTGTGGCGGTCACGTCGAACGTCACCAGCCTTCCGGAGGTCGTTGGCGATGCCGGCATCTTGCTGGATCCCACGGCCGAGGACCCTTGGACGGAATGTATCTTACAGGTGGCTAACGGAAGAATTCCTCGTGCCGAACTGCTCGAACGAGGCAGGCAAAGAGCGGAGTTGCTCTCGTGGGAAAACTCCGCCCGGCGTCACGCCGAGGTCTATCGCAGTCTCGCGTGAGCACCAGTCACAGCACCGTTGCCACAGTTCGACCACACAGCGTGAGCTCAGACAGGAAACTGTGCCGTATTTGCCTGACTCCGACTCGCAATGAAAGTTGGATTATTAAACGCTTTCTCGCGGCGGCCAGACTTTGGGCTGACCACATCGTCGTGGCCGACCAGGGTTCAACCGATGGGACGTTCCAGGAACTGCTACGGACTCCGGGTGTGCATGCTGTGGTGAACGCCTCCCCGGTCTTTGATGAGCCTCACCGGCAGCGCTTGCTGATCGAGAACGCCCGGCGGATTGCGGACAAAAGGCTGCTCATCGCGCTTGATGCTGATGAAGCACTTTCCTCCAACTGCCTTCAGAGCAAGGAATGGGAACAGATCAGTCAGGCCGAGCCCGGGACGGTGCTCCGGTTCCGGTGGGTCAATGTTCTTCCCGGGTTTGAAAATGCTTGGATTCCGTCAGAACCGTTACTGTGCGGTTTGGTGGATGATGGCACAGAGCACACTGGCCGCCCAATTCACAATCCGCGCGTTCCTTCGCGACCGGGTGCCCCGGTCATCGACTTGCAGGAAATCGTCGTGCTGCACTTTCAGTATGTTGTGCCGAGTCGCATGCGCAGCAAGCATCGATGGTATCAGGCCTGGGAACATTTGAACTCACCATCGAAGCGTCCGCTCGATATTTTTCGACAATACCACCACATGCACGGTGGTTGGGATGAGAATGAGATACAACCTGTGAAACGAGAGTGGTTTGCTGGTTACGAAAGTGTCGGCCTGGATTTTAGTGCCCTCGCCAGTGAGCCGGTGACTTGGTGGGACAAGGAAGTGGTCCAGATGCTATGCCAACATGGCCCTGCGCGCTTTTGCAAGCTCGCCATTTGGGATCAGGACTGGAATGCGCTCCGCGCGCATGTCAGCACAAGCGATATCGCGATCACAGATCCCCGTTCGCTTTGGGAAAAGACCGTTCATCGCATACTTTCCGCCACTCAAACGAACCGATCGAATTGGGGCGTGCGAGGTTTCGAGAAGCTATTGCGGGTCATTGGTTGGTGAATGCTCTGCTTTCTGTCATCTTCTGTAGGCCTAAGAAGTTCCCTTTTGAAAGTAAAAAATGGTGTTACAAAAGCATAGGGATTTGATCTTCGATGTTGGCTTACATCGGGGGGAGGACACAGAGTTTTTTTTGAAAAAAGGCTTTCGTGTTGTCGCTTTCGAGGCCGATCCAGAACACGTAAGTTTTTGTTACCACCGGTTTAAGAAATTTATCGATGATGGGCGATTGACCATCATAGAGGGTGCTGTTGTGGACATGACGAGTCTGAAACCGGGTGAAAAAACGATTTCTTTCTATAAAAATGACGCTGTTTCCGTGTGGGGCACCGTTTGTAGTGACTGGGCGCACCGTAATCTCGAACTGGGCGCGTCAAGCCGCTTAATCACGGTTAATGCAATCAACTTTGTCCAAAGCATCCGGGAACACGGTATCCCGCACTATCTTAAGGTTGACATTGAGGGGTGCGATATGTTGTGCGTTGAGGCCCTGAAAGCTTTCGACCAGAAGCCGGAATATATTTCTATAGAATCCAATAAGACGAGTTTTTTGAAAATCAAGAAAGAGATCGAGGTTTTGGATTCCTTGGGGTACAAGCATTTTCAGGCGGTTGAGCAATCTTCTGTTTCCTTGACAAGTCCGGCATTCCCGGCGGGAGAAGGAAAATATGCAGATCACCGATTCGAGGAAGGATCGTCTGGACTGTTCGGCGCGGAACTTCTCGGGGCATGGAAATCAAAACAGAGTGTCTTACGTCGCTATCGGTTCATCCGCATCGGATATTGGCTCTTGGGCGAGGATGGCATTCTTACGAGGATGAAGTTCCGCGGGGCTGGTCGCTTGCGGGGGTGCATAGCCTCTGTTTTGGGCAGTCTCACTGGTGCTGCGGTCCCCGGATGGTATGATACTCATGCGAAGTTGTCGGATGATGTATAAACAATCGTTTTCAATACGGCGCGACCGCGCTTTTGTTATGAACCAATCGGCAATAAAAGAACAATCGTTGCCCAATTTAGGGGTGAGGACTCAGATGTATACTCCATCGTGGTATGCCGGACATACTTCCAGTTCGCTTGAATCAGCCCGCGTCATACTCAAGGTCTTGTTCGAGGACTATCTGCCAGCTTCAGTATTTGATGTTGGGTGCGGATCGGGCGCCTGGCTCATGGCTGCTGAGGAGTTGGGCTGCACAAGGCTTTCAGGAGTGGACGGCCCATGGGCTAATCCGACCTCACTTCTCTCAAAAAAGACTGAGTTTTATACGGTTAATTTCGAGAAGGATTTCAAAGTTCGAGAAAAGTTTGATCTTTGCATCAGCGTTGAGGTAGGGGAACACGTATCCGGAGGGCGTGCCGCATCGTTCGTGAAGACGCTTTCTTCTGCTGCGGATGTTGTTTTGTTCAGCGCGGCCATTCCCGGCCAAGGTGGTACCTATCACATCAATGAACAGTGGCAGTCTTATTGGGCAGAGCTATTCGGCCAGTTTGGTTACGAGTGCCACGACCTGTTGCGTCCCCGACTATGGACGAACCGCGAAGTCGCCAGTTGGTACAAGCAAAATATTCTGCTCTATGTGAAACGTTCTCATCCAATCACCGAGAAGGTGCGCACAAAATCTCAGCAGCCCGGACCCTTGGATGTGGTTCATCCCGAAATCTACGAAGGAAATCTTGATTCGCTTCAACGACTCATCGCAGAACCGACTTTGCAATTCTGTGGTCAGTCGTTCGGGCGATGGGCACGGAGGCAGCTCCGAAAAATAATCGGTAGATCGCACTCTCGGCCCACGCTGTAACGCCGCGTCAGGGGTCTCATTTGTCTCAAGTAAACGATATGATGTCCGGCAGTTTGTATCCGCAGGCTTCAGCGCCTGGCGTCTTTCCATTATGGCTCAGACCTAACGATATTATTTTCTGTGAGCACACCCTTCTTTACTGGCTACCCGTCCTGAAGGGTTTGGGCGTATTGAATCGTCCCCGTCTCCATGATTTACGCTCGAGAACATCTGGATTTTGCCCCCGCTCACAGCGGAATCGTCGCGCTCATTCCTGCGGCCGTCGAGCAGGCCAAGAAACTGATGCCTAACGTCAAGGTGGCGCATCTTGGTTGGGGTGTGATACGCGTTTTTTCCAAAGTTGCCTTACTATCCCAGGTGATTCCTTTCCGTCGGCATCGCCAATCGCGACTTTCGTACTGGCCGCTTCGATGTGGCTCACGCTCGTCCGTGTCATTTAACCGACCAGCAGGGTTGACTTGGCCGGCAACAGCCACATCGGTTGACGGCGGCGGGGGGACATCTCCGGGACCAAGAAGGTTACCGTCCGCGATTTTTGCTACGGATCATTATTCGCGATGTACGGCCAATGGTTTACCCATCTCATCGAGGCCATGTCTATCGGACAGCCCGTAATCGTTACAAGGACGGGTGCTTTGCCGGGCGAACTTGATGTGGAAAAAGCTGGCTGCGGATTGCACGTTCCGCCGGAAAATCCTGCTGCGTTAGCCGAAGCGATCGAAACACTTGCCGTCGATCCTCCAAGCGTCCAAGCAATGGGAGAGAAGGGATGTCAGCTGATGGAAAGTCACCACAGCCTCAACTACTACGCCGCGCGCCTCCACAAATTTTTCGAAACATTGTGACATGAAACAATTGGTTAAAAAGCTCCTACGCCGGGTGTCTTGGCCGCTCGTCAACGAACTGGAGTTGGATCGTGGCAGTGTCTTCCTGCATAACGAATCCGCCTCCCAAAAGGCGCTCATGCAAAGCTATCGTTTGCTGGCCATTCATGCGCCGGACCGATTGCCGCGTTTTGATGATGTCGGGTTCCGCAAATACTCTCAGTTCGAGGAAGATGGAATCCTACTTTACATCTTTTCCTTAATCTTTCCCATTAATCGAAAATGCGTGGAAATTTGCGCGGGAAATGGTCGGGAATGCATGACGACTAACTTAATTGTGAACCACGGTTGGTGGGGCTACCTTTTCGATGGAAACGAGACTAACGTCCGCGCAGGCGATCGCTTCTTCGCCAACTGCAAAGACACGTTCTTGCATCCACCCGTGTTCCGTAAGGCATGGATTACCGCCGAAAACGTAAATCAGGAGTTGGCCGCCGCCGGCGTCACCGGGCTGGTTGACCTGCTGAGTCTGGACATCGATGGAATGGATTATTGGGTTTGGAAGGCGATTGACGTCATTCAACCTAGGGTATTCGTATGTGAGACGCACAACGCGGCGCCCGTCGGGAAGTCAGTCACCGTTCCTTATAATCCTGCATTCGTGTGTAATTCCGAAACGTACCGGGGTGTTTCCTTGGCAGCGATGTGTAAACTGAGCCGGGAAAAGGGCTATCGCTTGGTCGGAACCCACCGCTATGGCTTCAACGCATTTTTTATCAAGAACGGCGTAGGGGATGAGTTGTTCCCCGAGGTCACGGCAGCGTCCTGTTTACGCGACCCATTCAGCGAGTTGCGCCGGCGTGACTGGGCCGCGGTCGCAAGTCGGCCATGGCAGGAAGTCTAAAGCAGATTTGTGCACTTCGTATCAGCCTCAGCCCTTCACTGATGCCAACAGAGATCGACCACAGCCAAACGAATACTGCGCTTCGTTCCTTCCCAGGTGTGCTGGAAAGCCGGGAACAGGGACTAGTTCTTCTTTCGCCCGAAGGCAGAACAGCCAGGCGCCGTGTTTTGTTTGTAAATGCCTATGGCGGCTCCTGCGTTTGGGACCAGATCAAAACCGGAATGCTTCCGGGCCATCACCTTTGGGGATGCATTGAGCTGGTTCAGTTGGGCTATGAAATATTGCTAACCGAGCCGCTCCCGCATTTTAATTTTCGGCGAAGTCCATTGCCGCATGATCTCCGATTCCTGCGGCTCGTGAATGAATGGTTGGGCCCGGATGATATTCTTTATTCCGGGCACACTCTGCTCTACTGGCTTCCGCTCCTGAAGCGGGCAAACCTGTTGAAATGCAAGGTTGTGTCATTGATGTATGCTCGTGAAAAGTTGGACTGGGCTCAGGCTCACTGCGGCATCATTGCCATGACACCTGCGGCAGAGGTAACGGCAAGGCAACTTGCGCCGAAAGCGAAAGTCGTTCGGCTGCCATGGGGCGTGGATCTCAATTTCTTCCCTCGCCTGCCGTACGAGCCGGATACCTTTCTTTCCTGCGGCATCACGAACCGGGACCATGCCACGCTTTGCGCCGCTGCGAAGATCAGCACGCGACCGATACGGTTGATTTGTCCGAGCAAACCTCTCGGTCTGGATTGGCCGCTGAATGTGGATGTCGTGGATAGTGGCCGCGGTTGGAACTTCCAGAAAAAGCAGGTTGGCTATGACCAACTTCTCACAGATTTCTATGCGCGGGCCACGGCTACAATTGTGGTGCTTAAAAACGACCCGGACGAGACGACAGCAAACGGGTTCACGAATCTCCTTGAATCCATGGCCATGGCGCGTCCCGTGGTTTTTACTCGGACAGGCGCCGTTCCCGGCGAAATCGACGTGGAAGGTGCCGGAATTGGTTTTTACGCGTCTCCGGAAGACCCGGCAGATCTTGCGGAAGCAATCGAAGACCTTGCCAGCGATAGGGCCCGCGCGCACGCCATGGGCGATGCGGGCCGGCAACTCTGCCAGAGCCACTATTGCATTAGTCGTTACGCTGAAGGATTACATCACTTCTTTGAGAGTTTGTAACGTCTCTCTGTCATGCACTACGACCGTTCTACACACTGAACCTTTTGTATGAGTGGTTTCTTTTGCCGGAATATCCGGTTTGCCGAACGCCTCTGGAAAGACCGGCGCACCGTCCGCGCAATGCTGGAGACAGATAACTACATTTTCGTCAGGGATTTTCCTCCTGGTCACTTTTACTCTCCATTGCCTGACCTTTCGACTGTTCCTGCCGCCCTCCAGTCCGCCTCCACGTCGCTCCATGGCATCAATCTCAATGAGGCGTTTCAAGTGCGTCTAGCCGAAAAGTTTGCGCGGTGGTACGCAGAAATGCCTTTCCCTGGGCGTAAAAAGGCGGACAAGCGTTATCATTTAGATAATCCATTTTTCAGCTTTGGGGACGGCATTATCCTTTATTCATTCCTCCGCGAGTTTCAACCAAAACGTGTGATTGAAGTTGGCTCAGGTTTCTCCTCCGCTGCCATGCTGGACGTGAACGATGCTTTTCTGTCTCGCCGTGTGGAATTCACTTTCATCGAGCCGTTTCCAGATCGATTGCACAGCCTCCTCTCCGACGAAGATCGAAAAACGTGCGGCGTTGAAACCAAGCCGGTGCAGCAGATTGATCCCCGCCTTTTCCAACAGCTTGATGAGAACGACATCCTATTTATTGATTCGAGCCATGTCGGCAAAATTGGGAGCGACTTGCTCCACCTTCTCTTCGACGTGCTGCCTCGGTTGAGAAAGGGAGTGTTCGTTCATTTCCATGACATCTTCTGGCCATTCGATTACCCGCAAATCTGGTTGGAAAACGGGCGGGCCTGGAACGAGGCGTATTTCCTCCGCACTTTCCTTCAATACAACTCCGCGTTCGAGATCCTGTATTTCAATTCTTACATGGCATTGCACCACGCTGAACGTTTGCAACGTACGATGCCGCTCGTTCTTCAGGAAACCTCGAACCCGGAAACCTTCGGCAACTCCAGTCTCTGGTTGCGGAAAATGGGTTAGAGATTCGGCTCTCCTCTGCTCTCCCCTGCATGAAATCTGACGCGCGCATTCTCGAACTCGATGGGATTCGCGGCCTCGCCATCCTGATGGTGCTGGTGTGCCATTTCTTTCAGAACCAGATGGCCACGTTGCGGACGCCCGCAGCGATCTACCTCTCCAAAGCCCTGAGCCTAACATGGAGCGGCGTCGATTTATTTTTCGTCCTGTCAGGGTTCCTGATCTGTGGCATTCTTTTTGACAAGAGAGATTCGCCGGACTTTTTCAAAACTTTCTACCTCCGGCGGACGTGCCGAATTTTTCCACTCTATTTTTTGGTCTTGGGAATTTTCATACTTTTGGCCGGCCGAATCAGCGTGCCGCTGCTTTTTGACAACGCGATGCCACTTTGGACCTACGCCACGTTCACTCAGAATTTTGCCATGATTCCTTATACCGAGGGCACGGCGTATTGGCTGGGTGCGACGTGGTCTCTCGCCGTGGAAGAGCAATTCTATCTGCTGCTGCCCCTGATTGTTTTCTTCGCACCACGTCGTGCCTTGCTGCCCATTTGCGTGGCCGGCATCCTTCTCGCGGTCGGTTTGCGAATGTTTTGGCCCGGCCACCATGCCTACCTGCTCATGCCTTGGCGCGCTGATTCCTTGCTCTTCGGGGCGGTCCTCGCGCTCTTGGTCCGGGAGGAACGATTCATGGAATGGGTCAAGGTAAGGCGTCGAGGGTTGTTGATCGTGTTTTTCGTTTTGCTGGCCGGCGCGGCCGCCATGACCGCCAAACCTTGGGCCCCCTGGGCACGCAATCATTTCTGGCTGGCTGCTTTGTTTAGTGTTTTTCTTCTAGTGGCTCTTACCAACGCCGTTCCTCTTCTAAACCGTACTCTCCGCTCCCGATTTCTCGTTTGGATGGGTGCCATATCCTACGGCGTTTACCTTTTGCACGGGGCGGTTCTCGGCCTTTCGCACTGGTGGATTGGCGCCAAGACACCCCAAATCCAAACGTGGCGCGATTTTTTCATCACGCTCCTCGCGGCGTTTTTCACGCTGGCCCTGGCGACATTGTCCTTAACTCATTTCGAAAGACCGATTTTGCAATTCGGCCAACGCTTCAAATACAGGAAATCGGAGCTGCAGCAAACGCGCTAATCCGGAAGAATCTCTATCGAAGCGATCCACTTCCCACTTACTCCACGCTGCTTCTCTGACTCTTGGCCGGGTGAAAAAAGGGCTTTCGGCAATGTGCTTATTAATCACCGGCGGCTGTGGATTCATCGGCTCCAACGTCATCCGTCGGATCGTCGACGCTCCGGAGATCGCTCGTTTGGTGAATCTCGATTGCCTGACCTACGCCGGACACCCGGAAAACGTGGAAGATGTTGCAGGTCATCCCAAGTATTCCTTCGAGCAGGTTGATCTTCGCGACGCGGAAGCGGTGCGTGAGGTGATTGCCCGGCATGGCATCACTCACGTAATGCATCTCGCAGCGGAGTCACACGTGGATCGTTCCATCGGTGGTCCCGGCGACTTCATATCCACCAACATCATCGGCACCTTCAACCTCCTCGAAGCCTGCCGCGCCGAATGGCTCGATCCAAACTCGTCATTCGTCGTTCGTCATTCGTCATTCGGCACTAGCGCCGTTCGTTTCCACCACATCTCCACCGACGAAGTTTACGGCAGCCTGGGGCCAACCGGCCATTTCACCGAAACCACGCCTTACGCGCCCAACTCACCCTACTCCGCGAGCAAAGCGTCCAGCGATATGCTGGTGCGCGCTTACCATCACACCTACGGTTTGCCCGCCGTCATTACGAACTGCTCCAACAACTATGGCCCTTACCAGTTTCCCGAAAAATTGATCCCTGTGGTCATTCAAAGCGTCGTCGCGCGAAAACCGATTCCCGTTTACGGCGACGGCTTGAACGTCCGCGATTGGCTCTACGTGGAGGATCATGCGGATGCTTTGTGGAAAGTGTTGCGCGAGGGAAAAAATGGAGAGACATACAATATTGGCGGCCACAACGAGTGGGCGAACCTCCGCATCGTGGAACTCATCTGCGATCTCGTGGATGAATTGAAGCCGCAGCTCGGTGGCGGCTCGCGGAGCCTCATCACCTTCGTCAAGGACCGCCTCGGCCACGACCGCCGCTACGCCATCGACGCTTCGAAAATCCGCGACGAACTCGGCTGGACGCCGGCTTACACCTTCGATCGCGGCATCCGTGAAACCGTCGCCTGGTATCTCAACAACCAGCCTTGGATCGATCGCGTAACCAACAAGCACAAAGTGGTTCCTGTCGTTGCTTGACCAGCGCAAGTCTTTCAATCGTTTAGGAGCGCGGGCGTCTCGCCCGCTTTCTTTCGGCGTCCCGCCGAAAACCCCGGTGGGGAGACTCCGCCGAGCCGACATTACCATCGCTGAATCCCAACGGGATTCCATCCATTAGCCCGGGGTTGGCGCGCCGAGCGCGAACCCTTGGGTGCGCCGCGCAAAATGCTCTTCAACCCTGAGAGGGTTGCATCCTTTCGTTTCGACACACGCGCTCGAGAAATTCAAATGGGCACGGATGGGAAAGATTTGCTTTCATCCACGTAAATCCGCGTTATCCGCGGTGAATCCCCGCTCCTTCAGGTTTGTCCTGAGTTTACTGGCCCCAAACCGAATCTTTGTTCCCTTCGTTTGCTTCTGTGGAAATCCGTTCCAACAGCAGTCTTGCGTAGCGCGGACATCTCGCCTGCCTTTTCGGCGTTCCGCCGAAAAACCCCGGTGGGGCGAGACCCCGTCGAGCCGATCATTCCCGATACTCAACCCTCAACTCTCAACCCTCATCGAAAGCCCATTCTGCCCTCTGCCTTCTGATTTCTTCCTCCTTCTTCCATGCTCCCCTTCACCCACCTGCGCTCCTCGCGCGAAACCCTCTGCGATGGTCCGAGTTCAGACCTTTGCGCTAAAGCGCCCATGCCAACAGTCGATAACGCAATCATAGCTCACAAGCCGACCCGAATCGAAGGCGCTAGTCAGCGTTTGCCGACTTTGGACGGCCTTCGAGGGGTCGCAATTCTGATGGTTTTGATCGGACATTTTTATCAGGGGCACTTGATTCGGGAGTATTTTCCGTTGCTCTCGAAAGTCATCAGTCGCATCGCGTCGGCAGGGGATATTGGTGTTGAACTGTTTTTCGTACTCTCCGGTTTTCTAATCACTGGAATTCTACTCGATACGAAAGATCAGCCACACTCGCTTTCCAAGTTTTACGTTCGTCGCGTCCTCCGGATCTTCCCGTTGTATTATGGCGCTCTTGCCATCGTGTTGGTGGTTCTACCCATTTTTGTTCCTCTTGATGCTCCGGGAAAAGAGATCGTTGCTCGGCAGGGCTGGTTGTGGGTCTATCTGATGAACTTTCCATTAGTTCCATGGATTTGGGACGAGTCTGGAATGTTCATGTTTGGGCACTTTTGGTCACTGTGTGTTGAAGAGCACTTCTATTTGATCTGGCCGTGGGTGGTTGCGGCGATCTCACCAAGGCGACTGTTCGCGCTCTCCGTTTTCGTCGTTGCTTTCGCTTTGATGGCTCGTTGGTGGAACTACGTAGCTGGCGATGCCACGCCATTGCTGATTCGGTGGAATACAATTCAGAAAATCGACGGCTTAGCGTTCGGTGCCCTGATAGCGATCGGGATTCGTGATGCTGGAATTGCCGCCCGCTTCCCAACCGGCAAGTCATGCCGCTTTTTTTGTTGGCTGTCTTGCACGCTCCTGGTCGCTTTGGCCTTTGCGCCGAAGCCACTGTTTCATTCGCCACTTTTTTGGATCCTTCGGGGAACGCTGGTTATTTTTCTCTTCGGTTTCATATTAGTGGCCGCGATCCAAGCCAAGCCGCGCGAAGTATTGCATCGCTGCTTAAGCTCCCGGATGCTCGTAGCGTGTGGAACCTACAGTTACGGACTCTACGTTATTCATGGCATTGTCAGGCCTTGCTTCACGCGAATTCTCGACATGACTCGAATGCCGACGACCGGAGTTTGGCCGCTAATCACCTTTGTCGGCTTCTATAGTTTCGCCATCGGCGTCTGCTTCGTTCTGGCCTACGGTAGCTACCATTTGTTCGAGAAACGTTTTCTGGAATTGAAGCGGTACTTTTCATACTCAAGCAGATGAAAACCGTTTCTCGAACTTCGCCCTGAAGTCGCGCTGTTATTTCCATCTTCTTTCTCGTTGCCGATTTTACATGCAGTTCGCGCCGGGAGCCGCAGCCGTAGCCGACAGTGGCGTGGACCCGATTTCAGGATCGATTTGGACCTTGAATCACACGTATGATTAAATCCGTTGTTAATCAAATTCTTGGATGGACACCTTATGAGATTAGACGTAAGCGCAACGAGCGAGTCCTGCCAGACGCAACATTTGAAACCATCAAGCTAGCGCTTGCCTACCATCTGCTCTCAAAGCGGCTTCCGGCATTTGTCCAAATTGGCGCCTGCGATGGAATATCAGGAGATCCTGTACATGATTTTATTGTTCAGGGTCATGTCAGGGCGCTCCTCGTCGAACCAATCCAGGAGTCCCTCTTGAAACTGCAACGTACATACGAAGGGGTGCCCAATGTCACCGTTGTTCATGCGGCCATCGGTTGTCATGATGGGGACGTGGTTTTGTTTCGCGTTAAAGAAGGTGCCACATCGCTCGACTCGTTTTGGGCCACGCAACTGGCTTCGTTCAATCGCGCGCATCTTGTGAGACACGGAGTCAAGGAACACGATATTGAAGAGGTAAAAGTGCCGTGCTTGACTCTCAAGACTCTTCTGTCCAAGCACGGCTTTGAGACGCTCGACCTTCTCCAGATCGACACCGAGGGTTTTGACGGTGAAGTGGTTGACCTGACCCCGAAAATCTGGACGTGACAAAGCTGGAGTTCTGCGGCGAAGGAAGGGAGCAGCAGAACATGAAAAAAAGCAGATTCAGCGAGGAACAGATCATTCACATTATACGCGAAGCGGAGG
>Ga0193753_10000840_pt1 | contig 28575 bp, 21 predicted proteins | sample H1c2metaG_FD_144925 | JGI IMG/M metagenome (GOLD analysis project Ga0193753, IMG submission 144925) | Soil microbial communities from a riparian zone of the East river system, Colorado, United States - H1c2 | ecosystem: Environmental > Terrestrial > Soil > Riparian zone | place: USA: East...
GGCGGCCTGCAGGATGTTGTACTTCTCACTGAGGTCCTGGATGGGGCGGAAGAACCGCTGCGCGTACTGGATGAAGGCGATGAGGATGCCGATCGATACGGTTCCGCGGAGGGCGCTTGCACCGCCACGCCAGATGACGAGAGCGATGGCCGTGGAGCTGAGGAACTCGACGATGGGGTAGTAGAGGGCGTAGGCGAAGATGGCGTCGGACCACGCCTTCTTATTCTCGGCGTTGACTGCGGAGAAGTCTCTAAAGGCGCGGCGCTCGCGATTGAAGAGCTGCACGACGGACATGCCCGAGACGTACTCTTGCGTGAAGGTGTTGATACGGGCGGTGGCCGCGCGCTGGCGCCGATAGCTATCGCGCACATGCTTGCGGAAGATGCGTGTGACGTAGAGGATGGCCGGAATAACCGAGATGGTGAGCAGCGCTAATGGCCAGCTCATCCGCAGCATGATGATGACGATGAAAGCCAGAACGAAGACGTCCTCGAAGATGGCGAGAACGCCGGAGGTGAACATCTCGTTGAGCGCATCGACGTCGGAGGTGACGCGGGTGACGAGCTTGCCAACCGGGTTGCGATCGAAGAAGGAAGGCGACATGCGCTGCAGGTGACGGAAGATCTGGCTGCGGAGATCGAACATGATCTTCTGGCCAGTCCATTGCATCAGGTAGGTCTGAAGGAATTCGAGGATATAAGTGACAAGCAATGCGCCAAGATAAAGACCGGCGATCTGAGTAATGCCGGTCATGGGTTTGCTACTCAAGTGCCGCGCCAACCAGGAAAGCTTCGTCGCCGGCGTATCTGCCATATAAGTATCAACGGCGACTTTGACGAGATAAGGCCCGAGGACGTCACTGCCGGCCTTGAAGATAATGGAGATTGCCGAAAGTGCAGTCTGCAGTTTGTATGGACGCAGGTACGTCAGCAGGCGGCGCATAAGGCGTCCGTCGTACGCCTTACCTGCGACCTCGTCGTCCTGCTGGACCTTTTTCGGGGATTCTTTTTGGGAATCCTCGGGTTTTTCCTTGGCAGCCATGTACTTCTATTCTAGATGTTTCGGAATCAGGCTGGATTCCATTCCGGCTGCAACTATTGTTTCGTAGAGACGGAAGCCGCGCCTTTGATAGGCCCAAGGTCTGAGCCCTGTGCGAAGACCACGACGCGCATATTGGCCGGAGTGGAGTCTGATGGCGCATTCAGGGTGAAATTCATAGGGCCTTTGCCGAGGTCCTGCAGCTTGCCGATTTTCTTCAACGAGCGGACTACGCCGACATGCTCGAGTTGATGACCTTTATTCTCGCCGCCCTGAACCTGGGTGGTCGCTGTGGGATCGAGGAGCGCGGCATAAAGATCTGCCTTGGGCAATGGAGCAGAGGAGGACGCCGAAACCGAGCAGGCCAGGTGTCTGCCATCGACCACCGGATTTGAGAGCGCAAGGGCAACCTTGGGTGTTCCAGCCGCGGCTACAACTGCGTCGAGCGCCCGGGGGCCATCGTTGCCGACAAACTGTGTCGTGCCATCGACCACCATCTGCGGGGTATAGGCGCTATCAAATTTCAGTCGGGGAGCATATTGGTTCTGGCGGTCAGTGTACTGCGACGACGAAAAGCGGTCGTGCCACCCGCCCTTTTCCCAGTAGTCGACATGCTCTTCAAGAACGATGATCTCCGCGTTGCTGACGGGCTGCTCCTTATCCATTCTGGCGAGCAGAGCATCGGCGGGAGGGCAACTCGAGCAACCCTCCGAGGTAAACAGTTCTACTACGACCGGAGTCTTACCGGTTGGGGTCGCGTTCTGGGCGAGGGATAGGCTGGGGACGATAGCAATCAGAGTGAGGAGGGCGGCTAAAGGATGTTGCGAGATTGAGTTCATGGTGTTCGTTAGTCCTTCTGAGAGCTCGTAGGCTTTGGATTCATTCGAGGCTGCCATGGTAACGATTTAAAGGCTCACCCGTGAAACAATGACACCAAAGGCATTTTTTGCGTGACGAACAGTACTGTTGGCGTTTACATCTCGGTTCCGTTTTGCAAGGCGAAGTGTACGTTTTGTAACTTCGCGTCGGGGGTGTTTTCGGCCGGCCGAATGCAGGGCTACGTCGATCGCGTTTGCAAAGAGATCCTAAAGGCCAGAATTGCGGCGAAGGGATTGAACGCAACGCTTGATCGTTCCGTGGACTCGGTTTATTTCGGCGGAGGAACGCCGAGCCTATTGTCGCCGGAACAGTTCAATCAGATATTTGCAGCTTTGCGGAGTGAATTTGATCTGGCAGCAGGGGCTGAGATCACGTTGGAATGTGCCCCCGGACAACTGAGCGATGACACTCTGAGCGAGCTATTGCGGCAGGGTATGAACCGCATCAGCTTTGGTGTTCAGTCATTTGTGGATCGGGAGTCGGCAGCCGTGGGTCGGCTGCATACCGAACAACAATGCAAGGCTGAAATCGCACGGCTGCGTTCTGCTGGTGTCTCCGAGATAAGCCTCGACCTGATCGCTGGTCTTCCGCACCAGACTGAGCAGAGCTGGCGGTATTCCGTTGGGCAGGCCATTGCCAGCGGTGTTCCCCATGCCAGTGTCTACATGCTGGAAGTCGATGAGGAATCCCGGCTGGGCAAGGAGATGCTTGCCAGTGGGACGCGCTATCACGCCTCCGCAGTTCCATCAGAGGATGACGCGGCGGCGTGGTATCAACTGGCTTGCGAGGCCTTCGATGAGGCGGGCCTGCAGCAGTATGAGATATCTAATTTTGCGCGGAGCGGCCACGCATCGCAGCACAACTTGAAGTATTGGAAGCGTCAACCATATATAGGCTTCGGTCTTGACGCCCACTCCATGTTGAACACCGGCATGGTTGATGTCCGCTTTGCGAATACGAGCGATCTGGATGCTTATCTCCACGATGCCAATGAGGCAGGGCCGTTCGAGATCGTCCGTCAGACCGAGGCTTCGTCCAACACTGAGGCTGACATCATTGGACGAGAAGAAGCGTTTGAAGAATCACTTTTTCTTGGCTTGCGTTTGAACGAGGGTGTGGTTCTCAACACTCTTCGCAGTAAATTCGGAGACGCGATGCTCGAAGACGTGATGCCCGCGCTGGTCGACGTTCGCGATGCCGGCTTGCTGGAGATGAATTCCGATCTGATACGTCTTACAGCGCGCGGGCGAATGGTCTCAAACGAGGTCTTCAGCCGTCTATTACTTGCTTCGGTGGCATAGTCCGATTCACATTCAAGATACAAGGAGTCAGCAAATCCAATGATCGATCTACGCAGCGACACCGTCACCCGGCCCACACCCGCCATGCGAACCGCGATGGCCAATGCTGAGGTAGGAGACGATGTTTACGGAGAAGACCCAACCGTCAATCGCCTGGAGAAGGAGGCTGCCGAGATCTTCGGTAGAGAAGCTGCCATCTTTGTTCCCACCGGAACCATGGGCAACCAGATCGCTATACGTCTTCACACACGCCATGGACAAGAGGTCATCTGCGAAGCTCGTTCCCACGTTCTTGACTGGGAGATGGCAATGGTCGCTGCCTTCGCTGGGTGCCAGGCACGTACGGTCGCTGCGGATCGGGGAATACTGACCTGGGCTCACGTGAAACAGGCTATCGGGCCAAAGATTTATTATCGCGCGCAGACGGGACTGATTTGTCTTGAGAATACGCACAACATGGCTGGCGGTACGGTAACTCCGCTCAACGTTATGCGGGAGATATGGGCCGGTGCTCGCGAAGCCGGCCTCCCCGTGCATCTGGATGGTGCTCGGGTATTCAACGCCGCTGTCGCACTCGGCATAAGCGTTGCCGAGCTGACGTCCGGATTCGACACGGTAATGTTCTGCCTATCGAAGGGTCTTGGTGCACCTGCCGGTTCGATGCTGGTTGGGAGCAGGGAAGCGATCGACGAAGCGCGCATCTTCCGGAAAGCTCTCGGCGGAGGAATGCGGCAGGCAGGAGTCCTCGCCGCCGCTGGACTCATTGCCTTGAAGGATATGCCTGCGCGTTTGAAGGACGACCATGCGAACGCTCGTTTGTTGGCGGAGGCCGTAACAAGCGAAGCCGCGGCTGAGATCGACCTCGATGCTGTTCAGTCAAACATCGTCATCTTCAAACTGCGAAATCATGGCGACGCGGCCGGTTTTTGCGCTGCGCTAAAACAGAAGGGTGTACTGAGCAGCGCTGTGGGACCCCATTCGGTGCGCTTTGTCACGCACTACGATGTCGATCAGACGGCGTGCAAAAAAGCGGCGACGGTCACGTTGGAGCAGCTGCGTCTACTGTAAATCGCGTGCTGAAGAGCTACGCGGTTCCAGCATTGATGGTGGGCTTGGTCGCCAGAAAGACGCTGACGATCGTGCCATGGGATCCGTTGTCTGTGCTGCTGTCCAGATCAATGCTGCCGCCGTGTTTGTTGACGATTCCGCGACTGACCCACAGGCCAAGTCCAGTTCCGTACTCACCCTTGGTCGTAAAGAAAGGCTGAAATAAGTGTGGCCGGACGCTCTCAGAAATTCCTGCGCCGTTGTCCGCTATGATTACCGTCGCACCCGCCTGCTGTTTCAGCCCATCGGTCCCAATGCCTGCTGCCTGCGGAATGATGCTGACGCGCACCTGACCGCCTGGGCTTGCTGCCTCGGCGGCGTTGGTGATGAGGTTGGTGAAGACCTGCCGCAGCTCCGCGGGAAAGGCGTCGACAATAACCGAGTTCGGCAAATCGGCGTGCATCGTTACGTCAAGATCGGTAAACCGCCGCTCCATCAGCAGCAGAATCTCGAGCAGCATCTCTTTCAGGTCGACTTGTACAGGAGCCTTGGATTCCCGATAAAGCCCCAGCATGGCGCGGCTGATCTGAGTCACTCGCGCCAGTTCCTGCTCTGCCATGTCCATAAAGTGCCTGGATTCCTCTTCAGAAACTCCAGTCCGCATGAGGTAGAGCAGATTGGAAACAGAGTCGAGCGGATTATGGATCTCATGAGCGATCGTTGCCGCCAACCTTCCGGCGACGGCCAGCTTTTCGTTTGCCAGCAGGGCTTCCTGCGTGCGACGCTCCCTGGTGATATCGCGGAATACCAGAACAATTCCTGCCATCTTGCCATTCTGGTCGCGAATGGGCGCTCCGCTATCGGCAATATGCAGTTCCGTTCCATCCTTACGAATAAGAACAGTGTGGTTGGCCACGCCGACGATATTGTTCAATCGCTTGACCTTGGAGACGGGGTTCTCCATAGGCTCCCGCGTCGTCTCATGGACGATGCAGAAGACCTCCTCGAGTGGATGACCGACGGCATCGACTTGGCCCCAGCCCGTAAGTTCCTGTGCAATAGGGTTCATCATCTGGACTTTGCCGTCCGAGTCGCAGGTGATGACTCCGTCGCCGATGGAGTCCAGCGTCGTGCGCAACTGTTGTTCTGACTGGAATATCTCCTCGGCACGACGGTTCAGCACGTCCAGGGAGGTTTTATAGGCATCCGAAACCGCATGCAGGCGGCTGCGCGTAAACAGGCCGATCAGGACTCCCATACTAAGAGCCAGGATGATAAGTCCCACCAGCATGCTTCGAACCTGCCGGTGCCACAGTGCGATGCGTGTCGCACGATATTGCTCATTATTGCGGATGATGGCATTGATGTCATTGCGCACCTCATCCATCTGGGATTTACCCCGAAGGTTCAACTCGACGTCATTGCTCTGGCCACCGGCGCGAACCGTGGCGATCACAGGCACGGCAAAGGCATCGCGCCAGGTCTGGTGTTCGTTACGCAGGTCTTCGATAAGGCTCTTCTGTTCGGGATTGGAGCCGGTCATCTCTTCGAGTCTGCGAAGCTCAGTCTGCAGGTGCGCTTCGGCTTCTACATAAGGCTGCAGAAAACGGGTATCCAGCGTCGTCTCGTATCCACGCAGACCGGATTCCTCGTCAACGATGAGTTTGGCAACCAGAGATGCCTGGGCTATGCGGGCGTCGGAGTTCTGGATCAGGTTGACAGTGGAATTGGCACCGCGAATCTGCCAGTAAAGTGCGCCTGCTGTCAGCAAAAGTGCAACGACCGGCAGCAGAAACACCTGGCGGAGGATGCGATTGAATTGGCTTAAATTCACAGACCGTTCCCGTTTGGCCTCTCGCTAAGATGCGTTGACTGGATGCAGCAGGCTGCCCAGTTTCTTTAAAAGTACGGGGGCTCCCTCGCCTTTGGTCATATAGAGATCAACCAGGGAGGTAACCTCGGCGGGAAGACCGATATAGGCGGAGAGCAAGAGTATCGGAATATTTGGCTTGGTCTGCCGCATTCGGGAAGCTACCTCGCCCCCATGCATCCCGGGCATGGAATAGTCCAGGACCACGGCCTGGACCGGTTCGTTGGTGAAGATTTCGAGGCCTTTAGCTCCATTGAGCGCCGTCAATACCCTGTACCCTGCGCGTTCCAGCAGAATCTTTCGAACCCGCAGGCCGACCAGTTCGTCATCTACGCAAAGAACAAGGGGGTACTCATGCGCCATAGCTATCTCATTCACTAAACTGCATCTACTACACTATCCTAGCCCATGCGGACCTGCTATAGATCGACCAGGTAACCCCAGGATTCATCGTACGTTTGCAAACGACGGCATCCGATGGGCTAACCTGATGAACGGTAACATTGCGTCAACAATCGAGGTTTAAGCATTGAGTCAGACGATTTTCGTGTTGGAAGACGATCCAGACATCTCCAGACTGGTCCAGTACCACCTGGAAAGCGCCGGTTTTACCGTACGTCCCTATCTGACAATCGGTCAGATTCTTCCCGATGCCGAACGGCAGCCTCCCGCTCTGTTTCTGCTGGATATCATGGTTCCCGGCGGAGATGGCCTCGACCTCTGCCGTCGTCTGCGTCAGAACCCTACGCTGAGTGTCGTTCCAATCATCTTCCTGACTGCTCGCGCCGCGGAAAACGATCGCGTGCACGGTCTTGAGATGGGCGCCGACGACTACATCACCAAGCCCTTCGCCACGCGGGAATTGGTTGCGCGCGTCAAAGCGGTTCTTCGCCGCTTTGAGCGTCCCACCACGCCATCTGTCGTCAAATTCGAGAATATTGAGATCGATGCCGGCGCGATGCAACTCCGCGTCGACGGCGATCTGGTGACAACAACCGCTACCGAGTTTCGCCTGCTCGATTATCTGGCGCGCCACCCGGGCCGCGTCTTCAGCCGGGACCATCTGCTCGATGCCGTCTGGGGCGATGCTCGCTTTGTAACTCCGCGCTCGGTCGATGTCTACGTCCGCCGTATTCGCGAGAAGATCGAGCTCGATGCCGAAACGCCGCGTTTTCTCAAAACGATGCGCGGGGCAGGGTACCGGTTCGAAATTCCGAAGACGGCCCAGGCCTAAGCGAAGGGGCAGTCCGTGACGCGTGGTCTCTTTTTCTCGTTCTTCCTCCGGATGACGATTGCCTTGGCATTCGTTGCGGTGATGCGCGTCTGGTTTACGCCGAACGGCTGGATTCTGGGCTCGATTCTTGTTGTGGCCTGGGCTGCAATCAACGCATTCCTGTTATCGCGATCGGTTCGACGGAACATTGTTCAGCTCCAGGTCGCTACCTCGGCGATTCCGGACCGTCCAGTTGGCCCGTTTGATCATCAGTACAGCGACTTCGACGGCTTGGCCCACGCAATTTCAGTAGCTTCGGGGCACGTGGAGCGGGTGCTCGCCGACGCATCCGAGAGCCGGCGCGAGCTGGAGGCGATGATCGACAGCATGCAGGATGCCGTCGTCGCGGTCGATCAGGCGGGGCGCATCCAGTGGACGAATCAGCGGATGCAGAAGCTGATTCCGGGGGCCTCCATCAGCGGCTCCGTGCGCGTCGGTCACGCGCTGGTGCAGACGATTCGCGATCCAGATGTTCTCGCCTGCGTTCGTACAGCCCTTGAAGAGCGTGTGGTCAGCGAACGACGTTCGACGTCGCTTCTCCCGGGGCGGATCTTTGAGGTCGCGGCCTCGCCCATGCCCGGTGGCGGAGCCGTCGCCGTGCTGCACGATATCACCCGTATCGAACAGATCGAGCGCACTCAGCGCGACTTTGTCGCCAATGTTTCCCACGAGTTGCGTACGCCATTGACTTCGATCACGGGTTACGTCGAAACTCTGTTGGATCACGAGGCATCCCTCAGTTCGCAGGCTCGTGAGTTTCTTTCCACGATCCTCAAGAACGCCACACGCATGAACCGGTTGACCGAAGATTTGCTGGTGATGGCTCGCGTTGAGTCCTCGGAGCAGGAGTTGCACCCGTTTCCAATCCGCGCCGACATGCTCGTACGCGACGCGGTTCAGGCCATGAGCGGTTTGGTTCAGGATGCTGAGGCCGTCCTCGAGATCGGCGAGACGACCCCGGCCGAGGTTTTCGCTGATAACGACTCCATCGTCCAGGTACTCAGCAACCTGATCGAAAATGGCATCAAGTATGGTCAGTCTCGCAATGAGACCCACTCGCGACTGGTGGTCACCGCCCACGAAGTGTCCGACCCCATCGACGCAGTCGAATTTCGCGTCCGCGACTTTGGTCAGGGAATTGCTTCCGAGCATCTCAGCCGTATCTTCGAGCGCTTCTACAGAGTCGACAAGGCACGTTCAAGGGAGTCGGGAGGCACGGGTCTCGGCCTTGCCATTGCACGACATGTGGTGCAGGCGCAGGGGGGTACCATCAGGGCCGAAAGTGAGCTGAATTTGGGCAGCACGTTCATTTTTACCCTTCCCAGGGTACAAAATACTGTCAGTTAAGGCTGTTTTTTGCCGTATTCACCCGCGTGTAACCTTACCGTAACAATCGCACCTCACACTCTATCTAGGTGGGTCGAAACGATCGATTCATCCAATTCGAGGGGGAACGAGTGAAACTGAAGGTTATCGCAGCAGGCATACTGGCTTTGACGGCCGTAGGAGCCAGCGCACAGAACATTAACGGAGCGGGAGCTACCTTTCCGTATCCCATCTACTCCAAGTGGTTCAGCGAATACAATCAGCAGCACCCCACCGTCAAGATCAACTATCAGTCAATCGGCTCCGGCGGCGGTATCCGCCAGGTCTCCGAGGGTACAGTCGACTTCGGCGCCACCGACGGCCCCATGAGCGATGCGCAGATCAGCTCCGCGAAGGTGAAGACGATGCACATCCCAACTGTGCTCGGCGCGGTCGTACCCGTATACAACATTCCCGGCGTAAGCAAAGATCTCAACTTCTCCGGTGACGTAATCGCGGACATCTACCTTGGCAAAATCACTAAGTGGAATGATCCCCGCATCGCAAAGGATAATCCCGGAGTCAGCCTGCCGGATAAGGCCATCCTGCCCGTCTATCGCTCGGATGGAAGTGGAACCACCTACATCTTCACCGACTACCTCTCGAAGATCAGCTCCGACTGGAACACCAAGGTCGGCAAGAACACCTCGGTCAAGTGGCCCACCGGTATCGGCCAAAAAGGCAACGAAGGCATTGCCGGCATGGTTCGTCAGTCGCCCTATTCATTCGGCTACGTCGAGCTGATCTACGCCACGCAGAACAAGATGGCCTACGGCGCTGTGAAGAACTCGTCCGGTAAGTTCCTGAAGGCGACCACAGATGGCGTTACCGCCGCTGCTGCCGCTGCCGCAAAGACGATGCCCGCCGATTACCGCGTCTCCATCACGAACGCGCCCGGTGCAACCTCCTACCCGATCTCCAGCTTCACCTGGTTGCTGATCCCCACCCAATCCATCGATCCAGCTAAGGCCAAGGCTCTCTCCGGGTTTCTCGGCTGGATGCTCGATCACGGCCAATCCGAAGCTGCGGCGCTAAACTACGCCCCGCTGCCGAAGCCGGTTCAGGATATGGTCCGCAAGAGCATTGCGCAGGTCAAATAGCATTACCGCCGCACGAAACTCATCTGTTGTGAGTTTCGTGCGGCACCTTATTTCATCCCCGCTCCATTCTGCTGGGTCAGATACAATCAGCCCCTGGGAGAGCACCCAGCCTCAGCCGACAGGAATAAGATTGTGCCACCTAGCCGCATGACGACAGAAAGAGAATCCGGCTCCTCAATGCCTGTGCCGTCACCTATGCCAGTCACGCCCCCTTCTGTTTCCATGGAGGAGACTTCTCCTGCCTCGGGCAGCGGCGCGCCTTCGGCTATTCGAACCTACCTGAACCAACGCGGAAGCGGGCGTCTGGCCGACAATAGCTTCGCCGCTGTCATGCTGATTTGCGCATGCAGCATCTTCGCGATCGTTCTCTTCGTCTTCACTATCCTTGTGCTTCGCTCCCACTTGAGCCTGGTTCAGTTCGGCTGGAGATTCTTCACACGGTCGGCATGGGATCCCGTCGCCGGAGACTTCGGCGCATTGGCCTTTATTTATGGCACCCTTGCCACGTCGATCCTTGCGTTGATCTTAGCTGTGCCGCTTGCCCTTGGCGTGGCGGTCTTCATTACCGAACTTTGTCCCCGGCCACTTCGCGCACCCATCTCCTTTCTTACAGAGTTGCTCGCCGCAATCCCAAGTGTGGTCTATGGCCTGTGGGCTGTCTTCGTTCTCGTTCCACTGATGCGCGACGTCATCGGTCCATTTCTATCGAAGACCCTCGGCTGGACCGGATTTTTCGAAGGTCCTAACTTCGGTGTGGGCCTGCTTACAGCCAGCATCATCCTCTCCATCATGATTCTTCCCATCATCTCCTCGCTTACTCGCGACATCATGATGGCGGTGCCCAACAGCCAGCGCGAAGCTGTTCTTGCACTCGGCGCAACCAAGTGGGAGATGATTCGCATCGGCGTCCTTCGCAACTCGCGCATCGGCATCGTCGGCGCCATCATGCTTGGACTGGGTCGTGCGCTCGGCGAAACAATGGCCGTCACCATGGTCATCGGCAATCATCCTGAAATTAGCAAGAGCCTTTTCGCACCCGGTTACACACTCGCCAGCGTCATCGCGAACGAATTCTCCGAGGCCACCGGCGATCTCTACCTCAGCGCACTCATTCAGATCGGCCTCGCACTCTTTCTCGTCACAATCGTCGTGAATGCCATCGCCCGCCTCATGGTCTGGGCCGTGACGCGTGGCGCTCCGGCAAGGGTGAGCTAACCATGAGTACGCAACCCCTCGGTATCCCGCCCACTCGCCCCATGGACTTCCAGACGAAGACCATGCGTCTGAATAACCTTCGTCGCAATATTGCGAATTATGTTGTCAGCTCGCTCGCGGTTATTGCGACAATCCTCGTCATCATTCCGCTTGTAGCTATCCTCTTCTATCTCATTTACAAAGGCGCAAGTTCACTCAATCTGGCCTTCTTCACCCATCTCCCCGCACCCGTTGGGGAGTCTGGTGGTGGTATGGCGAACGCCATCGTTGGCTCAGGGATTATTCTCACGCTGGCCAGCCTGATTGGCGTTCCAATTGGCATTGCCGCTGGCGTTTACCTCGCCGAGTTCGGTCGCGGCAGGATGCTCGCCAACGCCATACGTTTCACGGCCGACGTGCTCAACGGCGTCCCTTCCATTGTGATGGGCATCGCCGTCTTTGCTCTCCTGGTGCAGGGAAGGCACTTCTCCGCATTCTCGGGCGGCGTTGTCCTTGGCATCATGATGATTCCCACCATCACCCGCACTACGGAAGAGATGCTGGCCACGGTTCCTCACGCAATTCGTGAAGCCGCACTCGGCCTCGGCGTTCCGAAGTGGCGAACCGTTATGTCGGTCAGTCTCCGTACCGCATCTCCGGGTATCATCACCGGCTGCATGCTCGCCTTCGCGCGCGTCGCCGGAGAGACGGCACCGTTGCTCTTCACCGCCTTTGGCAATCAGTTCTGGAGCTTTAGACTGAATGAGCCCATCGCCGCGCTGCCGTTACAGATTTTTGTCTACGCCACCGGGCCCTACGACGAGTGGCATCGCCTGGCGTGGGCCGGCGCTCTCGTACTCATTGTTCTAATTATGGTTTCAGTCACGCTCGTTCGGATCTTTGCCAACCGTGGCGTACTCAAGGGAGGAAGTTAGTGGGAGTCGGCATTTTAGTTGAGGATCTGAATGCGTGGTACGGTTCGACGCATACCCTGCAGGATATCAACCTGCACATCCCCGCGAACCACGCCACCGCGCTCATCGGCCCTTCAGGCTGTGGCAAGTCGACGTTCGTCCGCTGCCTCAACCGCATGCACGAGACCAACCCCATCGCCCGCGCCACCGGCACCGTCAAGATGGGCGAAATCGACATCTATAACGACGCATCGCCGGTCGAAATCCGTCGTCGCGTCGGCATGGTCTTCCAGCGCCCCAATCCCTTTCCCACGATGTCGATCTACGACAACGTCGTCAGCGGCCTCAAGCTCAACGGCTTCCGCAACCGCCGTATCCTCGACGAGACCGTCGAACGTTCACTCAAACAGGCCGCGCTATGGGAAGAGGTCAAGGACGACCTCAAGAAAAAATCCGGTGCCTCGCTCTCCGGCGGCCAGCAGCAGCGCATGTGCATCGCCCGCGCCCTCGCCGTCGATCCTGAAGTCCTCCTGATGGACGAGCCAGCCTCAGCTCTCGACCCTGTCTCTACTTCAAAGATCGAAGACCTCATCTTTCAGTTGAAGAGCCAGTACACCATCGTCATCGTGACGCATAACATGCAGCAGGCCGCCCGCGTCGCGGAAAACACCGGCTTCTTCCTCAACGGCAAGATGGTCGAGTTCGACTCCACACACAAAATCTTCACGAACCCCCGTGACAAGCGCACGGAAGATTACATCACCGGGAGGTTCGGCTGATGCGCGTCAAATTTCATCAGAGCCTCGACGATCTCAAAGAGCGTCTTCTCGTCATGGCAGGCATGGCCGAACAGGCCATTCAACGCTCCATCGAGGCCTACCGCACGCGCGACCTCAGCATCTGCGAGCTCGTCTTCCGCTCCGAGCCTGCCATCAACCGTCTGGAACGCGAGATCGATCAGATGGCCCTCGACCTCCTCGCCATGGAGCAACCCATGGCCATCGATCTGCGTTTCATCCTCTCGGTCATCCGCATCAACGCCGACCTCGAGCGCGTAGGTGATCAGGCAGTCAACATCGCAGTCCGCGTCCGTGAGATGGGCGCCTTCGCCAACATCGATCTCCCCGTCGACATCCCGAAGCTCGCCTCGCTCTCCTCCGCGATGGTGCGCAAATCGCTCCAGGCCTTCATCGAAGCCGACGCCGATTTAGCTGACTCTGTTCTCCTGCTCGACGATCAGGTCGACGAGATGAACGACGCTGCGTTCTACGCGCTCAGCTCTCTCATCAAGGAAAAGCCAGAGTTGACGCCGCAGTCCCTCAACGCGCTCATCATCGCCCGCAACCTCGAGCGCGTAGGCGATCATGCCACCAACATCGCCGAAGACGTCATCTTCTGGGTGCGTGGCTCCGACGTTCGCCACACAACTCCCACCACCTAGTTCAGCCCTTACAACTCTGGCGTCCACCAGATAAGCCGCGGCAGCATCGGATAATAAAGGCCTACTCGCGCGCCTTTCATCACGCGCACATAAGCCTCCATCTGCGGTGCATACTTCGCCCGTTCTTTCGCCAGAAATGCATCGATTCCCTCTGCCCGATGCGTAGTGGTCTTGTAGTCCACAATCCACAGGCAGTCGCCTTCTGCCAACGGCGTGTCTCCAGCGCGAAAGATACGATCCAACCGTACACTGCTGCGCGATTCTTCCCACGACGTCAAAGCAAATTCACTTGCCGCGTCTTTGTGCGAGCGCAAGATCCACAAACCCTCCGGATCGCGCAAAGTATTCTTCAACGCAGTCACCACCCGCTGAACAAGCCGCTGCACTGCGGCCGGCGACAAACCATCGCTGCGCAGAACCGCTGCAATCCGTCGCTCCCAACCCCCAACTTCGCTTAGCAGCGCACCGGCGTCTGCGTTCTCACTCAAAGATTTCGCGAGCCTCTCAAGAAATCCATGAACCGCATTCCCGAAAGCTCGCGCCTCAAACGATCCCTCAGGTCGTTCGAAGGCTAAACTCGCAGTTGTTGCATCAACATCACCGTAGGGAAGCGTGGACTTCGCCTCAAATCGTTTTGTTGGCGCGAAACTTAGCGGCAGTCGCTGCAGTGTAGGCACACGCGCTGAAGCAGCGATATTCCCAACAAAATCATCTTCAGAGGGAGCAGGGAAGGGCAAAAACGGTATCGGAGTAATCTTTGCCGGAGCTGTATCAAAATGCCTCTCCGCAGCCGGCCACGCCGCATTCAGCAAACTTCCGTGCTCCAATTTTATCTCCCCGTCGGTTGCCGTGTCCGCAGCAGCAAACAGATGCAGCTCCTCCCGCGCCCGCGTGCAAGCCACGTAATAAAGCCGCTTTCTCTCCGCAGCCTCTCGCGCCTGATGAATATTCTTCAGCCACTCGTTCAACTCTCTCGAGTTCTCACCCTTGCCCGCAATCGGAGCCAACACAACAGCCGCCGCTTCTTCATCATCGGATTCGATCTCGCTCCATGTCAGCAACCGGCTGCCTGTCACTTTTGCTTTCTTCTCGAGCGATGGCACGATCACAACATCCCATTCCAGGCCCTTAGCGCCATGAATCGTCAGCAGGTCTACTGCTCCCTCAGTTGCTCTTGGTTCGGCAAATAGCTTGCTCATGCGTCGCCGCAACACCTTCAAGTCAACGGGCCCACCCTCCTCTTCAATTTCGTCGAGCAACTGAAGATAGCGCCGCGCATTCAACATCTCCTCTGGTTGCAGAGAAGCATCGCCGCCGAGCGACCGCCATGTCCGCTCCACCCACTGGGCAAGCGTCAGCCGCGCTCTCTGTTCTGTCGCTGCTTGCAACACCGGCCAAATTCGTTGTAGTCGTTCGCAGCTCTCTTCGCTCAGCAACTCACCCCGTTCCACAATCACATCCTGAATGCTTCGCTCGGACCAATCAGGATCGTCCGCGCCAGCCAGCAGATGCAGCTCCGCCAACCCTAGCCCGCACCACGGTGCATGAAGAACCGCGAGCCACGCCACTCGATCAGCCGAATGCAGCAGAGCCCGAGTCAGTGCAAATAGATCCAGCACCTCCTGCCGCTCATTCAGCCTCTCTATATCAACCGCACGAAAGGGAATCGTCCCTCTGCCATCGTCAACCTTCAGTGCCGCAATGATATTCATCAAATGGTCGCGGCTCCGTACCAGCACTGCGATCTTCCACGGTTCACTTTTGCCTTCAGGTAGAGGGCGCGCCCTCCACTCCGACACAATCGCACGAATCCGGCTCGCGTCCGTCTTCGCCCTCTGTCTCCGGTCTCTCTTCGTAATGTCATGCGGCAGAACACTCGCATGCCACACCAAACTGCGGCAGACATTGCCAAGTATCGAAGACCCATTGACTGCGACCGCTTCGACATAAGCTGCTTCATCCGCCGTGTCCGCATCGCGTGGAAACAGCAACGAAAACTCTTCGTTGAATGCCTTGACAAGCTTCTTCTGCGAGCGAAAGTTCGCCGTCAACCGCAAACTTCCTAACCGCAACTCACCAAGCTTCTCTTCGCGCATCGTTCGTATAAACCGTTCCACGCGTGCCTGTCGAAACAGATAAATCGACTGCTTCGGATCGCCCACCAGGAACACGGTCTGGCTTCGTCCATCCCATCCCTGCGTCAGCAGTTCGATCAGCTCATACTGGCTCGTCGACGTGTCCTGCATCTCATCCACCAGCAAGTGCTGCAGCTTCATCCCAAGCGCCGTCTGCAGGTCATCCACCGCACCCTCGCGCCGCAGCGCCGACTTCGCCAGCAATCCAACCTCCGCGAAGTCACACTCACCGCGTTGTGCGAACACCAATTGCAACTCGATCAATGCTCGTCGAAGTACGCGGAACAGCGCCTTCGCCATCACCCATTGTTCAAGCGGATACTTAACTGGCGGCAGGCGGTCCACTTTTTTGATTGCCTGCAGCAAATCGTCTCTATGCGAAACCTCTTCGAGAAGAGCCCTCAAGGCCCTCTTCTGTGCGGGTGTCGTCTCAAACCCCATCGCATTCTTCGGGAAGTTTCTCCTCCACGTACCGCTCGACGGAGCCACCATCAGATGAATCAGCGCGCGCCAATGCTCAAGATCTACTGCAGCGGTCCCCGGCACTCCAGCCCGTCTTGTGCAAACAGCAATCGGCGAGACATCCTTTTCATAAGGCTCAAGCTCTCCCCACGATGCCGCCAGCGAGCAAAGCGTCTGCAAGAAGTCCGCTGGCACGGCCATGGCAAACTCCGTCAGCCCCGCACAAACCGCTTGCTCCAGCGTTCTCTCCAGTCGCGGCAGAACCATGCCATCAAGATACGCATCGTTCAACTCCTGGTTACCCAACGGCACCAGTTCGCCCCATTGATCGCGCAGTGCCAGCATCTCCGCAATCAGCCGTTCACACTCGCCCAGGCTTCCATCGCGATGCAGTAGCACCATCCGCAGCGCTTCATCCAGCACAGCATCCGTGCCGCCAAGCTGCATCAAAGTTCTTCGCGCCGCCTCATGGTGCAGCAACGTCGCGTCTTCCGTGGGCCGCTGCCCTCCGCCTCCACCCGACAGCACCGGTAGCGACCGCGCAATCTCAGCGCACACGGCGTCGATCGTCTGCACCCGCAACCTGCGCGGGTTTTCGAGCAGGCACCATCCAATCCTCTCGTCGCTCCGCAGCACGCCCACGGCGAGTCTCCGAGTTTCGCGTTCAAATTCGTCTTCTCTCTTCAGCGGCGCATTGCGAGCAGCAAGCTCCAACTGCACCATCACGCGATCCCGAATCTCTGCCGTCGCCTTTTTCGTGAACGTGATCGCCAGCACTTGCTCCGGTTCGCCGACGCTCTCATGCCCCAACAGCTTCAGATAACGCTGAATCAGCAGACCCGTCTTGCCCGATCCAGCAGGCGCCTCCACAATCCACGATTGCTCCACATCGAGCGCTCGTTCTCGCGCCTCCACATCAGGCGTCTCCATCTTTGCCGAAGGCACAACGAATAGCTCAGCCACCGCCTACCTCCGAGCCATCTTCATCCTCATTCTGCTCCAGCACCGCAACATTCAGGCGGCAAAGCTCCCGCTGTGCGCAGTGTCTGCAGGTCATCGGATAATTCTTCGGCGCTACTCTCGCATCGCCCTCATGGAACGCGTTTGCCAGCTCCTCCAGCACACGTCTCCATTCCTCCATCTGCATCTCCATCGGCATCTTCATCCGCGAAGCCTTTACCAGGATGCCGGTCTCCCCGGCATACCCCTTCAACCCCATCTCTTTGCCAGCGCGGACCAGTCCGAACGCAACCCCCTTCACCTCAGTCTCCGACAGCACCGCATATAGCGGAAGCTGTGGCGCATCCGGCCTCTCTGTCAGCCAGTCGTTCGGCGAAGCCGCGCCTGTCTTATAGTCGATCAGCAGCTCGCCACCTGCTGTTACATCCACGCGATCCACACGCACGCTCAATCGCAGCGGCCCAATCCGAACATCGTTGAAATCCTTCTCGCTCAGCTTCACTGCAAACTCAGGCCGCGCCCTTTCCAAATCCAGCCACAGGCCAAGCAGCCTCATCAGCCTGTCTCGTTGCATCTCCACATAGGCCTCATCCCATGCGGTACTGCTTAGCTCCGCAGTCTTCCCCAAAGCCTCAACAACGCACTGACGCAGTAGCGTCTCCTGCTGCCCTTGTGTCATCGCCTTCAGCTTCTCCTGCGTCTGCACCTCACCCCAGAAAAGCTCAAGCCCCCTATGAATCACATTCCCGCTCTCTCGCGCATCCAGCCCCAGCCCCGCCGCTTCAATTTCCGTAGCCCAAAGCCTTCGCTCCGCAAATGCACGAAATCCGCAAGCCGCCTGCAACTGCAGAATCTGCGCTCCTCCACGAACCACCTGATCCGGCAAAGTCGGTATCCGTGCTCCATCCTCCACCGTCTCTACAGCAACCGTCACGCGCTGCAACTCAGCGTCCGCAACCTCAAGCTCTTCAAGCCCCAACCCTTCGAATACCGGCGAAGGACGCTGCCTTCCATCCTTCGTCTCCTTTGCGTAGCTGAAGACCACCCGCCCCGCGCTCTCCGCAATCCGTTCCGTTATCCGCCGCGCCTGTTCCCGATCCCGCCCGATGTCCACGCCCAGCATCCCAAGCTCTCGCTGCATCTGCCAGGGCAGCAGCGGACTACCCGACGCCGTCACCGGCCAGTTCAAATCGCCACCACGCAAAAACCACACTGCATCGAACCTCACTCCCGCCGCCTCCAGCGGCCCCATCACCTGCACCGGAGCCTCTCTCGACTCGGCCGCAAACATAGTCTCCCCCGCAATTCGCCCCAACCTCTCCAGCGCTCGCTCGAATCCCACCCTCGCTCCATCGAAGTCCAGCGTCGCCAACTCGTCCAACGCGCTCTCCCACTTTCGCCGTGTCTGAAACTCACGGCTGTCCACCCCTTTGCTCCACCCCGCAGCCTCCAGTAACTCCCTCATCCTCTCCGCCCACTCGGCATAGGTCCGGCGCTCTTCCCCTTCAATCCGATTTACAACAACAAACCGAATAGCCCGAAGCCTCGCCAACAAAAGACCAAGCCTTCCTCTCCGCCGCGCTCCCTCCACTAACGTAATCAGCGAATCCAGCGAGATCTCTGGCCTCAGCATCCGCGCCTTCCGCAGCTCGAACGCATCGAACTCCGCCCTGGCTCCCCGTTCTTCCTCGGCCACTGCAAAATAAGGCGACAGCAGCAGCCCGCTCACTCGCTCCACCGGCAGAGCCTGAAGCGCCCACCGCAAAACATCCACGGCCACCGCCACCATCGGAGTCGCCGCCAGCATTACTCCAACGGAAAACTCATAAGGCCCATCCGCACTCGCCTCAATATTTTCCAGCTCTGGAGCCAATACCTCGCGAAACACCCGATCGATCTCGGCACGCTCCCCCTCAAGTCCCGGCACAATCACCGCCACCCGCGCCCTTGGCTCTTCCTCGACGACCTCACGCACCCACCGCGCCGCCGCCGACAGTTCTTCGTGTTCGTTCTCCGCCACCATCAGAAAACGCCCCTCGCCCTCCACTCGCAGATTCAATTCCTGCACCACTCCACCCACACTCCGAACTGCTTCCACCAGCCCCGTCTGTACCGGACTCATCGCATCAAACCCCACCAGCATCAACTCAGTCGCCTCAAACGAAATCTGTCCATCCTCCACCGCCGTCCGTAGCCGTTCCTCGAGCAGAGCCTGCGACAGCAAACCTTCCGCTCTACCTCTCCGCTCAAACGCCGCCACCCACCGCTGAAACGCCCGCGTATCCGCACTCGCTCCCGCGCTCCGCAATCGTCCCTGGCCCTTAAAACTGCACAGCCTTCGCCAAGCCTCCGCCGCCATCTCTGCCATCGAGTCAAAGCTCCGCAGACTCGCCAGCTCCGAATCCCCCTCCAGAATTCCCCGCCACACCGCATGTTCCTGTGTCCGGTTCAGCAGCAGTTCAGAAACCTCACCCCGAACCAACAGGTCTCGCCATAGCCCTGTCGTCCACGTCTCCCAGGCCATCACCGCCGCAGGCTGCCAGCTCTCCAGCCCCAGCTCCCGATTTCGCCGGTCGAATGCCCGTCGAAGCGTCCGCGCCGCCCGCTGATTTCCCGTTACAATAGTGGCTCCCCGCCCCAAAGCCTCCGCAATCTCCACCGGCAGTAACTCTCGAACACCCATACCTCGGTTATACGCTTGCCGCCACTGGAAAATCTGCCCCCGTCTCAGCCTCAAATCCGCGCATTTATCATGGAAAAAGGAGTCTGCCTGTGTCCCGGAAATCCCGCAAGTTTTTTGTCTTCCTGAGTTTTGTTTGCCTTCTAGCGGGATGCCGTCAGGCCTCTACCCCCACCGCCTCCAAATACCCCGAAAAGACCTTCCCGGTCCGCGGCAAAGTTATCGCCACCGACGCCACCCACGTCACACTCGACCACGAGGCCGTCCCCGGTTTCATGGACGCCATGACCATGCCCTACAAGCTCAAGGACCCCAGCGTCATCAGCGAGCTCCACCCGGGCGACCTTATCACCGCCCGCATCATCGTCCAGCAGGACGCCGCCGGCCCTCGCGACCCCGAACTCGACAACGTCGTCGTCACCGCCCAGGCCCGCCCCGACTACAAACCCGCCGTCCAGTACCACATCCCCAACCCCGGCGACGACATCCCCGACTTCCACTTTCGCAACCAGAGCGACCGCACCATCCACCTCTCTCAGTTCAAGGGCAAAGCCGTTCTCATTACCTTCATCTACACCCGTTGCCCCATGGCCGACTTCTGCCCCCGCATGTCACGCAACTTCGCCGACATCGACAAGGCCCTCAGCGCGGACCCCGTACTCCGTGATCAGACCCACCTCGTCAGCATCAGCTTCGACCCCGCCTACGACACCCCCAAGGTCCTCCGCAGCTACGGCGGAGCTTATACCGGCCAGTACACCAACGAAAAATTCACCCACTGGGACTTCGCCGCACCGTCAGAAAAGGACCTCCCCGCCGTCACCCAGTTCTTCAACGTAGGTGTCACCGGCTCCGACCCCAAGACCATCACCCACTCCCTCTCAACCATCCTCATCGGCAAAGACGGCAAGATCGCCGCCTGGTATCCCACCAACGACTGGGAGCCCAAAGAAGTCCTCGCCGCCGTCGAGAAAGCCGCAGCGTCATAGCCCCAAACGAAATCAATCCTTGCGTATAAAGCTAACGGCGTAACCGCCCCCTTTAGCAAGATGAACCGTTAGAGTATCCGTACTGCCAACCGCTTTCTTGTTGATCGTCAGATGCGTCGGCTGCGTATCGGCATCGGCAGCATCGCCATAAATCTCCGCTTCGTATCGTCCGCTCTGAAGAAACGTCAGCGGAATCTTCAGATCACGCGCCGTCCAGTTCGTGATGCTCCCGAGATACCAATCCTTGCCCTGGCGTCGCGCAATCGTGATGAACTCTCCCACCGAGCCGGAGAGAACACGCGTCTCATCCCATACGACAGGCACATCGCGAATAAACTGAAACCCCGGCTGGTCACGATACGCCTGCGGACTATCCGAGACCATCTGAAATGGCGTCTGGAAGACCACGTAAAGCGCAAGATGCTGAGCACGCGTCCCCATCACCATAGGTTCAATGTCACGCGCAACGAAATTGTCTTCCGTTACGTTGTTGAATCCCCCCGGCGTATAGTCAATTGGCCCCGCAAGCATGCGCGTAAACGGCAGCACCGTCCGCGACACTGGACTATCCCGCCGCCCCGCTCTCGATTGCTCCATCCCGATGACGCCCTCATAGCTCATCACATTCGGGTACGTTCGCTCGATGCCCCAGGGTTTACTCGCACCATGAAAATCCACCATCAGATGATGTGCCGCAGCCTCACGAGCGACATCGTAATAAAACTGCAGCCCCTGCTGATCATCGCGATTGATAAAATCAATCTTCAGCCCCACAACGCCCCACTTCTCATACAGCGCGAACGCTTCTTTCATCTGCCGCATCACCGCCGTCGAATAGAGCCATATCCACACCTTCACATTCTTCGTCGCTCCATAACGAACCAGCTCCGGCACATCCACCGGCCCACGCATCTTCGTAATATCTTCCATGCTCCATCCCGCATCCAGCATGAAGTACGGAAAGCCATTCTCAGCCGAGAAGTCGATGTAGCGCTTCATGTTTTCCGTAGTGAACGCCGGCTTGCCATCAGGCCCAGGATCGCCGTTCCACCAGTCCCACGAAGCCTTCCCCGAGCGAACCCACGACGAGTCCTGAAGCCTGTTCTGCGGATTCAGATTCGTCAGAAGATTCGACTCAATCAACCTTCCCGGATCGTCCGCCACCATCACAACGCGCCACGCCGAGTGATAGGGTAACCACCCCGTAGCCGCCAGCTCCGGATGTTCGAACTGCGGCGAAAGCAGCGCAGTCAGGCTTCGCCCCTCCCAACTGCCCGAAGGGTTCGTCAGATACATCCCCGCATTATCCTCAAGATTGGCTTCCATCAGTGCCACCCACCCCACTCCCGGAACATGCGCAAGCAGCGGAAGCCCCACAAGAAAGTGACTGGCAACCCCTCCCTGATTCGCCATCGCACTCACAGGCAGACTTACGTATTCGCTCTCATAGCTGCTCCGATAGTTCGGCAGCGCAAGCGCCCACGTATTGGCGTCCGTACTGAAGTGAAATTCCGTAGCCTCCTGTCTTAGCCGCAGCTCACCGATCGCACGCGGCTGCTCCGGAAGAACATAGCGAAACGCAACCCCGCCGTTATAAGCTCGCGCCTCAATCGTTAGCGCACGTCCCTTTGCTCCGCTCTCCGCAACGCGCAGCGTAAGGTTTCGGTACTCGTCCCGAACCTTGCTCGTCTTCCCCATGGCAAGCGTGTACTCATCCACTCCATCGCCGACATCGCTGCCGCTGATATGTACGTTCGAACCCAGCGCCTCCGCTCCCTCAAGATCCAGCCCCAGCGCAGAATCCTCAAAGACCCGCTTGTCTCGAAAATCCAGCGAGTACACCAGCCTGCCCTCAGCCTGCGCACTCCCCGCAGCCGGGCGAACAGCAAAGCGCATCGTCAACTCTCCATTCGGTGACTTCAGCGCAAGCTCTTTCTCCTGCGCATATGCGACAGCCGTTGAAAAAACCAAGCTCAAAGCCAAAGCAAAGAGTCGAGATACATAAAGGCGCAAAGAAGACCATCCTGGCAGACGAGAGTAGCGATGATGAAAGTTCGCTGTTGTATGGCGGGATGAATGTAATCGATTTCACGGTCGCCACGCAATCGCCTTTCCTCATCTCGTCCGGCTCCATCAGGTATCCTGACCCTTCACCCATCAAGGAGCCTCATTCATCATGGTCAAACTCACCATCGCCTTCGGAACCCTGCTTATCCTTCTGGCAATCTTCGGCTTCTTCTATACCGGCAGCACCCATCCCACCGCGCTTATCCCCGCCATCTTCGGCTTGTTCTTTATCTTCTTTGGCGTCATGGCCAACTCCGACAACCCCAAAAAGCGCATGCTCTGGATGCACATCTCCGTCACCGTCGCCCTCCTCGGCTTCCTCGGCACCATCCCTGCCGACATCGACACCATCCGCCTCTCCCGCGGAGTAGTCTTCCCCCACCCAGTCGCCGTCCTCGAAAAGGGAGCCATGTCGCTCCTCTGCCTCGTCTACGTCCTCTTCTGCGTCCGTTCGTTCATCGCTGCCCGCCGCGCCCGCCTCGCCTAAGTTCCCGGGACGCATCGATTTTAAATACGGTCGCCATCAAAATATCGGAGCGTCTCACACGTCTTCTAAGTAAGTCGTCATAGCCGTTGCTACTTCGAGAGGCCAAACATTTCGCCAGACCTCCATCGTTCAACGGCTCACCTTCCTCTTACCCGCTCCAGGCGTACACTTCAGAGAACATGTCTTCTTTCGGCCACTCCAGCTTCGGCACTCCAGGTATGAAAGCCGCAGACCGTCCCTCCCGTGGCACAGGCCGCGCAATCGCCGCCGATCTAACCGCCTCACGACCCAAGCCAAACCTGAAGAAGGTCCTCCCCGAGATCTGGAGGCTCATCAAGCCTCGTCGCACACTTCTCGTCGCAAGTTTTTTATTGATGATAATAAATCGTGCAAGTGGTTTGATTTTACCAGCTTCCACGAAATACCTAATCGATAACGTGATGGCGAAGCATCAACTTTTTCTGCTCCCCAAGATCGTCGGCATCGTCGTCTTCGCCACCATTCTTCAGGGAATAACCTCTTTCACCCTCACCCAGCTTCTCTCCAAAGCCGGCCAGCGCCTAGTCGCCGAGCTCCGCATGAAAGTCCAGGCCCACATCGGCCGCCTGCCGGTGGCTTTCTACGATGAGAACCGCACCGGCACCCTCGTCGCCCGCATCATGACTGACGTCGAAGGCATCCGTAACTTCATCGGCACCGGCGTCATCGACTTCTTCGGCGGCGTCCTCACCGCCCTCTTCGCTTTCATCTATCTCATCAAGCTCAGCGTTCAGATGACGCTTGTTACCTTCGTCATCCTCATCATCTTCGGCATCATCCTTCAGCGTGCCTTCAAGACCATCCGCCCCATCTTCCGCGAACGTGCCAAGATCAACTCCGAAGTTTCCGGCCGCCTCACCGAGTCCCTCGGAGGCGTTCGCGTCGTCAAGGGCTATCACGCCGAAGCCAGCGAAGCCGATGTCTTCGCCAGCGGCGCCAACCGCCTCCTCCAGAACGTCATCTCCTCGCTCACTGCGCAGTCCTTCATGTCCCTGGCCTCCACCGCCGTCCTCGGCGTCGTCGGTGCGCTCATCATGTATCTCGGCGCCCACCAGGTCGTCGCCGGACGCCTCACCACCGGCGGCTACGTCACCTATGTCATGTTCCTCGCGTTCATGGTCGCCCCCATCGTACAGCTCGTCTCCATCGGCACCCAGCTCACCGAAGGAATCGCCGGCCTCGATCGCACCATGGAAGTCATGTCCCACCAGGAAGAGGACTCCGAGCCCACCCGCACTCACCTGCTTGGGGCAATCCACGGCGACATCTCCTTCCAAGACGTCACCTTCGCCTACGACCCCGGCAAGCCCGTCCTTCACGGCATCAGCTTCGAGTCCAGACCCGGCACCGTCACCGCCCTCGTAGGCTCCTCCGGCTCCGGAAAGTCCACCATCATCTCGCTCATCTGCGGCTTCCACACCGCCACCGGCGGTAACGTCCTCGTCGATGACATCGACCTCGCAACCATCCGCCTCAGCAGCTACCGCCAGCAACTGGGCGTCGTCCTGCAGGAAACCTTTCTCTTCGACGGCACCATCCGCGAGAACATCCTGTTTTCGCGCCCGCAAGCCACCGAAGAACAGATCATGGAGGCCTGCCGCATCGCCCGCGTTGATGAGTTCGCCGAACGCTTCGCCGAGCGATACGACACCATCGTAGGCGAGCGTGGCGTCAAACTCTCCGGCGGCCAGCGTCAACGCATCTCCATCGCCCGTGCCATCCTCGCCGACCCGCGCATCCTCATCCTCGACGAAGCCACCAGCTCCCTCGACTCCGAGTCCGAAGCCATGATCCAGAATGGCCTCAACTTCCTCATGCAGGGCCGCACAACCTTCGTCATCGCCCATCGCCTCTCCACCATCCGCCGTGCCGACCAGATCCTGGTCGTCGAGCAGGGGAACATCATCGAGCGCGGCACCCACGAGTCTCTCTACGCTCTCCAGGGCCGCTATTACGACCTATACACCCGCCAGCACGGCCTCGAAACCAACCTCTTCCTCGCCCCCGGCGAAGGCGACAAAATCGAAGAGGATGTGATTGCAAAGGTGGGCGGTGGCTCAGTATGAATTTTCGCTTGACGATGCTCCATATATGAATGCTGCAATTGCCCAATACGTGACGACCGGCTCCTGCGTATCTAGGGATGGCACCCGGATAGGCTACCGCCAGATGGGAGAGGGGCCGGGCCTCGTTCTTGTTCACGGAGCCCTGCAGTCCAGCCGGAGCTTCACGAGCCTCGGAGCAGCGCTCTGCGATACGTTTACCGTCTACATTCCGGACCGCCGTGGCCGTGGCCGCAGCGGTCCGTTTGGCGACAGCTACGCTATGCAGACAGAGGTTGAGGATCTCGGCGCGCTCCTCGACAAGACGGGCTCCCATAACGTCTTCGGCTTGAGTTCCGGCGCTCTCATCACACTCGAGGCCGCGCTCACCCTGCCGGCTATTCACAAGATCGCCCTTTATGAGCCTGCACTGGAGATCGATGGTCAACCATCGCCCCTGGATTGGGTGCCACGCTATGACAAAGAGTTGGCAGCTGGAAATCTGCCCGGGGCAATGGTCGCCATTATCAAAGGTACGGGAGACCAGTCGCTCTTCACAAGCCTGCCGCGGTTTGTCCTTCTACCGATGTTCAAACTTGGCATGCGGTATCAGTCGAAGCGAAGCGAGGATGATGAGCCGTCGTTGCAAGCCCTCGTTCCGACAGTGCATTTCGACACTCGTTTGCTGATGGAAATGGCTGGCCGACTTGAGAGTTTCAGAACCGTTCGCCCCGAAGTTCTGCTGCTCGGCGGCGCCAGGAGCGTGGCCTTTCTAACTGCAGCCCTCGACGCCCTCAGCGCCATCCTGCCGAATTGCAAACGCATCGAACTTCCCGGGCTCGGCCATATCGCGGCAGATAACGCCGGTGAGCCCACACGCGTGGCAGATGAGTTGCGGCGCTATTTTTCCTAGTCCAACCTCTTCCTGGGGACGACTTCAGCCGTGCCGATATTCCTTCGGCCTGATCTTATAGACCAGATCGGAAACTTCCCTTGGAGAATAAGTGAAAGCAACTGAAGTCGCGATGAACATACAGGAGCAATTCGGCCAGATCGATATCTACGTCTTCGACCAAATTCTGCGAGGAAATATCGGGCCCGGAATGCGCATCCTCGACGCTGGCTGCGGCTTCGGACGAAACCTCGTCCATCTCCTTCGCGAAGGATGCGAGATCTTCGCCGTAGACGCCAATCCAGCGGGGGTTGAGCACGTGCGTGCCCTGGCCGCCGAGCTTGCGCCAAACCTGCCTGCGAGCAACTTTCATGTAGGCCCAATCGAAAAAATGGAGTTCCCCGATGACTTTGCAGACGTTGTCATCTGCAACTCCGTCCTGCACTTCGCGCGCGACGAAGCTCATTTCCTTGCCATGCTGAAAGAGCTTTGGCGCGCCGTGCGGCCCGGCGGAATGCTCTTCTGCAGATTAGGTTCCCGCATCGGCATGAACTTCGAGCGTCTGCGAGGAAACATCTTCCGCATCAACGATGGTTCGGAATGGTTCCTCGTCGATGAAGCGGAGTTGATGCAGATGACCCAGCAAATGAACGCCGTCATGGTCGATCCCCTGAAGACGACAATCGTGCAGGACTACCGCTGCATGACAACCTGGGTGCTACGCAAGCGACTCTCGGCCTGAGGCGCGCCTGTATCGCCATATGGGTAGTGGTTAGTGGCTGATTAGTGGTGAATGATGTGTCATCCTGAGCAAAGCAACTCGCGCATTTGCGAGTTGTGGAGTCGAAGGACCTGCGGTTTGCCTGTGGATCCGCAAAATTGCAACGAAAACAAGAAATCCAGCCCCGCTTCTATGTCGACACAACCTAATCTTCCACTCCAAGCTGCGTCAGCAGAAACGCATAGTCAAACGCAATCTCCTTCAGGTAGTCATACCGCCCGCTCGCTCCGCCATGCCCTGCGTCCATATTGATATGCAGCAGCAGAGGCGCATCGTTCTTCTTCAACGTCCGCAGCTTCGCCACATACTTTGCCGGTTCCCAATACATCACCTGCGAGTCGTTCAGACTCGTCTTCACCAGCATCGCCGGATAATTACCCGGCTTCAAATTGTCGTAAGGCGAATACGACTTCATGTACTCAAACGCCTCCATCTCATTCGGATTCCCCCACTCCTCGTACTCAGCCACCGTAAGGGGCAGGGAAGCGTCGAGCATCGTATTCATCACGTCCACAAACGGCACATGCGACAACACCACCCGGAACAGATCCGGCCGCTCATTCACCACCGCACCCATCAGCAACCCACCGGCACTTCCACCTTCAATCGCAACCCGACCCTTCGCTCCATATCCCTGCGCGACCAGCTGCTCCGTCACCGCGATAAAGTCCGAAAACGTGTTGCGCTTTACCATCATTTTGCCGGCATCATGCCACGAATCTCCCATCTCGCCACCACCACGAATGTGCGCATAAGCCAACACCAACCCGCGATCCAGCAGCGACAGCCGCGCCGGCCCAAACCCCACCGGCAGCGGATATCCATACGACCCATACCCATACACATACAGCGGATTCGTCCCATCCCGCTTAAACGAATCACCCCGGTAGACCACCGAAATCGGCACCTTCACCCCATCTGCCGCCGTCGCCCAAACCCTCTCCGACGCATACCGGGACGAATCAAATCCCCCCGGTATCTCCTGTTGTTTAAGTAGCGTCGAAGTCCCCGTCTTCACGTCATACTCATATACCGAAGCAGGCGAAACCAGCGACTGATAGCTGTACCGGAATACCTGCGTATCGAACTCCCGGTTCACATGTCCCTGCGCCGTATACACCGGCTCGGGAAAGCTAATCTCCTTCGCCTCCCCCAACTTTCCATTGGCTCCAATTACTGTAACGGTCAGCGTAGGCAGTCCCAGCTGTCTCTTTGAACTTACGCAGAATGAGTTGAATACATCTAAGTCCTCAAGCGGAACTTCCTTGTCTTCCGCAATCAACTCTACCCACGATTCCCGCCCTCCGCCATCCACAGGAACAGTCACAACCCTGAAGTTCTTCCCCGTATCATTCACTCGGATATAGAACAGCCCATCCCGATGATCGACGTAATACTCCTGCTCATCCACCCGTGGCGCAATCACCAGAAACTCTCCACCCGGAGTATCGGCTGCCAGATAGCTGCACTCGTTCGTCGTATGGCTCCCCGACTCCATCAGCAGATACTTCCCATCCCGGCTCTTTCCCACTCCAAGGTTGAAGCGCTCATCCCGCTCCTCGCAGAGCACCGCATCCTCTTCAACCGGATCACCCAGCCGATGCCGGAACAGATGATCG
>Ga0193753_10000841_pt1 | contig 28565 bp, 25 predicted proteins | sample H1c2metaG_FD_144925 | JGI IMG/M metagenome (GOLD analysis project Ga0193753, IMG submission 144925) | Soil microbial communities from a riparian zone of the East river system, Colorado, United States - H1c2 | ecosystem: Environmental > Terrestrial > Soil > Riparian zone | place: USA: East...
ATTCACGGTGAACACATAGAACAGCGAGATGGGGCCGCCGGCGCCGGCGCGGGAGGTCGCAATATTCATCAAGTTCGAGAGCGGGGTTCCGGCGGGGAATAGCAGGGGATCACGCGGATCCTGCAAGTTGCACGGGAACGTATTGCCCTTCGAAGCCGTCGGCACGCAAACCCCGCCCGACGTCGCCGCAATCGGAACCGCATCGGGATCGGTTACCCCCGTGTTCGTGGAATGCAGATGCTTGAATGCCGTGATGCTCACGGCAGGCTCGAAATCATTGATGGCCACGATGTCCTTGCCTGGGGTCGAGCCACGCCCGGTAATCGATTTACACACCACGTTCGGAACCAGCGTGTAACCGTTGTTGAAATTATTCGTGGCGTCCACGTGCATGTTGTCGCAGGTCTCGGGCGCGGCGTAGATGACCGCTCCGGTTTCCTGGGCGATATAGGCGGCATTGTCGGCGTGATCGAAGTGACCGTGCCCGAGGAATATGGCTTCGGGCTTCAAATCGACCAGATCCTGGATCACGAAGGGCGTGCGGCCCGGCATGACCTCTAGACGTGTGACGAAACTGTCGAGCAGCACGACATGCCCCTTCATGCCGGCGGCGAACGAGGCATTCGTGAGCCATGAAAAAACAACTCGATCCTCCCGGACCTTGCCGTTGTTCTCATTGACATTCTCCAGGCCGAAGATCTTCTGCCTCGCCGCAATCATGGCCGCATCGTGTGACTTCGACAGCGCTTGACCTGCAAACGCACTCGAAAATAAAGCGGCCCCAACTATCGTCAGTGCTATATGTCGCATAGAGATTCCCCGCTAAACATGTGTTAATGATGACCCGCGGGACGATGGTTTCCCGGCACACACGGGTCGTCTATCAGGGGCGCGCCCAAAAATGTTTCAGGCTGAACGCGTAGGAAGGTTCCTACTTGAGCGCGTCGTGAAAAATGATCCCAAGCATGTGCCGGCGGCCGCCGCGCAAGCGGCTCACGCCGTGCCGATGTTTGACCCGGTAGGTGCCGCGAACACCCTTCACCGGACGGTCGCGGACCGCAAAGATCACCAAGTCCCCCTGGCTCAACTGCAGAACCTCGACTCGCGACTGCATGCGAGGGCGCTGTTCGGTGACCACAAATTCGCCGCCTTCGAAATCACGGCCGGGCTCCGACAGCAAGATCGCGGCTTGAAGCGGGAAAACGTGCTCTCCATAGATGTCCTGGTGCAGGCAATTGAAATCATCCGAAAGGTACTGCAGCAGCAGCGGCGTGGGTTGACCCTGTCCTGCCGCGTGACAACGCTTCAGAAAAGAGGCATGGGCGGTGGGAAACCGCGCATCAAGGTCCATCTGCGCATGCCAGCGGTTGGCAATGTCCACCAGGCGTGAATAGAGCGACGCCCGCAGGCTCTGGACGATGACGGGCAACGGATACGAAAAATAGCGGTACTCGCCCCGGCCAAAACCATGACGTCCCATGATCACGCGGCTTCGAAAACCCTCCTCGAGCTCATAGAGTCCTGCGATCTCGCGGCACTCCTGTTCGCGCAGTACGCCCGCCGCACGCGCAACCCCGTGTTCATTGAGCTCACCTTGCAGCACCGGCCAATCAAGAGCGGCAACGCGGTCATCAATCATGACCGTTGTTCCCGCTCCAGCAAGGCCTGTTTGCGCTGCACACCCCACCGGTATCCGGAGAGCTGCCCGTCGGTGCGAATGACGCGATGGCACGGAATGGCCACAGCGATCATGTTGGCGCCGCAGGCCTGCGCCACCGCGCGTATCGAGGTGGGTCTGCCGATGCGCGCGGCAATCTCGCCATAGCTTGCGGTCTTACCAACGCCGATTCTGCGTAACGCCTTCCACACGCGTTGTTGGAATGCGGTGCCTTGCACGTCGAGCGGCAGGTCGAGTCCCAAACGCGGCTGTTCCACAAAACCGATCACCTGGGCGACGAGTTTTTCGAACGTGGCATCTCCGCCGATGAGCTCCGCGTTGTGGAAGCGATCCTGCAGCTGGCGTACGAGCAGGTGCGGGTCGCTCCCCAGCAGAATGGCGCACACGCCTTTGTCGGTGGCCGCGACCAGAATTGAGCCCAGCGAGCATTCGCCGATCGCAAATCGGATCTGCAGCCGTTCGCCCCCTGCGCGGTAGCGGCGCGGCGTCATCCCCAGCACATGATTGGACGATGCATAGAAACGGCCGTTGGAATTGAAACCCGCATCGTAGATCGCGCCGGTAATGGTCTTGGACGCTGGCAACGCTTTTCGAACCCGGGCTGCCCGATGCGCGTCGGCATAGCCTTTTGGCGTCAGTCCGGTGATGGCCTTGAAGACCCGGTGAAAATGAAAGGGACTAAGTCCCGCCGCACCCGCCAACGCAGCGAGCCGCGGCGGCGCTTCGGAGGTTTCAATGAAGCTGCAGGCGCGTGCAACCAACGCCGCGTCACGCTCCGACTGCGATGCCTCGCGCGGCCGGCAACGTTTGCAGGGCCGGAAACCAGCCGCTTCGGCGGCGTCGCAGGTCAGGTGAAACGCAACGTTCTCGCGCCGGGCAAGGCGCGCTGGGCACGAAGGCCGGCAAAAGACACCGGTGGTTCGAACCGAATAAAAGAACTGCCCGTCCGCGCGCCTATCCTTCGCGAGCACGGCACTCCATCGAATATCATCGGTACTTCTACGCGTAGCCACTGTGATCTCTCCTCTCGTTGCAGAGAACCCAGGCTAGCACCGAGCCGGCGGCCAAAAACTCCGCGCCTTGCGGTCAAATTGAAGTAACGAAGGCGCTGAAGCACCAGCTGCCAGGGAATTCAACCCTCCGGTGGTCTCGGTTTCCAGAGGTCTTCCAGCACCTCATAGTGCCGGACCGAATGATCGTAGGCGACGAGCAATGCCATGGCAGCCGGATCGAGGACCGCATTTTCGGCCACCGATCCGGTGAATTCGCGGATAGCGTCCAAGGATTTCCAGCGCGTAAGAACCAAAAACTCCACTTGATCGCCGACTTCGCGCTGACTCAAGGATCCCCCCTGAAATCCGGGCGCGTTGCGTAACTGCGAACTGAACTCCTTGCGGAAATATTCCGGATATCTCGCTGCGTCCGATTGCTTGGCGCGGCCGCGCCACTCGCGAATATACATACGTCCCTGCCTCCTGCGTTTCGATGCGATCGGCTCCATTCTACCGCCGAAATTGCTTCCTCACACCTCATCGCCGAGATCGCGCCACGCAATAACTTTCTGTCGTTGCTCGCCGAGCTTGTCGATTCCCAGATGCATCTCATCCCCCGGCTTGAGAAAGACGGGGTCGGGCTTGTGTCCGAGGCCGACGCCCGGCGGCGTACCCGTAATCAACAGATCGCCGGCATACAAGGTCATGAATCGGCTGACATAAGCAATCAATTGGCGCACCGGGAAGATCATCTTGCGCGTGTTGCCATTTTGCATGCGGCGACCATTGAGATTCAGAAACATCTCGAGAGTTTGCGGATCGCCGACCTCATCGGGCGTTACCAACCAGGGCCCGACCGGCCCAAAGGTGTCGCAGCCCTTGCCCTTATCCCATTGTGTACCGCGCTCCAGCTGAAATGCGCGCTCCGAGACATCATTGGCGAGCACGTAGCCCGCAACCGCATCGAGCGCTCTCTCCTCGCTGACATAGCGGGTGGTGCGGCCGATGATGACTCCCAATTCGACCTCCCAATCGCTCTTGAGTGAATCTTTGGGCAGCATGACATTGTCGTTCGGACCGCTCAGACAACTGATGGCCTTGGTAAACATGGGAGGCTCAGTGGGAATCGGCAATTTCGCCTCCTGCGCATGATCGGCATAATTCAGGCCAATCGCGATGAACTTGCCAATTCCCCTGACCGGCACGCCGAGTCGCGGCTTGCCGTTCACCAAGGGCAACTCATCGCTTTTTAAGGCGGCGAGCCGCGCCAGACCCTTTGGCGTGACGGTCTCGGCCGAAATGTCATCGATGTGCGCCGACAAATCGCGGATTGCCCCGTTGCTGTCGAGCAAGCCGGGTTTCTCGCGATTCTGCAAACCATAACGAAGTAGCTTCATGAAGTGCGATCTTAAGGAGCGATCTGGCGTCTCGCAACTAGGCGTTGACCTCCTCGACTCTTCGAAACTCAGTCCCTTCGATCCACAGCAGGTTGGGCTTACCGCCGATGAGCGCGGAAAACTCTGCAACTGCAGGACTGCTTGCCTCCTCGCCGATCCTGAACAGGTGATCGCCAATCGGAATCAGGGGATCGGTACCGCCCATCCATAGCCGGGCTTGGCGCTGCACCACGCGAACGGTGCCGAACCAGGGATTCTCGGAATAGTATTCCCCGGCGTACGGCGCGAGAGCCGCCGACGGCTCGAGCGCTTTTTGCCCTTCGTATCCGGCCCGTGCGTACCAATCCGATCCATATGTCAACGCTGTAATTGCCGCCTTGGCCTTGTCTTTGGCATCGGGCGCGGTCTCGGCCCGTTCGAAAGAGATTGGAAACAGATTGAAACCCGGATGGTCGCAAATGAAATTCCCGCCTTCTGATTGCTGCAGCGGAATGGCTCGCCCGTCGACGATGAGACTGAGCTGATCGGAGGCCGCTCGAATCTCGATATGCCGGCCGGAACCCGACGTATATACGGCATTGTAGCTTTCAGCGGACTCGACCCTCGCCGCCGCGTCAAACGCCGGCATCGCCGGCGGCTTGCCGTGGTCTTTTTCCGCGCGCAACAATTGCAGCGCCAATTCTGCAACCGGATTGGGCCGGTAGCCCAGCTGCGCATTGATGGAGGCAAAGGCGCCTAATTTCGCGTCGAGATCCATGTGGATCGCCGACATGAATGACACCATGCCGCCGGTGTGTCTCAGACGAACATGTCCGTCCAGCTTGTCGACGGCGATTCCATAGCCGTAGCCGGCCGTCGGGCCAAAGGCCGGTGCGGCAATGTGCGGCGTTGAAAATAATTTGAAGCTGTTTTCGGAAATGACGCGGCCGCCCTGAGCGTGGCCATGATTCAATATCATTTGCATGTACAGCGCCATGTCCTTCGACGTCGAAGCGATCGATCCTGCTGCAAACTCGACCGATAAATTGCCGGCAGGCACAAGGGCGCCGTGCCGCGGATAGGGCCGATCGTCATGCAAAGGCATGTAGCTTTGCGCAATGCGCGGACGCGAAGCGCTGGTGATGGTGGGAGACGTATCGTGCATTCCGGCCGGTTGCAGGATGCGCGCCTTCACGGCGGCCTGCCACGGCCGGCCATCCACCGCTTCGATCAAGCGCCCGAGAGCGTCATATCCCCAGTTGCTGTAGTGGAACTCCGACCCGGGCTTCAGTGCCTGGCGCGGCCGTCGCTCCGGCGAAAGGGGAATCAACGGCGCGTCATCGGGCATGCCGCTGGAGTGAGTCAGCAAATGGTGCACGAGAATTTCGCCGAAGTTGGTCTCCATCGCGAGCCATGGAAGATAGTTGCGTATCGGCGCCTGCAGATCGACCTTTCCTTCCTCATGCAGCTGCAGAATGGTCAATCCCACGAACGATTTGGTGATCGAACCGATCTCAAATAAGTGGGCGGTGGTAACCGGCAATTTGGCGGCGAGATCGACGTAGCCGTAGGAGGCAACCCGGATGGGGCCCTCAGCATTCGCAAGCCCGAGCGTCAGGCCAGGTGCATTCATCGCCGCACAGTAGCCAGCGATGAAGCGGTCCAACGCTCGCATTGCATTCGAATTGGAGGCCGGCGCGGCGTGAGCCAAATCAGAGAGCAGATCCAACGGTATCAATGCCAGCGCGCTCAACGCCAGCATGTCGCGCCGGCTCAGGGAATTCATATTCATCGCTACGTTACCTTCTTAAGAGATCGACCCGGGGATCGATATGCCGCTGGGCGCCTAGCGAGGCGCCGGCAACGGTGGATTGCCACTGTAGCGCTGAAACCAGCTCATCATGTACAGCTGCGTGCGCATCCAGTTCGATGGCTTGGTCGATTCGGTACCGTGAAATTCCTGATCGAATCGCAGCAGCGCCGCAGGCACACCCCGATATTTGAGCGCTTGATAAAATTCTTCGCTTTGCGGAATAGGAGTGCGGCGATCAAGCTCTCCGGTCATGATGAGGGTCGGTGTTTTGACGCTGCCGACATGCATCAAGGACGATTGCGCGAGCCAGTCGCTTGGGTCCTCCCAAAAAGGCTTCTTGAAGAACCGATAGGTAAAAAACGGTATGTCGGTTTCGCCGGCCATGCTGATCCAATCGGTCACCGGGCAACGCACGGCGGCGGCGGCAAAACGATCCGTGTGTGAAATCACCCAGCTCGACAAGACGCCGCCGCCGCTGCAGCCCGATACATACATGCGGGACTCATCCACGATGCCTTGTTTGAGCACAGCATCCACGCCGGCCATCAAGTCATCGTAATCCGGGCCCGGATAGTGCTTGAGAATGGCATTGCCGAAAGCGCTTCCATAGCCGGTCGAGCCGCGCGGATTGACGAAGATCACGACGTAGCCGTTGGCGGCAAAATTTTGGAACTGAGGGCTGAAGTCCACGTTGAACATGGCTTGAGGTCCGCCATGGATTTCGAGCAGCAGAGGATAGCGGCGCGCAGGATCGAAATCCGGCGGTTTCACCACCCAGCCCTGAATGCGCGCACCGCCGCTGGAATCGAACCAAATTTCTTGGGCGTCGGCGAGCGCCACGCCATGCAGCGCCCCGTCGTTGAGATGCGTGAGCTGCTGTGCGGATTGCGGCCGGCGCTCGTTGATCAGCACGAGTTCCCCGGGCGATCGGAACGAGGAACGAATGGCGGCGATGGCGCCCTTGGCGATCGTCGGCGCAGTAAGCACTTCCGGGCCGTTGGTAAGCGGACGAACGCCTTTGCCTCGCGCCCACGAATAGAGATGAATGCTGCCGCGATCCTCCGCCGTAAAATACAATGTGCTGCCGTCCGCAGCCCATTTGAGGCTTTGGGGTTCGCGATCAAAGCCCGTGGACTGAAGCGTCGCGTTGCTGCCGTCGGCAGACATGGTCCACAAGTCCATGACTTGATTTGATTCGGTCTTGGCGAAGCCCACGTAGGCGATGGTCTTGCCGTCCGGAGCGACCGCGGGGCGCTCCCAACTTCCGGCCGCCTGCGTGAGGCGATTCGCGGCGCCGCTCTTGAGGTCGACCGAGTAGATGTAGGATTCGCGATCGTTGCGGTCGGGATCTCCTTCCTTGTATCCCTCAACGATGGCAGCGCGGCCGTCGGGCGTAAAAGCCCACTCCACGGTGGTGGCCACTTCAAAGGAATTTTGGCCGACACTCCAATTACCGCTCGTCACCTGTCGGGGGGTACCGCCATCGCTCGCCACCAGAAAAAGGTGTCGCCAGCCGCGCTCCGTGAAGCCGGCTTGGTCGCGAAAACTATGCAGCCGCTCCGTGTAGCGCGGCGTATTCGCCCACTTCGCCCCTTCGGGCGCAGAGGGCAAGTCGATGTTCCATTTCTCAGGATCCGGCACGTTCATGGTGAAGCCGATCCACTTTCCATCTGGAGACCAGCGCAAATTGGCGGGCGCTTCGGTGAGATGAGTCAACTGGGTTGGGGGCCCGGCGACGCCGAGCTGCAGTGAAAAGATTTGCGCGCCCTTCGGCTCACCGTCGGCAACGAACGCAATGCTCTTGCCGTCGGCCGACCAGACGGCTTCGCCGCCCTTGGCAAGAAATCGGTGATGCGAACCGTCGGCATTTACAATCCAGATGTCGGACTGATATTTATCCGCCTGCCTGTCGATCATGGTTCGCGTGTACAGAATCTGTGAGCCGTCGGGAGAAATCTGCGGTGCGCTCGCCGACTGCAGGTCCAGATAGCGTCCGACCGTGAAGCGGCCGGCTGCGGAGTCGGCGCCATACGCGCTCAGCGCAGGGATAAAAATCGCTAAGAATGCAATTGTGCGGCTCGTGATATGCATACCTATCCCAGATTTTGTTTTAAGAAGGGTTGCAGCCATTGTACGCGATCAATGCGGTTGTCCACAGGTCAAGCTCTGCTAGCATGCGCTGCGATCCCACAAATTTTTTAGCAAGGACTTCATGACTACGCTGTTTGACCCGATCCAAGTTGGCCGCCTCACTTGCCCCAACCGCATCTGGATGGCCCCGCTGACCCGCGGCCGGGGCACGCGCGACCACGTCCCCACCGACCTCATGGCCACCTACTACTCGCAACGTGCCTCAGCGGGACTGATCATCACGGAGGCAACCCACATCAGCCTCGAAGGCAGCGGCTGGCCCTACGCCGGCGGTCTGTGGGGACCCGAACATGTGAAGCACTGGAGGACCGTGACCGATGCGGTGCACCGTGCCGGCGGCCGCATCTTTGCTCAGCTCTGGCACATGGGCCGTCTCGTTCACCCATCGCTGCATGGTGTTCAACCGGTATCAGCCAGCGCAACCACCGCCCCGGGCAAGGCTTACACTTATGACGGCAGACAGCCCTATGTCGAAGCGCGGGCGCTGACGATCGAAGATATCCCGCGACTGATCGGCGACTACGTGCTTGCCGCGCGAAATGCCATGGATGCCGGCTTTGACGGCGTGCAATTGCATGCGGCAAACGGCTACCTCATCGACCAATTTTTGCGCGACGGCAGCAACCGGCGCACCGACATCTACGGCGGGCCCATCGAAAATCGCGTGCGCTTGCTGCGCGAGGTCGTGCAAGCATTGATCAATGCCGTGGGAAAGGAGCGCACCGCGGTACGCCTATCGCCAAACGGCGAGTCGCAAGGTGTCGACGACAGCAATCAAGCACAGCTGTTTCCTGCCGCGGCCGCCGAGCTGGATCGGCTCGGTATCGTGTTTCTCGAGCTGCGCGAACCCGGTCCCGACGGCACCTTCGGCAGGTCGGAGCGCCCGCCCGTGGCGCCGCTGATCCGCAAAGCGTTCAAGGGAATTCTGGTATTGAATTCGGATTACGATCTGGCGCGCGGGCAGGCAGCCCTCGCCGGCGGTGCCGCGGACGCGATTACCTTCGGGAGAAGATTTCTCGCGAACCCCGATCTTCCGTACCGGTTCGCGCACGAACTTGCCCTCAATCCCGACGATTCAAAAACTTGGTACTCGCAGGGACCTGAGGGCTACATCACGTATCCGGCCCATGCTTGAATATCGTCCATGAGACGCCTGGCGGGAGACTATGACTGCATCATTGTCGGCGCCGGCACGGCGGGGTGCATCTTGGCCAATCGCCTCTCCGCGGACCCAAAGCGCCGCGTTCTGTTGCTGGAGGCCGGCGGCCTGGATAATTGGATCTGGTACCACATTCCCGCCGGATATCTTTTTGCCATCGGCAATCCGCGCTCCGACTGGATGTATCGCACGGAGAATGAACCGGGGCTCAATGGCCGTTCACTCGCCTATCCGCGCGGCAAGGTCATCGGCGGATCCTCGGCGATCAATGCCATGATCTGCATGCGCGGACAGGCCGCGGACTACGATGCTTGGCGCGCGCGCGGACTCAACGGCTGGGGATGGCGCGATGTCCTGCCGGTGTTCAAGCGCGTCGAGAATCATTTTTTGGGCGAGAGCGAACACCACGGGACGGCGGGCGGCTTTCGCGTCGAGGCACCGCGCGTCGCGTGGCCCATACTCGATGCCGTTCGCGACGCCGCCGTGCAGCTGGGAGTACCGGCGATCGACGACTTCAATTGCGGCGACAACGAAGGCGTTTCCTATTTTCACGTCAATCAAAAGCGCGGACGGCGCTGGTCGGCTGCGCGCGGATTCTTGAAGCCCGTATTGAGGCGCGGCAACCTGAGGCTCGAGATCGACGTGCTGGTCGAGCGTCTGATCATAGAGAACGGCCGCGCCTGCGGCGTGCAGTTCCGGCGCGACGGCGCGACACTCGAGGCCCGGACGCCGGGCGAAGTGATACTGGCCGCGGGCGCAATCGGCTCGCCGCAGATTTTGAGCCTGTCGGGGATCGGCAGGCCCGAATGGCTTGCGCCGCTCGGCATTCCAACCGTTCTGGAGCGGCGCGGTGTGGGCTCCAATTTGCAGGACCATTTGCAGCAGCGCGTCATCTACAAAGTGAGTAACGTCAACACGCTCAACGAGGCCTACCACTCGACGCTGCGTCGTGCCTGGATGGGTGTCGACTATATGCTCCGACGGCGTGGTGCCTTGACGATGGCGCCTTCGCAGCTCGGCATTTTCATGCGCTCTGACCCCAAGCAGGCGCGGGCCAACATCGAATTTCATGTGCAGCCGCTGTCGCTGGACAGATTTGGGGAGCCCTTGCACCGGTTTCCGGCCATCACCGTCAGTGCCTGCAATCTGCAGCCAACTTCGCGCGGCACCGTGCGCCCGCGATCCAAGGATCCGCAGGCGCCGCCGCTGATTGCGCCGAATTATTTGGCGACCGATGAGGATCGCGTGGTGGCGGCAGACGCGATTCGCGCGACCCGGCGTTTGATGGCCCAACCCGCCGTCCAACGGTTTGCGCCGCTTGAATATTTGCCCGGACCCAGCGTGGGCGATGACAATGATTCGCTTGCCGTTGCGGCGGGCAATATCGGCACCACCATTTTCCACCCGGTCGGCACGGCTAGGATGGGCACCGCCGCGGATGCGGACTCAGTTGTGGATGAACGACTGCGTGTTCACGGCATTGAGCACTTGCGCGTGATCGACGCCTCCGTCATGCCGACCATCACTTCTGGCAACACCAATACGCCGACGGCCATGATTGCCGAGAAAGGCGCGCAAATGATGCTCGAGGATTGGCGCGCTATCGATGCACGGTGACCGATGGGTCCAAATGCCCCAGCGCATCAGCCGCAGAAGTCAAACCGGTCCGCTGGATGTCCTCGTTCGAATACGCGCGGCCTGTTCCGCGGCACTTCGCCGGGCCGGCCGATATCCGGCTGCCGGTATCGGTCAAGCAGGTCGAATCCTGAGCGTTCGCCGTGGCCGGCTTTGACTTGCCATTCTCCGCCGTGGTCGCACAGCCGAACAATGTCACGCCCGCGACGATCAAGCCCGCAATTCGCATATACGCCGCCATATGAGATCTCCTGTTTCGAGTCTTCGCGCACTAATACCTATAGCCCCTGCCCCAAATACTGTCTAGTACCGGAATGGCCATATTCAAGCTGATTGACTCGAATTAATGAAAGCGTCCGCTCAGCGGCGTTCGAATCCGGCCACCAATTCTACGTGCTCGGTGAAGGGCATGAGATCGAATACCGTGAGCCTGACAAGGCGCAGGTTGCCGCCCGAGGTCAATTGGACCGTGTCACGAAGAAATGATTCCAGCGAACAGCTGATGTAAATGAACTGGTCCGGCGGATCCCCGCCCAAGCAATCCACGAGCTCAAGGTCGAGGCCTTTGCGCGGAGGATCGGCGATGACGATCTGCGCACCGGCCGCGGCCAGGTGCGCCGCGCCGGCCTCGCCGGGAATCACGGCAACTTTGGCCTGATCCGCCGGATTGAGCTGCGCAATGCCGAGTTGCAGCCCCTGCAACGAGCTCGGACTGACTTCGTTCAGTTTGATGTCGCCGACGCGATCGAGCAGCGACAGGCCGATCGCCCCGACACCGGCGTAGAACTCCACCACCCGCGCACCAAAAGGGATTTGCGCGCGCACATGTTCAATGATGCGTTGCGCAAGACCGAGATTGCTCTGGCCGAAAGCGCCCGGAGGATAGTGCACGGTCGCCCCGCCAAAATGTTCGGCCACGCTCGGGGGCCCCCACCAGCTGTGGAAATCGGGACCTAGAATGCTATTGGAGCGCTCCGTATTGGCGTTGAACCACAGACTGTGCAAATTCTTGCCGAGCCGCTCGCGAACAAGATCCAGACACGCCGCCAACGGGTCCGGTGTCGTGCTGTTGGCAACTATGAGCACCTGAGCGGTTTGCGAACCGCGCTCCACCACCACTTGCAGATAGCGTGCTAGTCCCAAATGAGCTGCATCCGAATAGCAGGTCACGCGCGCATCGACGAGGGCGCGACGCACGACATTCGCAACTTGATTGATCAGCGGATGGTGGACAACGCAGTTCGGGATGTGCACCACGCGGTGCGTGTTCAGCTCGAACAGCCCAAGCTTAGGCGAGCCCAAGCGGCCGCGAATGGCCAGGCGGGCACGGTGTCGAAAGCCGGCACCGGTGCCCGAGATGACCGGCACTTGAGGCAGGCCATGCACGCGCGCAAGCTCATCGAGTGCGCCGCACGCGGCCGGCGCGATGCCGGGTTCGCCAAACCTGGGGCAGCCTGGACAAGGCGGTCGATGCGGACAAGGCATCAGAATTTTTGACAGCCCCGCGATCGATGAATCATTTCAACGCGCCGAACACCTTTGACACGATCGCACTGCCCGCCGCCACTGGGTTTTGACGAATGGCGCGCTCTTCTTCGCCGATCATCAAAAACAACCCGTCTAACGCCTTATGGGTTACGTACTGTTCGATGGTGGCCGCATCTCCCTTTACGAGACCCAGTTTCGCTCCCTGCGCGGCGAACTGATTGTACTTCTGCGCCAGTCCGACCCGGTCGGTGGCCCGTTTGACGATGGGCATGAACTGCTGCGCCAACGGCGCCGCAGTCTTATCGCGAAAAAATTGCGTCGCCGATTCCTCGCCTCCCGTCAGTATTTTTTTTGCGTCCTCGATGGACATCGATTTGACGGCATTTATGATGAGCCCCTTTGCCTGCGGCACGGCCTGCTCCGCCGCCTGATTCATGGCCGCGACGAGGTCATCTGCGTCCTTTCCCCGTCCGAGAAAGCGCATGCCTTTGGCGATCTCGTCCAGTGCCGGCGGCAGGGGGATTTTGACTCTGGGATTGTTTAAAAAGCCACCGGCTACGCCGAGCTTGGAAATTGCCGCGGCGGCGCCGGACGTCAGCGCTCCCTTCATGCCGCGCGCGGCATCCTGATTGGTCAGTTGAGATAGATCCAGGCAAAGGGCGCAGGCCGCCCAGACGCAGCCGAGCAGCGGCAACAGGTTGATCCGGCGCGAAAAAGTCTTGACCACGGCATAATCATACGCCGTGTTCAGCTTTTACGGCTGGCGACTATTTAGTCGGCGAAACGATGCACCACGCAACGAACGCGAGATATAGCGCCGCCCCGATGCCAAAATAGATGTTCTCCATACCTTGCCCCGAAAAAGTTTGATCGACCATCGGCAGGGCGGAGATATTTGTACACGCGCACCACTCCTGTCCGTCAGCAAAAGTCTGAACCTCGGGTAAGACAGCTCCAGATGTGGTCGCTTTAAGGGACGGCAACCACCCGGCCGTTGCAGTGCAAGAAAATACCACCGGCCTTGGGGAGATACAGTATCTTCGAACAAACAGCTCGTTATTCGCGGAGAGCGCCTTGATTCACCCGCCGCTTCGATTGCCGCTGCCTTTCACCAGCACGCGCCAAGTCGTGGCCGAGGAAATTGACGAGTATGCGCATGTGAACAACACGGTTTATCTGCAATGGCTGGACTACATTGCCTGGACGCATTCGGCGGTGCTGGGGATGCCGCTGGCGAGTTGCCTCGCGCTCCGGCGCGGCATGGCCGTTCGGCATACCCGCATCGACTATTTGGAAGCAGCCTTGCTCGGCGATGCAATGCTGCTTGCGACGTGGCTGGTCGCGTGCGATGGCCGCCTGCGATGCACGCGGCGCTTCGAGATCCTGCGCGTGTCCGATGGAAAACGCGTCGCCGACGCGGAGATCGAGTATTTTTGCATGAATCTCGATAGTGGCAAGCCCTGCCGCTTCCCCCCCGAATTTGTCGAGTGCTACACCGTGCTACCGGAAGTGGCCGCGGCATATGAGAAGCTGCCGAACGACTTGCGTCACGTGGGCTATTCGCGGCGCGCGGGATAACCAGGAGAACCGACGATGGACGATCAAGATGAATACAGGGCCGCCCTGAGCCGCCGCAAGGTGCTCGCACTTGCCGCCGGCGCAACCCTGGGCACCGCGGTGCAAGCGGCCCCTGGCCGCGGCGCGGCACGCCTCAACGAGATCGTCTTGATGGATGCCACGGTGCTTAGCAAGGCGATTCATTCGCGCCGGATTTCATGCGTGGAGGTGATGAACGCCTACCTGGATCACATCGGTCAGTTCAATCCCAAAGTGAACGCCATTGTCGCGTTGCAAAACCGGCAAGATCTGCTCGCGCTGGCGCGCGAGCGCGACGCTCAGCTGGCTCGAGGCGAATCCATGGGGCCACTGCATGGATTTCCTTCCGCAGTCAAGGATTTGCAAGCGGTCAGAGGCATCCGCATGACGATGGGCTCCCCCATCATGAAGGACTTCGTTCCCGCGAATGACGGGCTAATGGTTGAGCGCCTGCGCGCCGCGGGAGCCATATTCATCGGGAAAACCAACACGCCCGAATTCGGCCTGGGCTCGCACACCTACAACCCCGTTTATGGCGTCACGCGCAACGCCTACGACACGGCTCGATCGGCGGGCGGCAGCAGTGGCGGGGCCGCGGTATCGCTGGCGCTGCGCATGCTGCCGGTCGCGGACGGGTCCGACTACGGCGGCAGCCTGCGCAATCCCGCCGGCTGGAACGGTGTGTTTGGATTTCGCACCAGTATCGGCCGCATTCCCAATGACACACGCGACGCGTGGCTGCCCTCGATGGGCGTCAGCGGCCCCATGGCCAGGAATGTGACCGATCTTGCCATGCTGCTATCCGTGCAGGCGGGTTTTGATGCGCGCGTGCCGTTGTCACTGGAGGGCGACGGATCAGCATTTCAGCAGCGGCTGGAAAGGTCCTTCAAGGGAAAGCGAGTCGCCTGGGGCGGGGATTTCAAGGGACACACACCCTGCGAACCGGGGGTGCTCGAGGTCTGCAAGGCGGCAACGCGGACTCTGGAATCGCTCGGCTGCATCGTCGAGGACGCGGTACCGGATTTCGATTTCGATGCGCTCTGGCAAGCGGCCATTCGGCTTCGAGGTTGGCAGCAAGGCGCATCGATCCTGGCCTACTACAACGATCCCACGAAGCGCTCGTTGCTAAAACCAGAGGCGGTATATGAGATTGAAACCGGCCTGCGGCAATCCGCTCACGACATCACGGCCGCCTCTGTCGTGCGCACAGATTGGTCGCAGACGATGCGTCGATTCTTCGAGCGATACGATTTTTTCGTCGTGCCCACTTCGCAGGTTTTCCCGTTCGATGCCGATCAGCACTGGCCGCAGGAAATCGCCGGGCAAAAAATGCAGACTTACCACGAATGGATGAAGGCCTCGCTGCTCGTGACGATGTCAGGCTGTCCGGCGCTCGCCGCACCCGCCGGGTTCAATGATAGTGGGCTGCCCATCGGCATTCAGATCATTGCGCCGAATCGCCAGGAATTAAGCTGCCTGCAATTGGCGTACGCCTACGAGAGTGCGCTCGATGCGACAAAGCGCCGATTGCCGCCATTGCTCAAGGACGTCTAGTACTCGGATTTAAGGCCCTCTCTTTACAAATCTTTACCCGCCCTGCAAAGACGGCTAACAGTCGGCGCTCACACTGCCATCGTGTTCTCCACCAGTTAAGGGGCCCGCCATGAATAGTCCATCCGAACCGACCTCCACGACGCCGCCGCGTCGTGCCCTCTTCAGCCGCGCAACCCTGGTTGCGTTTGTCGCGGGCGTCGCTCTGGCCGGCAGCATCGCCGCCGTCGCGAGCGCCACCGGCATGGGTGCGGGCGGCTGGCACCACGGCATGAGCGGTCACGGCACCGGGGATGCGTCCGAGCACGTCGATCACATGCTCAAGCACTTGTTCGTCGAAGTCGACGCCACCGATGCGCAGCAAGCACAGATCACCCCTCTGGTGAAGCAAGCAATGGCTGAACTGCTGCCGCTGCACTCGCAACTGCAGGCAGCCCATACCCAGGCGATCCAGGCGCTGACGCAAGATACCGTCGATCGAACTGCGCTGGAAGCCGCTCGTCTAGCGCATCTTCAGCTGGCCGACCGAGCCTCCAAGCGCTTGGTGCAGCTCATCGCCGATGTCGACGAGGTGCTGACACCGGCGCAACGCAGCGCGTTGGCGGTCCGTCTGCAGAAAATGCGCGTCAGGTCTTAGGATCGCTGGCATTGGTGGCTCGCTCTCTTTAGAGTCCCATCGATGTCCGAGCGAATTCTTTTGGTAGAAGACGATTCCCGCCTGGCAGAGATGCTCTCGGAATATCTCGGTCAGGCGGGATTTAGCGTTACGGCGGCAGCCTTGGGCGGCACAGCCCTCGAACGGCTATCCGAGACGGACTACGACGCGGTGGTGCTCGATTTGATGTTGCCCGACATGGATGGCCTCAGCGTGTGCCGGGAGTTGCGTATGAAATACGACACCCCGGTGCTGATGTTGACGGCGCGAGGCGACGCGATCGATCGCATCGTCGGATTGGAATTGGGCGCCGATGACTATCTCCCCAAACCTTTTGAGCCACGGGAATTGGTAGCGCGCCTGCGTGCCATCATGCGCCGTGGGGTGCGCGGCAGCACGGGGCAGAAATCACTGCACTTCGGCCGGCTGGAGCTTGATACCGCCGCCCGCGAGGTTCGGTTGGACGGCAAGCCCTGCGAGCTGACCGGCTATCAATTCGATCTGTTGGTGGCGCTCGCCAAGCATGCCGGCCGGGTCTTGTCGCGCGAGTCGCTGATGGATCAGGTCAAGGGCGAGGAATTCGAAAGCTTCGATCGCTCCATTGACGTGCATATCTCGCGCATCCGCGCGGCGATCGAGGACAATCCCAAGAAACCTCGGCGCATCATCACGGTGCGGGCCGCCGGATACGTATTCGCCAAGGCGCAAGACTGATGCTCCGGCTGTATTTGCGCTTCTATCTCGCGCTGCTGGCCAGCCTCGCGATCTTTGGGCTGACTGCCTCCATGCTATTGCACCTTGCCGGCGGTCCCATGGAGCAGGTGGGCTCCACGGTTGGACGCCTGGTTCAAAATGTCCTGCCGCCCGCGCAGGCGCCTGACTCGGCGCAACAGGAAGCGCTGCAAAAATTGGCGGCCGGACTCCGGGCTGATGTAACGCTGTTTGCCGCGAACGGCAGTGTTGTCGCGGCGATCGGTCGACCATTGCCGATGCCGAACACCCGTAGTTACCGCATGTTGAACTTTTCGCACTCGCAGGGCGGCACCGTCTCCAGCGTGCGCTTGGCCGACGGACGGTTGCTCGTAGCCAGCGTTCCCATCGGCTCGGGCGGCTCGCGCTTGAATTTTCACTTGCTGTTGATTTTCGCAGCGGTAGGCATCGGCATGGCCGCATTTCCCGTCGTACGACATCTCACCCGCCGTCTCGAGCGGCTGCAAAACGGCGTGGATTCGTTGGGTGCCGGTGATCTCGGAGCCCGCGTGGCCGTCGAAGGCGACGATGAAGTGGCGAGGCTGGCGGAAAGCTTCAACCGCGCCGCGGGCCGGATCGAGCAGCTGGTCCGCGCGCATCAGTCCCTGCTTGCCAACGCATCGCACGAGCTGCGCACGCCATTGGCACGCATTCGCCTCGCCTTGGAAATGCTGAAGCAATCGGCAGATGCCAAAACCAAGGCGGGCTTGGAGCAGGACATCGCCGAATTGGACGGCTTGGTCGACGAAATTCTGCTCGCGAGCAGGTTGAGCGCCGTCGAGCAGAACGAAGTGCGCGAGGAAATTGACCTGCTGGCGCTTGCGGCGGAAGAATGTGCCCGCTACGAGGAGGTGCATCTTGATGGCGCGCCGATCAAGATCCAGGGCGACGCGCGTCTATTGCGGCGTCTGCTGAGGAATCTTTTAGAGAACGCCAAACGCCATGGCGCACCGCCCACCCAGGTGCGCCTGCAACGCGACTCCGCGGGTGTGGTGCTCAAGGTCTGGGACAACGGCCCTGGTCCCACTCAAGCGGAATTCGAACAGGTGTTCACGCCGTTTTATCGCCGCCGCGATAGCAGCAACAGCACGGGTAACGGTCTCGGATTGTCGCTGGTGCGCCAGATCGCGCGCCGCCACGGCGGCGATGCCCGTTGCGCGGTGATGGATGAAGGCCGCACCGGCTTCATCATCACCCTCGCCTGAAGCTAATGAGCGGCGCCGCCGCAGGCGGCAGCGCGCCCCAAGAGCAGAGATCGTTCGCGTGCGTTTTGAGCGAGCCCTGCGGCGCGCGTGAACTCGGTGCGCGCTTCTTCAAAGCGCCCGAGCTTTTCCAGCAGATCGCCGCGAACGCTGGGCAACAGATGGTAGCTGTTGAGCCTGGCGTCGACGGCCAATTCGTCCACGATCTCGAGCGCCGCATCGGGTCCGAAGGCCATGGAGATCGCTACCGCTCGATTGAGATCGACTACCGGCGACGGTGCAAGCTGGGCCAAGGCATCGTACAGCGCGACGATGCGCACCCAGTCGGTTTCCCCGGCGCTGCGTGCCCGCGCGTGACAAGCTGCAACCGCGGCTTGCAACGTGTAGGGACCCAGAGAGCCGCCCAGGGCCTCGGCGCGCGCCAAGGCCGTCAGGCCGCGCCGAATCAGCAGCTGATCCCAGCGCGAACGATCCTGATCGAGCAACAGAATTGGTTGGCCCGATGAGTTCGTGCGCGCCCCTGCCCGCGATGTTTGGATCTCCATGAGCGCAATCAATCCGTGTACTTCCGGCTCCCGCGGCGCCAGTTCGGCGAGGATTCGCCCCAAGCGCAGCGCCTCATCGCATAGTGCCGGCCGCATCCATTCCTCGCCTGCAGTCGCTGCATAGCCCTCGTTGAAGATCAGATAGATCACTTCGAGCACCGATGCGAGCCGGGCGGCGAGCTCTTCGGTGCGAGGCAATTCGAAGGGTACTTTTGCCTCCGCCAACGCGCGTTTGGCGCGCACGATTCGCTGCCCGATGGTGGGTTCCGGCACCAAGAACGCACGGGCGATTTCCGCGGTATTGAGTCCGCCCAGCAAACGCAAGGTAAGCGCGACCCGCGCTTCGGTCGACAAGACCGGGTGGGACGCAATGAAGATGAGCCGCAGCAGGTCATCGCCGATATCATCGGACTCCTCATCCGGCGCCGGCGGCTTGGCCTCGAGGAGTTCTGCATCGTGAGCAATGGTCTCGTGCTTGCGCTGCAGGAGTTTGAATCGCCGCAGCTGATCAAGCGCGCGGTTCTTGGCGGTTGTCATGAGCCACGCTCCCGGGTTGTTTGGCACGCCGGACTCCGGCCACTGTTCGAGTGCCGTCACCAATGCATCTTGAGCCAGTTCTTCAGCAAGTCCTACGTCGCGCAACATGCGGGCGAGCTTCGCGATGATCTTGGCCGATTCCATGCGCCACACTGTCTCGACGGTGCTCTTGATATTGGATTCAGCCATGGCGGGTGCGATTCAACCGAGCCCTATTCGAAACACGGTCCGAGCTCGCGGACTTCGATGGTCGCTGAGCTGGCTACCGGGCACTCCGCCGCAATCGCAATGGCTTGCTCGCGCGTCTCGCACGTCAGCATAAAGATGCCGCCGATCATTTCTTTCGCTTCCGCAAACGGACCATCGATGACACTCGTGGTCCCGCCACGCACCTTGACGCGCGCGCCGCGCGTATCTTCCTTCAGCGACTGACTCAAGGTGAGCAATCCCCGAGCTTTGAGCGACTCACTGAAGTCCACCATACTGCCGTATAGGGCGCGGCCCTCGGCCTCGGTGCGGGTCCGGCGCTGACCCTTAGGTTCGACAATCAACAACATATAACTCATCGCACAGCCTCATTGTAATTTCCGGTAGCCAAAGTATGACCCAATCAGGACCCCGCGTAGAGCTTCCGCTATTTGAAATCTTCCGCTTCGTAAAAGGGGCGAATCTCGATTTCCGAATCCCCTGGCATGGGATTGGGGCAGCGCTTGACCCATTCCACCGCCTCCTCGATCGAGCGCACTTGCCATATCCAGAAACCGGCGACGAGTTCCTTGGTTTCTGTAAACGGCCCGTCGATCACGGTTCGGCCGCGGCCCGAGAACCGTACACGCTTTCCTTGAGCACTGGGGCGTAGGCCGTCCCCGGCAAGCATGATGCCTGCCTTCACCAGCTCTTCGTTGAACTTACCCATCTCGGCGAGCAGGGTCGGGGTCGGCATGACCCCGGCTTCACTGTCTTTGGTGGCTTTGACCAATACCATGGCTTTCATATCGTCCTCTCCTATTCACTGTCTTACATTGACGACGATCCAGCGCTCGCGATTTCGACGCCGATCTAAGGTTTTTTTGGGTGTCGTTATCGAGAATCCCCATTTGTGGGCCTTTACCGAAGCGCAAAAACCCATGCTGCGCATACCGTCAACGCGGCGCCAACACCGGCGATGAGCTGCACGCGATGATTTCGATTGTTCGGAACACCGGTTCGAACACACACCCAGCCAACGCCCAGTCCGAAAATAAATCCGAGCGCATGTCCCAGCACATCCACATGAGCGGTGCCCGCGCCAAGCAACGTCAAGAGGCATATTCCCGCGATGAGCGGCGCCCAGCGATACCACAGGCGCTCACGCTGCGTGAGCCGCTGCCTCCACGCCATCCCAGAGAGTAATCCCAAGGCCGCGAATACTGCCGTGGAGGCACCCACTGCACGGTGCGTGATCGGAGTGATGAGAATTTCTGCATAGTTTGCCAGCGCGGCCGCGCCCAGGATGCTCGCCCACGCAACGCCGGGGCCCAGCAGCCGACTCGCCGCGATTCCCGCCACGGCCCCAAAGAGCACATTGCCGAGCAAGTGCTCCTGGTCCAAATGCAAGGTCAACGCCGTTATTGCTCGCCACCACTCGCCTCGCGCACCGGCGTCGAGCGAACCCAACGACAACCAATCCACGCCGAACGTGGCGTTGCCGGCGCAATAAGCCGTCACCAATAGAATCAGAACGTACAAGAACACGCCGATAGCCGCACCGGCGTGCGGCTGCACCACCTCTGGAACGCTACGCCTAACGCGCCGCTCAACCGAGTAGCGGCTCAACTCCTCGTACGCCCGATGTCGCACCTCCACAGGCACGCTCAACACCCAGGAGCCCTCTTCTTCCTCCGTTTCATGTTCGATGCCTCGGGCCTCGAGCACAAGGCTGTACTCATGGCAGAGTAACTTGGAGCCGCGAAAAACCAGGGCGGATGTGCGTGCCGAATCCATGATGTTGCACCCCCTATTGGGACAGCCTGCGCCCAAGTCAATGGGCTTAACCTGTGAAGTGGCGGTTAATTTGAACTTCGATCACAGTTTCAAGCCCAATCTCGTGGGGCCCATGAAACGACATTACCTGCCATTGATCGCCGCGCTCGCGCTTGCCGCGTGCGGCGGTGGTAGCGGCGGTGTATCGGGCTTGATTCCGAATTCGCCTCCGAGCCGGGGTGCGCTGCTGCAATCTCCACCCGCGCTTCTGTCCACGTTGACGATTTCGGCCCTGTTGACCGAACTTGAATTGCCGATCAATCAGTTGCTGCTGTCGGTGAGCAGCGCACCGCTCTGCGATGTCCTCTTCTACCACATTGAGTATGCAACGGTCGGCGGCGCCGGCGAACCCACCACCGCCTCCGCGGTGTTCATGGTACCGACCGGAACGGGCGCGAACTGCACGGGCGCGCGCCCGTTTGTCCTCTACGCCCATGGCACGACCACCGACCGTGACTACAACATGGCTGATTTGCAGAATGCCGAAACGCTTTCGCTGGCGGCTTTGTTCGCATCGCAGGGCTACATTGTGGTCGCACCAAACTACGCGGGTTATGACACCTCGACCCTGCCGTATCATCCATATTTGATTGCCGATCAACAATCGAAGGACATGATCGACGCGCTCACGGCAGCGCGCACCGCACTGCCGTTGGCGTCGCTGACCACTGTCAAGGATAACGGGCAGCTATTTATTACCGGCTACTCGCAGGGAGGATACGTGGCCATGGCCACGCATCGCGCCATGCAGGCGGCGGGCATGAAGGTCACCGCATCGGCACCGATGTCAGGCCCGTATGCCCTCGCGGCATTTGTCGACGCAGTGTTTTACGGCCAGGTCAACGGCGGCGCCACCGTGTCTTCGACCCTGTTGTTGACGGCGTACCAGACGGCCTATGAGAACATCTATGCAGACGCGACCGACGTATTCGAGCCGCAATACGCGGCCGGCATTCAAACTCTGCTGCCGACCACGACGCCGAGAAGCCAGCTGTACGCGCAGGGCAGGCTTCCGGAGTTTGCGCTGTTCAGCCTGACGCCGCCCGCGCCTGAATTTGCGGCGCTCACCCCACCGACTTCGCCGGCGAACCTTGCCGAAGTGTTTGCGCTCGGCTTTGGCTCTGGCAATCTGCTGCAAAATAGCTATCGACTCAGCTACCTTCAGGACGCACAGGCACATCCTGACGGCGGTTTTCCCACGCTGACCACCGGCGTGGCGGCCGCGACACCTGCACAGCCCTGGCGACAGGCGCTGCAGAGAAATGATTTGCGCAACTGGGTACCCGCGGCGCCGGTCCTGCTGTGCGGCGGCGACGTCGACCCATTGGTATTCTGGCTCAACACGCAGCTGATCCAAAGCTACTGGACTGCCCAGGCCTTCACCTCGTTCAGCGTGCTCGATCTCGAGGCGACAGCCACCCCCTATGATCGCTACGCCAATTTGAAACAGGATTTTGCCATCGCAAAAACACTGGTCGCCGCCTCGGCTGTCTCGCAAGGGGCTACGGACGGTGGCGCACTGGCGGTTGCCGAGGCCTATCACGCCATGTTGGTCGCCCCGTTTTGTTTCGCCGCGACCCGGTCATTTTTCGCCAATCAATAACGAATTCAAAGCGAGCGCAAGAAACGGAGCGCCTCCCGCACTCAAGGTGACTAGGATTTCCTCACCCGTCACCTTGAGAGGAAATTTGAAATGTCAAAAGAGGAAGATAACAAGGCCATCATCGGCCGCTGGTTCACGCAATTCTGGGGCAAGAGCTATGATCCCGCGATCGTCGATGAACTCGCCGCACCCGATATGCTGCTGCAATATTCGCTGCATGCGCCGCGTCGCGGCCGCGCGGATATCAAAGCGTTCATGGATGGTTTTCGCCGCGCGTTCCCGGACCTTGGTTTCGAGGGCGCCGCCGAATTGATTGCCGAGGGCGATTACGTGGTTGGGCGCTGGCGGGGTGGCGGCACGCACACCGGACCCGCCTTTGACGACTTTCTCATCGGCAGCCTGCCTGCCGCGACCGGGCGCAAGATGAGCTTCACCGGCACAACGGTCCTCCGCGTCAAAAACGGCCAAATCGATGAAGAAGTGGGGTTGGACGACGGAGTGACTGCACTTCAGCAATTGGGTTTGATACGCACGGCGTGAGCGTGAAAAGCCCGGCAAGGCATCTTGCCGGGCTTCACGGATTTATACGGGCTACTTGCTCCACGTCCATTGTTTGCTGTCGGCCCGACACCCGCCGCCGGGATATCCGGTCCAAGCACGTCCGTGGACGAAGCGTCCGCTGGGCGCGCCCGTCGCCGCACCCTCACGCAGCGCCCGAACACCATTGATCCACACCTCATCGACACCGCTCGCGAGTTGGTGAGGCTTCTCGTAGGTTGAATGATCCTGAACCGTGCGGGGATCGAAGATCACCACGTCCGCGAAATACCCTTTTCGCAGCAGGCCCCGATCCTTGATCGACAGATTCTGCGCGGGTAAGCCGCTCAACTTGCGGATCGCTTGCTCGAGCGAAATGACCTTTTCTTCGCGCACGTACTTCGCAAGCACACGCACGAAATTGCCGTAGGCGCGCGGGTGCTCGTTGGATTGCAAAAACACGCCCTCGGGCGCCGGCGCACTGGCGTCAGAACCAAAACTCACCCAGGGCAACGCGACTTCGCGGCGAACGTTCTCCTCCGACATCAAAAAATAGGCCACCCCCACTCGCGACCCATCCTCGACCACCAGCTGCATCGCCGCTTCCTCGGGACTCACGCCGCGCATTGTCGCAACCTCGTCCAAGGTCTTGCCCGTCAGCGGCTTTAGGGCGGGATTTTTGAACTCCAGCAGCAAGGCGCCTTTCGCGCCGGCACGCTGCAGCAGATTTTCCCAGGTGGGCGATGCCGCGCGCATCTCGGCCAGGACACGCGCACGAATCGCAGGGTCTTTGAGCCGTTCAATCCACTTGTCGAGACCACCTTCTTGGACCCAGGCCGGCATCGATACATCAAGACCGGTCGCACCGGCTGTGTACAGATACATGTCGGCCGTAATGCGGGTTCCCGCCGCACGCGCCGACTCCACTTGCTTGATGAGGGCATCCAGCTTGGTCCAATTGACGCGCCCGGCAACCTTCAAGTGATAGATCTCGGCTGGAGCGCCTGAGCCTTTCGCGATGTCGATCGTTTCCTGCACTGCCTCGACGATGCGATCGCCTTCGCTGCGCATGTGCGCGATATACATGCCGCCGCAGTGCGCGGACTCTTCTGCGAGCGCAATCAGTTCCGGCGTCTTGGCGTAGGTATTCGGGTTGTAGATCAACGCAGTGGTCACACCCAGCGCGCCCTCCTCCATCGCCTGGTGGACCAATGCACGCATCTGTTGCAGCTGGGGTGCGCTGGGCTGAACATTGTCTTCACCCAGTACGTTGATGCGTATTGTGCCGGCGCTGACAAACGAAGCGACATTGGGCGCAATTCCTCTCTGCTGCAGTTTCTCCAGATATTCACCGAGCGTGGTCCAGTTGACGTCGTAGTGAATGTCGCCTTGATGGCTGGTCATGTCTTTTTTCATGGCCGGCGTCAAGGGACCCATGGAGTCCTCGCCCATGACCTCCAGGGTCACGCCCTGTTTCAGGTCGCTCAATGCACGGCCATCGATGAGCAAGGACTCTTCCGGATGCGCCAGCATATTGATGAATCCCGGTGCCACGGCCTTGCCGTGGGCATCGACTTCAGAGCGTCCCTTGCCCGGCGCGTGCGGCCCGACATAGGTAATCCGATCGCCGTCGATGGCAATATCCCCGGTAACGGGTGGTTGGCCGGACCCATCATAAATGAGTCCGTTGCGAACCACGGTGTCGTGTCGAGTCTTGGCGGGTTCGGCGGCGGCTGACGCTGCGCACAGAGAAGCGAAGACCACCAGACTACATTTCACATTTGCTTGCATTATCCACTCCCCGATGCGGTGATGAACGATGATATATCGAAGTAGTACATCACGCGTGCGATCGGCTACTCCTGAAGGTGCCGATTGAGGTATGTATTGGTTGCCTTGAACAAGGTGATCCAAGAGGAGTACCGCGCCAGGTCATGGATTTCGTTCGGCATCATGATTTCATCGTGATCGATATGGTGCAGGCGTAGATCTTCAATCAGTTCCAAGGACTGCTGCAGCGGTACGTTGCGATCATCGTCAGCCTGGACCACCAGAACCGGCGAATGCCACTGATCAATGGTGGCGATGGGCGAGGAATCGAATCCACGCTTCGTCGCATCGCCTGGATCGACCGGCACGCCGACGGATGCGAGGAAAGTGTCCCAGTTATAAACGCCGGCATAATCCACGCCGACCGCGATGTCCTTTGATGCCCGCGCCAACCCTAAAGCGGTCATGAGTCCACCATAGCTCGCACCCCAGATGCCGACCTTGCGAGGATCGACATCTTTGCGGCCTTGCAGGTAGGTCACGGTGCCGAGCAGATCATTCAACTCGCTGCCGCCGTCCGGACCAAAGTTCCTGGCCTCGCGATAATCAAGCCCATAACCAATGCCACCGCGATAGTTGACCGAAATGACAATGTAGCCTTGCGCAACGAAGTACTGATTGAGCGCATACATCCAGTTGTAGGCGCCCATGGGATTGAAGCCGAGCAACATCTGGCGGCGCGGGCCGCCGTGGAAAAACATGATTGCCGGATGCGGCTTGGAGCCGCCCGCCTCGTGCGGCAGAAACAATTGGGCATGCACGAGCTGACCATCCTTCGCGGCAAAGGTCACCGGTTCAGGCGTGGTCAGTTTTGACGAAGGGAACGCCGCCGTTGCCTCAGGCGCGAGCAACTGCCACCGCCCCGCTGCGGTTAGCACCACCGGCTGCAACGGCTTGGTTGCATCGCTTTGCAGCGCGAAAATCGTGCCGTCACCGCTGATCTGCGGGTAGTCTTCGATCGCGCGGTCCTTGGCGACGGGCGTGGGCTGCCCGCCCTGAAAGTCGATGGACCAGACGTGCATCCGATCAATGTCCTCATTCGAGGAATACACCAGGCGGCGCCGATCGAAGCTCAAGGCCATATGCACCACCTCGAACTGACCGGTGGTGACGGATCGAATCGCGCCGCCGCGCACCGGCAAAGCGTAGAGTTGCAGCCAACCGGTTTTTTCCCAGGGAAATACCAGTTCATCGAGCGAATTCCAGAGCAGATTCTGGCCAGACAGGGTCGGTTGAAAAGCGCTGCCGACACCGGCATCGGATACCCAGACACGCCGACCTTCTCCGCTCGCCGCATCGGCAATCCAAATGGACCAGGGTTGTCCCGTACGGTGCGAAACGAATTCGGGATTTTTCTCCGACGGCACCCGAATGAAAGCCACTTGCGCGCCGCTGGGCGAGAATGCGACTGAGGCGTCGTGATCGAGACTGGGACTCAACCAGGTGATCGCTTTGGTCGCGAACGCATATACGCCGACGAGTGAATGCTCCTTACGGGCGCTGATGAAGGCCAGTCGCTTTCCATCCGGCGAGAATATCGGAGATGCGATCCGGCCCTGGTCGACGATGAGGGGAACGGCTGCCTCTTCGCCTGCGGGCGAGACCGACCATATCTTGTTCTTGTCTATAAACACCATCCGAGTGCCGTCAGGCGAAAAACTCGGCGAGTGACCGGCGCCTACTTTTCGCGGCGCACCGCTCGCGGTGGCAACCACCCACACTTCGCGAGGCGTTGCGCCCTCGGGCGAGTTGTTGACGTTGGCAGGAAGATCATCCTCGATGGATCCGCCGCGCACGAACGCCAGCATCCCTGCGTCCGGCGACCACGCCAGGTCACCGATATCGAAACCATCATCCAAAGTGTAAGCAGTGACCTGACGCGCCTTTTTAGCTTGAGCCACGAAGATGTTCCGGCAACCTTTGCTGTCGTAGACCCAGGCGACGGCATCTCCCTTTGCGGACGCAACAAGGCTGGAAGGATAAGGTGCCTGCATGACGTCTTCGATGGTGAAGGGCGCCGCGTATGCCAGGGAAAGTACAGGCACAATGGCCAGTAACAGAGGAGCGAAGGCGACCTGCCGAACGGATTTGAATGGAAGCATGGGTCGATCCTCGCGTTTGTATAAAATTTTCCCAATAAGAGAAACTTTTGAGATAGTTAGCCTGATGGGAGAATTCATGTCAAACAGAGGGGATCGATAATGCAGAAGCCAGGCGCAACCATTCTCTGTTACCTCGCCCTCACGGCCTGCACGAGCAGTCTGTTCTGGGCGTTGATGATCGCGTCGGGACATGTGGGCGCCGGCAACGGAGCGTATGTCGCCGGACTGATGTGGTGCCCGGCCGTTGCTGCCGTGGCGACCGTTTATATCCGGCGTCTGGACTTCAAGATGCTGGGATTGCGGTGGGGCGGCGCTCGCTATGCAATTCTTTCCTATTGCACGCCGCTCGCCTACGCAACCATTGCCTATGCATTGATTTGGGTGTTTGGCTTTGGCTTCTTCCCGAATACCGCTGCCATCGCGGCGACCGCGCAGAGACTGGGCTGGTCGGTGACCAGTCCGATCGCCTTCGTGCCGCTGTATTTTCTGCTCATTGCGACCACGCAAATGATATCCAGCGTCGCGCACGCCCTTGGGGAAGAGATCGGTTGGCGCGGACTGCTCACGCCGCTGATGGTGGCGCGTTTCGGATTCACCGCCGGCACCCTGATGATCGGCGTCATCTGGGCCGCATGGCACTTGCCGCTGCTGCTGTTCGCCGACTACAACAGCGGTACGCCGTGGTGGTTTTCAATCCCCTGCTTCGGTGCGTTGACCATTGGCCTGAGCGTCATCATGGCGTGGTTTCGCCTGGTTTCGAACAGCGTCTGGCCTTGCGCGATATTGCACGCGAGTCACAATCTATTTATTCAGGGATTCTTCACGCCGCTGACCGGATCGCGCGGTACTCTGACGGCATACGCGATCGATGAGTTTGGCGTTGCCGTCCCGCTCATCATTGTGCTGATTGCGATTGGCCTGTGGCTCAAGCACAAACCCGCGCTGCATCTTCGAGTTGCGTCCGCGTGACATTCGATTACGTGGCGCCGCCATTGGCGGCGAGACTGATGAGCTCGCTCGCAAGATTCGGATCTTCGCTGGAACAAATGCCGAGTACCAGGGCGCTTTCGCAGTCCTTGGCGACATACGCATGCCCCATGGTGCTGTCGATGTAGATGCCCTGGCCGGCCGAGAGCCTGACGGGATTGTAGAATTGCAGATGCACTTCGATCGTGCCCTCGAGGACGAAAATAAACTCTTCGCCCTTGTGCTTGAGAGGCTCGCCAAATTCGCCGATGTCCTTGGACCTGATTCGCGTGAGGATGGGCACCATTCGCTTCTCACGAAGATCGGCACATAGGTATTCGTAGTCATAATTCGGCGTCGAGATTTGGATCGAATTG
>Ga0193753_10000842_pt1 | contig 28522 bp, 15 predicted proteins | sample H1c2metaG_FD_144925 | JGI IMG/M metagenome (GOLD analysis project Ga0193753, IMG submission 144925) | Soil microbial communities from a riparian zone of the East river system, Colorado, United States - H1c2 | ecosystem: Environmental > Terrestrial > Soil > Riparian zone | place: USA: East...
GAAGTCGGGCCCCGCCGGCTCGACTGTCTGGCGCGCCAGCAAGAGCAGCGTGCCGGGCAACGAGGTCGCTCTCTACGGAGAAGTCGGCGACGACACGAGGTTCGGCGCGATCGTCTACGCCAATCCGGGCACCTACTACGGCTACTTCGTCGCCAACTACGCGGGCGCTGGCGGCTTCACCTCGCAGATCAAGCGCGTCCCGCTGGACGGAGGTCCGGCCGTCGTCATTGCCACCTCCCCGGCGCCGATCCAGAACCGGGACCTGGTGACCGACCAGACGAAGCTCTTCTGGGTGGACGCCGGAGGCATCCGCAGCGTCCCGCTGGCGGGTGGAACGGTCACCACGGTCCGCGCGAGCAGCGTGATCACGCGCCTCCGGGTCGAGGGCGCCTACCTCTACTACGGCGAGGAGTTCCTGATCTTTCGCAAGCCCAAGGCCGGCGGCCCCGAGGGCGTCATGGTGTCGACGTCGGGAAGGGTCACCGCGCTGCACGTGGACGCCGCCGGCGGGCGGCTGTACTGGGGCGAGGACGGAGGAGGCGTGCGGTCGACCACGCTCGTCCCGGGCGGCCCTCAGGTGACCTATCAGGGCTCGATCGCCGGCAGAGTCGTCACCTCGGTCGGCTGGGACGGCACGCGCGTGCTCTGGACGGACTGCGTGCAACCCGCCCTCAGCTGCCGGGTCATCAAGAAGCAGGGCGTCATCACCCAGATCTTGAGCTCCGGCGGGATCGGCGTCGGCCACCTGCAATGGGACGCCGCTAGCCTCTACTGGGGGGACGCGGGTCTCCTGCGGAAGTTCGTGTACTGATCTCGCGACCGGGCGCGAGAGGCTCTCCCCTTGCGCTTCGACAGGAACGCGCCTAGTGTCTCCTGTAGAAGCGCAAGGAGAAGGACCTCCGATGGGCAATCGCGGCATCGACCTCCCCCATGACACCCTCGATTCCGTCACGGACAGGGAGGCGTAGGCGTCATGCTGCGCGACCTCCTGTTTCGTGCCCGCTCGCTCCTCCGCCGCGGCGCCGTCGAGCGCGAGCTGGACGACGAGCTCCGCTTCCACCTCGAGCGCCAGACCGAGAAGCACCAGGCCGCGGGCCTGTCGCCGGCGGAGGCGGCGCGGCGCGCCCGCCTGGACCTGGGCGGCCTCGGCCAGGTCAAGGAAGAGTGCCGCGACGCGCGCGGCGTCGGCCCGGCCGAGGACGTGGTCCGCGACGTCCGCCACGGGCTGCGCGTCCTGCGCCGCAGCCCCGGCTTCGCGGCGATCGCGATCCTGACCCTCGGGCTGGGCATCGGCGTCAACACCGCGCTCTTCTCCGTGGTCAAGGGAGTGCTGCTCGACCGCTTGCCCTACCGCGACCCGGACCAGCTGGTGACCATCCACGAGCGGCTGCCCGGCTTCGAGCGCGGCTCCATGACCGTGCGCAACTTCGCCGACTGGCAGGCGATGAGCTCCAGCTTCGCGGCCATGGGGATCACGCGCCAGACCGGCTTCCGGCTCGAGGGCGTCGACGGCGGGGAGCAGGTCTCCGCCCAGCAGATGTCGGCCGGCTATTTCTCCGTGCTCGGCGTGGAGCCGGCCCTCGGTCGCGGCTTCACCCGACAGGATGACGCGCCGGGCGCGGAGCCGGTCGCGCTGATCAGCGCCCGCCTGTGGGCCAGCCGGTTCGCCTCCTCGCCCTCCGCGGTCGGCAAGACGCTCTCGCTGGACAGCCGCGACTACACGATCGTGGGCGTCCTCCCGGCCGGGTTCGACCTGCGGGTGTCGTCCTTCCGGACCAGCGACGTCTACGTCCCGCTCGGACAGCTCGAGGAGATCTACCGGACCAGCCGGAGCGCGAGGCCGGGCATGCACGGGATCGCGCGCCTGGCCCCCGGCGTCTCCATCGATCGCGCGCGCGCCGATCTGAGCGCGATCGCGGCGCGCCTGGCCGGGCTCTACCCCGACACCAACCAGGGGATCGGGGCGACGGTGGTCCCGCTCGGCGACGAGATGGTCGGCGACGTCCGGCCGCTCCTGCTCGTCCTGCTCGGCGCGGTCGGCTTCGTGCTGCTCATCGCCTGCGTCAACGTGTCGAACCTCCTCCTGGCCCGCGCGAGCGGCCGCGCGCGCGAGCTGTCGATCCGGCTCGCCCTCGGCGCCACCCGCGCGCGCCTGGTCCGCCAGCTCCTGATCGAGAGCATGCTCGTGGCGCTGGCCGGCGGCGCGCTCGGCCTCCTGCTCGCCGCCTGGGCCACCCCGGCCGCGCTCGCCCTGGCGCCGCGCGAGCTGCCGCGCGCGCACGAGGTGTCGATCGACGGCGGCGTGCTGGCCTTCACCCTGCTCCTGTCGCTGGTGAGCGGGGTCCTCTTCGGCCTAGCCCCGGCCCTGCGGGCGACCGATCGCCACGTGCAGGCCGCCCTGCGCGACGGCGGGCGCACCTCCAGCCCCGCGCGCCACCGGGCCCAGGACATCCTCGTGGTGGTCGACGTGGCGATGGTCTTCGTCCTCCTGGTCGGCGCCGGGTTGATGGGGCGCACGCTCGTCAATCTATGGAGCGCCGATCCCGGCTTCGACCCGGCCGGCGCGACCATCTTCCAGCTGGCGCTCCGGCGGCCGGGCGAGCCCGCCACCGCCGATGCCGTGCGCGCCTCGATCCGCGACGCCGAGGCGAGCCTCGACGGGGCCGCCGGGGTGAGCGCGGCGGGCGTCTGGATCGGGGCGATGCCGCTCCGCTCGGACAGCGAGGTGCCCTTCTGGCTGGAGGGAGAGCCGCGGCCGTCCGGCCCGGCCCAGATGCACCTGGCGCTCGCGTACTTCACGACGCCCGGCTACCGCGCGGCGATGGGGATCCGCCTCCTGCGCGGCCGCTTCATCGGCAATCAGGACGACCAGCGCGGCCGCCCGGTCGTGGTGATCGACGAGGTCATGGCTCGCGAGCACTTCGGAACCGACGACCCGGTCGGCAAGCGGATCCACCTGTGGGCCGGCCCCGACCAGCCGTCCCCGGTGGTGGAGATCGTCGGCGTGGTCGGCCACATCAAGCAGTGGGGCCTCGACCTCGACGACCTCCATCCGATCCGGTCGCAGATCTACATCCCGCTCCTGCAGTCGGACGATCCGACCCTGGCGAGCATCGACGGGGTCAACGCGGTGGCGCGCGCCGACGACGACGAGGCGGAGCCGCCGCTGTCGGCGCTCCGCGCGGCGGTGCAGGCAGGGGGAGCCGGACGGCAGATCTACGACGCGAGCGCGATGGACGAGCTCGTGTCCGGATCGCTGGCCCGCCAGCGCTTCGCCATGCTGCTCCTGTCGGTGTTCGCCGGGCTCGCCCTCCTCCTGGCCACGATCGGCATCTACGGGGTCATCTCCTACGGGGTGGGCCAGCGCGTCGGCGAGATCGGGGTCCGCATGGCGCTGGGCGCACGGCGCCGGCAGATCCTGTGGCTGGTGGTCGCGCGCGGCGTTCGCCTGACCGTCATCGGGATCGCGCTCGGCGCGGCGGCCGGGCTCGGCTTGACCCGGCTCATGACCCACCTGGTCCACGGAGTCAGCGCGGCGGACCCGGCCACATTCATCGCGGTCGCGATGATCCTGCTCGCCGTCACGCTCGCCGCCTGCTGCCTGCCGGCGCGTCGCGCCATGCTCGTCGAGCCGATGACGGCCCTGCGTCACGAGTGATCCCGGCGCGGAGGTTGGCCGGCCGCCGCCCGGGCTACTCGGATCCGCGAATCGCGGCTGGCGCGGTGCCGGCGGGCCGGAGCGGGGCCGCGGCGCGCGGTCGGCGGCCGGCTGCTCGGAATCGGCCGGCTCTCCGGCGCGAGTGCGGTCTCGATCCCCATGGTCCGGATCGAGATCTCGCGAGTACCATCGCCTCACATGGATCCCGCGACGATCGTGGTCCGGGGCGATTCGGTCCTCATCCGGCAGTTCGAGGTCGCCGCGGTGGACGGCCCCGATCGCGGTGCGCGAGTCGTCTCGCAGTCGGATGAGCTCTCGATCGGGACCGCCGAGGGCAACGACCTCCGCCTGACCGATCCGGCGGTCTCGCGCCACCACTGCGCGCTGCGCGCGGGCGAGCGCGGGCTCCACCTCGTCGACCTCGGCAGCCGCAACGGCACGTTCCTGGGCGACGTCGGCGTCTTCGCGTGCCTGGTCAGGAGCGGCGGGCGGGTCCGGGTCGGCAAGAGCACGCTCGCGGTGCGCGTGCTCGACGGCGAGATCGAGCAGCCGATCGCCGTCTCCGACCGGCTCGGGCCCATCCTGGGCGGGAGCGTGGCGATGCGCCGGCTCTACCCGCTCATCGAGCAGTTCGGCCAGTCGCCGGCGACCGTGCTCGTCCACGGAGAGACCGGCACCGGCAAGGAGCTCATCGCCGAGGCGATCCACCGCGCCAGCGACCGCCGGGACGGCCCCTTCGTCATCGTCGACTGCAGCGCGCTCGCGCACGACCTGGCCGAGTCGGAGCTGTTCGGCCACGAGCGCGGCTCCTACACCGGGGCGCACACCAGCCGGGTCGGCGCGTTCGAGAGCGCGACCGGCGGCACCGTCTTCCTCGACGAGATCGGCGAGCTGTCGCCGGTGCTGCAGCCGCTGCTCCTGCGCGTGCTGGAGGGCCGCACGATCCGCCGGATCGGCTCCAACCGGCAACACCCGGTCGACGTGCGGGTCATCGCGGCCAGCCACCGCGACCTGCGCTCCGAGGTCAACGAGAAGCGGTTCCGCGCCGACCTGTTCTACCGGCTCAACGTGCTGCGCATCGCGGTGCCCGCGCTGCGCGAGCGGGCCGGCGACGTCGAGCTGCTGGCCCGGCACTTCTGGCGGATGTTCCGGCCGGACTCCGAGCTGCCGCTGTCGCTCCTGCCGGCGCTGGCCGGGCGCAGCTGGCCGGGCAACGTGCGCGAGCTGCGCAACGCGATCGAGCGGAGCGCGCACCTGACCGCCGGCACCGACGGGTCCCTCGTGGCGCCCGACCCGCTCTCGTACCAGAAGGCCAAGGAGCTGGCGACGGCGGCGTGGGAGCGGGCCTGGATCGATCAGCTGCTGGGCGCGAGCGGCGGAAACCTCTCGCTCGCGGCCCGGACCGCGCGGATGGGCCGCAGCCACCTCCGCATGCTGGCCAGGCGGCACGGCCTGGTGACGCGCACCGACGGCGCCGACCTGGCCGAGGAGCCCGAGTGATGCTGGCCGGCGACGGTGGCCTGGCACCGGTCGCGCTGCCGCGCCGCATCCAGCGCTTCCAGGTGACCGCCCACCTCGGCGCCGGCGGGATGGGCGCCGTGTTCCGCGCCCGCGATCCGCAGCTCCAGCGCGACGTGGCCATCAAGCTCCTGCGCGCGTCGCGGCCGCTGGTCGAGCTCTCGCCCGACGACACCGTCGATCTGCGCACCGACGCGCCGGCCTCGCCCGACGACCTCCTCCGCGAGGCGCGGATGATGGCCCGGCTCTCCCACCAGAACGTCTTGCCGGTGTACGAGGTCGGCGTGTTCGAGGGCGCGGTCTTCGTCGTCATGGAGCACATCGACGGCGAGGACCTGACCCGGTGGCTGGCCCGGTCGCGCTCGACCGACGAGATCCTCGGCGTCTTCGGACAAGCCGCGCAGGGTCTGCTCGCCGCCCACCGGTGCGGCGTCGTGCACGGCGACGTCAAGCCGGCCAACATCCTGGTCGGCGCCGACGGCCGGGTGCGGGTGGCCGACTTCGGGCTGTCGCGCCTCATCGGGCGCCCGCCGGGCGGGATGGTGCGGGTCGACGATCGGCGCGGAACCCCGCGCTTCATGGCGCCGGAGCTGGGCGCCGGCAATCCGCCCACCCCCGCCTCCGACGTGTTCGCACTGTGCAGGGGCCTCATCGAGGCGCTCGGGGCCGGCGAGGCGACCGCGCGAGAGCGGACGCTGCGCGAGCGCGCGGTGCCGCACCGCCTGCGCGGCGCCCTCACCCGCGGCCTCGCCGTCGACCCGGCCGGGCGGCCGACCCTCGCCGAGCTGATCGCCGCGATGGCGGGCCGCTCGCGCCACAGGCGGGCCTGGGCGATCGGCCTCGCCGTCGCGGGCGCGGCCGGGGTCGCCGCGTTCACCGTCCTGCCGGCCGCGGGGGAGGACGCGCCGTCCTGCGCGGTCGATCCCCCCGCGTACTGGACGGCGCCGCGCCGCGCCGGGTTGCGCGCGCTCCTGGCCGGCCCCACCGGGTTCGCCGGCGCGGCGGCGGATCGCGTGATCGCCGACCTCGGCGCGCAGGAAAAGGCGATCGGCGACGGCATGCTCGGCGCATGCCGGGCGGCCCGCGCCGGCCAGATCGGCGAGCCGGAGCGAGAGGTCCGCGAGTCGTGCTACGAGCGGCGCGGCTTCGAGCTGGCCGCGGTCGTCGACTACCTGTTCGAGACCCGGGCCGACGTGTCCAGCGCGAGCGACCGCGTGGCGGCGCTGGCCCCCGCCGGCGACTGCGGCGAGATCGCGTCTCGCCCGATCGCCGGCGACCGCGCGGCCGTCGCGGGGCTGTGGCGGCGCTTCGTGAACAGCGCGCGCGACTCGGTGCCCGACCGGGTCGCGGACCACATCCGCGAGCTCAAGGCGATCGAGGAGCAGGCGACCGCCGCGGGCGAGATCGACCTCGCGGTCCGCGTCGCGCTGTGGCTCGGGATCGAGCTCCGCTACACCGACCAGCTCGACGCGGCGGATCAGGCGTTCCAGCGCGCCTACCGCATGGCGGTCCCGCTGCGCCTGACCGAGCTGGGCGCACGCATCCTGGTCGAGCGGAGCGTGGTGGCCAGCCGGCGCGGCGACGGCGCCGCAGCCAGGAGCTACAGCGAGCTCGCGATGGACGTCGCCTCCCGCCCGACCACGTCGCCGGACACGCGCGCGGCGATCCACGAGGCGCTCGGGCGCGCGGCCCAGACCCGCGGCGACAACGCCGTCGCGATCGAGCACCTCCGGAAGGCGATCGACATCCGCCACCGGTTCCCGGTCGCCCGCTCGGTGGTGAACGAGCTCGGCGCCCGGTACAACCTCGTCACCGCGATCGCCAGCGGCGAGAAGCTGGACCCCGGGCTGGTCCCGCTCGCGCGCGAGTCGGTCGAGCTCGCCCGCAAGGAGCTCGGCGAGCGCGACCCCAGCTACGCGGCGGCGCTCAACCAGCTGGGCGAGGCGCTGCGCCGCAGCGGCGACGTCGACGGCGGGCTGCGCGTCCTCCGCCAGGGCGTCGCGCTCATGGGCGAGCTCCTCCCCTCCGGCGACTCCACCCTCCTGACCGCGCGGTCGGGGCTGGCCGGCACGCTGTTCTTCGCCGGCCAGGCCGCCGAGGCGCGCGAGGAGCTGGGCCGCGCGATCGCCCAGGTCGAGGGCAACGAGGCGATGCGCGCCCACCGGGCCCAGCTCGCCGGGCTGTACGCGGCGGCGACCTTCGAGGTCGGCCGGCTCGAGGAGGGGGTCGAGCTCGCCGCCGACGCCGTCGAGGAGGGGATCGAGATCCACGGCAAGGACCACCCGACCACGCTCGCGCTCCGCTGGTACCTGGCCCAGATGCAGCTCGAGCTCGGCCGGGTCCAGCCCGCCGCGCGCACCCTCGCGGCCCTGCGCGCCGGCCTCCGCACGCGCGCCGACGAGCACCAGATCGACGTGCTGCGGATCGGGGCCACCCTCGAGGCCGAGCTCGCCATCCTGCAGGGTCGGCCGCGGGTGGCCGAGGCCGCGGTGCGCGCCGCCCTGGCCGAGCCGTCGTTCAGCGCGGCCGAGCGGGCCGTCTTCGACGTCGAGCTCGGCGCCAGCCTCCTGGCCCAGCGCCGGTTCCGCCCGGCCCGCGCCGCCCTGCGCCGCGGCCTCGACGCGGCGAGCGCGGCCGGCTGGCGCGGCGACGCGATCGCGTCCGCCGAGGCCCGCCTGGCGCTCGCCGAGCTCGGCCTCGGCCGGCGGGCCATCGCCCGGGCCCGCGCCCGCCGCGTCTCCGCCGCCCTCGCCCGCTTCCCCGCCCAGCGGCGCGCGCGCGCCGACGTCGACCGCGTGCTCGGCGCCGGAAAGAGACCCACGCCGCGCCCGCGCGCGCCGCATCGCGCGCGCTCGACCCGACGATGACCCGGACGGCCCGGCCGGTCAGGGATCGGCGAAGCTGACCGCGCGCACCGCCAGGTGGTTGCGGCGCGGATCGCGGGTGAACAGCAGGATGACCGGTCGCCGCGAGTGGGGCGGCAGGTAGTCGAGGACCGTGTCGCTGGTCTCCGGCTCGCCGCCGGTGCCGTCGATGGTCCCCTCGATCTTCAGCTGACCGGCGGTGCGCTCGCCGCGGTTCACCACCCGGACCTCGACACGGTAGCTGGTGCCGGCCCGCTCGATCGCGATCACCTCGGTGGCGATGATCGGCGAGCCCCCGCCGCCCGACACCGCCTGCTGCACGAGCACCGCGAGCGCCGCCAGCACCACCGCGAGCCCGAGCAGCGCGGCCGCCCACTCGAGCGGGGTGGTGGTGCCGGTCCGCTCCTCCGGGGGCGCCTTGCCCACGCGCCGCTTGCTGGTCACAGGATGAGCCTCGCCGCGGCGGCGCCGATGGCGCCGGGGAACGACAGCACGACCACGATCGAGGTCGCGGCCGGGATCGAGACGCCGTCGAGCCGGCCAAAGGTCCAGAGGACGTACACGCTCACCAGGAGCACCAGGGCGTAGCCGACCACGGTGTAGCGCAGGAACGCCGCGGCGAGCGACATCCCCGGCGGCCGCGAGTGCTGGCCGCGGAACTCCACCGCGTAGACGAAGACGTGCATGAGGCCGAGCGAGATCAGCGCGAGGACGAGCGGCTGCCCGCGCGACATCTGGAAGGCGATGAGGATCATCTCCTCGGTCGGGGCCATGTTGAACGCCATGAACAGCGCGCCGGCCACCATGTAGAAGAGGTCGGCCGGGTAGGTCGGATCCTGCTCGACCGCGTGCTCGTCGTCGTCGTCGTCGCCGCCCAGCTCCTTGGCGGCCAGCGCCGCGCCCATGCTGCCCGGCACCGCCTGCACGACCAGCTTGCCGGTGATCTCGTCGAGCGACATGGCCGGGTCGATCTCGCCGAACAGGGCCAGCACCACGGCCGAGGCCACGAAAGCCACCGCATAGGCGACAAAGGCGTCGGCGACGTCATCGCGGATCCGGGCGGTCGGCTCGAAGCCGATGTAGTGCGACAGCGCGACCAGGAGCGGAATGTTGACCAGGACCATGCCCACCAGGCGCGGGCGCTCGATGTACCCGCCCAGGGACCACATCTCCATGGTCATGAGCAGCGGCAGCCCGAACAGGATCGCGCCGCCAAAGGCGCGCGCGAGCGCCGTGATGGTCTCGCGCGGGGCAAACGCGGCCAGGCCCATACCCGACCGTATCCGAAGACGCGCGCGCCCAGAAGCGGCTCTGCCCCGGCGTCTGGACGCGCGCAGGGTGGCCGACCCGGCGATCGGGTGGATCCTGACCGGACCACCGGCGGAGGAGATCTTCGAGCGCTCACCGACGGCCTGAGCTGCAGGAATCACGGGGCGATCGGCGCGTGGCCCGGTTGGTCGGGGTCAGCCAGCTCCAGCGGAGCACGCTCGCACCGGGACCGCGCTCATCAGAGCGACGCGGGTGGTTGTCGGGAGATTGCAGGGCTGGCCGGCCGTGGGCGCGATCGCGCCGTGGCGCCTTGCTTGCACTGGTGGTCGGAGTGCCAACCAACCGGTTCCCGGAGGAACCCATGACCGATCTGCGCCTCCTCACTCTCAGCGTGCTGTTCGTCGCCAGCGTCCTCGTCGGCGCCTGCGCGGCCGACCAGGAAGAGCCCGAGCTCGGCATCGCCGAGGTCGACCGCGGCTCTGTCGCCCTCTATGCGCCGGGTCCGGGGGGTGGCGGCCAGCAGTGGCTCGACGATGACAAGGGCGTCCTGATTCTCAACAACACGTACGACTCGACCGAGCGCCACGGACACTCGCAGTTCCGCATCTACACCCAGGAGGACGGCGTCTGGGTCGACGTGCACGTCCAGACGCTTTGCACCGACGGGAACTGGGTCGAGGGGTGGGGATCCAATTACGTGGATCCCCACTACTGGTTGTTCGTCGACGTCGATTGCCCGGGGCCTTACTCCGTCTCCGAGGCGTGGGCGTCGGTCCACCTCGACTACTGATCGCTGATCTGCGCCTTACAGCTCACATTCGAGGAAGCGATCCTCGTCGTTGGGCTCGGCCACCTCGACTACTGATCGCTGATCTGCGCCTTACAGCTCACATTCGAGGAAGCGATCCTCGTCGTTGGGCTCGGCGGTGTCGTGGCCGAGGCCGCAGTCGACCAGCTCGATCCGGCCGTCGGTGTTGAGGGTGATCTCGTCGTCGCCGTCGCCGCCGAAGAACTTCTCGAGCCCCTGGAGGCTGCCGACCAGGACGTCGTTGCCAGCGTCGCCGTGAAGGTCGTTGGCCCCGGCGTCGCCCTGCACGAAGTCATCGCCATCGCCGCCGAACAGGTGATCACTGTTGGCGCCGCCGAAGAGCTCGTCGTTGCCGGCGCCGCCGGTCAGGGTGTTTCGTCCGCCGGTCCCGACCAGCGTATCGTCGCCGCTGCCGCCGATGGCATTCTCGACGTCGCCGGCGACCTCATCGGCCTCGCCTGGCTCGCCGTCGTCTTCACCGTTGGCCCCCAGGGTGACGATGACGCCGACCGTGCGCTGACCGTAGTCGACCGTATCGATCTGCGGGCCGCCCGACAGGAAGTCGCTGCCGTTGGGGGCGTTGCCCTGCTCGAACCGGTCGATGCCGGAGCCGCCGAGCTCGACGTCGTCGCCCGGCCCTCCCTCGAGGTGATCGTTGCCCGCGCCCCCGCGCAAGGTGTCGTCACCGGCCCCACCGATCAGCGTGTTCTGGCCGCTGCCGCCGATCAGCTCGTCGTTGCCGGCCCCGCCGCCGAGCGTGAAGTTGCCGCCGTTCCGCGAGAAGTCGAGCAAGTCGTCGCCCCCGCCCCCCTGGATGTTGCCGATGACCGCACCGGTGACGTCGACGTCGCCGTCGCCGCCCAGGTCGAGCCCGCCGCCCTGGAACACCAGCGTGTCGTCACTGCCGCCCAGGTTCAACGTGAAGACCTGGATGTTGCTGAGCTGGATCTCGATCTCGCTGACATCCGGCTCGACAGTCAGCCCGGGCTCGAAGGTGCCGCTCAGCGAGACGATGTCGCGCAGCGGTCCGCCTCGAATGACGATGCGGTCGGTGTTAGCGGTCGTGGCGCCGCCGCACGCGGCGCTGTTCAAGCGGATGACGCCGGAGCCGGTGCGGCTCAGCGTCGCCGGTACGCCATCGACCGTGACGTTCACGATCGCGGTGGCCGGGTTGAAGGCGCAGGTCGCCGGCGTCTGCGCGCGAGCCTCGGCGTGTGCAAGCAGCGCAGCCGCCGCCCCCATCACGAGGCTGCAACTCACCTTGCGAGAGATCATGGTCCTTCTCCTCCCCAGTAGACGGAACCCTGGCGATTGTACGCTCGCGCGGCATCGCCGGGAGAGATGTCTCGTCGGCGGCCGTCTCCCCGATCGGGCGGCCGGAGCGGCTGCCGGGGATCCTCGTCGCTCCTGCCCGTGGTCGCCTGGGGCATCGGAGGCCCAAAAAAGAGAATGACGGCGGGGGGTCGCCAGGTCGGGATCGGGATCACTCGAGGGAGCGGGGGATCCACCAGTAGGTGCCGACCCAGTCGGTCATCATGATGGCGGCGGTCGTCCCGTCCCCCTTGACCAGGAAGTCTCCCGCGGTCGTCGATGTATCGCTGTCCTGGACGGCGATGGCGGCCGTCTCGATCGTGCTGGCGTCGGTGACACGCACGATGCGGCTCCCGCGGTTCGTGGTGGCCAGCGCGACGAGCGTGCCGTCCGCCAGCCAGCCGGCGAAGATGAAGTGCGAGTCCGGGGCCGCGACCCGACGACGCTGACCGCTCGCCAGATCGAGGAGCGACAGCTCTCCGTTGCCATAGAACCTCTGCACCTGCGCCAGGGTGCGACCGTCGGGAGAGAGCGAGCCACTCTTGCCGCCGTAGGCGGTCAGAGACCAGCGCGCCCGCTCTGGTCCGCGCGCTCCGGTCTCGACGTCCCAGTCGATCGCGATGACGTCATCCCCGGAGAGCTCGGCGAGGAGGCAGGGAGGCGCACGGCCCCCCGCGCAGTAGAGGGTCACGAAGTCGCGCGTCTTGCCCAGCGGAGCGATCGCGCCGCCAGGAGCCAGCCGGAACAGCTCACCCTCGGGGTACCTGCGGCCCCGGGGAGGGTCGATGAACGGGATCGTGCTCTCGCCGCCCGGGAAGCGGCCGAAGATGATCGTCTCACCGAGCACCACGAGTGGAACCTCGGCGGCCGGCCCTGCTCGCACGACGTCGATCGTGCCATCGGGGAGCCGGCGCATGATGCGGAGGCGCCCCTGCACGCTGGCGCCGAAGATCAGCGCCCCCGACGGTGTCCAGCCGGCGGCGAAGAGGTCGCTGATGCGGCTCGAGGGGAAGCGTCGGACCGGCCCCGGCGCGTCGAGGGCCAGGAGGCCCAGGTGCTGGTCGACCCGGGCCGCGCCGAACAAGACGCCTGCCGAGGAGGTCTGGAGCGCGTCCAGGGCCTGATATTCGGGTCCGTTGTAGCGGACGCGCTCCTGGGCCGGGCCGGTGCCAGCCGGGAGCAGGAGCTCGACCAGGACGACGTTGCGCTTCTGTCGCGTGGCGCAGAGGAGCGAGCTGTCGGTCAGCCATCCGATCACCTCGCAGCGGCGCCCGGAGACGACGGCGATGGCACCGGTGGCGCTGTCGAGGACCGCGATGCGATCTCCCGCCGGAGACACGATGTTGAGGGCGATCCGGGCGACGTCCGGCGACCACACCGCCTCGACCAGCTTGTCGCCAGGCCCGGCCGTCGCGACCCGTCGGGCGGTGCCGGTCCGGGGGACCGACCACGCGGCGCCGCCGCCCTCGACGGCGAACAGCACGCCGTCATCGGGGCCGACGTCGAACTGGTCCTGGGGCCGGAGGGTCGGGGCGCCCGTCGAAGGCACCCGGCGCTCGGCCCGACCGGTGACCACGTCGCTGGCCCAGATCTCGAACGTCCCTCCGACGGTGGCGAAGCTGCAGAAGAGCTGGTCGCCGGATCGAGAGAGCCTGCAGGCCACCGGCTGGCCGGCAGGGGGAAGCGGCACGCGGCGGCGCGGACCGGCGCCTTCCCTGGGCTCGAGCCAGGCCTCGGTCGGCGAGACGGTCACCAGCGTGGACCCATCCGGCGAGACCGCCATGAAGTGGTGCTGGTCCTCGGGATCGCGTCCGACGACGATCGGCGACCAGTCGGGCGGAGGCGCCGGGGTCGGGCGCGGCACCGCCACCAGCACCGCCGCCGCAGCGGCCACCGCCGCGACCGCCGCGACGACGAGCGCGCGCCTCCGCCGGCCCAGCCGCCGCTCGACCGCCGAGGCGAACGCCGCGATCGTCGGCCAGCGATCTCGCGGATCGGCGGTCAGCCCACGAGCGACGATCCGCTGCAGCCAGCGAGGGGCGATCCGGCCGCGCGGCGGGCGCAGCGCGCCCAGGGTCTCGGCCATCCGATCCGCACCCTCGAGCCGCGTGAACGGCCGCTCGCCGTACAGCGCGAGGTGGATCGCGACGCACAGGCTGAACTGATCGGCGCGGCCATCCACCGCCTGGCCGAGGAGGATCTCGGGCGCGATGTAGCCCGGGGTTCCGACGCAGCCGGTGCGGCTGGCGATCGCCTCCTCCGCGATTCCCTCCGCCGGTCGGGCGCGCTCCGCCTCGTCGAGGATGCGCGCCACGCCGAAGTCGCTGACCCGCGCGATGCCGTCGGTGCCGAGGAGGACGTTCTCCGGCTTGAAGTCGCGGTGCACGAAGCCGGCGGCGTGGGCCGCGGCGAGGCCACGCGCGGCCTGCAGGTAGACGCCGACGACCTCGCGCCACGATCGCGGCGCGGCGCGCAGCCAGTCGGCCACCGTGCCGCCGTCGATGAGCTCCATCACGACGAAGAGCCGGTCGCCGCAGAGGCCGATGTCGAACACCGTCGCGATGTTCGGGTGGCTGAGGGTGGCCATCGCCTTGGCCTCGCGCGCCAGCCGGTCCTGCCCCGACCCGGGATCGATGCGCGGACCGACCAGCTTGATGGCGACGGCCCGACCGAGGTGCGCGTCGCGGGCGGCGTAGACGACCCCCATGCCGCCAGCCCCGAGCCGGCGGCCGATCTGGTAGCGATCGAGGAGGACGGTCGGCGGCAGCTCGGGCCCGGGCGGACCCGACGCGGTCGACGTCCGTTCGACGGTCGCCGAGCGCGTGTCGTCCCGATCGATCATCCGTGACAGCGTAGTTCGCGCCGCTCGATCCGGGGTGGGATCTCGGCTATGAATCGGCGCCCGCTCGGGCCCTCCCATGATCTCGTTCACCAACGTCTGCAAGCAGTACGGCGCGCAGCTCCTGTTCGTCGACGCCTCGTTCCAGCTCAACCCGGGCGAGAAGGTCGGCCTGGTCGGCCCCAACGGCTCCGGCAAGACCACGCTGTTCCGGCTCGTCGTCGGCGAAGAAGCGCCGGACGCCGGCGACGTCGAGCGGCCACGCCGGCTCACCGTCGGCTACTTCCGCCAGGACGCCGGCGACGCGCGCGGCCGGACGGTGCTGGCCGAGACCGTGGCCGGCGCCGGCGAGACCGCGGCCCTGGGCGTCGAGCTGGCCACCCTCGAGGCCCGCATGGCCGAGCCCGACGAGGACCTCGACGCGGTCGTCGCCCGCTACGGCGAGGTGCAGGCCCGCTACCAGGAGCTGGGCGGCTACGAGCTCGGCGCGCGAGCCGAGGCCATCCTGACCGGGCTCGGCTTCGGCCCCCGACAGATCGAGGGCGACGTCGGCCAGCTCTCGGGCGGCTGGAGGATGCGCGTGGCCCTGGCCCGCATCCTCCTCGCCAGGCCCGAGGTCCTGCTCCTCGACGAGCCGACCAACTACCTCGACCTCGAGTCGATCCTCTGGCTCGAGGCCTTCCTGCGCGCCTATCCCGGCACGGTCCTCATGACCTGCCACGATCGCGACGTGATGAACCGCGTGGTCTCCAAGGTCGTCGAGATCGACGGAGGCCAGGTGCGCACCTACAGCGGCGACTACGACTTCTACGAGCAGGCCCGCGCGCTCGAGACCGCCCGGCGCGAGGCCGAGTACGAGCGCCAGCAGGCGATGCTGGCCAAGGAGATGCGCTTCGTCGATCGCTTCCGCGCCCAGGCCGCCAAGGCGGCCCAGGTGCAGAGCCGGATGAAGATGCTCGACAAGATCGAGCGGGTCGAGCCCCCGCGCCGCCTGGTCGAGAAGCGCTTCGAGTTCCGCCGCGCCCCCCGCTCCGGCGACGACGTCATCAAGCTGGCCGGCGTGACCAAGCGCTACGGAGACCACGTGGTGCACGAGGGCCTCGATCTCGTCGTCCGGCGCGGCGAGCGCTGGGCGGTCATGGGCGAGAACGGCGCCGGCAAGAGCACTCTCCTCAGGATGATGGCCGGCGTCCTGCCACCCGACGCCGGCGACGCCGTCCTCGGCGCCAGCGTGGTGGCCGGCTACTACGCCCAGCACCAGATGGAGCTCCTCGACGGCGAGCGGACCGTCTTCGGCGAGCTGGAGGCGCACGCCCCGACCACGGGAGTCGGCACCCTGCGCAACCTGGCCGGCGCCTTTGGCTTCCACGGCGACGACGTCGAGAAGCCGGTCCGGGTCCTGTCCGGCGGAGAGCAGGCCCGCCTGGTCCTGGCCAAGATCCTCTTCGACGCGCCCAACCTGCTCCTCCTCGACGAGCCCACCAACCACCTCGACCTCGTCACCAAGCGAGCCGTCGTCCGCGCCCTCGCCGACTACGAGGGCACGATCGTGTTCGTGTCGCACGATCGAGCCTTCCTGCGCGCGCTCGCCACCGGCGTCCTCGAGCTCGGCAGCCCGACCGGCCCGCGCCTCTACGGCGGCACCTACGACGAGTACGTCGGCGCCACCGGCCGCGAGGCGCCGGGCATGCGCGAGCTCGGCTGAGACCGTTCGCGCGCGTGACCCCGGCCACGGCTGAAGCGGCGGCCGATCGGTGATTGCCGTTGCGCGTCGTCGTCGCCGCGGCGCACGATGGCCGCGTGAGGCACAGGATGGGATGGAGAGGGATGGGCGCGCTCGCGGCGCTCGGTTGCGCGCTTCTCTTCGCGACGGGCGCGTGTGGCGGCGACGACGACGACGGCCGCGACGACGACGGGACCGACGACGACGGGACCGACGACGACGGGACGGCCAGCGACGCGTCGCTGCCCGACGCCGGGGTTCCCGACGGCGCGGTCGACGCCGCGCTTCCCGACGCCGCTGTCGACGCCGCGCTTCCCGACGCCGGGGTCGACGCCGGGGTCGACGGCATCGCGATCGACGGGGTCGTCACGGCCGACGGCTTCACCCAGGTCCGCCAGGGCGGCTCGGCCGAGCTGGTCATCACCGGACGCGAGCTGGGCGAGGTCGATACCGTGCTGGTCGGCGACATCGACGGGATCGTGCTGTCGGCGTCCCCCGGCGAGGTGCGGGTCGACTTCACGATCCCGACGGCTTCACCCAGGTCCGCCAGGGCGGCGCGGCCGAGCTGGTCATCACCGGACGCGAGCTGGGCGAGGTCGACACCGTGCTGGTCGGCGACATCGACGGGATCGTGCTGTCGGCGTCTCCCGGCGAGGTGCGGGTCGACTTCTTCGTGCCCCACGGGACGGCGGCCGGGCCGCGCACCGTGACGGTCTCGGGGCCGGGCGGCTCTGCCAGCCGGGCCGACGCCCTCGAGCTCACCTTCTACATCGTGGCGCCGGCGGGCACCGCGGACGGGCGCGGCACCTACCAGTCGCCGATCTCGCTGTGCGACCTGCGCGACGCCCTGCCGAGGCTGGGCGACACCGCGTCGCTCCTGGCCGGCGACCATGTGTGCAGCTTCGGCACCGCGATGGAGCTGCCGGGCGGCATGACCGTGGCCGGCGCGGGCTCCGACGTGACCGTGTTGCGCGGCGCCGTCGGGAGCTTCGACGGGTTCCGGGTCGGTACCGAGCCGGGCGGCTTCCCGAGCGTGTTCCGCGGCTTCACCATCGAGGCGTCGGCCGCCGGAGCGCTCATCCTCGACGGCCGGGTCAACCTGGTCGCCGACGACCTGGTCATCGAGGGAGCGGGCATCATCGTCCAGACCGACGGCTTCGCCACCATGACCGTGACCGGGCTGCGCCAGTCGGGCCCCGGCATCGGCATCGACGGACGCGGCAGGATGGAGCTGACCATGACGGGCTCGCGCTTCTCCGACTGCACCACCGGCCTGCTGGTCCGCGGCGGCTCGGCCGACGTGACCGATACGGTATTCGAGCGCTGCCAGCTCGGCGTGCGCGGCGGGTTCATCGACGGCGGCCTCAGCGATCCGTTCGTCGGCGTCATCGACTCGGAGTTCGTCGACGACGTGATCGGGGTGGCGGTCGGGCGGGGCTTCACCTCGGTCAGCAACTCGGTCTTCACCGACCTGGAGGTGACCACCCAGGCGAGCCAGGCCGGCGCGCGGGTCGGCTTCGGCACCCTGTACATCTCGGGCAGCGAGATAAGCGGCATGGACCAGGCGGGCATCATCGTCCAGACCGACGGCTTCGCCACCATGACCGTGACCGGGCTGCGCCAGTCGGGGCCCGGCATCGGCATCGACGGACGCGGCAGGATGGAGCTGACCATGACGGGATCGCGCTTCTCCGACTGCACCACCGGCCTGCTGGTCCGCGGCGGCTCGGCCGACGTGACCGATACGGTCTTCGAGCGCTGCCAGCTCGGCGTGCGCGGCGGGTTCATCGACGGCGGCCTCAGCGATCCGTTCGTCAGCGTCATCGACTCGGAGTTCGTCGACGACGTGATCGGGGTGGCGGTCGGGCGGGGCTTCACCTCGGTCAGCAACTCGGTCTTCACCGACCTGGAGGTGACCACCCAGGCGAGTCAGGCCGGCGCGCGGGTCGGCTTCGGCACCCTGTACATCTCGGGCAGCGAGATAAGCGGCATGGACCAGATCGGTATCTCGGTCGAGGGGAGCGGGACGACCGAGGGCTTCGCCCACGCCGTCGTCACCAACGTGACCATCATCGGCGGGCCGATCGGGATCCAGCTCGGCGGCTTCCCCGACGACGAGACCCTCGCCGTGCGCAACTCGATCGTGCGCGACCAGACGGTCGCGTCGGTGCTCGCAACGGCCGACGGCAGCTTCGCGATCATCGATCTCGGCAACGACGGCGGGCCGGGCGGGAACCAGCTCTCGGTCGTCAGCGGCGTGGCCCTCCTCGACGCGCGTCCGGACCCGTTCCCCGGCGACGACGTCATGGACTGCACCGGGATCACCCTGAACGGCCGCACGTACAGCGGGCTGGTCGAGGGCGCGGCCGAGAGCCTGCCCGACTACCAGATCACGGGCTCCGGGATCCTGCAGTTCTGACGCTTTTCGCAGCGGCCTCGCCCGTGCCGTGGAAGGATGAGGGGCATGGGAGACGCGCGCGGCCTCGACCCCCGCCAGGGGCCGACACCCGGCCAGCGCTTCGGCCGCTACACCATCCTCGAGCAGCTCGGTGCGGGCGGCATGAGCGTGGTGTACGCGGCCCACGATCCCGACCTCGATCGGCAGGTGGCGCTCAAGATCCTCCGACCCGAACCGGCGGCGGAAGCCGGCTCCTCCTCCTCCTCCTCCTCCAAGGCTGAGGAGTACACCGTGCGGCTCGACCGGGCCGGCAACGAGCGCGACCCGGTGCGCGAGCGCCTGCTGTCCGAGGGGCGCGCCCTGGCTCGCCTTTCCCACCCCAACCTCATCGCGGTGTTCGAGGTCGGCACGGTCGGCGACCAGGTGTTCCTCAGCATGGAGCACGTGGCCGGGATCAGCCTGGGCCGGTGGCTGGCCGCCTCGCCGGACCGGCCCTGGCGCCAGGTGCTGTCGGTGTTCGCGCAGGCGGGGCGCGGCCTCGCCGCCGCCCACGCCGCGGGCCTGGTCCACGGCGACTTCAAGCCCGACAACGTCGTCATCGAGGAGTCGACCCTCCGGGCGCGGGTGGTCGACTTCGGCCTGGCCCGCGCGGCCGGGACCCGCTCGGCGGGAGACGTGCTCGGGACGCCGCGCTACATGGCGCCGGAGCAGCGGGCGGGCCGCGCGATCGACGCTCGCGCCGACCAGTACGCGTTCGCCGTCGCGCTGCACGAGGCGCTCCACGGCCGGCACCCGGATCCCGCGATGGACGGCGCGCCGCACGCGGCCGGCGCCGCCGACCCGCGCGGCCGGGTCCCGGCCCGGATCGACCGCGCCCTCGCCCGCGCCCTCGCGGTCGACCCGGCCGATCGGTTCGGCTCGATGGCGGCGCTGCTTGCCCGGCTCGACGATCGACGCTCGCGCCGACCAGTACGCGTTCGCCGTCGCGCTGCACGAGGCGCTCCACGGCCGGCACCCGGATCCCGCGATGGACGCCGCGCCGCACGCGGCCGGCGCCGCCGACCCACGGGGCCGGGTCCCGGCCCGGATCGACCGCGCCCTCGCCCGCGCCCTCGCGGTCGACCCGGCCGATCGGTTCGGCTCGATGGCGGCGCTGCTTGCCCGGCTCGAGCCGCGCCTGGTCGGGCGGGGCGTCGCCGTCGCCGCCGCGGCGCTGGTCGCGTCCGCGACGGCGCTGACCATCACGCTCTTCCCCGGCGGCGCCGGCGAGGAGGCCGCCCGCTGCAACGGTGGGCCGGCCCGGCTGGCCGGGTCGTGGGACGCCGCCCACCGGGCCGCGCTCGAGCGCGGGTTCGCCGGGTCCGGACGGCCTCACGCCGCGGTCAGCGCGAGGCACGCGAGCGAGGCGCTCGACCGCTACGCGGCCGCCTGGCTGGCGATGCACCGGGAGGCGTGCCTGGCCTCGGCGCGGGGCGAGCAGTCGGTCGACCTCCTCGACCGCCGCATGGCCTGCCTCGACCGGCGTCTGGCCCAGCTGCGCGGCCGCACCGACCTCCTCACCCGCCAGCCCGACGGCGACGTGGTGGATCACGCGCTCGACCTGGTCGATCTCGCGCCGCTGTCCGAGTGCGCCGACGCCGAGGCGCTGCTGACCCGGACCGCGCCGCCGGCGGATCCGACGCGCCGGCGCGAGGCGCTGGCGATCGAGGAGCTGGTCGACCGGGCGACGCTGGCCAGCAAGGCCGGCCGCGGGACCGAGGCGCTGCGCGACGCCACCGCCGCGGTGACCCGGGCGCGCGCGCTCGACCACCCGCCGGTCACCGCCCGGGCCAACCTCGCTCTCAGCATCGCGCTCGAGGACGCCGACCGCCAGCGCGAGGCCGAGCAGGCGCTGCACGACGGGGTCGCGGCCGCCGAGCGAGCCGGCGACGACGCGCTCGCCGCCACCATCCTGGTCAGGATGGTGTTCGTGGTCGGCAGCAGCCAGCTCCGCGCCGCCGAGGGCCGCACCCTGGCCAGGCTGGCCGAGGCCGCGCTGGGTCGGGCCGGCGACCGCGCCGATCCGGATCTGCGCGCGCGCCTGCAGACCGCGGTGGGCTCGGTCGCGCTGCAGGAGGGAAAGCTCGACGAGGCCGAGGCGGTGCTGACCCAGGCGCTCGACCTCCGCCGCGAGCTGCTCGGGCCGGACGACCTCCGCGTCGCCGCCACCGAGAACATCCTCGCCAACGCGCTCAACCGGCACGGCAAGTACGACGAGGCGCGCGCGCACTACCTCGCCGCGCTGGCGATCCGGCGCAAGGTCCTTGGCGACAGCCACCCGCGCACCGCGGGCCTCTACCAGAACCTCGGCAACCTCGAGACGGTGGAGCGGCGCTACGACCTCTACCAGAACCTCGGCAACCTCGAGACGGCGGAGCGGCGCTACGACGACGCGCGCCGGCACTTCGAGCAGGCGCTCGCCATCCAGTCGCGGTCGCCGGACGACTCGACCGCGAACAGCCGCGAGGGCCTGGGCAACATCGCGGCGATGACCGGCGAGTTCGCCCAGGCGATCCGCTACCACGAGGAGGCGCTGGCCGAGCGCCGCGCGCGCCTCGGCCCCGACCATCCCAGCGTCGCGCTGTCGCTCCACAACCTGGGCGACATCTACGTGTCCGACGGAAAGCCGGCCCAGGCGCTCCCCCTCCTGCGAGAGGCGGCCGCGCTCCAGCGCCGGACCCTGGGCGAGACCCACCACCGCTACGGCGGGACCCTGGCGATCATCGGCGAGGCGCTCCTCCAGAGCGGTCATCCGGCCGAGTCGGTGACCACCCTCGAGGAGGCGGCCTCGATCCTGACCAGGGCGCTGGGCGAGGACCACCCGACGGCGCTCCAGGCGCGCGGCGCCCTGGCCGTCGCCCGGCTGGCTCTGGCGCGCCGGTCGCGCGGCGGATCACGGCGGGCGATCGACCAGCCGATCGCCGAGCTCGAGCACGTCGCGCCGCGGCTGCCCGAGAACGACGCGGACGGGGCCCGGTTCCGCTTCGCGCTCGCCCGCGAGCTGGTCGCCGCCGGTCGCGACCGCGCGCGCGCGCTCGACCTCGCCGGCCGCGCGCGACGGACCTTCGACGCAACCCACCGCCCCCGCCAGCGCGACGAGGTGGACCGGTGGCTCGCGCGCAGCGGAGCGCCCGGGCGGGTCAAGCGCGGCGCGAGCGCGCGGTGACGCCGGACCGGGCGGGCCGGATCACAGGACCGGCAGGCCCTGGATCGTCATGCCGCCGTCGACCGCGATGCACTGGCCGGTCACGTAGGACGAGGCCGGCATGGCGAGGAAGGCGACCACGGTGGCGACCTCGCGCGGCTCGGCGATGCGGCCGAGCGGCGTCGCGGCCAGGATCGCGGCCAGCCAGTCTGGCCTCGCCAGGATCGACTCGACCAGCGGGGTCCGGGTGTACCAGGGTGAGACGGTGTTGACCCGGATGCCGTCGCGGGCCCACTCGAGGGCGAGGGTTCGCGCCGACTGGGCCAGGCCGGCCTTGGCCGCGGCGTAGGCGACCCCGGTCGGCAGGGCGAGGTGGCCGGCGACCGAGCCGACGTGCACCACGCTCGCGTCGCCGGCCTCGCGCAGCCACGGGTGGAGGTCGCGAGACAGCAGGAGCGGCGAGACCAGGTTGAGATCGATCAGGCGGGCGATGGTCTGGTCGTCGTAGCCGACCAGGGGGCCGCGCACGTTGGTGCCGGCGTTGTGGACCAGGACATGGAGCGGGCCGCGCTCGCGGACCGCGTCCACGACGCGCGCGCGGCCGGCCGGGTCGGTGACGTCGGCGGCGATCGCGTGGGCGCCGAGGTCGGCGGCGGCCTCGGCGAGGCCGTCGGGCGATCTCGCGACCACGGTGACGGTGGCGCCCAGGTCGATCAGCTCGCGCGCGATCGCCCGGCCGATGCCGCGGCTGCCGCCGGTGACGAGGGCGTTGCGTCCGCGGAGCTGCCAGGGGCTGGTCTGGCTCGACACCGGCGCATCATCCGGGGCCCGGCCCGGGGCGCGCAAGCCGCGTCGGGCGATGTCGCAGGGGAAGCGCCCAGGGGCCCCGATCGGAACTGTTCCGGTACGGTTCGCGACACCCGGCCGAACGCGCCATTCCGAGCACCTGGAACGATGTCCGCGGCCCGCCGGCGTGGCATTGCAGTTGCTCGAGAGAGGTGATGGCCAGGAGCGCGCGAATCGGTGCAGGATGCGCGATGGACTGACGCGAATCGGTGCAGGATGCGCGATGGACTGACGCCGGTGCAACCGGTCGGCCGCGTGGGGACTTGATGGGCAGCTCGGGAGACGAGTCGACGGTGAACGGGAGGCAGGCGAACCGCGACGGGCGTGGTCGCGAGGATCCGATCACGCCATCCGGCCAGCAGCCGGCCTCCGCCGACAGCACCAACGAGCTGCTCGGCCCCACCCTGACCGTGCAGGCGCCACCCGAGGGGGAGAGCGATCGCGAGCCGCCCTTCATCCGGCCGCTCGCGGTGGGTGATCCGAAGCGCTACCGCCTGATGGGGGAGCACGCGCGCGGCGGAATCGGCCGCATCCTGCGCGCGCTCGACGTCGCGCTCGGCCGTCGGGTCGCGATCAAGGAGCTCATCAGCCCCAGCCACGAGGCCGAGGCGCGCTTCGTGCGCGAGGCGCGGCTGACCGCGCGGCTCGAGCATCCGTCGATCGTGCCGGTCCACGATGCCGGCCGCTGGCCGGACACCGGCAAGCCGTTCTACGCGATGAAGATGGTGTCCGGAAAGTCCCTGCGCGACCTGGTGCACGCCTCTCCCACCATCGGCGAGCGGCTGGTGCTCATCCCCAACCTGCTCGCCGTCGCCGAGGCAGTCGCCTACGCCCATTCGGAGCGGATCATCCACCGCGATCTCAAGCCGCCCAACGTGATCGTCGGGGCGTACGGCGAGACGGTGGTGATCGACTGGGGGCTGGCCAAGGACCTGGCCCAGACCGAGTCGCGCGGCAGCGGCGGCCCGCCCTACCGCGGCGGTCCGGTCGACGAGCTGACCATGGATGGCGCCGTCCTCGGCACGCCGTCGTTCATGGCGCCGGAGCAGGCGCGCGGCGAGGAGGTGGACGAGCGGGCCGACGTCTACGCGCTCGGCGCGATGATCTACTTCGTCCTGTGCGGCGAGGCGCCCCACATCGGCGACGACGCCCGCGCCCTGCTCGAACAGGTGGGGAGCCGCCCTCCGACGCCGATCCGCGAGCGCCAGGCCGGGGTGCCGCCCGATCTGGGCGCGATCGTCGACAAGGCGATGGCGCACACTCCCACCGACCGCTACCGCACCGCCGGGGATCTGGCCGCCGATCTGAAGCGGTTCCTCGACGGCCAGCTGGTCGGCGCGCACGCCTACTCGTGGCGGCAGCTGGTCGCGCGCTGGATCGGCCGCCACCGCGCGGTCGCCGCGCTGACCGCCGCGTTCGTGGTCGCCATCGCCGCCGGCGGCGCCTGGTTCGTGTCGCGCGAGCAGCGCCTGCGCCGCGACGCCGAGGCCGCCCGCGACCGGGCCGAGGTCGAGCACCGCCGTGCCGACGCGCAGTCGCTCGCGCTGCTCGAGCAGAACGGGCGCCGCGAGCTGGACCAGGGCCGGCCGCTGCGCGCGGCGGTCTACCTGGCCGAGGCGTACCAGCGGGCGCCGACCTCGCTGGCGTTGCGCTCGCTGGTGAGCCAGGTGGTCGGCGCGCTCGAGAGCCACCGCTTCGCCCTGACCGGCCACACCGACGACGTCGTGACGGTGGCGTACAGCCCGGACGGCCGGCGCATCGCCACCGGCAGCACCGACACCACGGTCCGGCTGTGGGACGCGGCCAGCGGGAAGGCGCTGTCGGTCCTGCGCGGGCACACCCGCAGCATCGAGGACGTCGCGTTCTCCCCCGATGGCGCGCGCGTGCTCAGCGCCGCGGGAGACTTCACCATCGTCTGGGACGCGGCGACCGGCGCCGAGCTGCGCCGCTTCCCGGGTGGCGGGTTCCGGGTCGCCTTCACGCCGGACGGAGCGCGGGTGGTGGTGGGCGGCATGGACGGACACCTCGACGTGTGGGACGCGGCCAGCGGGGCGCAGGTGATCAGCGTCAAGCCGTACGTGGACCGGCTGTCGGCCATCGCGTTCGCGCCCGACGGACAGCGGGTCCTCACCGCCGCGTGGGACGGGCGCATGACCGTGTGGGACTGGCGCAGCTGGAAGCAGCTCACCGCGCTGCCGACCATGGACAACATCGTCGCCACCGCCGCCTTCAGCCGCGACGGCAAGTGGCTGCTGACCGGCGACGCCGACGTCACCCTGCAGGTCCGCCGCGCCGACACCGGCGCGATCGCGCACACGATCCTCCTCCCGGAGGGGGCTCGCTTCATGAACGCGTGGTTCTCGCCCGACGCGCGCCTGGTGGTGACCAGCTCGTTCGACGGGGTCATCCGGGTCTGGCATGCCAGCAGCGGGGCGCTCCTGCGATCGATCGACACGGTGGCGCACGGCAAGCTGTTCGACGCGGCGCTCTCGCCCGACGGCACCGCGATCGCCACGGTCAACTACGAGCACGGCGACGTGTGGAGCGTGACCGATCCGAGGGCGCTGGTGGTCGGGGCCAGCGTGGACCACCCCCCGTCGGCGCTGTACCCGGGGGTCTACACCGGCGACGGCTCGCGCTTCGCGGCCGGCTTCTCGTCCGAGGCGCGCGAGGAGGTCCGGGTGTGGGACGCGCGCACCGGCGCGGTGCTCGCCGTGTGGCCGGAAGTCTCCTCGGCCTTTGCGCTGGCGACCAACCGCGACGGCTCGCGCATCCTGACCAGCGGCACCGACGGAAAGGCGCCGCGCCTGTGGGACGGCAGCGGCGCGCTGATCACGCGGCTCGAGGGTCACACCAAGATGGTCCACGGGGTCGCCGCCAGCCGCGACGGCGAGCTGTTCGCCACCGCCAGCTACGACCAGCAGGTGCGCTTCTGGCGGGCCGACAACGGCGACAAGGTCGGCCCGGTCCTGACCTTCGACCGGCGCCCGACCTGCCTGTCGTTCTCGCCGGACGGCTCGCGGCTCGCGGTCGGCGACGCGCGCGGGCAGGTCACGGTGTGGGCGACCGGCTCGGGCAAGCGCCTGCTCGCCTTCGAGGCCCATCCGACCTGGATCCAGGACATCGAGTACAGCCGCGACGGCGCGCTCCTGGTCACCGCCGGGCGCCAGGACCACACCGCGCGCACCTGGGACGCGCAGACCGGCGCCGCGCGGCGCTCGTTCATCGGACACACCGACAACCTCATGCGCGCGGCGCTCAGCCCCGACGGATCGCAGGTCGCCACCGCGTCGGTCGACAACACCGCGCGCCTGTGGGAGGAGAGCTCCGGCGAGCTGCTCCGCGTCATCCGCGGGCCGGCCTACTCCGCCGAGTTCAGCCCGGACGGCGTCTCCCTGTTCACCACCGGGCTGCGCGAGTACGCGGTGCGATGGGACATCCGCCTCGACCGGCGCACGCCCGACCAGATCGCCAGGCTGGTCGCCGCGGCGTCGCCCTGGCGGCTCGAAGATGGCCGGCTGATGCCTCGCACCAGATCGCCAGGCTGGTCGCCGCGGCGTCGCCCTGGCGGCTCGAGGATGGCCGGCTGATGCCTCGCACCGCCAGCACTCACTGAGCGCGCCGTTCTCCCCGGCGTCAGCGGCCGTGGCCGCCGTGGTGGAGCGCCGCGCCGGTCTGGCCGTCGAACAGGTGGACGAAGCGCTCGTCGATGGCCGCGCCGACGGTCTGGCCGAGGGCCAGCTCGAGAGTGCTCGGGACGATGCTGCGCAGCTCCACGCCCCCTTCGAGCTCGAGCCCGACCACGACCTCGCGCCCCTCGGGGACCAGGTCGACCACCCGCGCCGCGACCGCGCCCTGCCCGGCCGGCGTCACCGCCACGTGCTCGGGGCGGATGCCGATCGCCGCGCTGGCCAGGCCGCCCAGCCCGGCCAGCCCGTCGCCGCTCGATACCCGCATCACCCGCCGGCCGCGGCTCTCCAGCCAGGCGTCTTCGCCGGCGCCGACCACTGCCAGCTGGTCGAGGAAGTTCATCGACGGCACGCCGATGAAGCCGGCCACGAACCGGTTGGCCGGCCGCTCGTACAGCTCGCGGTGGCCGCCACCCTGCTGGATCCGACCGTCCTGCATCACGTAGATGCGGTCGGCCAGCGACATCGCCTCTTCCTGGTCGTGGGTGACGATGATCGTGGTGATGCCGGTCTCGCGCTGGACCCGCTTGATCTCGCGGCGCATGCGCGCGCGCAGCTCCTGGTCCAGGTTGGACAGCGGCTCGTCCATGAGGAGCAGGGTCGGCCGCTTCACGATCGCGCGGGCCGAGGCGACCCGCTGCTGCTGGCCGCCGGACAGCTGGCTGGGCTTGCGGTCGAGCAGCTCCTCGAGCCCGGCCAGCGCCGCCGCCTCGCCAACCCGCCGGGCGATCTCGGCACGCGCCACGCCCTGTAGCTTCAGCGGGAAGCCGATGTTCTCGCGCACGGTCAGGTGCGGGTAGAGCGCGTAGCTCTGGAACACCAGACCGACGTTTCGGCCGCGCGGGTGGACGCCGACCATGTCGGCGCCGTCGAACAGCACCTGGCCGGCGCTGGGCTGGTAGAGCCCGGCCAGGATGAAGAGGGTGGTCGATTTCCCGCACCCGCTCGGCCCGAGCAGCGCGGCGATCTCGCCGTCGCCGACCTCGAGCGAGAGGTCGCGCAGCACCTCGACCTCGCCGAAGCGCTTGGACAGCCCGCGCAGCTCGATCCGCGCCATCCGCCCTACCCCTTCACCCCGCCCAGCTGGACCCGGCTGAGCTGCTTCTGCGCGAACAGGAAGAAGAACACCACCGGCAGCATGTAGAAGACCGCCACCGCGGCGAGCAGGCCGTACTGGGCCCCGCCGGTCCGGCTCAGGATCGACTGGAGGTACAGCGACAGCGTCCAGCTGGACTTGTCGAAGGTGAACGCGTACACGAACAGGAACTCCTTCCAGCCCTCGAGGAACGAGAAGATGGCGATCGACGCGATGCCCGGCATCACCTGGGGCAGGATCACCCGCCGGTACGCGCCCAGCCGGGTGCAGCCGTCCATGAGCGCGCTCATCTCGCTCTCCCACGGCACCGAGTCGAAGAAGCCCTTCATGACGAAGATGCCGAACGGCAGCTGCAGCGCCACCTTGACCAGGACGATGCCCCACAGGCTGTCGAGCAGGCCCATGTGGAGCAGCACGATGAAGAGCGAGACCAGCAGCGTCACCGACGGGAACGCGTGCAGCACCATGACGAACGCGAGCAAGGGGCCGCGCCCGCGAAAGGTCCAGCGCGAGAAGACGTAGCCGGCGTTGGTGGCCAGGGAGACGTCGAGCACCATGATCGACACCGCCAGCACGACCGAGTTGCGGGTGGCCAGCCACACGCTGGGCACGTCGCGCCCGGCCGCGCTCGCGTCCCACAGGAAGCGCCAGTTGTCGGTGGTGTACGAGGTCGGGAAGATGCCCCAGGTGAGCTCGTGGCCGCGGCCGAACGAGGCCAGCACCAGCCACAGGTAGGCGGCGGCGATCGGCAAGGCGAGGAGGACCAGCGCGGCGATCAGCAGCGCGCGGTTGCGCAGGGCCGCCCCGCTCATCGGTCGACCTCGATGCGGGCCGGCAGCGAGCGCGCGCCCAGCCCGAACACGCGCCAGTAGATCAGCGCGACCAGCGTGCCGATCGCCATGAGCCCGATCGACAGCGCGGCGCCGTAGCCGAGCTCGTAGTCGGCGATGGCGTTGTGGAACACGTACAGGGAGAGGACCTCGGTCTGGTAGAACGGGCCCCCGTCGGTGGACAGGAGGATGTACTCGTACGACGTGAGCAACGACAGCGTCTGGTAGACGGTCACGAACATGACCGGCCAGGCGATGGCCGGCAGCGTGACGTGGCGGATGCGCTGCCAGGCGGTGGCGCCGTCGACCCGCGCGGCCATGATCAGCTGGGGCGGGATCGACTTGATCGCGGCGGTGAAGACGACCATGCCCATCGACGCGCCGACGCAGCCGTTCATCAGCACCACCACCGCCCACGGGTGCGAGGTGAGGAGGTCGTAGTTGCTGCCGCCCAGGCTGCCGGCCACCCGGTTGACCAGGCCGTAGTCG